>OGGD01000007.1_pt1 | contig 209484 bp, 163 predicted proteins | sample 1571091 | NCBI WGS metagenome assembly OGGD01 (sample SAMEA2582073, study PRJEB24529) | metagenome | biome: Human gut stool | place: China | collected 2011
CAACTGTAAATTGATTCTTATGTACGCCGCCACCCACCTGTAGCCATGTGTAGGGTGTTCCGAGTGTATGTCCTCAACCACACCCACCATGAACTCACGATTGATCTCACGGGATGAAGGCTCTCTTCTAAGCCACTTGTAATACCCCGACCGACTTACTCCCATCATCTTGCAGATATCCTTGACAGGATACTCGTGCGATAGCATGTCCACTATTTTGAACTCTTCATTTTTAAACGAACATACTCCGTTTGCCCATCCTCGTTCTGCCTCACCAGATATTTTTTTTTGAGCCGTTCATTCTCAATACGCAAGCGTAGGATTTCTCGCTTATACCCCTCCTTGGTTTTGTCAATGCCCTCAGGAAGTATGTTCCCAATCTCAGCATCAGCACGAGCCAACCCCTCTATGCCTGCTTCTTCATATTGCTTCAGCCACTTCTTAAAAGAAGTTTCCGAGACATTGTTTGCCCTGCAGAAATCACTGAGCTTAACTTTGGAGTTTCCCTTGAACTTACGAATCAAGAACTCCTTTTCCAATGGATTTAAATGCTTTGTAGCAGTTCCCCAAAGTGGACACGAAAAAGCCAGAAAAAAGAGGGTGCACCATGAACTGATGGCACACCCTCCTAAAACAATTAACAATTTCACCAAGTTTATTACTTACCAATCTTCTTCATTCTGTCTACCTGCGTCTTTACTACATCCAATGTAGATTTATCAGTAGAGAAAACGGAGTTCAGACCTTGCGCTTCCTGAGCAGGATCACCGGTATAGTCATCACCTACCTGCCACTGCTCATGCTTAGGATTGGCAAAGCCGCCCCATCCCCAGAAGTTACAACCGGCAAAGTAACCGCCGGATGCAGCATTGTCGCCAACAAGACTGAACACATACTTATAATATCCATCACGTGCTTCTGTTGTAGAAGAAGTTGAAAAAGAGAAACCATCACGAGGATAGCCGAACTCCTCCATCACCAATGGCTTCCTGATACGTCCGCATACCTCAAGATGTTCATCAATATACTCCTTTGTGTTCTGGCAGGAGATTCCCAAATCTTCCTGCAAATGGTCTTTTCTCGCCCAACTCCAGTTGTATGGCCAAAGATGAATGTTGCAATAATCTACATTCTTGTCGGCACAGATCCGTTCCCAACAGTTCAGTTCTCCTTCACATCCCCATTTTCCTTCGCTACCGATAGAAATCAGATGATTCTTATCGAGCGAACGGATCAGCTTGCTCGCTTCACCCAGCCACTTTTCGAAAGCAGGCAACTGCTCTTTGCTGAAAGCACGAGGCTCATTACCTATCTGCCATGACATGATAGCCGGGTCGTCCTTATACTTCTTCTTTGTATATCTGTTGGTTCTCGTAAGTATGAATTTCACATAATCATAGAAAAGCTGATGCGCCTTTTCGCAGGATGCATATTTGGCGACGAAGTTCATGAAGGCAGGATATCCATCTTCGTTAGGACGGGGAGCCTGACCCAAACCAGCCTGCTCCAGGTAATAGCCATAACCGCCACTCCATTCCCAGGAATTGTTCAGATAGAGCACGGCCAGCATCTTGCGTTTGCCCATCTCCATCAGCAGATAGTCGAGACCGGCAAGAATTGTATCGTTATAAACGCCCGGTGCTTCCTGCAGCGTCGGCTCAACCTTGGTCTTCACTCCTCGCTTTCCATCAGAGCCCACCAGGATGCGGAGATTATCAATGCCCATCTCCTTCATCTTATCGAGTTCCCTACAGAGACGCTCACGGTTGCCGCCCTGTCCTTCTGAACCGAGGATTGCTCCATACCAGAAATTGGTACCTACATAATAATAAGGTTTACCATCACGAACGAAATGTCCGTCCTTCACCTGCACAAAGTTCGACTTCGCTGAGATATTGCATGTAGCCAATGCCATCATCAAAAAAACAAATATCTTCTTCATTTATTTATTTATTTAAGTTTACAGTTTAAAGATTCATTTTCGGTTGCAAAGATACTAAATAAGGGCAAAAAAGCATGATACTTTTTTGCCCTTTCTACATATAAATCTAAACTATGCTTATTTATTATTGCTTTTTCTCTATTTTTCTAAGGTTTCGGATAGATTTTCAGGTAATCTTCCATCCCTTCGGCTGCTCCCTGCATCACACCTTTAAATATATAGGAGTCGGAAGCCACCTGCTTCTTTCTGTCGAAGATGGTCATGTGAGGAAGAGGCTGCACATTGATATCCCAGACGTATGGGATAAGACCTGCCTTCATCATTTCGGCAGTCACAGCACCATACCATGCCATCATACTCTCATTGTGCTTCTCCTGATTACCACCGAAGAGAGAGGCATCCTTACGGTTGGCACCATATTCACCGATGACTACCGGATAGCCCAGATCTACAAACTTCTGTTTCATCTTCATCACCTGATTGGTGATATGCTGGTAGGCATCCACGTTCTTATTATTATACCAGATGGTGTTTACGGTTCGCCCCTGGTCATCGGCAGGCGCATGTCCTTTCCAATAAAGAGCCACCTTGCCCCAATCGGCATCTTTGTCCATCAAGGTAAATATATAAGGATCATAGAAATGAACCTCTGCCATCAGACGGTTCTTAGCATTATCTTTCAGACAGGTAATGTCATAAGAATCCTTGGCAGCCAAATCAATCTCGGTCTTTGGAGTCTGTACGATGAGCACACGGCTGGCATTATTACCACCGGTAACACGGACGGCATCGATAAACACCTGTTCGTATGCCAGGAGACGGTCGGCAAACTCCTTACTATCAGGAGCCAGCATGTCACCTTGAACCTGCGGACTGGCGCCTCCCACTCCCGGTTCGTTGAGGGCAGCAAAGAGAACCCGCTGGTCATACGTCTTGAATTCCTTTGCTATATTCGTCCACAGCTTGCGGAACATCTCCTTATGCTCTGCCACATTCGCCCCACTGGTAAAGGCATCATGCTCCATCCATCCGCCATCCCAGTGTTCGTTGATGATGACACAGAGACCGGCATTGAGACCATAGTTTACGATTTCCTTGATTCGTTTCATCCAGACCGGATCGATGCTCATATTCTCTTTATCCGTAAGATGCCCAGCCACCCAGGATGTAGGGATGCGAAGACTGTTGAATCCCTGCTGTTTCAAACTCCGGATATAGCTCTCAGTAGTCTTATCATTCTGCCATGAAGTTTCTGACTTCAGTCCTGCCTGATTGGTAAAGACATCATTCCAGTCGCACGCCTCCATCGTATTACCCAGGTTGACTCCTGGAGCCATATAGTGAGCCAGTTCGGTAGCCGTGAGTTTCATTTTCGAGATACGACCATCCACCGGTTTAACCTGTGCGCCAGCCCAAGCGAAATGAGCGGCAGCCAATATAATCATAACTATCTTCTTCATATATCAATCTAACGTATTATCGGGTTTTGAAGTTATCATGTTGCAAAGATAGCGAAAAAACTATAGCGTGAATGTATACTTTTGATAAAAGGATAGGTATATTATGTTAGGATGTACGATATTTGCACAAAAAAAAGGACGCACATCAGAGAAAGATTCTCCGATATGCGTCCACACACTTTATATTAAACCTAAAGACTTAATATCTCGTTTTTTTATTTAGCAGGCCACTTTGCTGCTGCAACTCCGGCTGTAATACTCTCAAGCATATTAGCATTGCTAACACTTGCACCAGCACGGTTGAAGATAGTCATGCTAGGATAATTACCATTGGTATCCCATGCCATTGGCACACAACCATTATTGATAGCACTAGTTACGACAGCCTTGTAATAGTCCTTAACTGATGCATCATGAACAGCATCCTTACCGATGGCCAGACGCTGGTTGGCACCAAACTCACCAATCACTACAGGATAACCCTTGTCGAAGAAGTTGGTCTTCATCTTCTTCATCTGAGCCTCTACATAATCCTCGTTATATTTAGCATCAGCTGTACGATCAGCCTCAGAACCATTGGTATTGTTCTTGCCCCAATAGAGATAGTACTTACCCCAATCCTTGTCTTCACTCATATCTGTAAACTGATAAGGATCGTAGAAATGAACCTCTATCATCAGACGGTCGGTAGCAGAATCGTGAAGCTTAGCCATATAATTATGAGCTACGGTATTGTCGATATTAGTATTAGGACCCTGAACCACCAGAACTCGCTTGGCATTGTTGCCACCTGTAGCACGAACCGCCTCGATGAAAGTCTGCTCATACTCAGCAATTCTATTGGCCAAATCCGCAGTGCCCAGCAATGCATTGGCATCGCCGGCACCCACACCAGGCTCATTCATACCAGCAAAGATAAGACGCTCGTCATAATTCTTGAAACTGTTGGCTATCTGAGTCCAGATCTTGGTGAGTTTTGCCTTGGTAGCATCCACATCAGTAGCAGCTGTCAAACCATCATGCTCAATCCATCCACCATCCCAATGCTGGTTAATGATGACATAGAGATCGTTCTTGATGCAGTAATCTACCACCTCGTGAACACGAGCCAGCCAATCGGCATCGATGGTGCAAGCCTCAGCATCTGTGATGTGACCCATTACCCAAGAACAAGGAATACGGACGCTCTTGAAACCGGAAGCCTTCACCAGGTCGATGAGCTGCTGGGTAGTCTTTGCCGACTGCCATAAAGTTTCAGAACCGATACCGGCATTCTTCCAGTTATTAGCAGAATTTCCTGCCTCCATCGTATTACCCAGATTCCAACCCGGATACATCAAGGCTGCAATATCCATAGCAGTCTTGCTCATATCACCAGTAGTAGTACCCTGCTCCTGGTTAATGGTAACAGCTTCTGTGATGGAAGTACTGTCGTTTACCACCATGGTATAGCTAATGGTTGCCGAACGGGCATTGCTGATGTTGGCAGCCACCGAATAGTTGCGGGTGTATTCCACCATGTTGGCACGAGAAGTAATCTCACTCACCCAGTCATTGCTGATTACCTGAGAATAACTTGCATTTGCCTTCAGGGTAACAGTAACCTGACCACCGGCAGCCCCCACATTTACATTTTTACTAGATGTGATGAGAAGACCCTCGGTAGAGTTCTGGCTCACGGTGATAGTCTTGGTATCAGAACCAGCAGCTACGGTGATAGTTGCCGAACGGTCATCATTGGCTGTATTTGCCTCTGCCTTGATGAGGAAATGATGGGTAATACTAGAAGAGCCAGCCACTGGAGTTACAGCCAACCAAGCCGCTTCGGTAGAAACCGTTGGTACCTGAGCCGCCTTGACATATAAATCAGTCTCACCGCCATTCTTCGTAAACGCCATATCAGAACGGGAAACCACGAAATCCGTAGAGAGTCCTTCACCGCCTTCGATGGTATCCTCATTAGAACAGGCTGAGAAACTGACCATGGCAAAAGCCATGATCAGAAACGATAAAATTGTTATTTTCTTCATATTCATAGAATATCAAAATAATACGTATGATTACTTACCTGGAGTCAAGACATGATTAATCTTGACCTTAACCTGAGTAGGATCAACCAGGTCTTTCCACAAATCGTAGAGTTCGATGGACCAAACCACTGCACCCGAGCACTTATCTGCCAAAGAAGCGGAAACCTCGTAGGTGCCATCGCCCTTCACATAAGTGCGCCCGAATTCAGAACCGCCCCAGTAGCTAGGATACCAGCTAGGTGTGGCATAAGAAAGTTCTGTCTTGTAGTTCTTGGAAGCAGAATCCTTCAGGTTGCCGTCGATACCTGTGATGGTGAAGTTGACAATCAGATTACCAGTGAATGACAAGGCTGAAGCATCCACTCCATTTGCCTTGGTATTACCATACTCATTGTAGATTTCAATGCGACCGTCTGTGCCCTTGCCATCCTTGTTGACGAACTCTGTCTTGGAGAAATCCATAGAGAATTCAGGATCCACATCAAACTTGATGCTCACAATCTCTGCAGTAATCTTGGATGCATCGATGGCATCAGCTGCCAGATTGTTGATATCCACACAGAATACCGCTGCACCTTCTGCCTCGGCACCACCTGTCTCCATCCAAACCGTATAGAGACCATCGCCAGTAACGTTGGCATCATACTTGGAATTATCAAAGGCTGACCAGCGACTTGGATCCCAAGAAGCATCACCATACTCCAAACCAGCCACATGACTGCCCGCACCTTCCTTCATGTTATCTGTCAAACCAGAAAGACGGAAAGTAACCACCATGTTCTTGGTAAACTTAATCTGAGCCTGGTTGATGCCAGGATTGCTGCCCGTAGAACCATACTGGTTGAAAATCTCGATACGGATTCTACCATTATTCTCAAGGTCGCCGACAACCAATTTGGAATTATCAACCTTCAACTCAGGTGACATACGAACAGGACGAATCGCCAAGCCCAGGTTGCGGGCCGAAACACCAGATGAAGCAGTACCATTGCTCAGATTGAGCGTCTGGCTATAATCCGTAGCGATGCTATAGTTATTGCCGCTCCAATACAAGCCCTGGTTGCCCTCACCTACCTTGGCAGTTCCATTGCGGTAACCGGTGTAAGGCATAAAGATGCTGTTGCCATTGGCTGCAGTAAATCTGATACCCTTCACGCCCTTCACCTCAACTTCTGTCTGAGTGGTATTGGCAATCAACTCACTCATCTGATCAGCTGTAGGAGTAGAACTGCGCATCAAGGCACCCGCATCCACGTTCACCTTCTTCAAGATATCCTTATCCGTACCGGCGATATCTTCCACTGTATTGTAATCGATGAGATAAGTACTCTGATTCACACCAGTCAAATCACCATAGCCCAGAAGGGTACCTGTCTCTTCCTCTGATTCTGCACCCAGGTTGCATTTAGCCCAAAGGATGCTCAAACCCAAGTCAACATATTCCATTTTCTGAGCAGGAGTGGTAAAGCTCTTGGTCTCACCATAGACAAAACCATCACCCAACTCAAAATATGATGTATAATAGTAAGTAGTTCCAGGAAGCAAACCTTCCACACGTTGACTGATGGTCTTGGCACTGGCAGAGATTGGATAATCGATACCGTTCTCTACATCCGCCTCAGAGGTTGAAATCTTGAAACCGTAGTTCATCTGGGTCTCTCCCTCTATCAGGATGCCTTCCAAGCCATTGGCTGTAGCACTCAGGGTAGCCTTGGTAGCCGTAACATCCGTGGCTCCGGCTGTAGCAATCTGGGCATCGGTAGCCACGAAGCTCTTCACCTCACCAAACTTGGTTACTATGCCCTGTAACTGTACGTAAGTGGCATAATAATAGGTATTGCCCTTGGTCAATCCCGAGAGAGTGGCGGTTACATTACCTTCGGCATCAATCACGCCAGGCTGCTTGGAGCCGGCTGTGGTAGGATCGGGGTTGGTACCGTAAACAACACCCACCGCATAGGCACCGGCATCCTGCTTACTCAAGTCCAAGACCTTGCCGCTGACTACTGCCGAAATAGCAGTAACAGAAGCATCACCCGTCTCAATGGTGCTAATTACATTTCCTGTGGCTGCAGAGTAGTCATCATCGCTACAGGAAGAGAGCGAGCAAAGACCGGCCATCAGCAGCATCACACCTGCTAAATATTTCATTTTCATAATCTAATCCACATTAAAGTTTCTAATCTTATTTACCCTCTGAAGGTGTCACTACAGGAGCACCTGTATCCATCTTCACGGTGATAACCACTTCGATGCTTGAAGAACACTTGAAGTCGGTAAACTCATTTTTGCCGGAATCAAACTTGAAGCATGCGGCAGGTCCCCATGGGTTCAATACATAACGACGGAAGGAGTTGGTACTTGGGTCGTCATCTGTATATCCTCTTGGGATGAGTGTATCATCAAAATCAACACTCTTGCCATCTACCTTGATGCTCTTGATGGTGATATCGCAGTTTGGATTGTCCTTCAGAATCTTGTTGACGTCGATGTAGAGAAGATATGGATTGCTCTCTGCACCCTCAAACTTCAAGGAATAGTCGCCATCGCCTGTGATGAACACATTGGTGCTCATATAGTTGGCGATATCGCCATCGTGCTTCCAGCCCCAACCGGAGTTATTGAAGAAGAGGTTTGCCTTATACTTAGGACCTGATGCAGAACTTGCGCTCTGGGCTACCCAGTGGTATGCCTGATACTGATAGAGATTGCCCTGGTCATCAAGACACTGGCTACCGAGCCACAAATCCTTCAGATGTCCGGTATAGTCATCCTTGCTGACTTTCAGAATACGTAGGGTGTTGTCGGCATTAGCATGCATGTTGTAATTGCCCGTTGCAGAAAGCTGGGTATTTCCGAAGCCCTTGTCGAAAGTGAATACGCCTTCATCGTTCAAGGTATATTTACCGGAAACCTGACTTCCATCAGGAGCGGTATAGATATAACTCTTTGACTCGCTGTTCATCACGAGGGTTGCATCCTCGATACCACTGGCTGCTGTAAGCTGAATGCCCTTGGCACTACCGTCGAGGTTGCAATAGTCAAACTGCCGTCCCTCTTCATTATCAGGGTTAGCCAACTTGTAGGTGATTTCCTTATTGGTCTTCTGCTCTACCCAGTCGCGCCAGTCAGTCATCAGCGTTGGCTTCACCTGGGTGTTCTCTGGCGCGGAAGGAGTCCAATTGTCCCAGTATTCCTCTGAAACGAAGTTGTAGCAAAGCAAGCACTTGCCCTCATCAGAATTGTCTCGAACTGTTGCTATCTGCAAACGGTCGTCGGCAAGTCCCATCAGCTTCAGTCCGCTACGCCAGTTGGTAGCAACCTGGTCATGTCCCGAATTGTGGAGCAGTTCCGCATCCGAGAAGGTGATGGTATGATTGTCTGTATCCAGCATGTAAGTACCCTTAAGGGTCTCACCTGTCTCAGCATTATATACGGTGACATGGGCACCGCCAATCAGGTCGAACTCCATATAACCATAGTCCATAGCCGACATCACCCAGGAGTTGTCTGCGATACCAGGAGTCCAGTTCCAATGATCGCCGGCTGCAGCGGTCTGTCCCATCATGCAGGTACTCCAGTCATCATCCATACCCCAGAATCCGAGCGGACCTGCCCAGAGGTCTGAATGCTTGGTGATGACATTGGCATCGATATCCAACTTCCATCGCTTCGATTTGCCTACGCCGCCACTCAGATAGGTCCACAGAGGATCGGTAACGAATTCGGCACAGAAATCATCTACCTTGAACTCGGCGTAGGGTCCCCAGAGGAAACCGCCGCGGGTTTCAACACCGATACGTGCCTGATAGGTACCATTGAAAGGAATCTTCAGGCTCACCTCATCCTGCTGGAAACGTCCCTGAGGCGTATCAAAGACCACCGAATAGCTCGATGGCAACAGACTCTTGAACTTGACAATATTAGGATTGCTTTCGTCGTGAGTAATCGTGAAGGCGATGTTCTCAGCCAAATCCTCAGAAGACAAGTTCTTATCGCCCAGACCAAACTCGTCTGGAGAGCAGCTCGCCATGACGAGAATCATGACAGCTGCCAAAAGCGAATATATTTTATTTATAATCTTCATAAAACCAATACTTTAAAAAGTTAGAATTACCAACCAGGATTCTGCTTCAGGAGACCATGAGAAAGTCCGATCTCGGTGATAGGAATCTGAATCAAACCACGTTTCTTGATGATATTCTCGGCACTGATGGATACGGTGGTTTTCTCGCCGCCATCCTTCACTTCCCAGGAACCGGCAATCTCCCTGGCTGCCTGCTCCACGCCCTGACGGAGCTGATCCCAATAGCGGATTCCCTCGAAGGCAAACTCAAGCTTGCGCTCTTTCAGGATGTTCTCCTTGGTGGCTGTCTGCTGAGAATAGTTGCCACTCAGAGTGGTGCCATCATCCTCGGTATAAGCACGCTTGCGAACCTGGTCGAAGTAAGACTGGGCATTAGGACTGCCCAACTCTGCTGCCATCAACAGGACATCGGCGTAACGGACGAGGACCCAATCCTGGAACTGACTGATTTGGAAATCGCCTGCACCCACTGTTTCCGTGTAATGCTGCAACTTGCCATCACCAGCAGTTTCGTGCTTAGACAAAGGGGTATATTTCTTCACGAAATATCCGGTGTATTCGCGCTGGTCGGCAAGATAGGTGTCCTCGTAATCCTTCAACTGTGAAGCATCGATGATAGAGGCTGAACGGCGGGTATCACCCGTAGCATAGGCTGAAGCAATGGATGGTGTAACAGTGCATCCACCCCAACCCTGGCCATAGCCTTCGTAAACCAGACTACCGGTACGCATTCCTATCATCACCTGGAAACGGTTACCATCATTGTTGCCATTATAGTCGGCTGTGTAGTTAAACTTCATCGAGAGTATGGTCTCTGGGTTTCCAGGACCAGCCCAGGAAGAGTTCTCATGTGCCCAAAGTCCTACGTGGTCACCGCTCTTGTCATCAGCAGAAGCTGGCCACAAATCTCTGAATCGAGGTACCAGACTGAACTCGCCACTGGCGATGATATCCTCACAGGCTGCCAGGGCATCCGCCTTGGTCAAGCCCAGCTGATCAGGCTCCTTGCCATAATAGCCACTATAGAAGAGGTATGCGCGAGCCAGAATTGCCTCGGCACCATACTTGGTGATATGTCCATCGTTGGTAGCCGCATCCTTCTTAGGATAGGCATTGGCAGGAATATGCTCGATGGCATACTTCAAATCTCTGAATACCAGACTATATACGGAGTCAGGAGCAGCCTGAGGAACCACTTCGCTGGTGGCATGTTCCAGCAGCGGGATGTTCTCCCAAAGGCGAAGCATATCGAAATAGCACAAGGCACGAAGGGCATGAGCCTCACCCAGATAGGTGTTCTTTGCATTCTCATCATCCCAGGTAATGCCTTCACCCTTATCGATAAACTCATTGCAGCGGAAGATGGCTGCATAATAGCTCTTCCACAAGGTTTCGTGCATATCGGTATAAGACGGTGCCTGATTCATGTCGAAACGGTCGAGAATCTGCGTGTTGCGGCCATCGGTGTTACCCGTACCGCCAAAGCACTCATCACTCATCGTCTCGGTCAACTGATAGACGGTGAACGAAGGACCATCTGAAACGGTACGCTGCCAACCGTCGTAGCAGGCATAGAGCGAGCGAAGTCCATCTTCCTGACTCTTATAGAAATTGCCGGAATTTGATTCTGTCTTGGAAGCCACATCCAGCCAACTGTCGCTGCAAGATGCCAGACCTCCCATAGCCAAAATACCCAAAGCGGCTATCTTTATTTTATTTGTCTTCATAATGATATCTCCTTTAAATTAGAACTTAAGATTCAAACCTACCATGAAGGTACGTGGACGTGGATAGTAACCCAAATCTACGCCTGATGCCCAACTGTTGACACCATAACCGATTTCTGGGTCCATGCCGTCATACTTGGTAAAGGTAAACGCATTCTGAACCTGGAAGTACAAACGGGCCTGAGATACGAACTTCTGATGAAGCAGCTTGGCAAAATCATAACCTAAGGTGATGTTGCTGATTCTCAGGAAGTCACCATCCTGGATAAAGAGGTCGGAGAACTGATAGTTCACATTGGTCTCTGTTACACGTGGATATTTGTTGGATGTTCCCTCACCTGTCCAGCGCTGCAGAATAGCTGAAGTGTAGTTGGCAGTCTTGGCACCTACATTGCGGTAGCTCTGAACGATGTCGTTGCCTACAGAACCGTTGGCGGTTACAGAGAAGTCGAGTCCCTTGTAGTCGAAACCGAGTGAGAAACCATAGGTAAAGTCTGGCATACCATTGCCCAGGTTTACCTTGTCGGCATCATTGATGGTACCATCGTGGTTGACATCGTAATACTTTACATCGCCAGGTTTTACAGAAGACCCCTGAAGTACGCCATTGCCTGCCGCTACCCACTCGTTGATTTCTTTCTGGTTCTGGAAGATACCAGCGGTCTTGTAACCCCAGAAGTAACCGATTGGTTCGCCATTGCTGCAACGGTAGAACTCGGTAGAGTTATCATAGAGCTGACCATTACCATCGGTACCATGAATGATACCATCGGATGTAGGGATGCTTCCCACCTTATTCTTATTATAGGCACCGTTGACATTCACATAGTAGTTGAAATCTCTACCAATGTTGTCGTTCCAGCCCAAACCGATTTCTATACCGGTATTCTCTACGTCACCTCCATTGAAATAAGGGGCTCCCGTACCGGCTGTGCCTGGTATAGGCTTAACCAGCAACCAGTCTTTGGTGGTCTTCTTATACCAGTCGATGTTGACATTCAACTTGCCCAGGAGACGCAGATCCAAACCGAAGTCCAACTGTTCTGAAGTTTCCCACTTCACATTCTCGTTAGACAGACGGCTTTCGTAAGCACCATAGTAATTTGACTGTCCGTCAGCACCCAAAGACGTACCGAAGTTATAGTAAGCACCCGATGTTGAGATAGGAGAAATAAACATCAGGTCGCCAATATTCTGGTTACCAACCTGTCCCCAGCTTGCACGCACCTTGGCATAATCAAGCACCTTGAGCAGAGGCTTCACCCATTTTTCATTGGTTACAATCCAACCGGCAGAAACAGAAGGGAAGTAGCCCCAGCGGTTGCCACGGGCAAACTTAGAAGAAGCATCGGCACGCAGGGTAGCTGTTGCCATATAGGTTTCCTTCCAGTTCCAGCTCACACGACCAAAGTAGCTCACCATGCGCTGTGACAGAGAAGGAGCACCGCTGGCACCCAGACCATCGGTAGCGGTGGCAGCTGTACCATTGCTTACATAAGCATGGTTCCAGTCGGAAAAGCCACTCTTCAGGGTGGCATTGGATGCACTTACGCCTACGCCATCAAAGCGCCAGGACTCCATACCTGCCAAGGCAGTGAAGCTATGCTCCTTTACCTTGAAGTCGTAAGACAGGGTGTTGGTCCAGGTCAACTGCCAGTTATGTCCCATATTCTGGTTCACACTGGTACGGTTGGCTGTGTTGTAACTATAGATAGAGAACTGATAGAGAGGAGTAAACGAACGGTAATCGCTTGCATAATATTCATAACCTACTACAGTGCGATACTTCAAGTTCTTGATAGGCTCAATCTCCGCATACACATTACCGGTGAAACGGGCTGCATTCGTCTGATTGTTATTGTTCGTCATCATCAAGCCGTATGGGTTGCCATCGGCATTATACCAGTCGCTGTTGCTGGTATCATTGAAAGGAGAATCATACTTGTTGTTGTCGCTATAGACTGGCGACAATGGAGAGGTATTGAAGGCACTGCGCAGAGTGTTGTTGTAAGCATTGCCCACAGCGATACCCGTATTCTGGGTATAGATGAAACTGATCTGCTCACCCACCTTCAACCAGTCCTTCACCTTCCAGTCGGAATTGACACGGAAGTTGTAACGTTCATAATTGCTGACGTCCTTGCCGCCAACAATACCCTCCTGGTTCATATAACCCAGCGTCATGGCATAATTGGCAGTCTTGCTACCGCCATTTACACCTATATTATATGAAGAAGTCTTGGCATTCTTCACAAACATCTGATCTACCCAGTCGGTATCAATCAAATCGCCATTGGCATCATAGATACTCTTGTACTTGCTCCAGTCGTAGGCATTCTTGCCCGAGTTGATGGCAGCCTCATCCAGAATAGCCATATACTCCCTAGCATTGAGCATATCAATGCTGCGTGGCTTGTTCTGCCAACCCACATATCCGTCGAAGCTAACCACGGCACGGCCTTCCTTACCACCCTTGGTAGTAATCAGAACCACACCATTGGCCGACTGCGAACCATAGATGGCAGCCGATGCCGCATCCTTCAGCACATCAATACTTTCGATATCTGCTGGATTCAGAGAAGCGATGTCACCACGTACACCATCAATGATGTAAAGCGGATCAGAACCACTCACGGTACCCATACCACGGATGTTTACCTTCAAACCGGAACCCGGCTGACCGGATGTTGAGATGATGCTCATACCAGGAGTCTGTCCCTGGAGCGCCTGAAGCGGATTGGAAGTGTTCAACTTGGCGATGTCATCACCCTTCACGTTGATGTTGGCACCCGTCACCAGCTTTTTCTTCTGAACACCGTAACCTACTACGACAACTTCATCAAGTGACTGCTTGTCTTCATTTAAGGTTACGTTGATTGTCGAACCTGTAACTTTAATCTTTTGGGTGATAAAGCCCAGATACGAAACTTCGAGTGTTTGTCCATTCTTTGCTTCAATGGTAAAGTTACCATCCAGGTCAGTAACGGCACCCGTCTTTGTACCCTGCACCATGACACTTGCACCAATCAATGGTTCATTGTCACTGCCAGAGATGACAGTACCCTTAACCGTCTGAGCATTGAGGACACCCGCTCCGATTCCTAACATTGCCTGGAACACCAACATGATGGCTACCAGAGCAACTTTGCAGAGCATGTGGCTCTGCGAGAATTTCTGAGATGTTTTTCTCATAATTACTTTAGGTTTAAATTAATAATTGTTGCTTCTAGGTTTAATATAGACCTATGTAACATAGGTCGAATATTGCCTTTATATAAATAAGGTATAAGCCTCGGTTATGAGGATTGCCTCGATTTATCGTTGTTTGCATTTACTTTTTCGGGGACAAAGATAGATAAAAAACAGACACAATAGGGTATGTTTTGGTTAATCAATTACGTATAAAATGTTGCGCAACCTACATTTTTTAACGAAAAAGCACCAAAATGTAGCATAAAATACATTTTGGTGCAAAAATTGCTTAATTAATATGATATTTTATCAACCCCGGCATCGGAGCTTTCAAAATCTGGGAAATCTTGAGATGAAACTCATCCTCCATCACATTTCTCAAAGGAGACTCAAAGTAATGGGCAATGCTTCCAACAAAACCAAGCATCGGAATTTCTTCTTCCAAGGATGAATGCCATGCCTTCATGCCTGGCTCCAACTGGCTTATATCCTCGGTGCTCGCCTTGACATATTTAATATAAGGTGTGAGATTCTTTGCGTAGAACTGATTGAAACTCTCCAGTATCATGCGATAGAGTGACATGGCTTCATTCAGTTCGTCGGTTCCATTCTCATGTTTCTCACCTTCTGCTATCTGTTCTGAGATAAAAGGACAGATGGAAGCCAGGAAGCGATTGGCAAGCGGCTGTCTGTACACCTTATTAATAATAGTAGGATAATCCAAGCCCGACCAGGCAAGATATTTATTCTTTAGCGATACAGGCAAAGTGCCCTTGAAGATACCATTGAGGAAAAGTTTGCCGATGACTGCCCCACTACCCTCATCGCCCAGGATATATCCCAACGGAGGCGTGTTCATTACAATCTTCTCTCCATCGTAAAGACAACTGTTGGCACCGGTTCCCAAAATACAGGCGATACCCGGTTTCTTGCCAAAGAGGGCACGGGCTGCTCCCAGCATATCACCTTCTGCCTCAACCTTGGCTTCGGGGAAAGACTGCTGCAAGAGTGATTTCATGCGAGACTTCATCGCCTCGGTTACTCCACTGCCATAAAAGAAAACCTCCTGAGGCTGCTCTGACAGAACAAGTTCCTTACACAATACATCCAAAATCTCGGCATCACTCTGATGAATCGGACTGATGCCCTGCGTCTTACAGGTAACCATCACGTTACCCTGTTCATCAACCAGAGCCCAATCGGTCTTGGTACTGCCACTATCTGCTATGAGTATCTTCATTTTCTTATCTGATTAATTAACGTATCCTTTGACGTTGCAAATGTAATCAATTTATATGAAAAATGCAAAAGATAACCCTAAAAACCGAACGTAAAGGTGCTAATATATCAAAAAAGGCGATTTTCTCTTTGCTTTTTCGCGAATTATTAATAACTTTGCAGTCAAATTTACTAAATATGAAGAAGAGACTATACATCATAATTCTGCTGATGGTGGCATTCGTGCTGCCAAGCAACGCAGTGCTCAAGGAAGCCAACCTGGACACAACGCTCTATATGCTGCGTACAGAATTGACCAACTATCACATAGACTTGGAGAAACAGAACCAAACTGCCAAGGCTCAACAGTTGGCTGTGATTCAGGAGCTCATCAGTATTGTGAAACAGGCTGACCAGAACTCCATCATGCTCTATTCGCAGCGCAATGGGTATATTTTCGACATGACGTATGCCTGTCATGAGGCTACAGAGCAGTTTAAGAAGTTTAAGTCGAAGGCTGTTCCTTTCCGCCAGATGATCAAGAAGAACAATGTTGAGGTGGCGCGTTTCGATTCGCTCATCAACTATCTCTACGGCATGAACACCATGTTTCTCAGCGAAGAAGCACAGGTGAACCGAAACGTTGACCTGACTCTGGCTGTCAATATCCGCCGCCAGCTGGTAGAGAAACAGAAACAGCTGCAAGCCTATGTGCAGGCTTACGACAGAACCGACCGTAAGTTACAGGCACTCAACGACTATGCCAACCGCAGATACGAAGATATCCAGAACAGCATCTTCAATAATGGAGGCGACAACTATCTGCGCATACTCCGTAACTTCAGCATGAACTATAAGGAGGCGAAGACGTCTGTAACCGAGAAATACAAGCCCGTACCAGGCATGATGTCACAATGGGATGTACGTATCATCTTCATCCTCTTCGGTATCATCATCTTCTGGGGTCTCATCTCCATCTTCCTCAATCTCTTTACCATCCGCATCGTAATTACCCAACTCATGAAGCATGGTATGTTCGAGAACAGAAAGGAAAGTTTTATGGCAAAACGACCATGCCTTATCATGGCGATGACGGTAGTAACCTTCGCATTCATCCTGGGTATCGTAAGAATGGCGGTTACCCAGAACTTCGTGATTATGGCAAGCCAGCTGCTGGTAGAATATTCCTGGCTGGTTGGCGTCATTCTGGTATCTATCCTGCTGCGTGTAGACAACGATAAGATTAAGAATACCTTCCGTATCTATTCGCCATTGATGCTGGTAGGTTTCATCGTTATCGTGTTCCGTATCATCCTGATACCAAACGACCTGGTAAACCTTATCTTTCCACCAGTCCTTCTGCTCTGCGCTCTCTGGCAGTGGAATGTGATAGGCAGAAAACACAATCAGGTATTGCGTACCGACAAGACATACGCATTCATATCGCTTGCCGTATTCGGAGTAAGTACCATTTTTGCCTGGATAGGTTTCACACTGCTTGCCGTCCAGCTTATCATCTGGTGGACCATGCAGCTTACCTGCGTGCTTACCATCACCTGTTGCGAAGGATGGCTCAGCGTATATGCCAAGCGTAAAAAACTGGCAGACAAGGCGATTACCGACAAATGGCTGTATCGCTTTATCTATAAGGTATTGCTCCCTATTTCAGGTGTACTCTCGTTCATCATCTCTATCTATTGGGCTGCAGATGTATTCAACATGAGTGATACGACATGGGAGATATTCAATAAGGATTACATCAAGACCAGCAACTTCACTGCATCGCTTTTCAGTATTTCAGTGGTAGCTTGTCTGTACTTCCTGTTCAACTACATCAACATTACTTCTGTAGATTTCATGCGTCATCACTTCGAGAAAGCAGACCAGGCGTCGGCTGCCTCAAAGATTGTGATGTTCAAAAACGTGATGCAGGTGATTATCTGGGGTATCTGGCTGATGATAGCCTTGAATGTGTTCCAGGTTGGTAAATCATGGCTACTAGCTATCTTTGCCGGTTTATCAACTGGTCTGGGTTTTGCATCAAAGGATATTCTCGAAAACATCTACTACGGCATCTCTCTGATGATGGGCCGTGTGAAGGTGGGTGATTATATCATCTGTGACGGCACCCGTGGTAAGGTAAGCAGTATCAGTTATACCTCTACGATGCTGGAGGCTACCGACGGTTCGGTCATAGCCTTCCAGAACTCGCAGCTCTTCTCCAAAAACTACAAGAACATGACCAAGAATCATGGTTATGAGTTGGATATTCTGGAGGTAGGTATTGCTTATGGCAGCAATGTGAAGGAAGTGAAACAGATTCTCATCGATGCCCTGATAAAACTTGACTGTATCTATCAGGACAAAGGTGTGAAGGTGTTACTGAAGAGTTTCGATGACAGTTGCATCACACTCAGAATTGTGGTATGGGTGAACGTGCTTACCCAAGCCATCGACGATGCCACCATTATGGAGTGCATCTACGATACGCTCAACGATCACAACATCGAGATTCCGTTCCCACAACGTGAGATTACAATTAAACAAGTTAATAATTAACAGTTTGTAGTTTACAGTTAATAGCAGGTTTATTCCCTATTAACTATAAACTATAAACTATAAACTATAAAAAATATGGCAACATTCATAGCAGGTCCTTGCGTCATCGAGTCAATGGAACTATTGGAAACAGTAGCTCAGGAACTCGTCCGCATCAACGAAAAGTTAGGAACCCAAATCATATTCAAGGCTTCATTCGATAAAGCCAACCGTACCAGCATCCACTCTTTCCGTGGTCCAGGACTGGAGAAAGGACTCCAGATGCTGGGAGATATCAGGGAGAAGTACAACCTTCAGGTTACAACAGATATTCATGAGAGTTATCAGGCTTCAGCAGCAGGCGAAGTATGTGATATTCTCCAGATTCCAGCCTTCCTCTGCCGACAGACCGACCTTCTGGTTTCTGCAGCCAAGACTGGTAAAACCGTCAACATCAAGAAGGCACAGTTCCTGAGCGGTAGAGATATGAAATATCCTGTAGAAAAAGCATTGGAGAGCGGTGCCAAGGAAGTTTGGCTCACAGAACGCGGCAATTGTTTCGGCTATAACAATCTCGTGGTAGATTTCAGAAACATCCCTGACATGAAGGAGATTGTGCCAAATGTCATCATGGATTGTACCCATAGCGTTCAGCGCCCGAGTGCAGGTGACGGCAAGACGGTAGGCGACCGTAAGTTCGTTCCAGCAATGGCAAAGGCGGCTAAAGCTTTCGGAGCTACCGGCTACTTCTTTGAAGTACATCCTGACCCAGACCAGGGCAAGAGCGATGCAGCCAATATGCTGGAATTAAACAAGTTGGAATCACTTATCCAGGAACTCCTTTAAGTGAAAAGTGAAGAACGAAGAATGAAGAAACAACGTTCGGCGTACGAATGGAAAGCCAATTCAAATGATTTAGAAATGACCGATAAAAATAACAATATAGATGATAAGATTGTTCGCGGTTATGGCGAACAGGCTCTTAGAGACGAGGCGCAGGCCATCCTCGACCAGATACCTTATCTGGACGACAACTTTGAGAAAGCAGTAGACATGATGTATCATTGCCAAGGCAAGATTATCGTTACAGGTGTGGGCAAGAGTGGACACGTAGGTGCCAAGATTGCCGCTACACTTGCCTCTACAGGCACACCAGCCTTCTACATCAATCCACTGGATGTCTATCACGGCGACTTAGGTGTGATGACCGACAAGGATGTGGTTCTGGCACTGAGTAACAGCGGTCAGACCGATGAACTGCTTCGTTTCATCCCGATGGTACTCCACATGAATGTTCCTATCATTTCCATCACCGGAAATCCAGATTCCCTGCTGGCAAAATACTCCAACCATCATATCACCGTAAAGGTAAAGAAGGAGGCTTGTCCGCTGAACCTCGCCCCTACCAGCAGTACTACTGCAGCATTGGCTATGGGTGATGCACTGGCTATCGCCCTGATGCAGGTACGCCACTTCAAGCCTCGTGACTTTGCACAGTTCCATCCTGGTGGAGAATTAGGCAAACGACTGCTGACCACAGCAGAAGATGTGATGCGCAGCGATGATATGCCTATCATTCCTAAGGAAATGCACCTGGGCGAGGCTATCATCCACGTAAGCAAGGGCAAACTGGGATTGGGTATCTCATTGGATGAAGACAACCACGTTATCGGACTTATTACCGATGGTGATATCCGACGCGCCATGGAGAAATGGCAGGCAGAATTCTTTAACAAGACTGTAAGCGACATCATGACCACCACTCCGAAAATGGTGACTCCGAAGACGAAGATTTCGGAGATTCAGCGCATCATGCACAAGTATAAGGTGCATACGGTACTGGTTGTAGACAAGGATAATCATTTAAAGGGCATTGTAGATCACTATGCCTGCATGGTATAATTTTAATTAACAATTTATAATTAATAATTTATAGCAAATAGATTATTAGGAGTTGACATGAGACTCAGAGAGATAATAACAACGATAACACTGATGCTGGTCAGTTCGCTGTGCAACGCACAGACCAGCGATTCACTGATTGTAAATCAGCTTCGTGGGAAAGGTGTGAGTTTTTCTCACGATAATTCCGTGACCCTTCTGATGAACGGTCAGGAAAAGTTTGATGATATGTTCCAGGCAATCCGACAGGCTAAACATAGTGTACACCTGGAATACTTTAACTTTCGCAACGACAGCATCGCCTCCCTCCTCTTCGACCTGCTAGCTCAGAAGGTTAAGGAGGGTGTGAAGGTGAGAGCCTTATATGATGGTTTCGGAAACTCTTCCAACAATAAGCCTCTGCGAAAGAGACATCTCAAGAAAATCCGTGCCAATGGTATAGAGATTTATGAATACAAGCCCCTGAAGTTTCCATGGGTACATGCAATCTTCAACCGTGATCACCGTAAAATCGTTGTCATCGACGGGCAGATTGCCTACACAGGCGGTATGAACGTTGCCGACTATTATATAAAAGGTACGAAGGTGGTAGGCGAATGGCACGATATGCACTGTCGCATCGACGGCAGTGAGGTGAATACCCTGCAGAAGATATTCCTCAAGATGTGGAACAAGGTGAGCGGACAGAATGTGCACAGCACTGAGTTCTGGAGATATAAGAAGAAGGATTATCTGGTAGAGAATCTCAAGCCAGATACGACAGCAACAGCCTACAGAAAGATGGTCGGCATCATCAACCGCGAACCGCATATTACAAAAGATATCATCCGATATTTCTATGTGAATGCCATCAATGATGCACAGGACAGCATCAAGATTATCAGCCCCTACTTTACCTTGAGTCATAAACTTAAAAAGGCATTGAAGAATGCAGTGAAAAGAGGAGTAAAGGTAGAAATCATGCTCTCTACCAAGAGCGACATTCCGCTGACTCCTGACTGTGGTTTCTATAATGCGCACAAGCTGATGAAGGCAGGATGCAATGTTTGGATGTACACACGGGGCTTCCACCATACCAAGATTATCATGGTAGACGGCAAGTTCTGTACCGTTGGCAGTGCCAATCTCAATGCCAGAAGCCTACGCTGGGACTATGAAGAGAATGCAGTGATTGTGGATTCTTGTACTACACAACAACTGGTACAGCTCTTTGATGGGGAAAAGAAAGACAGTTTCTTACTCAATGAGAAGAACTGGAGAGAGTGGCGTACGGGCTGGCAAAGATTCAAAGGATGGTTTGCCGCAAAGGTACTCACTCCATTCTTGTAAAAACAAGATATAAGTATAACCCAACTATCACTAGCAGAAGTAAAATAAACAGAGATGAATGAAGAAATGATGAAAGCCATGGCTGGCAAACAGATGCCGGAAATGGCAATAGTAGAGAGCAATACACTCGCCGCAATGGGACTCAGACAACTGCTTGAGTCGGTGATGCCCATGATGAAAATCTCGACCTTCGGTTCGTTCCGTCAGTACGAGGCAAACAATCCAGACCACTTTGTTCATAGCTTTGTATCTATGCACATTGTACTGGAACACCGTTACTTCTTCACACAGGGCAACAGGAACCGCCACGTGATCGTTCTAACACCCAGCAACGATCCCAATTCGCAACTTGCAGAATTTCATTGTCTCTGCGTCAATGTACCAGAAGGATACCTGATAAAAGAGCTTCTCAACCTGCAGCATTCCGGCCATCCTCATGGCGAGCATATCCCTGCCATGCCCCCTGTCACTCAGGAAAAAGTTCTGTCGGATAGAGAAATAGAGGTATTATCTCTGGTAGCACAAGGGAAAATCAACAAAGAGATAGCCGACCAACTCTGTATTGGACTGACTACAGTGATTACCCATCGCAAGAAAATACAGGAAAAACTGGGATTAAAAAGTGTGTCTTCACTCACCATTTATGCTGTGATGCATGGTTTTGTTGACATCAATATGATCTAGCCTTCACCATAAATAGTGATGCAGAATCATCACATACCTAAATATAATGATAGCGCCTTCCCCTCATGTGAGAGGAAGGCGCTATCATTTTAGAAAAAATAACATTATTTAAACCGATATTCCACAGATAAACTACAACTTTACAGAAGAAATATCAACCAAATTGTTCACGATGGCATAAATTGTAAGACCTGCAGGAGAGTGAATCTGAAGCTTTCGGGCGATGTTTCTGCGATGCGTAATGACCGTATTGATAGAGATAAACAGGTGGTCAGCAATCTCCTTGTTGGTCATTCCCTGAACCAAAGCAACAATCACATCTTTCTCACGGTCGCTCAACTGTTCGTCACTCATCGGAGTCTGATTAATCATGCTCGAAATCTTGGCACTCACATCGTTCTGCTTCAGTTTACGCTCTGCATTTATTACAGCAGGAATAAAGATTTCTTCCTCAACCTCAGAATGATGTTTCAGCCATTCCTCATTATTATATATATCATAAAGAGTGGCGCTGAGCTGATTATTATGCAAGCCATCAGAAGGCAAATACTTGATAATGATACTCTTGAGTTCCTTTAACTTCATATCTACCTGAGCATGGTGCTTCGAGAAGGTTTCTATATCAAAGTTTGCATTGGCATTACCATCTATAAGTGCCTGAACATAAGGGAATACCATCTTTTCTTCATACCGCATGTGATTGGTTATACTATGGGCATAATCATCATAAAGTTTGAGGATAAGACGTGCCAGATTATCTGTTTCATCCAAAGCCTCAACGAGTTCCTTACGGATGAAAGGCAACTGGAAATCAATATAATAGACATGGGATGCCTTGAGATAATGCAAAAGGGTCGGTAACGACAAACGGTCGGCATTGTCATACTCCTTGTAACCATTAATTGTAAAGTTTACCACAGCCAGAAATGTATAAGTATCCACATTCTGCTCGTCGCAAACTTCGCGCACAGTTTTATCACCAAAGCCCAGGTTGATGCCGAAGCTGCCGAGGCTCTGTAAAATGTTATAATTGTCTCTAATGATGCTGATCATCTTGTCATCAGCTTCATACATCTTCTGATTTTTCATCTTTCTTTCTCCTTAAATGAAAACATCCTTGTATCAAGAACATTCATAATGTTTCTATTTCGGTTGCAAATATACAAAAAAGTTTCGAAACTCGCAATACCTAAAAATGGGGATGCGACAGTTTACCGATTTTTAGGTATTGCAAGATTTTTTAAAACCTCGTACCTTTGCACCCGAAATCGAGAAAGAGCGCGGTGATGATTGCCATTCCCGAGCGGCAGAGCTGCGTAATTCCTTATCAAGTCAGATTGGCTTTAAGGAGATATTAGGTCTCTAAAGTGTCGAGACCGCAAACAGACATCCGCGCTCTTTTCTTTATATAAAATTATACGATAACAATAATTTCAAAATAATAAAGATGAACAGTTTAAGAATTGGATTGATGTCCGCTGCCCTCGTTGCCGGCTTGGCAACGGCAAGTGCACAAACTGTGGCTGCCGATAGTGTGATGCAGCATGTAAACGGCAAGCGCCTCAGCGTGGGTGGTTATGGCGAGGTTGCCATGAGCCGCAACTTCTACAGCGACCACGTAAGCCGTTACAGTTTGGCTGACGAGCACAAGAATGACCCTAGCCATGGTCGTTTCGATATTCCTCATGCAGTAATTTACCTGGGTTACGACTTCGGAAAGGGTTGGACTATGGGTACCGAGATTGAGTTTGAGCATGGTGGCGTAGGAATGGCCTATGAGAAAGAAGACGAAGAAGGTGGCGAATGGGAACAGGAAGTTGAAAAAGGCGGTGAAGTCGAACTCGAACAGTTCTGGATTCAGAAGTCATTCGGTCGTTGGGCTAACATCAAGGCTGGTCACATTGTAGTGCCTGTAGGTTTGAACAACGCTTACCATGAGCCATTGAATTTCTTCACTGTTTATCGTTCTGAAGGTGAGAATACGGTTCTTCCAAGCACCTGGCATCAGACAGGTGTCAGTTTTTGGGGACGTACCAAGGGTTGGAGATATGAATTGCAATTCCTGGCAGGCTTGAACTCAGACAACTTTACCAACACAGGTTGGATCAATAAGGGACCAGGCACTCCTACCGAAGGTGAAATTGCAACAAAATATGGTACAGCCCTCCGTATCGACAACTACTGCATCAAGGGCTTACGCATCGGTCTGAGCGGATACTATGGTCATGCCATCGGCAACTCTTATCCAAACAACAAGGATGGAGCAGAATCTAAGTACAAAGGTGTGGTAGCTATCGGAGCCATCGACTTCACATACAATAATTATAACTGGATTGTACGCGGTCAGGCAGACTATGGTTACCTGAGTGATGCAAAACAGTTGAAGTACTTTACTAATCGTCTAAATGGTCTCTCTCCATTCCATCACTCAGCATTCGTCAGCAAGAATGCCTTTGCATACGGAATCGAGGCTGGCTACAATGTTTTCTCGCAAATTGAGAAACTCCGTCAGTCCAACCAGAAGATGTATCTCTTTGGCCGTTATGAGCACTATAACCCATACGCTTCCAAGACCAAGAATACTTCATACGATTACACCAACGTACAGCGCATGGCAGTAGGTATCAACTACTATCCAGTGAAACAGATTGTAGTAAAGGCAGAATATTCACATCGTTTCCTGAAGAGCCAGTACAACAATGAGCCAGCCATCAACATCGGTGTGGCTTATGAAGGATGGTTTCTCTAAAGATTCTCGTAAAAGAACTTAATATAAAGTGATTGAAACAAACATATCAATAACAAATATTTATATAAAAAATGAAAAAGGTTTTTAAAAGTGCAGTAATGCTCATGGCAGCTTTCATGTTGCCATTAGGTTTCACTTCATGCAGCAGTGATGATGATCCTGTAGAGAACAACAATGACTTTACAAACAAGGAGTATGGTCAGGATGCCATGGATGCCTGCGAAGAACTTTGCAATGCCCTCCGTGCAGCCTACAGCAAAGTAGACAACGCAAATTTGAGCGCAGATCAGGAAACATACCTAAAGAATGTATGTGCTAACGCTGTAGACAATACCATCCAGCCAACATACAAGTCACTGGCTGACGCTGTAGAGAAGTTGCACACAGCTCTTCCTAAGAGTGTAGATACCAACAACCTGACTCAGGAGAACATCAACAATGCCTGCACAGCTTTCAAGGAAGCACGTGCATTGTGGGAGAAGAGCGAGGCTTTCCTCGGTGGTGCAGCATCAGACTTTGATATTGACCCACACATCGACTCATGGCCATTGAACCGTACACTCCTCCACAGCTACTTTGCTACAGGTAAGTTTAGTGATGCTGCGCTTGAGGATGCTTCTATCCTTGGTTTCCATGCACTTGAGTTTATCCTCTTCCGTGATGGACAGCCACGTAAGGTTGCAGAGTTCAAGGGAAACGATACCTACAAAGGCTTCACAGACGTAAAGGGTTCTGAGGAATTGAAGTATGCCGAGGCAGTTATCGAGGACTTGGTAAACCACGTATATGAGCTGGAGGTAGCATGGTCTGAGAATCCTAACGAATCTCGCCTCGCAGCAGTTAAGGATGCTGGTCTTAAGTACTTGACAGACAAGGGTCAGTCATACGCTGCCAACATGAAGAATGCAGGTAACACTTCTGTTAGTAAGTTCGCTTCTTTGAAGGCAGCCGTTCAGCAGCTTCTCTCTATGGAGGAAGGTTCTTGCTGGGGTATCTCTAACGAGGTAGGTACAGCCAAGATTGCCAACCCATTCCAGACAGGTGATATCAGCTACGTAGAGTCTCCATATAGCCACAACTCTATCACCGACTTCCAGAACAACATCCGTTCTATCGAGAACCTTTGGTATGGTGGTACAAACGGCAAAAGCTCTAACGCTCAGTACAGCTTCCACAAGTTCTTCCAGGACAATGCAACTGCCGAGGGTCAGCGTGTAGAAACTGCCATCCAGAACGCTATCAGTAAGATTGGTGGTATGCCTTACCCATTCGTTAAGTACGTAAGTACTGTTTGGGGCAAGAAATTTGACGAGGTTAATCCAGAATAATTTCTAGGTATAATATATAACAAGCATCTCACCAAAAATGGCTTTGGTGAGATGCTATTATGCGTTTAAAGTACGATAGAAATAAAAAGATACATTATTATCAAAATTAATACATTATGATTTATCAAAGAATTAGCAAAATGCTATTGCTTGGCTTGCTAGCTTTGCCAATGGCATCTTGTTCGGACAACGACACTGTTGTAAACAACGACAAGCTGAATGGCGACTCACAGTTTGGAAAAAGTAATGACGTTTTCGATGCTTCTGAGTGGTATCCTGGTGGAGAGCTTGGTACCGACGAGGGCATGAGTTACTCAGCCGAGACTCCAGCCACAACTAAGCAAGGTTTGTCGACCAACTTCAATAAAGGTGAGGATTTCTTCGAGCACCTGTATACCATCACAGAGGCACCACGTAAGGGTCTTGGTCCAGCATGGGTTCGCACAAGCTGTATCCACTGCCACCCTAACTATGGTCATGGCAAGCGCAAGAATCAATATCTTGGTGACGACTTTGGAAATGGCTACTTGCTCGTAGTATATCACCCAACAGCGGGTGTTGATGCCAATGGAAAAGCCTATGCTGCAAACTCTTATATTTCTGAGGTAACAGGTATGCCTCAGACCAAGGCGATGGCTCCATTCACAGCTCCTATCGATGAAAAGCAGATGAAGATTGAGTGGAAGGAAGTTAGCACGATGCCTAGTGGTTTGGCGATGAAGTTCCCTAAGGACGGTGAGGCTTTCGCTTTGCAATATCCTGAAGTTACCATTCCACAGTCAGCATTCAACACTAACCCTAAGCCAGACAACTATGAGGTTCGTTTGGAGTCTACCATCGGTATCTATGGCACCGGTCTTCTCGATGCCATTGACCAAGATGAAATGAAGAAGGTTTATCAGGAAGAGGCAAAATACGTAGACTTAAACCCTGGCATGTGGGACAAGGCTGCTAACGACTGGGCATCAACCGCATGGTATACATTGGCAGACGGCACAAAGCAAGTAAAGAAATTTACTTATGCTATGACTCGTGCTTCTTTACAGGATGGTCCAGGTGCCAATGCCATTTGGAACATAACCAATGTAACCCGTTCTGACCGTCACTACCTCTACACCACTCCTGCTTGGGCTAAGTATCAGAGCGAGGACGATAACGTTATCAACTACATCAAGAAAAATGGTGCAGATGAAACATCTATCCTCCACCCATACTATGCAGATGGAACGGACGAGGGCATCAAGAACCGTGTAAACGAACTCTTGAGTTGCAACACAGCCGCTAAGAAAGAGACTTTCGAGAAGTATCTCTTGAAGGGTGCTCCTTACAATGGTGAGGAAGAGATGAGCGACAAAGATTACTACGACTTCATGGTATGGCACCGTGGTCTTGCTGTTCCAGCTGCACGTAATCTCGACAATGCCGAGGTACAGCAAGGCAAGAAACTCTTCACACAGTGGGGTTGCGCACAATGCCACAAACCATCTTGGAAGACTGGCGCAGATAACTATTGGGTAGACAACTCTATCAAGGCATACGCCCAGAGCATCGGTAAGGATCCTAGCACCATGTTGCCAAAGTATCCTAACCAGACCATCTACCCATACACAGACTTGGTTCAGCACCGTCTCTTTATGGCAAACGACATTCGTACAGGTTGGTGTCGTACTACACCTCTTTGGGGTCGTGGTCTCTCAAGCATGTTGACAGGCGCAGATGATCGTTTGCACGACTGTCGCGCCCGCAATGTAGTTGAGGCAATCATGTGGCACTGCTATGATAAGCGCAGCGATGCATACAAACCAGCACTCAACTTCTACAATGCAACCAAGGAAGAGCGTGATGCAGTAGTGGCATTCATCAATGCTATCTAAGCCTTTACAAGAAGAAACAAAAATAAGAAAAGCTGCCAGGCTACCAAAAGCATTTGGCAGCTTTTTTTATCAGAATCTACAAATATACGGATTATCTCTTGCTCGTCTCCGAATAATATCGTATTTTTGCAACGGAAATTCTATCAAGATTCCAACTAAGTATGGTTAAAAAGATTATATTCATTCTTTACATTCTTGTGCTCGTATGCATGGCTGCCGCCACCATCGTGGAAAAAAGCCAGGGCACGGATTATGCCCATGCCCACTACTATGGAGCATGGTGGTTCATTCTTATCTGGGCAGTACTTGCTGCCCTCGGTGCTTTCTACATCATCAAAAGAAAAGTGAAGTGCGCTTCTACGCTGGCACTCCATCTCTCCTTCATCATCATCCTTGCCGGGGCATTGCTCACACATATATCGGCTAAACGGGGTATGATTCATCTGCGCATCGGTCAGCCTACAGATACTTATATGGCTCAGGATGAAGAGCAGGGCATGAAGGAAGAGAAACTGCCTTTCTCGCTCTGCCTGAAGAAGTTTGAAGCGAAGATGCACGATGGAACCAACGCCGTGGCTGACTATTCTTCAAAATTCACCGTAATAGACGGAGATGATAAGAGCGAAGGCGAAGTTTCGATGAACAACATCTATTCCCACCGGTCTTACCGTCTTTATCAGTCATCTTACGATGAAGACGGCAAGGGAAGCGTGCTCGCTATCAATGCCGATCCATACGGCATACCAGTCACCTATACTGGCTATGCGCTGCTCTTCATCTCCCTCGTATGGATGCTCTTCGACCCTAAGGGCGGTTATCGCAAACTACTGAAGAGTCCTTTGCTTAAGAAGGGAGCGTTGATAACAGCACTCATCCTCAGCATGAGCAATATACAGACACTGCATGCAGAATCTGCAACAGGCAATCTCCAAAATGCTGTATTGCCAAAGGAAACTGCAGAGAAGTTTGGCGAACTTCATATTCTCTACAACGACCGTATCTGTCCGGTACAGACCTTTGCCCTCGATTTCTGCAAGAAGATATATGGAGCCAGGAGCTATCAGGGATTGACTGCAGAACAGGTACTCTCTGGTTGGGTATTCTATGGAAATACTTGGGCAAACGAGCCTTTCATCAAGATCAAGAGCGGAGAAATGAAAACAGCGATGAATCTGCCTGACTATGCTTCACTCAATACTTTCTTCAATCGCGAGATGGGTGGCTATACCATCGGACAGTATGTTCAGGAATACTACAATGGTCAGCAGGACAAGTTCCATCAGCAAGCCGCTGATATCGATGGCAAGATACAAATCATCATGGAATTGCGAGAAGGTATCTCATTGAAAGTTCTTCCTTACACCTTCACCAAGAACGTGAAAGCTACCAAGGATCATCCTTTCATCAAGGCGGGTACCACCACCTGGTTTTCACCGGTGGATAAGTTGCCGCAAGCCGTAGAGCAGCAGCATGCACTCTATATCAAGAACGTATTCTCCCTGCTGAATGGTGATGTAAAGGCAGGCAATACGAGCCGTGTAAACGAGTTCTTCGTCAAGATGAAGAAATATCAGGAGGTTAGTAGCGGTAATTCGCTGCCAACAGCTACACAGTATAAGGCAGAACGCATCAATAATGCCTTTCCTTTTGCAACCATTCTCTTCATGGCAAACCTCACACTGGGCTTCATTGCCCTCTTCTACACCATCTATCGCATGACGAAGAAGAGAGAAATCAAGGCATTGAACATCGCTTTGCCTATCCTGCTTGGCGTATCCTTCCTTGCCTTAACCTTCGGATTGGCATTGAGATGGATTATCAGCGGCAACATACCTATGTCTAACGGATATGAAAGTATGCTGACTGTAGCCTGGTTCGTGATGCTTATCAGTATTCTGATGCAGTTGCGCATCCGCATCGTGATGGTATTCGGCTTCCTGATTTCAGGATTCTTCCTTCTGGTAAGCCATATCAACCAGATGGATCCTGCTATCGGACAGATGATGCCGGTATTGAACAGTCCGTTACTCAGCATCCATGTCAGCATCATCATGATGAGCTATGCACTGCTATCCTTGACTTTCATCTGCGGTATCATGGGCATCTGCATGCGCTCTCATGGCGACGAACTGCGGGATTTAAGCCGTCTCTTCCTCTACCCTGCCCTCACCACGATGGGATTCGGCATCTTCATCGGAGCCATCTGGGCTAACGTGAGCTGGGGTAATTACTGGAGTTGGGATAGCAAGGAGACGTGGGCGCTCATCACCTTTATGATTTATGCCGTAGTAGTGCATACGCAGAGTCTGCCGGTCTTCCGCAAGCCGCTGGTATATCACATTTACATCACCCTTGCCTTCCTAAGTATCGCCATGACCTACTTCGGTGTGAACTATTTCCTCACGGGCATGCACTCGTATGCATAACCCATCAGAAGACAGAATATATTTAGTCTTAAGGTAAAATTTATTTTCCCTTAAGGCTAGTTTTATTTTCCCTTAAGGATAAATATATGATGGTGTTGACATCAATCTAATCATCATGCTCTTCAAGAAGGGAGAAATCCATTCCCCCACACTCTTTTTATGTTTTTTTAATATCCTACGGTCACAATTGTTACCGTAGGATTATTTTTAAAGCCGTAATTTTGCAGCCGGAAACCAGGAATGGCAGATTGCCACCTGGAAGAAAACATTAAAATAACTCATTAATTTATAGCAATATGACAGAAAACAAGATGTTCTGTTTCCAGTGTCAGGAAACAGCTAAGGGTACAGGCTGTACCATCAAGGGTGTTTGCGGTAAGGAGGCTACAACTTCCAAGTGGCAGGATCTGCTGCTCAGCGTGGTTCGTGGCATAGGAACCATACAGCATAGCATAGGCGAAGAGCCGACACCAGAGGTAACCCATTTCCTCACGGATGCACTCTTCACCACCATTACCAACGCCAACTTCAACGACCAGGATATCCTGCAAAAGGTAGATAAGGGCATCGTACTGAAGAAACAGCTGCTGCAAAAGGCGGCAAGCATGAATATCCACCTACCTGCCTATCAGGAGGTAACCTGGGGTGGCGAGAAGACAGACTATGAGGCAGAGGGCGCCCGTGAATCCGTGCTCCGCCACGAGAATCCAGATATCCGCTCGCTCAAGGAACTCACCATGCTCGGTCTGAAGGGTATGGCGGCATACTACGAGCACGCAGCCCATCTGGGAGAAGAGAACAGCGAGATTATCAGCTTTATCTGCCGTGCTCTCGCCACCATCAGCAACCCTGATGCTGATATGAACACGCTGCTGGGCGTGGTGCTCGAAACAGGAAAGTACGGCGTGGATGTGATGGCACTCCTCGACAAGGCCAACACCCAGGCATACGGTAATCCGGAACTCACCAGAGTGAACATCGGCACAGGCAGCAATCCGGGCATCCTCATCTCCGGTCACGACCTGAAGGATATCGAAGATCTCCTCATCCAGACCGAAGGCACGGGCATCGACGTCTATACACATGGCGAGATGCTTCCTGCCCACTACTATCCGCAGCTCAAGAAGTACAAGCATCTGGTGGGCAACTACGGCAATGCGTGGTGGAAACAGAAGGAGGAATTCGAGAGCTTCAACGGTCCTGTAGTCTTCACCACCAACTGCATCGTACCGCCATCGCCATCGGCAGGCTACAGGAACCGCGTCTTCACCACCAACTCTACCGGTTTCCCTGGCTGGAAGCATATCCAGGCGGGTGCCGACGGGCACAAGGACTTCTCCGAGGTGATTGCGCTTGCCAAGACCTGCCAGCCACCTAGGGAGATAGAGACAGGCGAGATCATCGGCGGTTTTGCGCATGCCCAGGTCTTTGCCCTGGCAGACAAGATAGTAGAGGCTGTGAAGAGCGGAGCCATCCGCAAGTTTGTGGTGATGAGTGGCTGCGATGGCAGAATGAAGAGTCGCAACTACTACGAGGAGTTTGCCAAGGCGCTTCCTCAGGATGTAGTGATACTCACCAGCGGCTGTGCTAAGTTCAAGTACAACAAGCTCAATCTGGGCGACATCAACGGCATTCCTCGTGTGCTGGATGCAGGTCAGTGCAACGACTCCTATTCCTGGGCGGTTGTGGCATTGAAGCTGAAGGAGATCTTTGGAGCCAGCGACATCAACGAACTTCCTATCTTCTTCAATATTGCCTGGTACGAGCAGAAGGCAGTCATCGTACTTCTTGCCCTGCTGCATCTGGGCGTAAAGAACATCCATCTGGGTCCTACTCTCCCAGCCTTCTGTTCACCAGCCGTACTGAAGGTACTGGTAGATACCTTTGGCATTGCCGGAAACGGAACGGTAGAAGAGGACATCAAAAAATATATAGGATAAGAACAGCAGCTACTGAGTTAAGGGAGAATCTGTAAAACTCGGGGAAAAAAACAAAAGATAAGTTTTCATGTTTAAAAGGCACTTTGCAATAACACTCTCGATAGTGTTGCAAAGTGCCTTATTTTTTGAGCAAACAATAAATCGGAGGAAAATGCGTTATTGAATATAAAACTTAAATGTATGAAAGAATCAATATTCGTTACCTTGCAGAAATGCACAGTGTTTGAGGGGTTTACTCCAGAGGAAATCAGAGAGGCACTGTCGATGGTAAGCTACAGGATGGTGGAGCTTGCTGCCAGGGAAACCTATGTGCTGGCAGGAATGCCCTGCAGATATGCCGACATCATTGTCGAGGGGGAGATGATAGCCCGCATGTCGGGATTGTCGGGCAAGCAGGCTCAGATAGAGCGGTTGGGCGAATCGATGTTGATAGCCCCTGCCTATATCTTCGCACATAATAACGAGATGCCCGTAAGCGTGGAGACAAGCAAGAAGACCACCCTCCTGCGCATGAGGCCTTCGGAACTGAAACTGCTAATAGATACTGATGAGCGCATACGCTGGAACTTCATCCAGCACCTGTCAAGGATAGATATCTTCCTTTCGCAGAAAATGCGCATGCTCTCCCTTTTCTCCGTCAAGGAGAAGGTGGCGCAATACCTCATCAAGATGGCTACCGAACAGCAGAGCAGAACCATCCGGCTGGATGTCAGCCGACAGGAAATGGCAGATATCTTCGGCATCCAGAAGTTCTCGCTCCTCCGCTGCCTCTCCGAATTCGAGGAGAAGGGTGCCATCAGGATTGAGGGCAAGACCATCACCATACTCAACTCGGATGACATGAAATAAGAAGTAAGAATGAGAAAGCCTTGGAAATTGCTAAGAACATGCTTGCCGATGGTGTTGACATCAATCTAATCAAGAAGTATTCCGGTCTAACCCAGGAACAAATACAATAGGCTTCGATGGCAAATGAAGCCTATTGCATTGTACAACGAAAGTAGTTGCATGTGCTCATGCAACTACTTTCGTTTTTATTGCTTTTTCTACTATATTTTATTCCCCAAAGACTGAACGCCAAAGACTATAGCGGGCTTCAGGGTTCAGCTGCTCCAAATGAAGGAAGACGGCTTGCATATCCGAACGGCGGGTAGTCTCTTCGTAAGGACATAGTGCCTTCTGCTTAGTGAAATGCAACTCTTCTGCCACCTGACGGATATCCACCTCATGTACCAGACAGAGCGGACGGATAATGGTAAGCGGATAATGTTTCAGAGGAAGACTGGGCTGCATGGTGGAATGCGAACCCTCAAAGGTGATGTTCATCAGCAGGGTAACGAGGATATCATCCATGTGATGGCCCAAGGCTATCTTGTTAAAACCATTATTTACAGCAAACTCGAAGAGCGTCTTGCGACGGTTCCAGGCACAGAGGAAGCAACGGGTCTTTCGGGGATCGGTGGATTCATCGAAAGAACTATGCAGGATATGGAGTTTGATGCCATTCTCTGCACAAAATGCCTGCAGATAAGAACGGTCGGTCTCGTAAGGAATGTTATCCATAATGATATGCGCCGCCTCCACTTCGATATGAGGTTTATAGATGCGGGCACGCTGAGCCAAGAGACGCACCAGTTCCAGAGAATCCTTTCCACCGCTCAAGGCAATGAGAATCCGGTCCCCATCCTCCAAAAGATGATAGTCAACACATCCTTTATTGAATCGCTTTAATACTTTCTGTTCTGCTTTCATCATATTCTGAAAAGGGAAAAGAAAAGCCGCACCCTATAAACAGAGTACGGCTTTATCAAGATACATCTCTCTACCTTGCAGAAGAGAAACGACAATTTAAACTTCAAATATAATTCTATCTTACTTAGCGTAAGCTACACTACGAGTCTCACGAATCACAGTAATCTTAACCTGACCAGGATAAGTCATCTCATTCTGAATCTTGGTTGCGATTTCATCAGAAAGCTTGATGCTCTCTTCATCGTTCATCTTATCCGCACCAACGATGACACGGAGCTCACGACCTGCCTGGATAGCGTAAGTCTTGGTTACGCCAGGATAACTCATGGCGATAGCTTCAAGATCGTTCAAACGCTTGATATAAGCCTCTACAATCTCACGACGGGCACCAGGACGAGCACCAGAGATAGCATCACAAACCTGTACGATAGGAGCCAATAATGTGTTCATCTCCATCTCATCATGGTGAGCACCGATGGCATTGCAGATATCTGGTTTTTCCTTATACTTCTCTGCAATCTTGGCACCATACAAAGCGTGTGGCAATTCACTCTCCTCATCAGGCACCTTACCAATATCGTGCAAAAGACCGGCACGCTTAGCCTTCTTAGGATTCAATCCCAATTCAGAAGCCATAACCGCACAGAGGTTAGCGGTTTCACGGGCATGCTGCAACAGGTTCTGACCATAAGAAGAACGATACTTCATCTTACCGATGATACGAATCAACTCTGGGTGCAGACCATGGATACCGAGGTCGATAGCTGTACGCTTACCAGTTTCGATAATTTCATTATCCAACTGTTTCTTCACCTTGGCTACCACCTCCTCGATACGGGCTGGGTGGATACGGCCGTCAGCAACCAACTGATGGAGAGCCAGACGGCAAACCTCACGACGAACAGGGTCGAAGGCTGAGATAACGATTGCCTCTGGAGTATCATCCACTACGATTTCTACACCAGTTGCAGCTTCCAAGGCACGGATGTTACGACCTTCACGACCGATAATACGTCCCTTCACCTCATCATTATCGATATGGAAAACGCTGACAGAGTTCTCAATAGCTGTTTCAGTAGCAACACGCTGGATTGTCTGAATCACAATCTTCTTAGCCTGCTGGTTAGCATTGAGTTTGGCATCATCCATAATCTCATTCACATAGCTTGCAGCATCGAGTTTAGCCTGATCTTTCAGACTCTCAATCAATCTCTGCTTAGCCTCTTCAGCACTCAGACCAGAAAGTTCTTCCAGTTTAGCCTGCTCCTGTTTCTGCATCTTATCAAGTTCCTGCTGCTTGACAGACAAGAGTTTCTTCTCGTTGTCAACACGCTGCTGATACTGATCAATCTCCATCTTGCGTCGACCGAGGTCTTCCTGACGCTGATTGAGAGAAATCTCGCGCTGTTTCAGCTTATTCTCATTCTGCTGGATGCGAGAATTACGCTGCTGCACTTCTTTTTCGAGTTCCGCCTTCTTGTTGAGGAATTTCTCCTTCACTTCCAAAAGCTTCTTTTCTTTTACTACTTCTGCCTCTTTGTTGGCAGCTTCTATCATTTCATTATATTTTCCCTTAATGACATAACGGAAAATGAAATACCCAGCAGCACCGCCGATAACAAGCGCCACCAAGGCTGCTATAATAGTTACTATCATTATATTATATATGTTTATTAATATTCTTATTTCAAAGCGTCTTCAATCTCGGAGGTAAGCTTCTCAAGAATATCATCATAAGGTTTCGTATCATTCCGATTCGATTCCTTCTCATATCTCAATGCCACATCAATGAGCGCCATATACAGGATTTCCTTATCGCTCTTTCTGCCTTTGAAAATCTTGGTATATGAGTTTACAATATCATCTATCAGCTTAGCTGATTTACGATAATACTCCTCGTCTTCCCTAGGTATTCTTACCGAAAGATCTGTATCATAGACGTGTAATCGTATGAGTAATTTATCTTGTTCTTGTTCTGCCATCGTTCCGATTTTTACTTTTCACCCAATAGTGTGATACACTTATTGACATCTCTTATGAGCTTGGCGATGCGCTTCTGAGTAGCTTCCATATCATTGTCAGAAATCGTCATCATCTTTGCCATCTTCAAGCTGTCATAATCACTCTGCGCTTGAGCCAACTTTTCCTCCAATGCCTTGATTTTGGCATCGCGCTCATCCACCATCGCATAGAGTTCAGCATTCTCCTGCTTGACCTCGTCAAACTTGAGAATCATCTGCCTTACTCTTGTGGCAAACGTATTAATTGTTTTCTCATTTGCACTCATGACTATTATTTTTGGCTACAAATTTAAGAGAATTATTTGAATAAAACAAATATTCTGCTATTTTTTTTCATTTTGGGCGCAACATTTGTTACTTTCCCATCTTCTGCTTTGCCTTTTCTACGTCTTCATCTGATGGACGTGGCTCTTTTTTGGCAAGCATCAATACCTGAAAGGTAAAGTCGGTTACCCATTGCTGGCTGAACGCCAAGCGCTTGTTGAACTGACGCAACTGAAGCACGGTTTTCAGCACACTGGCATCAGAGAAATCATTCTTAGTGAAGATATCTTCTACAGTTTTAGCAGTCAGCTTGTAAAGTGAATTCTTCATGAAGCTAGGCAAACGGAGTTTAAACTTCATCAAGTTGCCCATCAGCATCATCAGATCCTGCGTAAAGTTTTGGAACTGGATAAGATATACATTGACATCCTGCAGTTTGTGGCAGTTCTTACGGATACTGGAATCAATTTCCTTGAAGAAGGCATCATCCGTATCATAGATATTCTTCATCATTTTCTTCACCTGTGCCTTCTCGCCAATACCCAGGCGATTGTTGACCGTCGGAACATGCAGACTTGTCTTGAAGACACGCAAGTCTGGCAACATGGCCAAATTGGTGATACCTAACTGAGAAGCAAGTGCAGCCTGAAAGTATACACGGACCAAGGTCATGTAATCTTCCATTCCACCTACCTTTTTATCGTCGTCCTTACGACCGAATAGTTTAGCAAAAATTCCCATTCCTTTATTATTTTATTTTCTATATCTATTTAAATTGTTCTGCAAAAATACAATAAAATCAGTAAATACCCAAATCAAAGCGACGTTTTTTATATAAAAAGGTGCTTTTTTTATCAAAAAATGCATTTTTATGGCTTATGATTTCACTCATTCAACTTTTTTTAGTAACTTTGCCGCGTTTTTAAGATAAGACTATTCAACTTTATTATATTAGAAATAGAGAAGATATGAAAGGAATCGTATTAGCGGGAGGTTCGGGTACAAGACTTTACCCTATTACCAAAGGTATCAGTAAGCAATTGATACCAATTTTTGATAAGCCAATGATATACTACCCTGTTTCCGTGCTAATGTTGGCAGGAATCAAGGAGATTTTGATTATATCTACCCCATTCGACTTGCCCGGTTTCAAACGTCTGTTAGGCGACGGAAGTGAATTGGGTGTACACTTCGAATATGCAGAACAGCCATCACCCGATGGTCTGGCTCAAGCCTTCATCATTGGCGAGAAGTTTATCGGTAATGATACAGCCTGTCTGGTTTTGGGTGACAACATTTTCTATGGAGCCGGTTTTACGGGTTTACTCAAGGAAAGCGTAAAAGCTGCAGAAAAAGGACTGGCAAGCGTATTTGGCTATTATGTCAACGATCCGGAAAGATATGGTGTGGCAGAGTTTGATGAAAACGGCAACTGCCTGAGCATAGAAGAAAAACCGGAAATGCCTAAGAGCAACTATGCGGTTGTAGGACTCTATTTCTATCCAAACAGCGTGGTGCATGTGGCTAAGAACATCAAGCCTAGCGCAAGAGGTGAGTTGGAAATAACAACAGTAAACCAGCACTATCTGACAGAAAAGGCTCTGAAGGTAAGAACCTTACAGCGCGGTTTCGCCTGGCTTGACACCGGTACCCACGATAGCCTTTCGGAAGCCAGTACCTTTATAGAAGTCATCGAAAAGAGACAGGGTCTGAAAGTGGCATGTCTGGAAGAAATCGCATTCAAACAAGGATGGATTGACAAAGAACAGTTGCTGAAACTTGCCCAACCGATGCTCAAAAACGGTTATGGACTGTATCTGAAAGAACTAGCGGCAAGCAGATAGCACAGATTCTATCATTTATCTTATACAAATATAAAAAGGTGTAAACACAATAGAATATAAAATAATGGAAGAAACAAAGAACTTTGATTTAGGACGTGATCAAGAGCAGGAAGAAAAGTCATCTATTGACTTCCAGCTGATTTATTCTACTCTTATCCTCAACTGGAAATGGTTCGTTCTATCACTCATTGTATGTTTGGGATTGGGATATCTCTACATACGCCATGCAAGACCGCAATACCAGGCAACCGCTAAGGTACTGATAAAGGATGATGACCAGAGAAAGAACAGAGGAATGGGTAACAGCATGATTCAGAATACTGCAAACCTCGGTTTTATTTCAAACTCAAACGGTATAGACAATGAGATTGAAATTCTTTCGGCTCAAGACTTGGCTAACCAGGCTGTAGTAGACATGAAATGCTACGTGAACTATTACCATAAAGGAATCTTCAGGGATCAGCTAGTCTACAAAGAGCAGGAGGTCAGCGTTGACTTAGACCTGGCTCATCTCAAGAAGCTGAATGCTCCTATCAAGCTTCTTATAGAGAAAACTGGCAGCCAGTATCAGGTAACAGGTTCATACTACATACCTGTAGATGCCTTTTCCTATCAGAAGGATCCTGTAAAGATTGAAAAGACTTTAGCTGGTCTGCCAGCAAGCATCAATACACGTGTAGGAACCCTCCACTTCACTCAGAACGGCAAATACGTATTAAAAGACGGTGAGAGCCTGAAGGTGATTATCGTGTCACCAGAAATGGCGGCTAAGGGCTATACAAAAGCACTGACTGTCAGCCAGACTTCAAAGACTACAACCATAGCCGAACTGGTGATGAAAGATGAAGATCCTCAGCGCAGCATTGACTATCTGAGAACTCTGGTAAATGTTTATAACCGCCAGGCCAACGAGGACAAGAATGAAATTTCTTTCCGCACAGAACAGTTCATCAACCAGCGTCTGGAGAAGATCAACAACGAACTGGGCAATACAGAAGGCCAGCTCGAAAGCTACAAGAAGCGTAACAATGTTGTAGAGATGAAGCTCAACGCAACAGCTGCCATCGCTAACTCAGACACATACGCCCAGAAACTCCAGGAGGCTAACACACAGGTTGAACTTCTGAATGAGCTTGGCAAATACATGAACGAACCTGGCAACAGATATCAGCCTATCCCATCAAACGTAGGTCTGACTGATGAAAGTTCAACAGAGTTGATTAACGAATACAACAAGATAGCTCTGAACCGCAACCAGATGTTGCATTCTGCCAGTGAGAATTCTCCAACCGTTACACCATTATCAGCCCAGTTGGATGACCTTACAAAATCTATCAAGCGTGCCATGCGCCAGGCTAAGCTGGGTATGGAAATCCAGCGTAACAGCATTGCCAAACAAGCTGCCATGTATGCCAGCCAGATAGGTAACTCGCCAGAACAAGAGCGAGTGCTTACACAGATTGGTCGCCAGCAGGAAGTAAAATCTGGTCTTTACCTGATGCTTCTTCAGAAACGTGAGGAAAACTCCATTTCGCTAGCAGCAACGGCAGACAAGGGTAAGGTTATCGATGCTCCTTCATTGGAAGGAAAGGTTAGTCCTAAGAATCCTATCATTATGCTGATAGCACTGGTACTGGGTATTGCAATCCCTGCCGGCATCCTCTTCCTGAAAGAATTCTTCAAGTACAAGATTGAGGGACATGAAGACGTGATGAAACTCACTCAGATACCTGTCATTGCCGATATTCCTGTGGCAAGCGACGCTGCCAAGAAGGAAGGAAAGGCTGACATTGTGGTTCACCAGAATGTAAACAATCTGATGGAGGAGATTTTCCGTGGCCTGCGTACCAATATTCAGTTTATGCTGAAAGAAGGTGAGAAGGTGATGATGTTTACCTCTTCTACATCAGGTGAAGGTAAAACATTCGTGGCATCCAATATCGGTATCTCGCTCGCCTTGCTGGGCAAGAAGGTTATCATGGTAGGTCTGGATATCCGCAAGCCACGTCTGGCAGAGCTCTTCGAGATTGACAACCACCATAATGGTATCACCAATCTGATTGTACACGACCATAATACATGGGATGACATTCAGAAACAGATTCTCTCTTCGGGTATCAACAGTAAACTCGACCTCCTTATGGCTGGTCCTGTTCCTCCTAACCCTGGAGAGTTAGTAACCAGAGCAAGCCTTGACGACATTATCAGTCAGTTGAAGGAACATTACGACTATGTTATCCTCGATACGGCTCCTGTAGGTCTTGTAAACGACAGCTTGCAGCTTGGACGTCTGGCTAATCTCTGTGTATACGTCTGCCGCGCAGATTATACTCCAAAGGCTAGTTTCGGCATGATCAATGGTTTGAAAGCCGAGAATAAATTGCCTAACATGTGCTTAGTACTCAATGGTGTCGACCTCTCTAAGAAGAAGCACAGCTTCTATTATGGTATTGGTAAGTACGGCAAATATGGTAAATATGGCAACTATGGTTCTTATGGATCATATGGAAAATATGGCAAATATGGAACTTACGGCCAGTATGGAAGCTATGGTAACTATAGCAACAGCCACTATGGCAATGCCAACGACAACAGTATCAAGAAGTAATCAAGAACATACATACAACAAAGAAAAGAGTCTTTCTATCCAGATAGGAAGACTCTTTTAGATTTTAAAAACATTAAGACTATATGGCAACAATTGCAGTAGATTTTGATGGTACAATCGTAACCCACGAGTACCCGAAGATTGGTACAGAGCTACCTTTCGCCACAGAAACATTAAAGATGTTGATTAGAGACCACCACAAGCTTATTCTATGGAGCGTACGCGAAGGAAAGCTCCTGGACGAGGCAGTAGAATGGTGTAGAGAAAGAGGAGTTGAATTCTGGGCTGTAAACAAGGATTATCCTGAAGAGAGTCTGGAGAACAATAACCACTTCTCCCGCAAGCTCAAAGCCGACTGGTTCATTGACGACCGAGGTATCGGCGGTTTGCCTGATTGGGGGGAGATTTATCAGATTATCACCAACCATACCAGTTATCGCAGAGTACTGAAACAGAAGTTCGGCGAACAGCAGGAAGCTCCCAAAAAGAAACATTGGTGGAGCCGCGGATAAAATGCTTCTCCAAAAGATATTCTTGTAGATACAATAAAAGATATCCCAATAAATAAAAAAGGTGTATTGCCAAGAGCAATACACCTTTTTTATTATTGGAATGAATTTACTAGTCTGAATTAGAAGAACAAGTAGCGGTTATCTACTACATGAGCGTTCAGATAAAGCTCGTTCATGAAGTTACCTGCATACTGCATAGCCTTCTGGCGGCACTTCTGCTCGTATGTCTTGTCATCGAACTTAACAGGACGATTAGTCTTGTTAGTAACCTGGAAGAGATAAACACCAGCGTTACCCTTCACAGCATGAGCAGAGAAAGCACCCTTCTTAGTACCTGCAACAGCACCAGAGAGAGCTGGCTCGCTAGCGCCAGTAGCTGCGATGAATACAGGAGCAGCGAAAGTAATCTGGTTTACAGAAGAAACCTTACCACCCTTAGCCTTAGCAGCTGCGATGTTCTTAACACCATTCAACTTAGCCTCAATCATCTCAGCCTTCTTATCCTTGAGCACCTCTGCCTTAACAGTCTCCTTGACAACTGCATCATTCAAATCACGATAACCGATATGATGAATCTTATCAAGAACCACAACCAACAGGTGGTTGTTGTCACCACACTCATAGAGAGGTGAAATCTCACCTTCCTTGCTATCGAAGATCCACTTCAAAGCCTCGCGTGTAGAATGGATGTTTGCTACATAGTGAACAGAAGTTGTAATATCCTTCAAGTCCTGAACCTTGTAACCTTCCTTAGCTGCATTCTTCAAGAGATCCTCTGACTTAGGATTAGCACTTACGAAACTAGAGAACTTGTTGTAAGCTGTACGGTAAGTACCCTGAGAGAAGTCGATAGGCTTCTTGATAACGGCAGCAGTATACTTGCTGACCATTGCCTTGCGGTCAAGAACCTGAAGAACTACATATCCCTGACCCAACTGAAGCTGGTTCAAGGAGTTAACTGCTGCAGTATTCAATGTATTGATGAATGTCTTGTTGTCCTTATCCATAGACTGGGCATACTCATACTGCTTGGTAGTCATCCATGCCTTGTCACCTGTCTGGCCATACTTCTTAGCGATAGCCTCGAAATCAGCGCCACCGGCAATAGCACCCTGAATAGAATCTGCCTTAGTCTTAGCCTCAGCTACTGAGTTAGCAGCAACCTGAATAACACGATACTGTACTGAATCAGGCAATTCCTGCTTAGCTACCAACTTAACGATGTTCAATGTATTGTCACCGGCATTAGCCTTTACAGTAGAGGTAGAACCTACAGCCATAGAATCAAGCTGAGCAGCGATATCACGTGGGAAAGCATCCTTTGAAACAGGAATACCAAGATAAGCTACAGTAGAAGCTGACTTACGTACAACCTCTGTAGGATCTGCAGCAGCAGCCAACTGTGAGTGATAACCTGCAAATTCCTTGTTAAGAGCAGCACGGTCTGCATTTGAAGCCTGAACCTCGATATCTACAAACTTGATGTCACGGCTCTCAACAGGCTGCTTGAAGCGTGCCTTGATCTCATCATACTTAGCCTTCAGATCGCTTTCAGAAATCTTTACCTTATCATCCTGGATGTCAGAGTAAGGGAAAGCAGCCAACTGAATCTGGCTCTCTTCATTCTCCTCCTTGAAAGCCATCTTTGCCTCTACAGGATTTGACAGGAAGCAACCGGCGAGAAGAGCCTGATACTTCTGAGCCAAAGTCTGCTGGCGGAGAGTCTTCTCGATGAATGACCAGTAGTTGTAAATCTTGGTATACTGATCCATCATCTGTGCGTTAGCAGATGGGTTAGCCTTCTGTGCCTTGTAGTCTGCCAAGAACTTCTGGAGAGAAGATGCATCGAAACGACCTGTCTGCTGATTAACGAAAGGAGTCTGCTGAAGCATAGGGTTAGTACCTGTCTTCAAGATGTCCTGAAGCTCTGCGTCGGTCACAGTAAGACCCAACTTGCTAGCTTCCTTAGCGATAATCTGGTTCTGGATGTAGGTATTCCATACCATATCCTTCACCTGATTCATCTGCTCTTCAGGAAGATTTTCCTGACCCTGTTGCATTTTAATAACTTCTGAATACTCATCAACGAGCTTCTGGAAATCCTGCACGCTGATTTTTTCGCCCAAAACTTCACCAATCTGCTGGCGCTCATTATTCTTTGCTGAATCGCAAGAGCGGAAAGCTTCCTCGGCAATAAAGGCGAAAAGGCCGAAACTGATGATACAAACCAGTATCACGCCTCTTTTTCTAATTGTTCCTAATGCTGCCATTACGTTTTAATTATTATTATTATTTTTTCCTAAGTTTAGATTGAACCACTTTTGATGCTAGTAGCCAATTGTCTGCAAAAATACAAAAATAATACGAGAAAAGGGAATTTTTTGCTATCTTTTTTGACTATTACCTCAAAAAAAAGCAAAAAATTCCCTTTTCCCGCTCAGCTATTTGATGATGTGGAGTTTAACAAGCTCTATTTTACGCGATGTTGACTTGATAATCTTGAACTCAAAGTTATCAAACTTAATCACCTCGTTGAGTTTAGGAAAACTCTGATATTCATGCAATATCAAACCGCCTACAGTCATATATTCATCACTTTCCGGCAGTTCAAGACCAAACATATCGTTCACCTTGTCAATCTCCAGTCGTGCAGAAAGGAGATAGTCACCATCATCGGTTTTCTTAGCTACATATTTGGCTGAGTCGTGCTCATCTTCTATATCACCGAAGATTTCCTCCACGATATCCTCCAGACTCACCAAACCGCTAGTACCTCCAAACTCATCAACAACGATACCCAAAGACTTCTTCTGCTGCAAAAAAGTCTGCATCAGTTTCTGTGCCTGCATCGTTTCCGGCACAAAAGGAAGTGTACGGATATGATCCTGCCAACGTGAAGGATGGTGGAACAGTTCGGAACTGTGAATATATCCCGCAATATGGTCTATATCCTCTTCATATACTATGATTTTCGAATTACCGCTCTCTATGAATTTCTGCTGCAGTTCTTCGAGAGAAGTATCCATTTCAACTGCCTGAATCTCCGTACGGGGCACCATACAGTCGCGTACTTTAGTATCAGAGAAATCAAGGGCATTCTGGAATATCTTCACCTCATCATTAATTTCATCTTCATTGGTAGCGTTATCGATACTTGACTGCACAAGATAATCAAGGTCTACCTTAGAAAAGCCTTCATCTGTCCCCTCTGCATCCATCTTCATACCCACCAGACGCAGCAGGCACTTACTCAAGAAAGTACTGAACTTGCTGATAGGCCACAATACCACATAGCACAGATAAGCTATCGGACTGAAGATAGAAAGCAAGCGGTTCGGATTAGACTTGAAAAGCGTCTTTGGCAGAAACTCACCTGTAAAGAGTACTATCAGCGTAGACAGAATGGTATCTGCAGGCACCGTAAAGGCTGCATCAAAACCTGCGAAAATCGTATTGTCAAAAAGACGGGCTATCAGGATACCATAAACTACAAGGGCTATATTGTTGCCCACAAGCATGGTACTGACAAAGCCATTCGGATGATTATAAAACAAAGATAACAGTCGTTGCGTAAGGCCGTTTTTCTCCTTATCCATCTCCGCCAACATACGGTTGGAAGAGACGAAGGCAATCTCCATTCCGCTGAAGAATGCTGAGAAGACCATCGTAATGAGAATGCCTACGACTAAACTCATATCCACCTGTTCATTCATTATATCTTTTTCTTTTTAATTAGTGCATGATAGGAATCGTAGTGGCTCTGACTGGTGTAGCCGGCTGACGGAAGTTATTCTTGACAGAATCAGGCTGGCTGCTCAAAGTATCGGCAGCACCACCACCTCCTGTCAGGTCTCCCTTTTCAAAGCTACCCTTCGAATTGCTCACATAATAGCGCGTCATCTTTTCATCACTCCAGAAATGAGAACCCTGTAGCGTTCTTTCAGGAGTAACAAGTTTACTGAATACGTTACTTGACAATTCGTGCTTATTCTGATCCCAGGTAAGTTGCTCACTATTGAAGCGCAAACCATCTTTGGTCAGGATACTCACCCTACCATAAAGTTTCCATATCTTCTGCTGATCATAATAATAAGCTGTATCACACTGGATATAACTATTAATATGGAATTTCTCATCAAACTGCTCCAGCAAAAGTCCCTTATCAAAGATCCACAAAGATGGATTCTTGCTGGTATTCACCTCCCACCGTTCTGTTACGATGCGATATTTCATAACTCCCGAGTCGCTTACCAATGTATTTACACCATACGACGTCATCATCGCCACCGAGTCTTGCGGACGGATGGCGGGCGCAGTATGTTCTACCTGGTTCTGGCAACCAGCCAAAATCAGGAACATCAGAATACCGACAACATAAGAGCCTTTTATTCTATACATTATTATTATATATAGATCTATACATTATTATATATAAGCGGAAGATTAATCCATCTTCCACTTCTTAAACCAATCCTCGTTGAATGTGAATCCGATATTGATACGGAAAGAATTTTCCTTAATCAGATCCTTAGCCGAACTCTTCACCCACTGACCGCTGATATTCAGCATAGAGCGGTTGTTGTAAGAGTTCATGATAGGAATACCGAAACCGGCACTTACAGAGATTTCCTTCGGACCATCAACACCATTCATCTTATAATAAGGTGTGGCGTAGCTGGCACCTACACGATACTGAACACGCTTGAAGAAAGCACGGCTGCGCTCTCCATAGCAATACTGGGCACCGAGATTGAACTTGCTTCTATCCTTGTAGATACCATTTTTCAAGGCGTAGTTGGTTCCATCGAAACTAGGATACCCCAAGCTACCCCACTTCTGCAGACTGTAATCAAAGCCTACCTTCCACTGGTTGTTATGATTCCACATCACACCCGCACCAATCATGGTAGGCAACTTGTAAGCCTTGCCGATAGAGTAAGCGGTGGTATCGGTAACACCGTTCTGGGTATCATTAGAAATGATTTTCATATCAGCAGAAGCCCCCAGACCATGTCCTGGCGAGAAGGTGACACCTACGGTAGCCCAATCTTTCTTTGAGAACTGATGGGTATACTGTACACCGAAATCAACCTTATAGCTGTTCACCTGCATAGAATAGTAGCGGGTGAGGGTCTTGTAATAAGAATTGCTGTAGCTGTTTGATACACTTCTGTCTATACTACCCCAGAGATATGAGAAGTTGGCACCTACGGCCAAGCCCTTTACCGGTTGCCAACCAGCACCGATGTATGCCTGATGCAAACCACCATCGCCGGAATAAGTATTAGTATAGTAAGCTTCCTTGTCAGCATTCACCCATTCTGATGCAGAATAATTATAGCCCACATTGGTAAAAGGAATGATACCGAAGCTCATACCTACATGTGGCAGCAAGCGGAAGCCTGCAACAACATACTCAAAATTTGAGTTGTTGGCATTCTTCTTCACACCATTCTCTTCAAAATTTGTCACCTGACCAGAGATACCGGCATCAAGGATGAAAGTCATCGAATCAATCGAAGCATAAGATGCAGGGTTGAGATAGTTCACCTGATTATGCTCATGAAAGCCAAGACCGACTCCATTCATACCGCGATTAAAACCAGAAGTCTGGTCTGACAAGATGCCAAGACCATACTGGCTGTATGGCGAATTAGTACCACTTTGGGCATTAACCATAAGGGCTGAACCCAACAATAGGGTTGCTAAAAAAAGCTTTCTCATTCTTTAATAATCATTCAAAATTATATTCAGAGTGCAAAAGTATTAAAAAAAATCTAGAAAAAAGAAGGATAATTGAAAATAATAAGGTATTTTTGCATCGTGAAACGTTTTAAGCATATTTTTAGTGCCATTTTAGCAGTAATTTTAATCAATTTAACTACTGAAGTGGCTGCACAGGATTTTTCAAGAGACAAGGACTCTGATATTTCTGTGCAGAACAGTCGTGTCAATGAAGAAGCTACTGCGTGGCTTGATTCTGTTGACATTTCTCTCCTGACTTGCGGACCAGGCCAGGAGGTGTGGTCGTATTATGGACATACCGCTCTCCGCATCCAGAACAAAGCTATGGGAACGGATGTTGCCGTCAACTGGGGTATGTTCAGTTTTAACCAAAGTTGCTTTGTACTCCGTTTTGTTTTCGGACTCACCGATTACCAGATCGGCATCTACCCGATGAGCGACTTCATTGCCGAATATGCACATGAAGGTAGATGGGTAAGACAGCAACGCCTCCGCCTCTCCCGTACAGAGAAACTGGGAATTCTGAGAAGCATCGACAAGAATGCACAGCCGGAGAACCGCGTATACCGCTACAATTTCTTCTATGACAACTGTACAACCCGGGCACGCGAGATGATTCTCTCCAACATTGGGAACCAGAGTACCAACTTTAAAGATACCCCTACCACTTCTACCTATAGGGAAGAGATTCACAAACTCAACGGACAGCACCGCTGGGCAAGATTCGGCAATGACCTTCTTTTGGGTTGTCAGGCAGACCGCCCTATCACACAAAGAGAATGGGAATTCTTGCCAGACAATCTGAGCAAAGACTTCGCCACAGAAGGAAGAACCGACTTTATTGATGCATCTCAGATTGCAGACGGCAAAACCAATGCAACAAGTGCCAGCGGCTATATTACTCTGGTAGATGAAACATCCGATATTATCCCAGCCCAGGCACAAATAACAGACGATGCTCCTGTTACACCACAAATGATAGCCATAGCTCTGGCAATCATCATCATAGGAACAACGGTAAGAGAATGTGTAAAAAAGAAAAACTACTGGTGGTTTGATGCCATCCTGCTTGTCCTGACAGGATTACCGGGACTGATTCTCTTTACCATGATCTTCTCGCAGCATCCTACTGTACAGATAAATTTCCAGATTCTGATACTGAATCCGCTCAACCTCATCTTTGCCTGGAAGACTGTCAAGAGGATGAAAGCAGGCCGCCAGTATTGGTATTTCGAACTCCTGGGATGGCTTCTGCTCATTGCCCTGTTCATGCAGATATGGCAGAACTATGCTGAGGGTATGAGTATTTTGGCATTTTCTTTGCTAGCGAGATACTGCGTCAAGTCGACCATGATGGATTTAAGTCCAAACAATTACGGTCTACAGAAGCATATCGTAAAGAAATTCAGAAAGAATAAATAGACATTAAAATATACGTAAGGAAACGATTGGCACAATATCGTTTCCGAACAGAAGAAGATAAACAACAATGATGGTAAACAGATATATCACAGCCCTTTTGGTTGTCCTGGCGGCAACCGGCATGGAGGCGCAGACTTATCAGCAGGCGCTGAAGTTTGCGCTTACGGATATATCCTACGATGAATTCATCCAGCAACCGGAGGCAAAGGCATTGGAGGAGGACATTCTCTGCGTGCTCAAAGCCATCAAAGCGGCATCAGAAGATGAGAGCATCGCAACGCATCATCCTATCCTGTCGGCAACACTTGCCGCCAATTCTTCTGACATTCTGACAGACATTCATTCACATATTTATTATGATTCCCCTACGGAGCATAGATACAAAGTTCCGTATGGGAGTATTGTTATTCGAGGTCCAAACTGCTGATTTTATGCTTTCTGTAAGCAAAACTCAGAAGATTTGCCATAAAAACAGGTAATAATTGGCAATTCCTTGCAGATTTACAGATATTTTTAGTAAATTTGCAAGCTAGTAATAAACAACAGGAAAAAGCAGAAGAGGAAAAAAGGACTGACAGAGCAGCATTTGTCTTAACTCCTTAACTTCTTTAACTCCTATATTTCGAATAATAATAAAAAATAAATATACAATGAACTTTAACAAAATTCTCCAGTCATTGTTTGGCAACAAGTCAACTCGCGATATGAAGTTGATCCAGCCAATCGTAGAAAAGATCAAGGCAGAGTATCCTAAGATGCAGGCCTTAAGCAATGACGAACTTCGTGCAAAAACAAAAGAACTTCAGAAGTACGTACAGGAGTACGCCAAGGAAGAGAAGGCTAAGATCGCTGAACTCAAGGCTAAAATTGAAGACACTCCTATCGATGAGCGTGAAGGTATCTTCAACCAGATCGACAAGTTAGAGCAGGAAGCACTCGACAAGTATGAGGAAGCCCTCAACGAGGTTTTGCCTCAGGTTTTCGCTATCGTTAAGGATACTGCTCGCCGTTTCGCAGAGAACGAGGAAACAATAGTTACTGCTACCGACTTCGACCGCGAGTTGGCTTCTAATCCAGCTAACGACTTCGTTACCATCGATGGCGACAAGGCTATCTATCACAACCACTGGACAGCCGGCGGTAATGATATGAAGTGGGAAATGATTCACTACGATGTACAGCTCTTCGGTGGTGTTGTTCTCCATCAGGGTAAGATTGCCGAGATGGCTACCGGTGAGGGTAAGACCCTTGTAGGTACAACACCTATCTTCCTGAATGCCTTGACTGGCAATGGTGTTCACGTCGTTACCGTGAACGACTATTTGGCTAAGCGTGACTCTGAGTGGATGGGACCTCTCTATATGTTCCACGGTCTCTCTGTAGATTGTATCGACAAGCACCGTCCTAATTCCGACGAGCGTCGCAAGGCATACCTGGCAGATATCACCTTCGGTACCAACAACGAGTTCGGTTTCGATTATCTTCGTGATAACATGGCTACCAACCCAGCCGATCTGGTACAGCGCCAGCACAACTACGCCATCGTCGATGAGGTCGACTCAGTGTTGATTGATGATGCCCGTACCCCATTGATCATCTCTGGTCCTATTCCAAAGGGCGACGACCAGATGTTTGAGCAGTATCAGCCATTGGTTGAGAAACTTTATGAGGTACAGCGCAAGCAGGCTACAGAATTGCTCGCCGAGGCTAAGCAGAAGATTAACGAAGGTACAAAAGCTAAGAATCAGGAACTCCTTGATGAAGGCTTCCTCGCACTCTTCCGTTCTTACAAGGCATTGCCTAAGAACAAGCCATTGATCAAGTATCTTTCTGAGGAAGGTATCAAGGCTGGTCTGCTGAAGACCGAGGAGTACTACATGGCAAACAACAACCGTGAGATGCCTAAGGCTACTGAGCCATTGTACTTCGTAGTAGACGAGAAAATGAATTCTGCCGACCTTACCGATAAGGGAACCGACTGGTTGGCTAAGCAGGTAAACGACAAGGAACTCTTCGTATTGCCTGATATCACAACAGAAATGAGTGAACTCGAGGCACGTACAGACCTTACCGACCAGGAGCGTCTTGACAAGAAAGACGAGATGCTGGCTCACTATGGTGTACAGAGCGAACGTGTTCACACCTTGCAGCAGCTCCTGAAGGGTTACACCATGTTCAATAAGGACGACGAATATGTTGTCATGGACGGACAGGTGAAGATTGTGGATGAGCAGACAGGACGTATCATGGAAGGCCGTCGCTGGAGCGATGGTTTGCACCAGGCTATTGAAGCTAAGGAGCACGTAAAGGTAGAGGCTGCTACACAGACCTTTGCTACCATCACACTTCAGAACTACTTCCGTATGTACCACAAACTCGCAGGTATGACCGGTACAGCAAGTACAGAGTCAGGTGAGTTCTGGGATATCTACAAACTCGATGTTGTTGAGATTCCAACCAACCGCCCTATCCAGCGTAAGGACTTGGATGACCGTGTATACAAGACTGCCCGCGAGAAATATCGTGCAGTTATCGACGAAATCGAGGAAACACGTAATGCTGGCCGCCCAGTCTTGGTAGGTACAACATCTGTCGAGATTTCTGAGTTGTTGAGCAAGATGTTGAAGATGCGCAACATTCCTCATAATGTATTGAACGCTAAGTTGCACCAGCAGGAGGCTCAGATTGTAGCCGAGGCAGGTCGCTCAGTAAACGGTAAGGGTGCCGTAACCATCGCTACCAACATGGCAGGTCGTGGTACCGATATCAAGCTGACTCCAGAGGTAAAGGCTGCAGGTGGTCTTGCCATCATCGGTACAGAACGTCATGAGAGCCGCCGTGTAGACCGTCAGCTCCGTGGTCGTGCTGGTCGTCAGGGTGACCCAGGTTCTTCTGTATTCTATGTATCATTGGAGGATAAGCTGATGCGTCTGTTCGCTTCAGAGCGTATCGCCAAGGTAATGGACCGTCTCGGTTTCGAGGATGGCGAGCGTATCGAGAGCCCAATGATCAGCAAGAGCATCGAGCGTGCTCAGCGCAAGGTTGAGGAAAACAACTTCGGTATCCGTAAACACCTCTTGGAGTATGATGACGTGATGAACCGTCAGCGTACCGTTATCTACGAGAAGCGTCGCCACGCCCTCATGGGTGAGCGTATCGGTATGGATATTGCCAACATCATCTGGGACCGCGTATTGAACATCGTTAACAACAACGACTTCTTCGGTGCCAAGGAAGAGTTCCTGAAAGTTCTTGCTATGGAGATTCCATTCAACGAGGATGAGTATGAGAACGGCAGACGTGAGGATTTGGCAGAGCGTGCTTTCCAGGAGGCTATGGCTACATTCAAGCGTAAGACAGACCGCATTCAGGCTACAGCTATGCCTATCATCAAGCAGGTATACGAAAACCAGGGTGCTATATACGAGCGCATCATGGTGCCTATCACAGACGGCAAGCGCATGTACAATATTCCTTGCAACCTCAAGGAGGCATACGAGAGCGAGGCTAAGAACGTAGTGAAGGAGTTTGAGAAGAGCGTTGTTCTCCAGATTATCGATGACGACTGGAAGGAGAACCTCCGCAAGCTCGACGAACTGAAGCACTCTGTACAGAATGCAAGCTACGAGCAGAAGGATCCTCTCCTCATCTTTAAGTTGGAGAGTGCCAAGGTTTGGGATGCCATGATCAATGACATGTACGACCGTATTGCAAGTATTCTGATGCGTGGTCAGATTCCAGTAATGGAGCAAGAGCAGCCAGTTCAGGAGGCAGCTCCTGAGCAGCACACTCAGCAGAACTATGTAGAGAGCAAGGTAGATTTGGATGCAGAGCGTGAGGCACAGGAGGCAGCTGCTAACCAGGATACCCGAGAGGGCGCACAGGTAAACCGCACTCCTTACCGTGCAGAGCACATGCCACGTCCTAACGACCCATGTCCATGCGGAAGCGGCAAGAAGTTTAAGAACTGCCACGGCAGAAACCTGTAATCACAGGAAATGATGATGCTCTTATATATAATAAGGTATAAGAACATCCATCATCAGAAATAATGATAAGAATACCTAGATTTGATGATACTCTCATCATTTCTAGGTATTTTTGTTTTAAATAACATCATTGCTACCAAGTTGCAAAAAATTATTCGTAATTTTGCAGTTGAAAAGAAAAAAGAACTGACCATAAGGTCATACTCAAAGAAAAGAACAAGATTAAAACAAGGAAAGATATATGAAATTATCAGAACTTAAAACAGGTGAAAGTGGAGTCATCGTCAAGGTATCCGGTCACGGTGGCTTCCGCAAGAGAGTCATCGAAATGGGATTCATCAAGGGCAAGAAGGTTGATGTACTCCTTAACGCCCCACTCCAAGACCCTGTAAAATATAAGATCATGGGCTATGAAGTTTCTCTCCGCCACAGCGAAGCCGACCATATCGAGGTGGTTTCCATTGATGAAGCCAAGAACGATGCAAAGCTCAGCAAGGCGGAAGAAGAAGACCGCCAACAGGTATTTGACTCAAAAGTAATAGATTCCAACGATAGCGACGAGCAGGCACTCGGTGACAAGATGCTCGTAGCTGAAAGAAAAGACAATGCCAGCAACGAGGTTTTGGCTGAGCAGGAAGCTGAACGACTCCACCGCGTCATCAATGTGGCACTGGTAGGAAACCCAAATTGCGGAAAGACTTCCCTCTTCAACTTCGCATCGGGTGCTCACGAACGTGTTGGAAATTATAGTGGTGTAACCGTGGATGCAAAGGTGGGCGAAGCCGATTTCAACGGCTATCACTTCAATCTGGTAGATTTACCGGGCACCTATTCGCTTTCAGCCTATTCTCCAGAAGAACTCTATGTGCGCAAACAGCTCATCGAGCATACGCCGGATATCGTCATCAACGTCATCGACACCAGCAACCTGGAGCGCAACCTCTATCTCACCACCCAGTTGATAGACATGCACATCCGCATGGTCTGCGCCCTCAACATGTTTGATGAAACCGAAAAGCGCGGCGATAACATCGACTACGACAAATTGGGCGAACTCTTCGGTATCTCGATGATTCCTACCGTCTTCACCAATGGCCGAGGCGTAGACAAGCTCTTCGAGACCATCATCGAACTCTACGAAGGCAAGGAAGATTCCAGCGCTCACTATCGCCATATCCACATCAACCACGGACATGAGCTAGAACATGGTATCGAGCATATCCAGAAGTATCTGAAGGCAGATGATTCCATCCGCCAGCGCTACTCCACCCGTTACCTCTCCATCAAGTTACTGGAGAACGATAAGCACGCTGAGGAATACGTAAGTCATCTGAAATCGGCCAAGGAAATCTTCGCAGCCCGTGACGAGGCAGCCAAGCGTGTGAAGGAAGAGACCCTGGAGGATAGCGAAACCGCCATCATGGACGCCAAATACGGTTTTATTCATGGCGCATTGCAGGAAGCGGGCTATGAACCGGGCAAGGCAAAGGATACCTATCAGGTAACCCACCTCATCGACAGCATCCTGACCAATAAATATGTAGGCTTCCCTATCTTCGTTCTCCTGCTGTTCATCATGTTCTCAGCCACCTTCGTGTTGGGCGAGATTCCTAAGGGATGGATTGAGGACGGCGTGGCATGGCTGGGCGAGTTCATCAGCAATACGATGCCGGATGGACCAGTGAAGGATATGCTGGTAGATGGCGTGATTGGTGGTGTAGGTGCCGTGATCGTGTTCCTGCCACAGATTCTGATTCTGTATTTCTTCATCTCCTATATGGAGGATTCGGGATATATGGCTCGTGCCGCCTTCATCATGGATAAGCTGATGCACAAGATGGGCTTGCATGGCAAGTCATTCATTCCGCTGATTATGGGATTCGGATGTAACGTACCAGCCGTGATGGCAACGAGAACCATCGAGAGTCACCGTTCCCGTCTGATTACGATGCTGATATTGCCATTGATGAGCTGTTCTGCTCGTCTGCCAATCTACATCATGGTCATCGGAACATTCTTTGCCATCCAATACCGTTCACTCATCATGGTATCGCTCTATCTCATCGGCATCTTCCTTGCCGTGATATTGAGCCGCATCTTTGCCAGTTTCGTGGTGAAAGGCGAAGATACCCCGTTCGTAATGGAGTTGCCTCCTTACCGCTTCCCTACCTGGAAGGCGATAGGCCGCCATACCTGGGAAAAGGGTAAGCAGTATCTGAAGAAGATGGGTGGTATCATCCTCGTGGCAAGTATCATCGTCTGGGCATTGGGCTACTTCCCTCACAATGAGGAACTTGATAACCAGGCTCAGCAGGAACAGAGCTATATCGGCAGAATCGGTAAGACCATCGAGCCTATCTTCACCCCACAGGGTTTCGACTGGAAACTGGATGTGGGCTTGGTTTCCGGTGTGGGTGCCAAGGAGATTGTAGCCTCAACAATGGGCGTGCTCTACAGCAACAACGATAGTTTCTCTGATGATCAGGATTACAACGATGAAGACGGAAAATACGAAGTCTTGAAGAAGCAGATGACTTCAGACCTGAAGAAGACCTACGGTTACAGCGATGCCGAGGCAGCAGCGAAGGCAACGCTCACCGCCTACTGTTTCCTCCTCTTCGTATTGCTCTACTTCCCTTGCATTGCCACGATAGCAGCCATCAAGGGCGAGACGGGCAGTTGGAAATGGGCAGGCTTCGCCGCCGGCTACACCACGCTATTGGCATGGGTAGTATCAGCCCTGGTCTTCCAGATAGGATGTTTGTTTATCTAATCAAGGTGTCTGCTTTAAGAAAACAAACAAAGAGAGCGCACAACACCTGAACGACAGCCGCACAACAGCTGAGCGACGCTCGCACAACACCTGTTGTGCAAGCGCACATCAGCTGTTGTGCGGCTTACTATATAATATATCCAGAAGACTTATTCTATATATCTGAAAGACTTCAAGTAACTGTTCGGAAGATTTTAGTCATATACTAGAACGTTATCAGTCATATACCTGAACGACATCAATCATATCATTAGAAGACATCAACCGTTTCCTTATTCAGGATAATCTCTTTCCTACCTTTGCGGCAACAAACGCTATCATCAGACCCAGGCAGGCGGCAATGCTGATGGCAATGCGGAGACCGGTAGCCTCAGCAAGCCATCCGATAACCGGAGGTCCTACCAGAAAACCGAAGAAACTGATGCTCGAAACGATGGTAATAGCGATGCTCGCCTTGATGGTTCCCAGTTTTCCAGCGATACTGTAACAGATAGGAACCGACGAAGAGATACCGAAACCTACCAGCAGGAAACCCAAGGTGGCAGGAATGAGATAAGGCAAGGCAGCAGCCAGCCACAAACCGCCCAATATCAAACCACCACAAACCTTCAATACTCTGGCTGGACCGTATTTCGTAACAAACCCATCAGCCATGAATCTACCCAACGTCATCGCACCCATACCAGCCACATAGCCCGCACGGATAAAAGCCTCATCGGGTTTTACTACTGATGAAAAATATACGCTACTCCAATCGTAAACGGTACCTTCACAGAACATGCCGGCAAATCCCATCAATCCCAGGAGAAACAGAATCGGGTCAATGGTCTTGAAAGAGAACTTCGGAACATCCTCCTCTTCTGCTTTCGCCATGGCATCATTAATCAGAAAGCGGAAACCGACAGCAACGATGAGAATACTCAGAACCAGGATAGTTCCAAAGTGGACATCTATCGGGAGCAAAGTGTTGGCAAAGATGGCACCGATGATACCACCGGAGAATCCACCCAGACTCCACAGACCATGAAACGACGACATGATGTTGCGCCCATACATCTTCTCTACCAGACATGCCTGCGTATTGGTGGCAATGTTCATCAGATTCGCCATCATTCCGAAAGCAATAAGACTCAAAATCAGATGAAAAACCGTAGTACTGCTACCGATGCAGAAAAGAACCAGAACATAGAGCAACTCAGAGAGAACCAGCATCTTCTTGCTGCCAAATCTACTCACCAGGATACCCGAGAAAGCCATCATCAGAAGTTGACCGATAGGGATGGCAAAGAGTACAGTTCCCAGCTGTCCGTTGCTCAGATGTAACATCTGTTTTACATCCGGAATACGGCTTGCCCAACTGGCAAACACCACTCCCGGCACAAAATAATAAGCCGCAACTGCCACTCGCTTGCGCGCCAAATCACTCAAATTACTTAAATTACTCAAACTGACTGTCATCCTTAATAATATACCTATTATAAATACTCATTTCTATTAGCGGCTGCAAAATTACAAAAAAAAACAGAAAAAGACTGATATTTGAACAATAAATGTTGCGCCGTTTGAGATTTTTGCCGTACCTTTGCACTCAGAAAAAGAATTAAAAACAAACTAGCAATGAAGAAACAAACAATGATTACCCTGGCACTCGCCTTGACTTTGGCGATGCCAACCCTACCCGCCTTCGCCCAAAAGGCGATGAGTAAGAAAGAAATCGCCGAAAAAGAAAAGGCTTTCAAGAACCTTCAGCATCCGTGGAAAGGAAAGAAAGTGGCTTACTTCGGCGACTCCATCACCGACCCAAGAATCAAGGCATCGAAGGTGAAATACTGGGGATTCCTGCAGGATTGGCTCGGCATCACTCCATACGTTTATGGCGTGAGCGGCAGACAGTGGAACGATATCCCCCGACAGGCAGACCAACTGCAGAAGGAACATGGTGATGATTTCGATGCCATCCTCATCTTTATGGGTACCAACGATTACAACAACGGTGTGCCTGTAGGAGAATGGTACACGGAGACTTTCGACAGCGTGAGAGTAGCCCGCCACAAGCCAAGCGAAATGGTACAGCGCCGCCACCGCCACTTCTGCATGGACAAGAATACATTGAAAGGCCGCATCAACATCGCCATGTCGAAGCTGAAGCAGATGTATCCTACCAAGCAAATCGTGGTGATGACTCCTGTGCATCGTGCTCTCTTTGCCAGTGGCGACAAGAATATCCAGCCTGATGAGATGTACGAGAATGCGCGTGGCATCTTCTTCGATGAATACGTGAAGGCGATTAAGGAAACAGGCAATGTCTGGGCGGTTCCGGTCATCGACCTCAACTCCCTTTCGGGTCTCTTTCCTCTTTACGATGCTGGTGCCCAGATGTTCAACAAGCCGGATACCGACCGTCTTCATCCAAACGATGCCGGCCACTCCCGCATGGCAAAGACCATCATGCAGCAGCTCTCTGCATTGCCTTGCGTCTTCTAGAAATCCGTGGCAATAGGTGGCAATAGGTGACAATAAGAATACGTCTTATTGCCACCCATTTCTTCCTGTGTATCAAATACTTACAATCTGCGTGGCAGATGTGGCAATAAAATAGAAAAACTTTTTCTATATACGCGATGAAACATAACCATCAATATCGCTAAATGTCGTATCCAGAAACGTCAAGTCTTTCATTTGCAAGACATCAATCATACGATATTCCTTATACAACTGGCGAGAAAAACGAAGTTCAAAGGCCAAACGCAAATCATCTGTTGCATCAGCCCCTTCATCCTGCTTTGCCTCTTTACCCGTAATGGTTCTCATTCTTACAATCTCATACACATCACGAATCCCCTTACCCTTAATATACGGCACGAAATAATGAAGATCCTGCAATGCTATGGTTGACGGGAACTTGGCACCCGTATAATATAAGGTGGCAGATTGATTCAAAAAACTCTTTTCGTACCCACGCCGATGACTCGGACGAACCACACCAACCAACACCCGATTATCCACTTCCATTACAGTACCCTTCTGCGGAATAACATGTTGCACAGTATCCTTCGCCTTCGTTTCTATCAATTCCCGGATAAAACCTTCAAGCAACTTTCTGTTTTCGTTATCGTTCGGCCGAAGCGGAAAAGCACCAATGTTCACCTCCTTGATAGTCTGATAGAACTTTGAAACCTCCACATCAGCCGGTTCACCATCACCAGGAAAAAGGATGTATCCACCAATCACTTCCTTCTTTAACGGAGCCTCAACATAATCACGATAATAAATGGCATCACGATAACGATGCATCTGATTGATGGCATCATCCGGCGGTACATCTACTCCATTGCCCAACTTGCTGGCTATACGATACTTTGCATCGAAGAGATAAGTCATCTTCATATCTTTCTGAAGATCGTTTTTGGTAAGTTGCAATACGATGTCCGGTTTCTGAGGTACGGTTGGCACGATGAGGTGAGTCATACCGATGTTATCGTTCACCCGTTCCGTATTCTTCGGATTATAAACAAGTTCCGCCAACTCCACCCCATCCTTTCGGAAGAGGATGCGAGAATTTTCACCCTTACCAAGTTCCCAAGTAAACAAGCCATTCATCTCCATGCGATTGCGATGCTCCACATCATTATCATCCAAATGCAATTGTTGCTTTACGATATGGCTCACCTCTATAAAGCACCATATTTCATAGAGCGTGGCGATATCTTTCGACTGCAAGCGATACATACCCTCATTGAGCGAATAAGCCTTACGAAGCAAATTCCATGTGCGATAAACCAGACTATAGCCAGAAGCTTTCTGCAAAACAAGACTCTCCTGATTCAATCCCTTGAAACGGCCAATGGTACGGAAGAAAGGATTCCTCCGCAACCTATAGAGGGCAAGAAAGGTATCATCCAGTTCCTTCCTTGTAGTATCAGATACACCCTCCACCTTCAAGATACGCTCCTTCAACACGGCATACCTATCCGTGATTTGAGCCAATGCATATTTCAAGAAACGATTCTCTTGTGTATCATTCGATTGCACTTGCTCCTCCACCCGATAAAGACGAGCAGGCTCCCTGCGATGCTCGGCTATCTCATTTTCTAAAGACATAGGTATTCTGCGCAACTTATCGGCACGAAGAAAAGCCTCCCTACCATGCAATCGATGGCGAGGACGCTCAATGATGTTCTTGCAAGCATTCAAGAATTTCTTTTGTTCGGCCGCAAAGATGCTCCACCAGATAATCTCAGGTGTCTCTCCATTAGCATCAGGAGAAAAGCTATGGAAAGTTCGCTTCAAGAAATCAAGCGATAGCATACGATACTCCTGTTCGATGTCTTCCACTATCTTCTTCCAATGGCTATGATAATCCAGTTTGGTACTCAACACCTCAAAGGAGAAAGAGAACCTTCGCTTTCCCTTATCCGTATCATATTCGAAGTTGATTTCCGAACGACCAATCTCATTGCCATAGTTGAGAAAGCCAGCAAGCAGTCCTCTTCTAAAGGCAAATCGCTCATTATCACTTTGGCTAACAGAACAGAACCTTGCACCCTTGACATGGCTACTCTCCTTGAAATCAATCCATGTCGGATAGTCTGTGTTATCAAAGAAGACAGCAGGCGCAGGCATATCCTTCAAGATACTTTCTGAAGATTTACCATCCTCCAAAAACCGATCTACCGACACGACACCCTCCGACCAAGAGTAAGTGGAAGTAAGATGCTCCTCTCCCACATTACCTTTAGCCTTTCTCCATATAGCATCAAACTTGGTGCATTCGATGGTCATCACAAAGTCTTGATGCTCCAGCCTCAGCAGTTCCATACGCAAAATTCCTTAACTCCAAAAACTTGTAAATCCTGACTCACGTCTTTTATTCATCTCCCTCAACTTAGCCAATGAGACAGAAGCCTCTCTCATTGCATCATTTGGGAGCATATCAGAGACCACTTGCTTCAAACCATCAAGCAGTTCTTGGCTAACCTTTTGGTCATCACCCTCTATACGAGAGAGCACCTTCATCGAAGTGATCTCATCCAAGGCACGAGCCACAACATCCTCTTCGCTCAACTCATTACCTGCCTCATCCTTATGATAAGGGAGATTGTTAACCACATAGAGCAAGAACTCATTTCTAGTACGATAAGCCACCTTGAAAGGAGTGCCCTCCAAGACGTCATTGATAGACTTGAGATACTCGATAGCCTTGTCGCAAACAGCCTGATAATCGGCATAGACATCAACACCTTCCACATTTGTTCCTACCAGATCATCATAGTTGAGCTTGCCTATTGTCTCATGCTTCTGGGTCAAGCCACCAGCCAAGTTCACCTCATTCATCTCGATGGTCATGGCTCTGTCGAGCACCTTTCGAGAGAATGAGAAGGTAGTCTCATCCATATTGACCGTGCCGACGACAATGAGGTTTTGAGGGATGGAAATACCTTTCTCTATAAATTGACGATACAATCCAAACTGCTTTTCATCTGGGCATTCTACTAAAAGTTCATTTATCAAATTCTTGTACCAAGCTTTTGGAACTCGTTCATTAGTCTTTTCGTCAAGTTCTGCCTCATACTCTGGTTTCAAAATTGGGTCAGTTACAACATCACCTGTCTCTTCATCTTTTTTACGAGACTCCACAACACTAAGATATTCTGCAAAGTATTGCTCAACAGGAGCCAAGTTCATTTCATCCAAGCACAAGAAATATGGCACATGGCGATTTTCCCACGCCTTGACTATAAACTTCAAGAAATCTCCTGCAATGAAAGCTGGCTCTTCTCCCAATCTGCTAACATACCCTATCAACTCTGAAGAATCATGCCAATTAGGTTTCACTTGCACCATCTCATAGTTCTTCGGTTTGTGAGCCTTGTATTCAGGAGTGCCATCTTCCCAGCAAGCACGAGCCAATTCACGAACGATTCTACTCTTGCCTGTACCAGATATGCCAGCTAACAAGAGGAACGGCTTCGACTTGATGGCGGTGATATAAGGGCGATACTTTGAAGCAATTTCACTTGAATTGCTTAATACCTTTGGCAGAGGAGCAACCTCAAGAAGTTTTTCCTCTTTGTTGAACCCAATCCATTGGGTTTGTATTGCCTGATATGCATCGATATTCTCTACTATTGAGTAAAGAACATTCAAAACACATCGATATGCCCCATCAAACATTTGTCTAAAGAAAGTTTCATGCTTAGGGTTTAACCTTACACTTTCTTTAGACCAAACAAGATAATCTGAATTCTTTTGAATCAAAGAATCCATACGTGTATCACTCTTATACTGACTTATAAAATGAGAAATAGGTGAATTTGGATTCATCAAAAATTTTACCGTGTCTTGCAACTCCGCATAAGTTTTTGAAGTCATCACATACGTATAGAACTTATCTTTAGGAACTTCATCAATTCCTTTCTTGTGTAAAAGCCATAAAACCTCACAAGAATAAAGCAATGGATATATGCTATAATCGGCAATATTATCTGTGGAATCTGTCACTGCCCGAATTCTCAACTTAAGCATTTGTTCAGCTTTTATCAATTCATAATCAGCAGAACCCTTACCTGCATTTTTAAGAGAATAAAACACAGGGGTTAGTTCCTCTTTGTCATAAGAAGAGCCATTCCTTTGAAAAGGATTTGACTTTGACAACAAGCCAAACAACTGTGCGACAGACAAAATTCGATAATTTGAAACGACACCATTTTCACCTTTATGATTTTCAAATACTTCCGTTGCAGCTTCATCAGGATAAGCCGCCAACAAACAGCAAGCATCAAACACCTTGTCAAAACTAGTTTCCTGTTTTGCAAAATACCAAACGCTCTTTTCTGTAAGATTATTCAACTTTTCGTTTATATCCATAGCCTTATCTCCTATTTATTGTGTTGCTTGTCATACATTATCATTCTAGCCAAAAACTCTGCAAGTCGAGGTGGCACAGCATTTCCTATTTGTTTACAGATACAAGTTTTTGTTCCATAAAAAACAAACTCGTCAGGAAAAGACTGAATTCTTGCGGCTTCTCTTGGAGTTATGGTTCTATCAAATACTGGGTGTATATAACGTCCAGCAGAAGGTGTATCAAAACGAGTTGTTATAGTCGTTGCTGGAGCATCCCAATCCAAACGACCATAAGCACCACTATGAACCGAATGTATTTCTTCATTCAAATTTTTCCAATTCTGATTCGCACTAATTTTACGCATACGTTCTATAGCAATACCTTTATGAACAGAAGGAACATTATTAGCCAAATCACTTCTGTTCATTATATCGTATATAGCATCTCGCACAGTCCTTCCCTTCGCAAAGCGGTTCTTTAGTTTGTCTGTCAAGCTTGCTCTGGTTTCAGCTTCCAACTGTTGAAAATCAACTTGATGATGCGAACCAAAAATTATGACACGTTTTCTTGCTTGTGGAACTCCATAATCATTTGCATTGACGAGATTTACAGATAAATGATATCCTCCATGACTAAAATTGCCAGCATCATTAAAAATCTCTTTTATTGTAGATATCACTTCACCATTCTTACTGCTCAATATACCTGCTACATTTTCAAATATAAAATATTCTGGTTCCAAACGTTGAATCACATTAAAATAGTAATTGAACAACTCATTTCTTGGGTCTTTCATGAAAGCATTGGCTTTTCTTATTCTGCCACCTGCCATAGAGAACCCTTGACATGGTGGACCACCGATTACAACATCCACATGCTTGAGTCTGTCCATCATTTCTGAGTTTAGCTCTTCTTTACCTAATAAAGCAGAATCCAAATAGCCAACAAAATCCTTCACATCCATATTAATCATCTTTGTATTTGGATGATTTTTCTTATATGAATCAGCTATCTCTGGCACTAGTTCGTTAGCAAGGAAGACCTGATTATCTTTGCTTGCCATTTCAAACCCCAATGACAAGCCACCAACACCAGCAAAAATATCTACAATATTCATTTCTTCTCTGTATTTAATCTATATTTTTCTTGATAACTCTTGACAAAATCCAATTCTTCATCTGTTAAATAGAATATCCGTGCAAACAGATTATCTATTTCATCTATCATAGGTTTATGCAGCTTATGCTGATAAATGTAAGAAGTTTGAACTGAGCCGATAAATACCTTAGACTTCTCCAACTGCATCTCATATGCATCGTATAATTCTGTAATTGCCTCAACTATGTCATTTGATATTTTACTAAAATCAATTTTTATGAATATCAAGTCTTTAGTTGTTATATGCCAACAATCCGAAATGCATTCCCAAACAAAGAAGAACAATGATGAATTCATCAATGCAGAAAAGAGTTTTGCTTCTTTCTCTGTTTTGAAATAGAAAGTTTTATACTCCTTAGACTTCATCGGGTGCACAAAGCTTTTCCCCCAAAAAGCCATGCGCATATTTAACCACACACACCATTTTGATTTGGAAGAGCAATTGTCCAAAAGACAAGTATCATACATTTCAGAAACAGCCTTTAAAATTCGGAACATCAGATTAGTAGAAACTTTCGGAATCCCTATTTGATGCGGTAAAGGAATCTTTGTGAACGTCAACTTATCCATCAAGCTCAACTGCTCATCTTTCGTCCAATGATAATACTGAGTACTATATACAGAATGTACTTTGCTATTTCCAATAGAAGCAAACATGATTGTAAGCTTTTGATGGACACCATTGAATAAACAAGCTGGCCTATCTGCAAAATTAGCAAAAGCAAGATTGCTTGACTTTTTAGAGACCAACAAGCGCAAAGGTTCCATTCTAGGTGTGGAAACTATCGAAATAGGCACAATAAAACCCACAACTGATTTTTGATGAACCAATTGACACATAACACGCTCCAGTACATAAGAATACAAATTGCCACATTTATAAGTAGAATAACATGATTCACTTACATACTTATTTGTCATCTTTGCATATTCTACATAAGGAGGATTACCTATCACACAATCAAATCCATCCTTATTTTTAAACACACATAAAAATGTTTGTTTCCAATCAAATGTACTAGAATCTAAAGTATTACCTACTTTAAAGTTTGCTAAGTATATATCAGAAATATCCCAATACAGTTTACAAGCTAACCATATTCTAAACTTTACAATACATATAGCCTCTTCATCTATATCAACACCATATAGATTTTCTTCAAATATCTTTCTTATCAATTCAGAAGTAGGCTTCCTTTTTTCCAAAGCCTCATAAAGTTCAAGTAGAATTTCACAAGCACTAAACATAAAAGCCCCCGTACCACAAGTGGGATCTAATATAGTAATATTATGCAAACGACTTAAAACTTCTTCTTTTTCTGAGTTATTCAATCTTTCATAACAACCCAATACAGATTGTTTTCTATTCAAGAATGAAGAGAAATCAACAAAGTCTGCCAACAAATAAGAACATACCACAAATCTTGTTATATAAGAAGTCGTCTGATAATCGGTATAATATGCACCAACCTCTTTCTTTGTGATATATTTTTCAAATAGAACTCTCAAAATTTGTGTTTCAGTATCCTTAGAAAGTTCCCATTTCTTAACCACTGATACAAAACTTTTAATTGATGTTTCATGAATAGCAAAGACACCATGCAATACGCTTGCATCTAAGTCTGTAAATTCAGCTATCTCCAATGCATTTGCTTTGACACTTTCGATGCTAACACGTTGATTATATAGCAGCATAGAAGATATAACAGCATTAGCTATACAAACACCATAAGGATGCATGTAATAACTATCATCTTTATCGACAAAGCTGTCAATAAAGACTGTATATGATTTAAATATTGCAGAATCCTTCATCACTTCCCTATGTTACTTTAGTAAAAAGCTAATCTTAGGAAGACATAGTGACGACAAAGTATGATACCCCCTTAAAGGCATCACATGGCAAAGAAAGTACTAAGACTACAAATACAACAGCAGAAGGCTGCATTATAAAATGCTGCCTATACTAATGTATTGTTATTCGAAAAGATGTAGTTTTGCCACTATAGCATCACAAGCGCCGAACTTAATTCTAAAAAGAGTCACTTAAACCAAAATACCTGAGAGCATGATACAAAAGAAGCGTGAGCTTCACTTATCATACTCTCAGGCATTTGGCGTGGCCCTCCCAACAGATAAGTTCAGCCCACGCTATAGCGTAGGCATTCACTTTTCTATTGTTGGGATACGTCTTTAAATCGCCAAATTTCGAGAGTATTCCGAATATAGTAAACGCTTTGTATATTAATACATTATATGTCTATAAAATTGTTTTTTCTGTTTCTTATTTTTCTATTTTATTTGTTCAACTTATGTTACAAGGGAGCAGCCGTCTGGGGCAACCTGTCCCTTTTCGAGGGCAAAGGTACAAAAAATAAATGAAAGATGCAACTTAATACCTCAAAATATCTTTTATCGAGTAAATTTTACTAGAAGCATCAAAGGAGAATCTTTATATTTACAACATTATCAGTCCTGCTCTTTATTGACTTGTTGTTGCATAAAAATCTCTTTTTGCCGCTCTATTTCGTGTCGAAGCTGCTCTTCGGTTGGCAGATAAGTCAAATACTTAGCTTGAAACAATTGCTTATTCTCCTTCAAGATAGAATACTTTGCCATATCCTCACTTGTCTTCGAACACAAAATCAAGCCTATCGTCGGATTATCACCATCCGTTCTTTTCAACTCATCATACATTCTGACATACATATCCATCTGCCCAACATCTTGATGAGATATCTGGGTAGTCTTCAGGTCAATCAACAAAAAGCATTTCAAGATATAGTTATAAAACACAAGGTCTATATAGAAATCTCCCATATCAGTATGAATATGCTGTTGGCGAGCAACAAAGGCATAACCTTTACCCATTTCCATGATGAACTTCTGAAGATGAGTAATGATACTTCCTTCCAACTGCGACTCTGAAAAATCAGAATTAGGTGCAAGTCCCAAAAATTCTGCCACTACTGGATTTTTGATAAATTCCAATTTGTCCTTTTGCATAGGAGCAGTCATTTCTTTCATCTCATTCTCCACTACAATTTTATTCTGCGATTGCAATAGACGGTAATAATATTGCGAAGCAATGTTTCGACGAAGTGTTCTCACACTCCAAGTCTCCACAAATGCCTCGTGGGCATACCAATTGCGAGCAGCCTCATCATCTATATCCAGAAGCTGACAGTAATGTGTCCAAGAAAGAAGCTCAGATTTTCCAATCGGTGATTGGAAAATGTTTGGGAAAGTCTTATAGAATCTTGTAAAGTTATATAAATAACTCTTAGTAAATCCCTTACCATATATACTAGTAAGCTCCTTCGAGAGATTCATTATGACTTCACGCCCATATTCTGCACGATTTTCCCCCAACAAGATTTCCTCGCTAATACGTTTGCCAAGCAACCAATTGCGTTGAACCATCGTAATATTGATAGAGCGGAAAGCCTCTTGCCGTGCGAAATCTATTATGCTTTGAGCATCAGCCAACAGATTGTCACTATTGTTACATAATTTCAAATTCATTTTCTTCATATACAAAAAATTACATTCTTATATGTGGGCAAATTTACAAAGAAATATCGAGAATACCACATTTTTAATATATAAAAGTTTGGAGAATACAAAGAAAACTTGTAATTTTGCCTGAAAGAATGGATTTTTAGTGACACGAACAAAATATCATGATAAACGACAGAAGACAACTGGCTGACGTGTATCAGCAAACTATAGATATTGTACTGGAGGGACATTATACCTCTGAGAATGGGGAGGAAGTGAAACTGCCCGACAACACGAAGATGCTGAAGGGAAGCAGATTCTATACCAAGCCACAGGATGCTTCAAACATACCTACCCTTGCTGAAGGTTCCACCAAGATTATTGTGAAGAATGACGACAGCATCCATTGCGGGCATCAGTTGCAACAGGAAGGATACAATCCCGTGGTTCTCAACCTGGCAAGCCGTCGCAACCCAGGCGGTGGCGTGAAGAACGGAAGCCGGGCACAGGAGGAAAGCCTCTTCCGCAGCACCAACCTCTTTCTCTCTATGTATCGCTATGCGGAATATGCCGAGGATTACGGTCTGGAGAAAAGCAAGTTCCAATATCCGATGCCTGTGAGATTCGGAGGAATCTATGTGCCAGACGCTACCGTATTCAGGGCTGGAGCCAAGGATGACTTCGCCTTGCTCGATACTCCTTACTATATGTCGTTCGTGGCAGTAGCTGCCATCAATCATCCTGATTTAGATAGAGATGGGAACATCTGTGAAGAAGATGCCGCATTGACAAAGAACAAAATGAGGACGATGCTGCGTATCGGTCTGCTGAACGGACACGACAGCATCGTGCTCGGTGCATTCGGTTGCGGTGCCTTCCACAATCCTCCGAAACATATCGCAAGACTGTTTCACGAAGTCATCGACGAAAAGGAGTTCAAGGACAAGTACAAGCTCATCGCCTTCGCCATCCTTGAAGACCATAACTCGCCAAAAGGTGGAAACCTGCAACCCTTCATCGAGGAATTCAAGTCATAAGCTCCCACAGATTTGGCTTTCCCTTCGGCCGCCGATTTTCAATTCACAGATTCACACAGATGGGGCTTGATTAGCAGTAATCAATGCCTCGTCTCTCACACTCTCCTCGCAGGGCGGCAAGGAAGTAGCTGCGTTCGCTGCCCCAACCACGAACCTTGCGCTCGTGATCTATGGTCTGCTTCAAACGCTCATCGCTGTAAGCGGCAAAACGGGCAGCATACTCTGAAAATCTTGACTCGGCATAACCTGCATCAACAGTTGATGACTCGGCATTAGCAGCCTTAATTGTTGATGACTCGGCATTAGCTGCCATTACATTCTCATTGTTCTTTAAATCTGAATTTGGATTCATAAAGATAATTATTTTAAGTTGTTAAACACTTACACATTCTTTTACCACCGTGGTTATCTCTATGCGAAACTCGGTTGGTGTGCCGCAACTGGGCAACTCTTAATGCTTGATTTCGGGTACAAAAGTACATCATTATTCTGAAACCACCAAATTTTTTCGGGATTATTTTTCCTGTTTTTTTCCTTCTTCTAAAGAAGAAGTTTTTTCGGGGTAGCAGATAGTAAGGAAGAGAAATCCTTTAATGGTTAAACTTTCCTATATTTGCATTATAATAGCATTATAATAATAAAATTATAATTACCTTTGTAAATTGACAATCAGAAAGATACAAACAATTGAAATATAAAAACAAAGAATGATATGATACAGCAAGTAGAATTTTCATTGCGTCCGCTTCCTCGCGGCTTTCACCTCGTAACCAACGAGGTGATGAGGAACCTGCCAGCGCTGCCTAAGATAGGGATTCTGAATCTCTTCGTAAGACATACCAGTTGCGGATTGTCGCTGAACGAGAACTTCGACCCAGATGTGAGACATGACTTAAAGGGTATCTTCGAAAGACTGGTTCCGGATGGCGACCCAAGATACCTGCACCAGGATGAAGGACCGACGGATATGTCGGCTCATGCCAAATCGAGCATGGTGGGTGTATCGCTCACCATTCCCATTACCAACGGTAGATTAAACCTCGGAACCTGGCAGGGGATCTACCTCTGTGAATTCAGAGAGGGAGGCGGAAGCCGACACCTCATCGCAACGATTATCGGGGAATAAAGATAAAAACGAGGATGTTCGCACATCCTCGTTTTTACGTTAACATAATCATTTATTCTATCGCGTCCAATTCCGCTTCATCCTCTTCCTTCTCCTCTTTCTTTCCGAAATTAGGATCAATCTTCAGGAAAGCAGTAACCAGGAAAGTGATGGCGCAACATGCCATCACGATGATGAAGAACATGCGGTAACCTACCATATCCTTCAGATATCCAGAAACCATGCCCGGCAGCATCAAACCGAGATAGGAGATGCCCGTACAGATGGAATAATGGGAGGTCTTGAACTTTCCCTGACTGTAGAACAGCATGTAGAGGGTAAGAACCGTGAAGCCCAGACCATAACCCAACTGCTCGACAAAAAGACAGCTGGAAACCACGATGAGGTTGCTGTTGAGCGAGTAACTCAGATAGATGTAAACCACATCAGGCAAGGTGATGGCGCAAACCAGAGGCCAGAGCCATTTCTTCATTCCATCCCTGCTCACCAAAATACCACCAAGAATTCCACCCAGCAGCAAACCTATCAATCCCACAGTACCATTGGCAAAGCCATATTCCTGAGGTGACAGTCCCAGTCCACCCTGCGAATTAGGACGGAGGATGAAGGTCTTAGTCATGGTGTTCAGAAGCGCTTCAGGGAATCGGTAGAACAAGAGAAAGAGCATCACACAGACGGTTTCACCCAATCCGAACTTCACGAAGAAGGTGCGGAACATGTTCTTCAGTTCATGAGCCACTTCACCCACCGTCCTGTCGGTCTGCACATCATCCTTCGGGCGAGGCATGAAGCGGCTGTGGTAGAGCCACAAACCGATGAAGATACCTGCCAGTCCATAAAAGATAAGCGCCCATGAGAAGCGAATCTGGTTGCGGAAGAGAACCTGAAGCACACCTGCCAGCATCACCAGAAAACCGTTCACAAAGATGATGGCGAGGCGGTAGAAGGTATTTCGCAAGCCTACAAACTTAGTCTGCGTATGTTCATCCAGCTCAATCATGTAGAAACCATCTGCCGAAATGTCATGGGTGGCACTACAGAAGGCGATGAGGAAGAAGAAGCACATCGTTGCCTGGAACCAGAAGGCGGTAGGCAGCGAGAAGGCGATGCCGGCAAGGGCAGCTCCGATGAGAGCCTGCATGGTGAGCACCCACCAGCGCTTAGTCTTCAGCAAATCTATGAACGGACTCCACAAGGGCTTGATGACCCAGGGAAGGGCGAGCCATCCGGTATAGAGACCCACCTCAGCATCGGTCAGCCCCAACTGCATGTACATCACCACAGAGAGGGCGGTTACGATGACGTTGGGGAGTCCTTCGGCAAAATAGAGGGTCGGAATCCATGCCCATGGACTCCGACTGTTTTTCTTTGTTACCATTTTACATCACTATTTATAAAGTTTCTTGATTTCAGCACCCTGATAGTAGTGCAGCAGGATGGCATCATAATGATAACCCTGCTCGCCCATCACGGCAGCACCAATCTGGCAGAGGCCTACTCCATGCCCCCAACCGGCTCCGATGAGTTCGAAACGCTGAGGCACTCCCTGTTCATCCTTATCATACTTATCCACCACGAAGGCTGAACTCAGCAGATGACTGTCGCTCAGCGTACGGCGGATTTCGAGTTCCTTACCGATGGTAAAGGTCTTCTCGGTTCCGATAATCTGGAGCTTGCTGATTCTTCCACTCTTGCCGCGCTCCACGGCCTTCATGTCTAGGATGGCACCCAGGTCCATCTTCAGTTTGTCAGCGATGAGCTGCTGCAACTTCTCCTGACTGAGCGTTTCCTTCCAGCGGTAGAAATTGACGGTTTCCTGATCATAGTCGTTGAGCACTTCTGACAGGATTTTCTTGTCCTGCGTGTTGCAGAAAGCTGGCGGATTAAAGCGGATCCATTTCTCAGCCTCTTCCTCATTGGTCAGATTAGGCTGTGTATGTTCCACGCCCAGGGCGATGTCGCGAACCGCCGTGAGATAAGTCTTCGGCGTATCCTCCCAGCAATACTGGAATTCCTCGGTTATTCCGCCGCAGCATTTCGAGAATCTTGCATCGCAGATTTCTTCACCGTCCATCAGAATCTGTCCCTTGGTCTGGCGGATGGCTTCAGCTACATGGGGCGAAGTTTCCTTGGTGATGCCCTGGTAGCGCTGGCAGTGGTCGTCGGCACATACATCAAAGAGGGTGTGGTCTTCGCGGTCGTACCAGCGGATGAGCGTATCTTCCTTCTTGGTGAAGGAGAAGAAGTTGTTGCCGCTCTCAGCCACCTCTCGGCGCTTCTTCATCTGTGCCAGGAGCCATGAACGGGAGATGACGGCGTGCGCCTTCAGGAGTTCGAGACTCGAAGTGGCACTCATCTCACTGCTGATGACGCTCTCCAGATATTTCTCTACAGGCAACTCATTGATTGCCACAATCTTATCCGATTCTACCACAAAGCGGAGCGTGCCCAGAAAGGTTTGGGTTTCCTTGCGCTCCCAGTGGAAGTTGACACCGATGGTTACGTCGCTCAGCGAAAACGAGGCGTCGGCACTCTGCGGATGGAAGGTAAGCTGGCTGTACTGGTTGCCGTTCCAGAGCACACCGCCCTCTGAGAATTCTACCACCTGTTCGCCCAGCACCTTTTCGCCCTTGGCAAGATAAGGTTTGTTGAGCGAGAAATGAATCTTCTGCGCACTCACGATGCCCACTGTTACGTCGGGCTGCTTACCTTTATTATATAAGGTGGAAGAGGCTTCGGCTGCATCCTCGGCATCCTTAGATGCCTTCAGTTTAGCGATGATGGCATTCATCTTTTCTTCCGAAACGCCACATTCCTGCAGCAGCGAGAGGGCTTTCTCCTCGGTCAGCTTTCGGAAATCTTCCTCACGAGGGGTGATGATGAGTCCGCTCATATCCAGTGCTCCCGGCGAAACCACAAACTGGGCGTCGCCTTCGGCAAAATAGGCTTCCGGACGGTGCTTTTCTCTCGGAATGACCACGCTGATAAATTCCTCGCCCTTGCGCCAGGAGATGATGTTCATCATCGGTTCGGTTTCGTCGCCACGCTGAGGCATTGCCTTGTAGAGACGGCGGAAGAGGGCCTCATCGCTCTCAGCACTCTTCGAGATGATGACGAAGGCGGGAACGATGAAGTCGCGAACCACAGAGATTTTCTCCTCATCATTGAGAGAGATGATGTCGGTCAGGTTGCGGGAGAGACGCTGCCAGTTGGTCTGAAGAGGAAGGATGCCGTTGGTTCCTGCCTGGAAATGAAGATGGTCTGGAGCCGATGCACCACACTTCGGACCGTTGTAGAACACCATCAGGTCGCTGTGCAGACTGATGAAGCGGTGCATCTCGCCGTAGTTCTTGTAGATGAGCTGAGGCTGATGCTTGCGTGCCGGAATGGTGAAGTGGACTGGCAGAATCGGGAACGGATTCACCAGAAGATGGAATTTTTCGTCTATCTGCTTCGACATCTGTTCCTTAGGACGGTTCTTGTCGCAAAGGAAACAAGGGCGCTCGCCCAGGGTTTTCTTATCTATCTTGGCGCCCGTACTTACGATGCGGGCTGGGTTCCACTGCAGTTTCAGCTGGTCGGAGAACTGACGGGTTTCTACATGCTTGAGGTCGCGGAAGCGGTGGCGCGCATCGGTCCAAACCTCCAGCTGACGGTTGAAGAAACGCGAGATGCTGCTGTCTTCCATAATGTCGGCCTTGCCCTGCAGCATGTGCTGGCGTGCCTTCAGTTCCATGGTGCGCAGGCGGTCCTTATACAGGTTGTTGGCGTTCACCTTCTCTACGCTGAGGGCTGCATCGCTGTTACCTCCCCAGCGGCGGCAGAGGTAGAGTTCGTCGTAGATTCTGCCGATGCGGTAACGGCGCGAAAATGCCAAGCCGAGCGCATAATCCTCACCATACGAGGTATTAGGAAACTGGATCTGTCTGACCAGCGGAGTAAAGAAGGCGCGCGGAGCACCCAATCCGTTGATACGCAGCGCATTATTGCATCCGTTTTCATCGGTCCACTCCTTGTGGTCTATCAGTCCCGGTGGCAGGGTATTGAGGTCGAAGTCGCACATGCGGTACGAGCCTATAATCATGGCAGCCTTCTGCTTGTAGAAGGCATCTACTATCTTCTGGAGTGTCTTTGGTGAAGAATAGAGGTCATCGCTGTCAAGCTGTACGGCAAACTTTCCACAGAAACTGCTGTTGATGGCTTCGTTCCAGCATCCGCCTATTCCCAGGTCGGTTCTCTCCGGCACAATCTGTATCAGGTTGTCGGCTTTAAGTTCATCCAGTATTTCGCCGGTGCGGTCGGTAGAATGGTTGTTTACCACGATGACGTTAAACTTGAAGTTAGCCTTCTGTCCCAGCGCACTCTTCACGGCATCAGCCACCGTCTTTTCGCGGTTGAAGACGGGGATGATGACAGATGCCTCGTATTCAAAATCCTGCTCACCGAAGTCGGGCTGGCGGTAGAAGGTGGTGTCTATCAGGGCGCCCACCTTGCCCAGATGCTGGGTGCATGCCTTTTCCATCTCAATCTGAACCTCGCGGTTGCGCGGGTTTACATAGTCAAACTGCTTCTCGCCGCTCTTACGGGTGTCGAGTTCGGCTTCTGAATAGAGAAATTCGTTGAGATGGAAGATTTCGCCCACACGGCTCAGATAGAGACGGAGGTCGTAGAGGGCGGCAAACTGATACTCTTCGCGGTCGGGTTGGGCGATGTAGTCGGCCAGCGCCTGTGCCTTGATGCACCAGAGGCTTCCAAAGTCGAAGTCATCTCGCAAAGAACCTGATTGGTAGTCTATTACCGGATGTTTCTCCATTTTGTCTTCCACCATCTTGTAGTGGTCGGCGTAAACCATGACGGCATCCGTATCATCTGCCACTCTGAGGAATCGCTCCAGCGTGTTGTTTCCCCATCCTATGGTGGTGTGGCGGGTACAGATCATCACGTAGTCGGCATCTGTATTTTCAGCGATGCTGGCAATGGTGTTACTGCTTTCCAGGCGGTCGGTGATGACAAACGTACATCCTTCGGGCACCTGATGATGAGCGGCAAAATCAGCACTCACCAGGAAGTGGATATGCTGTACAGTCTTGTACTCATGAAGCACCGACAAGGCATTCTGCGCATCGTCGATGTATTCGCAAGGCAAGAAAAGGTCTATTTTTTCTCTCATTTTCTTACGTTATTTTTGTTCACTTCAGCCCTTTTCGGGGGGCTAAATCTGTGTTTTTTATCTTTATTTTATCTTATTATATTAAAATATGTGGCAAAGATACTAATTTTTCGGCAAAAAACACTATCTTTGCAGTATGAATAATGAAAAAAAATATCTTTTGGGCCTTACACTTGCCGAATTGAAGCAGGTGGCAAAGGACTTAGGCATGCCCGCCTTCACCGGTGGGCAGATGGCGAAGTGGCTCTATGAGCAGCATGTGAAGAGCATTGATGAGATGACCAACATCTCGAAGGCGAACCGTGCCAAACTCGCTGCCGAATACGAAATAGGATGCTTCGGATATTCCGATGCGCAACATTCGGTGGATGGTACCATCAAGTACCTCTTCCCTACCCGGAGCGGCAAATTTGTCGAGACGGTTTACATCCCAGACAAAGACCGCGCCACGCTGTGCGTTTCTTCGCAGGTGGGATGCAAGATGAACTGCCTGTTCTGCCAGACCGGCAAGCAGGGGTTTGAGGGCAGCTTGCCTGCAGGCGACATTCTGAACCAGATTTACTCGCTGCCGGAGGTGGACAAGCTTACCAACATCGTGTTCATGGGTCAGGGCGAGCCGATGGATAATCTCGACAATGTGCTGCGCGCCACAGAGATTCTCACCGCCGACTACGGCTGGGCATGGAGCCCGAAGCGCATCACGGTAAGTTCGGTGGGCGTGAAGAACAAGCTGAAGCGGTTCCTGGAAGAGAGCGACTGCCATGTGGCCATCAGCATGCACGACCCTATCCCTTCTGAGCGCGCTGAACTGATGCCTGCCGAAAGGGGCATGGGCATTGAGCAGGTAGTAGAACTGCTGAGGAACTATGATTTTTCTCATCAACGCCGCCTGAGTTTCGAATACATCGTCTTTAAGGGCGTAAACGACAGTATGCAGCATGCCAAGGCCATCATCAAGCTGGTGAAGGGACTTGACTGCCGCTTCAACCTGATCCGTTTCCACCAAATTCCAGACATTCCTCTACAAGGTGTGGATGATGAGAAGATGGAGCAGTTCCGTGATTACCTCACCCAGCATGGTGTCTTCACCACCATCCGTGCCAGCCGCGGCCAGGACATCTACGCTGCCTGCGGTCTGCTCAGCACCTCGAAGAAAATCGGAGAAATCCGTGAGCACGAGGATGAAGAGAAGATGAATAAGTAAGGAAAGGTGGGGGAGAAATGGTTAGAGAATCTTTAAAGATCCTACTTGCCGGCTGTCTTTTGTTCCTTTTTCTGGCAAGTTGCAGCCTGGGAGGAGGAAGAAACAGAAAACAGCCCAAGAGCACAGGACAGCCTTACGAGGTGGTGCTCGAGGGAGATACCGACAGCATCGTTACGAAGATACTGACGGAAGAGGTGCCTGCCCTGCCCCAACCCGAACCGCTCTGCCGGCTCATCCAGGTTAAGAAGGGCAAGATCCACGGTAGCTACCTGCTCGCAAGAACTCGCATCGTAGTGAACATCCCGGCAGCGGAATTCTCAGTCAGGCTGAGCCGCAACGAGAATGCCTCACCGCAGACCGTCATCCGCATCTCTGCCCGCTCGCTGCAGCAACTCAGAGAGAAACTCAACCCCGAGAAACTGCGCCAGCTCGTAGATGAGACTGAACTGGAGCACCTCGCCTCCATCATCTCCACCAACCCGAGCAAGCAGAACCGCGAGATGCAGCAGCTGGTAAAGAAGAACTTCGGCATCAGCATGATCATCCCTGCCGAAATGCAGGCCAGCAAGAAGGCGAAGAACTTCATCTGGATTTCAAACAACGCCAGTTCTGGCATGAAGAACCTCATCCTCATGAAAGTGAAGAGGGAAGAACGAAGAGGGAAAGCCAATTCTGATGCTTTTCCTGCTCAAGAGAAGCAGCAGATTGACAGCATGCTCCGCACAAACATGCCCGGCGAAACCGACAGCATGTACATGATAATCCCGGTCCTTTCAGAAAAAGGACTCTGGGAGATGAAGGGCGACGCCATGGGAGGCCCCTACGCGATGAGGCGCATCCGCCTGAGTAAAACGGGGGATGAAATCATCAGCATCGGCTTCGTCTATGCGCCCGAAATGAAAAAGAAAATATTAATCAAGCAGCTAGAAGCTGCGATTTCTACTATAAAATAAAACGATAAATGGACAGCAAAAAGATTAGAGTGGCCATCACTCACGGAGATACCAACGGTATCGGATACGAACTCATTTTTAAGGCATTCAGTGAGCCAGAGATGTTGGAGTATTGTACCCCTATCATCTACGGTTCGCCTAAAGTGGCAGCTTATTACCGCAAGGCGATGAATCTGCCTGCCCAGTTCTCCATCATCCAGAAAGCAGAAGATGCAGAAGACGGAAGAATCAACCTCCTGCCAGCCGTAGACGAGGAGGTAAAGGTTGACATGGGCATGCCTACTCAGGAATCGGGTACGGCAGCCATCAAGGCACTTGACCGAGCCATGACCGACTACCGCGACGAGCTCTTCGACGTGCTCGTTACCGCACCGGTAAACAACCAGAACGCACAATTTGAGGGCTTCCAGTTCAAGGGCCACAAGGAATACATTGAAACTTGCCTGGGCGAAGGTGCCAAGGGCCTTTCCATCCTCTGCGGCGGCGACCTTCGCATCGCATCCGTAACCGGAAAGACTCCGCTCAAGGACGTGCCGGCAGCTATCACCCAGGAGCTCATCATCGAGAAGGTGAAGCAGATGCACACATCACTGAAGCGAGACTTCATGATTACCAACCCGCGCATCGCCGTGCTCGCCCTGAATCCTAGCAACAACGGTGAGGAGAGCTGCGGACCAGAGGAAGCCAGCATCATCATCCCAGCCATTGACCAGCTTGCCGAGCAGAAAATACAAGCTTTTGGTCCTTACCCTGCTGACGAGTTCTTCGGCAACGGCCATTTCGTAGAGTTCGACGGCATCATGGCAATGTATCATGATCAGGCTACTACCCCGTTCCATTCTCTCTACACCGAGGATGGCGTACTCTTTACTGCCGGTCTGCCACTCGTGCACACCGCCGCCAACACCACTCCTAGCTACAGCATCACGGGCTGCAACGAAGCCGATGCAATCTCCTTCCGCCACGCCATCTACTTGGCGCTGGATGCCTTCTGCAACCGCGAAGACTATGATGAGGCCTACGAGAATCCACTGCCTAAACTCTACCACGAGAAGCGTGACGAGAGCGAGAAGGTAAGATTCTCCATCCCTAAGAAAAAGGGATAAGAGAAAGATTCCCTATTCCCGAGAAAAAGCGGAATAAAGAAAGATTCAGGAGGGCAGATGACGCAAAAAAGGCAAATCTGCCCTGTAATCAGACCTCCCGAACGTTAAAATAAAAAAAAAATGCAGATAATTCAGAAAAAATGAGTAATTTTGGCAGCTAAATGGATACTTCCGAACTACAAAAGATAAAACAACGCTACAATATCGTCGGTAACAGCGACGGATTGAACCATGCGCTCGACGTAGCCCTACAGGTAGCGCCGACCGATCTCTCCGTGCTCATCATCGGCGAGAGCGGTGTGGGTAAGGAAATCATTCCAAGGGTGATTCACGACAATTCGCCACGCCGCAGAGAGAAATATTTCGCCATCAACTGTGGAAGCATTCCGGAGGGAACCATTGACAGCGAACTCTTCGGACATGAGAAGGGTTCCTTCACTGGAGCCATAGGCGAAAGCGAAGGATACTTCGGTATTGCCAACAAGGGTACCATCTTCCTCGACGAGGTGGGCGAACTCCCGATACAGACGCAGGCAAGACTGCTGCGCGTGCTCGAAACGGGAGAATACATCCGCGTGGGTGGAACTGAGATAAGGAAAACGGATGTCCGCATCGTGGCAGCCACTAACGTAAACATGCGCAAGGCTGTGAGCGAAGGCCGCTTTCGCGAGGACCTCTACTACCGCCTCAACACCATCCCGATACAGATGCCTGCATTGAGAGAGCGTGGCGACGACATCCTCCTGCTCTTCCGCCTCTTCGCCATGCAGATGGCCGAAAAATACCGTCTGCCTAAGATTTCACTCTCAGATGTGGCCAAGCAGATCATGCTGAAATACAAGTGGCCGGGAAATGTGAGACAGCTCAAGAACATTACCGAACAGATGTCAGTGCTGAGCCGAGAAAGAGAAATCGATGCACAGACCCTCACCCAGTTTATTCCGAGAGATGAGGAGTCTACACAGCTCGCCACCATACAGAAGGATGGCAAGGACGACCATAGCTACGCCAGCGAGCGCGAACTGCTATACAAGATTCTCTACGAACTGAGGGGCAACGTGAGTGACCTGAGACGTGAGATGAACAGCCTGCGCAAGCAACTCGATGAGGCACGCCAGTTGGGCGGTACAGGCGGATATGTTTCTCCGGTTCAGCCGAATACCCAGGTAGCTCCAGTATCATCCGTATCTCCGGTTTCATCGGTTTCTCCGGTATCTTCCGTACCTCCGATTACCGATCTCGACGAGCTACAACACATCCGTCAGGAAATAGCTACAGGAGGCATTAGGGGCACTTACAAACCCGAAGCCGAGGATGCTGAGATTGAGGAGATCAAGGAAGAAAACGAGAATCTGAACCTCAGCGACCTCAGCAAGCAGATGATAGAAAAGGCACTGGAGAGAAACAACGGAAACCGCAAGAAAGCGGCAGAAGAACTGGGAATCTCCGACAGAACTCTGTACAGAAAGATTAACAAATATAAGTTATGAAGCATATACGCGCGTACCTATATATAATAGGAGTCACACTGATGGTGGCGGTCATGGCAGCATGCTCCGTGAGCTACAAGTTCAACGGTGCCAGCATCGACTACACCAAAACCAAGACCATACAGATAGCCGACTTCCCTATCAGAAGTTCGTATGTGTGGGGTCCGATGGGTCCGATGTTCAACAACGAACTCAAGGATAAGTTTGCCAGCAACACCCAGCTCATACAGGTGTCACGCAACGGAGACCTGAAGATAGAGGGCGAAATCACCCAATATTCTCAGCGCAACAAGTCGGTTAGTTCTGAGGGATACTCAGCACAGACTGAGCTCAGTATCACCGTAAACGTACGTTTCACCAACACCAAGAACCATGCCGAGGACTTTGAAAAGCAGTTTACATCTGCCAAGACCTACGACACCACTCAGAGCCTTGCCTCGGTGCAGGAAGAACTGGTAACCCAGATTATCAAAGACCTGGTAGACCAGATATTCAACGCTACGGTAGCTAACTGGTAAAGTAAGTGAAGAACGAAAAGTGAAGAGTGAAGAATTCAACGGCTTTACTAATCATAAAGTTCAAAACTCAATGTTCAAAGTTCAAAGTTCAAAGTAAAATAAAGTAAAGTAAAAATATCGTGGAATTAAGCAGATTGATACAACACCCGGAGGAAATGAACCGAGAGACGCTCTACGACTTGCGCGCCCTCTTGGCCTTATATCCGTATTATCAGACGGCACGCCTGCTGATGTTGAAGAATCTGTACCTGCTCCACGACCCGAGTTTCGACGAAGAACTGCGCCGTGCAGCCATCTACATCACCGACCGTAAGATTATCTTCGAGATGGTAGAGGCAGCCCACTATCAGATAAAAAACGCCCCTGAAGAGACTGAATCCGACAAGCAGCAAGGCGTAAGAGGAATAGGAGCAGAAAAACACGGAGACCGTACTAGCGACCTCATCGACCACTTCCTGGGATCCATTCCTATGGAAGAAGACGAAGAAGAGAAGAAGGAGAAACGTAAGCCTACACCTGCTGACGCGGCTGTAGACTATGTGGCTTATCTCATGGAGACCGAAGACCAGCAGGAGCCAGAAGATACTTCGCGCACCATGAGTCTCATCGACGACTTTATGGAGGATGGTGGTTTCAAACTGCCTAAAATCCAGCAGGACGAAGATTACAAACCAGAATTTACTCCCGAACTTCAGACCGATTCCGGCAAGGATGGCGAAGAGGAAAACAGCGGTGTATTCACCGAAACCCTCGCCCGCATCTACATCAAGCAGGGCAAGTATCAGAGGGCTTACGAAATCATCAGCCGCCTGCATCAGCAGCATCCTGACAAGAACGGATATTATGTTGACCAGCTCAGATTCCTTGAGAAACTGATGCTGAACAGCAAGAAGAAATAAAGAAGAATAATAAATAAATAAAACTAGTTTTAAAAAATGGCTTACACATTATTAGTAGTATTAATCGTCCTGGTAGCTATCCTGATGATTTTCATCGTGCTCATCCAGGAATCAAAGGGAGGTGGACTTGCAAGTAACTTCTCTTCAACCAACTCAATCATGGGTGTTCGCAAGACCACTGACATTGTTGAGAAATTAACATGGGGCCTCGCTGCAGCCTTGGTTGTCATCAGCGTGGCATGTGCTTATGTAGCCCCTCAGGCAGCTGGCGAAAGCAGTGTTTTGGAGGGAGCCACTCAGGAGCAGACCGCTCTTCCTGCTATGCCAGGTGCTAGCAAGGATGCAGCAGCAGGTGCTCAGAAGGCTGTTCCTGCAGCTGGTGCAGATGCCCAGAAGGCAGCTCCAGTTGTTCCAACAAGCCCTGCAAAATAAAAAATAAGAAAAAAGGTACGAAAAAATTTGGTAGAACCATTTTTTTTTCGTACCTTTGCACCCGCTTAACAAGAATATGGTGGACGTAGTTCAGTTGGTTAGAGCGTCAGATTGTGGTTCTGAATGTCGTGGGTTCGAGTCCCACCTTCCACCCAACAATTTTTGAAAAAGCAAAACATAACCAATATGGTGGACGTAGTTCAGTTGGTTAGAGCGTCAGATTGTGGTTCTGAATGTCGTGGGTTCGAGTCCCACCTTCCACCCAAGATAAACCCTGCAAGATTCATTTCTTGCAGGGTTTCTTGTTATATATCCGTATTGAGCGGAAATTCTTTTTTGTCATATAAACGAATTGCAATAGTACTTCTTTAAGTATATTATAGACTGAAAACATACAAAAAAGCCTGCTAAGGGAAGAAAATATCCCTCTAGCAGGCATTTCATATAAGGATGAATTGAAAACTTATCTGATTACTTTCACTTCACCATCCTTAGCAATCTTAACGATGCTGGAAGGCTGATGAGGTTTATGCTCCTGACGGCGGCTCCAGCAAACATAATCTACAGCATTGAGGATTTCCTCGGAGATGTCGCGATAATTCTGTGCAGCAGGCTCACCACTCACATTAGCACTTGTACTTACAATAGGCTTCTGAAAACGGTAACAGAGTTGTTTGGAGAAAGGCTCATAGGTTATACGCATCGCCAGACTTCCATCCTCTGCTACCAGATTATTAGCCACTCCACTCGCATCATCAAGAATAACCGTAGTAGGCTTTACAGGCATGGCAGCATCGATGAAATCCCATGCTACCTGTGGCACATTGCGGAAATAACGCGCCATGCGGTCAGCAGAATCTATCAGGCAGATAAGCGCCTTAGAATCGTCACGTTTCTTTATTTCATAAACTTTCTTTACCGCTTCAGGGTTGGTGGCGTCGCATCCTATGCCCCATACGGTATCTGTAGGATAGAGTATCACTCCACCCTTTCGCATGCACTCTATAGCACGCTTGATGTCTTCTTCTACAGTCATAATACTATAAAACTAAAAATCAAAAATCTTTTGAATCTTAAAAATCGTCACTAACATCTTTCTTCAAACACTCATAATAAGCTATGTCCTTCATACCATTGAGAAAAGCAGAAGCATCCATACGTTTCTTGCCACTGAGCTGCAACTCCTGAATAATGAGCCATTCATCAAGGCAGGCTACTTGTAACGACTTCCCCTCAACGCGAAGCGATCCCACAGGCGCATCACCACGCTTCATACATGAAAGACGGGTAGAAAATATCTTAAGTACCTGAATTTTCTGTGTACTCTGCTTATGGGATGGATGAGTAGTAGGCTCAGGGAACCTCACGTAATCATCATCTCCCTTAGGATCGTCAAAGAATACTACAGTCTCCTTCTTCTTAATTTCAGTCCATGCACCAGGGTATGGAGAAAGACCGCGGATGAAATCATACACCTGTTTGGCAGGCTTGTGGAAGTCGATGCGGCAGGTATCCTTGAAGATTTTCGGAGCCGGCTTGAGTTCGGCACCCTGTCCTATCATTTCGCTCTGAGGAATGGAACCGATATTGCCATCGGCAGCGATGAGCGCATCAATGGTTTCCAGCGCCAATTCAGCACCAAGATGCATCAACCCGTCGTAAACATACTCCACATTTGCCGTCTCCGGAATAGGAAAACGTTTCTGCAGGATGATGCGACCGGTATCAATATCGTGGTCGAGGAAGAAGGTGGTAACACCCGTCTCCTTCTCGCCATTAATCACTGCCCAGTTGATAGGCGCCGCACCGCGATACTGCGGAAGGAGGGCTGCATGTACATTAAAAGTACCATATTTCGGCATCGCCCAAACCACCTCTGGCAGCATGCGGAAAGCAACTACCACCTGCAAGTCAGCCTGATAAGAACGCAACTGCTCCACAAAGTCAGGGTCCTTCATCTTTACAGGCTGCAGCACCGGTAAACCATGCTCTACGGCATACTGCTTAACCTGCGAAGGTTGCAGCGTATCCTGATGTCTGCCCACCGGTTTATCAGGCTGCGTAACCACAGCCACCACGTTGTAACCGCCCTCTACCAGGCGCTTGAGGGATTCCACCGCAAACTCCGGTGTTCCCATGAAAACAATTCTCAAATCCTTCTTCTCCATAAAATACTAATATTTTAAAATAAAACCAGCAAAGCCGTTGAATTCTTCACTCTTCGTTCTTCACTCTTCACTTAAAACTCCTACTCTGCCGACATATCCGCTACAATCTGCCTGTACATGGAATAGATTCTAGTACGGCTGATGTAACCCTTCAGTACGCCTGCCACATCAACCACTGGCAGTTGGGCGGCATCGGTTTTATCAAATTTCTGCATCACCTCGTCCATACTGTCATGTTCGGTAAGAACGGCAGAAGGCTGCATCATCAGCTGACGCACGGTGAAATGCTGATACAGTTCGGTGCGGAAGATGATGTGGCGAATCTTCGTAATATCTATTACTCCCAACAGCACACCCGCCTGATCTAAAACAGGCAGAAAGTTGTTGTTGCTGCGACTTATCTCACTCACCAGCTTGCTCATCGGCAGATCCGGACCTACCGGATGATAATCTTTCTCAATGACATCCTGCATGCCCAGCAGGGTGAGCGCAGCCTTGTCAATATGGTGGGTGAGCAGCTTACCCTCTCTAGCCAGACGCAGGGCGTAGATGCTGTGACTCTCAAAGATGCTGATGGTGAGCAGCGAAGAGATGCACACTATCATCAGCGGCATAAAGAGCTGGTAGCCGCCCGTGAGTTCGGCGATGAGGAAGATGCCCGTAAGCGGGGCATGCATCACGCCCGTAATGAGGCCCGCCATGCCCATCAGTGTAAAGTTCTGTTCAGGAACATAGACACCTACCTGATTCACATTCCAGAGACGCGCAAAGAGGAAACCGGCAAAACCTCCGATAATGAGCGAAGGAGCAAAGGTACCACCGCATCCGCCACTACCATTGGTGGCCGAGGTGGCAAAAACCTTGGTAAAGGTTACCAAGGCGATGTAGAGGATGAGCAGCTGGTTGTGCCCGTAGAAGAGCGAACGGCTCATCACCTGCCCCCAGTCTTCCACATTCTGTCCCTTCAGCAGCACGTTGACAGCCGAATATCCCTCGCCATAGAGCGAAGGGAAGAGGAAGATGAGCGAACTCAGAATCAGTCCACCAAAGAGCAGCTTTACGTATGGATAAGGCGAAAGCTTGGCAAAGAAGCCCTCGCATGCCGACATGGTGCGCATGAAATAAAGGCTCACCAAACCGCAAAAGATGCCCAATAACAAGCAGGCAGGCACGCGGTCGAGCGCCCACGGACTAGTAAGCGTAAAATCGAAAAGGCTCTTGGATCCCATCAGGATGTAGGTAAAGCAAGTAGCTGTTACACAACTGATAAGGATAGGCAGCAAGGAAGCCATGCTCAAGTCTACCATCAGCACCTCAAGCGTAAACACGAGTCCGGCAATAGGCGCCTTAAAGATTCCAGCAATGGCTGCAGAGGCGCCACAGCCCACCAGCAGAATCATGGTTTTCTTGTCCATGCGGAAGATTTGTCCCAGGTTTGAGCCGATGGCCGAACCCGTGAGTACAATAGGAGCCTCGGCTCCCACGGAACCACCGAAACCGATGGTGATACCTGATGCTACCACCGATGACCAGCAGTTGTGGGCCTTGAGCTTGGAATTTTTGGTAGAAATGGCGTAAAGCACACGGGTGATACCGTGGGAAATATTATCTCTGACCACATATTTAATAAAGAGCATGGTGAGGTAAATGCCAACAATCGGGAAGAGCAGGAAGAGCAGGTTATAGGTGCCCTTGTTAAATCCCGAAGTGAGCAACAACTGTATTTCGTGCACAATGCCGTGCAGGAAATATCCTGCCACCGACGCCAGAAGGCCGATGATAAAAGCCAGGATAAGGGTCATCTGGCGGTCAGAAATATGTTTTTTCTGCCAATCCACCATCTTACTGACCCATCCCTCATTCTGCTCGTTATAATCTAGAATTTCTTCATCCATCTTTTTTACATTGATTTAGAATTCCGATGTGAAATGGAACTTGATGTGTTCAAAATCCTGCTGCGCCATGCTCAACACGTAGCCCGAATCGGCAAGAAAGACATCGCGCCCCTCAATATCCTTGGCCATGTACTGGTACTTGCGCTTCTTGAAGTTCTCGAGTTCCTTCTCGTCATCAGCCTCTATCCAGCAAGCCTTGTGAAGATGCACGGGCTCCCAGCGGCACTTGGCGTTGTACTCGTTCTCCAGGCGGTACTGGATAACCTCGAACTGCAGCTGACCCACGGTGCCCACGATGCGGCGACCGTTGAACTGGTTGACGAAGAGCTGCGCCACACCCTCGTTCATGAGCTGCTCCAATCCCTTCTGGAACTGCTTGCTCTTCATCGGGTCATCATTCTCGATGTACTTGAAAAGGAGTGGAGAGAAGCTTGGCAAACCGCGAAAATGCATCTTCTCTCCCTCCGTCAACGTATCTCCTATCTTGAAAATACCGTTGTCTGGCAAACCTACAATGTCACCCGGATAAGCCTCGTCAATGGTACTCTTGCGCTGTGCCATGAACTGGGTAGGCGAAGAGAAACGCACGTTCTTATCCAAGCGCACGTGGTAATATGGCTGATTTCTCACAAACTTGCCCGAGCATATCTTACAGAAAGCGATGCAGGAGCGGTGGTTTGGATCAATATTGGCTGTAATCTTGAAGATGAAACCACTGAACTTAGGTTCTTCCGGCTTCACCAGTCGCTCCTCTGCCTGGGTGGGTCTAGGAGATGGAGCAATATGAACAAAACAGTCGAGGAGTTCCTGAACACCAAAATTGTTCAGTGCCGAACCGAAGAACACAGGTGCTACCTCGGCCGAACGGTAGGTTTCTTCCTCAAACTCAGGGTAAACACCATCTACCAGTTCCAGTTCCTCACGCAGTTGTGCAGCCTCACGTTCACCAACCCGCTCATCGAGTTCTGAACTTTGGATGTCTACCTCTACCTTCTCGGTAACTCGCTGTTTGTTAGGGGTAAAGAGGTTCAGCTGATGCTCGTAGATGTTGTAAACGCCCTTGAAACGGGCGCCCTGGCCGATAGGCCAGCTCAGCGGGCGAACCTTGATTTTGAGCTCTGCTTCCAACTCGTCGAGCACATCAAACGGGTCGCGTCCCTCACGGTCCATCTTGTTGATGAAGATGATTACCGGGGTATTTCTCATGCGGCACACCTCCATGAGTTTGCGGGTCTGTGCCTCCACACCCTTGGCAGAGTCAACCACGATGATGGCTGAATCTACAGCTGTAAGTGTGCGGTAGGTATCCTCGCAGAAGTCCTGGTGACCTGGAGTATCCAGAATATTCACCTTATAAGGTTCTCCCTCCTGTCCGGCAGGGAGATAATCAAATTCCATTACAGATGTAGATACCGAGATACCACGCTGTTTCTCAATATCCATCCAGTCAGAAGTCGCAGTTTTGCGAATCTTGTTATTTTTTACGGCACCTGCCACCTGAATCTGTCCACCGAAAAGCAGAAACTTCTCGGTCAATGTTGTCTTACCAGCATCCGGGTGAGAGATAATGGCAAATGTTCTTCTTCTTTCTATTTCGTTCATCCTGTTGTATATATATATAATAATGTATATTCTAAAAAGTAATCACTAATAACTAATCACTACATGTCGTCATCATCAAACTTGAGTCCCTCGGTTCGGTCTTTGATGTAATAATCGCTGAGCAGACCTATGAAGACGGTAATCTCCTTGATGGCCCTTTCGGTTTCGGGCGTAATTTCCTTCTTCTGCAGGCGCAGCATCATCACACCATAGAGGGCATCGAGGCAGGTTTCAATCTCGTTGAGATCCTTGTCGCCCCGCTGGCGCAGCTCTACGATGAAAGGCAGCACCTTGTAATATTCGGCATTGTAGATAGGAAACTTGGTGCTCTGCAGCAGCATGCCGTGCAGGTCAATGACGTCCTTGAGTATCACCTTATTAATATTAAGGTGTCCTCCCTCGCGCTTTCCCTCCTCGTTCATCATGCGAATCAGGTTGCCAAACCAGTCGAGTTCTTCCTCGCGCTGCTCAGGTGTAAAGTCGAACCGGTCTACATAATTTTTCTTGATGACAGGCAGCGAGCATCCGTAAGCTCGGATGATGTCCTCAATCTGCCACATATATAATAAGTATTCTGCGATACTTTTCTTTCTTAATTCTTGTGCTACAAACATAAACTTTGAACTGTTAACTTTTGAACTTTATGCTTTGCCTTCTTCTGATTGAAGGGGTGTTTAAAGACCTGTTTAAGGACTTTTAAAATTCCGGCAGATGATACAGATTGAAAATCGTGCCGAAGAGAGCGATCATGGAGAAGATGATGACCACGCTGCCTATTACCTTATTGATAATGACGATGCCGTTGGTATCAAACTTGTTCCTAATCTTGTCGACGAGCCAGGTGAGTCCGAACCACCACAGCAGGGCTCCGAAGACGATGCTGAGATACCCTACTCCCATTTCTACCGGCATATCCGGTACGACGAAAGCAAACTGCGCGAAGGTGGCCATGAAGAGGAACACGATGAGCGGATTGGAGAGTGTTACGAGGAACGCCGTGATGCCGTTGTGCATCAGGGTACCCTGCTTGTTGCTCGACTTGTGCATGTTCTTCATCGGGTCGCTTTTGAAGCAGTAGATTCCGAACACGAGGAGCATCAGACTGCCGAAAATCTGAAGATAGAACTTGTTCTCGGAGTTGCTCACAAAATCCATCACAAAACTCATGCCCAAGCCTGTAAACAGAGCATATACAATGTCGCTGCATGCGGCACCCACACCTGTTACAAACCCATACCAGCGACCCTTGTTGAGTGTACGCTGGATGCAAAGGATGCCTACCGGCCCCATAGGGGCTGAGGCAAGAACACCGATGACAATTCCTTTGAATATGAAGTCAAGGATGTTTATCTCAATTGGAAATGCTAAATTCATCTTAGTATCGTTACAATTTCTAACAGTCGGCAAAGTTACAAAATTTCGGGCACAAAGCACAATTTTTTCGCCTAAAAGTTCATTTTATATCCGTTTTTTATATTTTCGGACACGGATTACACGGATTATGCGGATGTTCTGCATGAATATAAACAGGATTTAGGGCAACAGAGAAACTTCGGACAGCAAATCGTCTGGCAGAAAAAAAAAGGAAATTAAAATTTTTTATATTTAAAAATAAACGAGATTCAAAAGTTTTCAGTATCTTTGCCGAGAAATAAAATAATTCTAACTAATTTTAAATAATTAACATGACAGATAATACACTTAAACCGTACGTAATAGGCCTTGACCTCGGCGGTACAAATTCAGTTTTCGGCATCGTAGATGCTCGCGGAGAGATCAAAGCAACAACTGCCATCAAGACAGGCGGTTACGAAAAAGTTGAAGACTATGTGAAGGCAGCCGTAGAAGCTCTCCAACCTATCATTGATACGGTAGGCGGCATTGACAAGATTAAGGCAATGGGTATCGGTGCGCCAAACGCAAACTATTATAATGGAACCATTGAATTCGCTCCAAATCTTCCTTGGGCACACGACGGAGTGGTACCATTGGCCGACTTGTTCAGCAAAGCCCTCGGCGGCTTGCCTGTAGGTATGACCAATGATGCCAACGCTGCTGCGCTCGGCGAGATGACATATGGTGTAGCAAGAGGTATGAAAAACTTCATCGACATTACACTCGGTACAGGCGTAGGTTCTGGTATCGTTATCAACGGACAGATGGTTTACGGCTGCGACGGATTCGCAGGCGAATTGGGTCACGTTACCATGGTACGTGGCAAAGAGGGCCGTACCTGCGGATGCGGCCGTACAGGATGTCTCGAAGCTTACTGCTCTGCCACTGGTGTGGCTCGCACAGCACGCGAGTTCCTCGAGAAGAGCGATGAGCCTTCATTGCTCCGCGAGATGAACCCTGAGGATATTACATCTTATGATGTGAGCGTTGCTGCAGGCAAGGGCGACAAGCTGGCACTGCGTGTATACGAGTTTACCGGCAAGATGCTCGGTGAGGCTTGTGCTGATTTCGCAGCCTTCTCTTCACCAGAGGCTTTCGTCTTCTTCGGTGGTCTGACCAAGGCTGGCGACCTCATCATGAAACCTATCCAGAAGGCTTATGATGAGCACGTGCTCCGCACCTTCAAGGGTAAGGCTAAATTCCTTGTTTCTACCCTTGATGGCAGTTCTGCTGCCGTACTCGGTGCGAGTGCAGTGGCTTGGGATATGTAAAGGGTTGTAAAAACAAAAAGGTTTAATTTTCCATTTTTGGAAAAATCAGTTTAGGTAATATGCTTCGCGAAACTCGTGAGAGGATTGTAGCGAGGGTTAAGATTGTTAGGAAAAGCCTGGCACTCGAGAGAGCGTCAGGCTTTGCTTTTTCTTATCATAAACAAAAAACCTCAACAACCACCATACAGTCATGGTGGTCATTAAGGTCATTGGTCATTAAGGTCATTAAGCTTTTTCCAACCAGTTTCTCACCATCTTCTTGCCGTCTGGCGTCAGCACGCTTTCCGGATGAAACTGGATACCATGAATATCATAGTTTTTATGCTTCAGACCCATGATGCAACCATCATCGCTTACTGCCGTAACGTCCAGGCAGTCAGGGAATCCCGAGCGGTCTACCACCCAAGAGTGGTATCTGCCAATCTCTATGCGCTTGTCCAACCCGTCGAAAATAACATCGTTGCCAAACTGGGTGCAAGGGGTTGCCACTCCATGATACACCTCAGAAAGATTGGTAAGCTTGGCTCCAAACGCCTCACCTATAGCCTGATGACCCAGGCATACGCCCAGCATCGGCTTGCGGCCTGCATACTTGCGGATAACATCCATCAGCAGTCCCGCCTCCGACGGAATGCCCGGACCCGGACTCAGAATGATCTTGTCGAAGCATTCCAGCTCCGGCAACTGGAACTGGTCGTTGCGGAACACCGTAACGTCAGCTCCCAACTCCTTTACCAGATGGGCCAGATTATAGGTAAAGGAATCGTAATTATCTATGATTACTACTTTCATCTTTTGTTATTTATTATTGATTATTGATTAGTGAGTACAATCAGCGAGAAATAATCACTAATAATTAATCACTATTACAACTCTTCAGCAATGTGAATCGCCTTGGTCAGCGCACCGAGCTTGTTGTTACACTCTTCCAGCTCATACTCATCATTGCTCTTTGCCACTACTCCACTACCCGCCTGGAACCAGAGTTCGCCGTTTCGGCTAATGAAGGTACGTATCACGATGGCCTGATTCAGGTCGCCGTTCAGACCGATGAAGCCGATACAGCCTCCGTAGGCACCGCGGTTGTGAGGCTCCAGCTCTGAGATAATCTGCATCGCTCTCACCTTAGGCGCACCGCTCAGCGTGCCGGCAGGGAAGGTATCAATAAACTCCTTGATGTGGTCGGCATGCTCATCCAACTCTCCGCTCACACGGCTCACGAGATGGATAACATGACTGTAGAACTGCATGTCCTTGTAGAAATCTACTTTCACCCCATGACAGTTGCGGCTCAGATCATTGCGCGCCAGGTCTACCAGCATCACGTGCTCGGCATTCTCCTTCGGGTCGTTGCGCAGGAATTCGGCAGCCTTGCGGTCCTGCTCCATATCTCCTGTGCGTCGGGTGGTTCCGGCAATCGGGTCAATGAACGCCTTGTTGCCCACGATGCGGTTATGGGTTTCAGGCGAAGAACCGAAGATGCGGAAACCGCCGAAGTCGAAATAGAAGAGGTAAGGCGAAGGGTTGATGCTGCGCAGCGCACGGTAGAGTTTGAAATCATCGCCCTCATATTTCTGTACGAAGCGGCGACTCACCACAATCTGGAATACATCTCCGCGCAGGCAGTGCTGTATGCATCGGCGTATGTTTGCCTTGTGCTCCTCATCGGTGAGCGTAGAGGTGGTTTCGCCCACCGGGTGGAAATCATAAGGTTTCACATTTGCCTTGTTCACCGCCTTGAGCAGTTCGTCGAGCTCTGGAAGTGAAGAGTGAGGATCTTCACTTTCCTGGAGCGCAATGAGCTCCATGGTGTTGTTGAAATGGTCGAAGACAATGATGTCCTTATACATGATGTAATAGATGTCGGGCGCATCATTCTTCTCCATGGTGGTATCCTTGACAGGGATGTTCTCAAAATATCTCACCGCATTGAAGGTGGTGAATCCATAGAGTCCGCAGAACTCCTTGCTCTCGCCCTCTACATGGAAGGAAGAGATGAAGTCGTTGATACTCTTTGAGATGGCGAGTTTGCACTCCTCGCCCTGACCGGCACCGAAGGCAGGAAGCTGCTCTTTCTCTACTCTTCCGTCGGGATAGGTCTTGATGACCTCACCATGACTCACGGCGATGCTTGCCAGCGGATGCACACCGATGAAGGAGCGCGAATTCTCGGAGCCATGATAGTCGGAACTCTCCATCAGAGCCGACTGCGGATAAATATCTCTCAGTCGCATGTAGACTCCCACCGGCGTATAGAGGTCGGCGAGAATCTTGCGGGTAACTGTCTTGTAATTAAACTTCATTTAATTTATGATTTACTGTATATAGTTTACAGTTTATAGCATGAACCGCTTTGACAATCGTGCTCAACGGCGCAGCCTCTGTTAACTATTAACTATAAACTATTAACTATTTAAAAATTGCCGTACTCTCCTGCCATTTCCTTATGGCTCAAATATGTTTCTACATCCTTGTCGCCACGGCCTGATACGGTGAGCACCACCACATCATCCTTCTTGAACTTCATCTTCTTCAGGGCTGCCACGGCGTGCGCACTCTCAATAGCCGGAATGATGCCCTCCATGCGGGTGAGCTCGTAACCGGCGTAGATGGCCTCATCGTCCTTAATGGCGAGCACATGGCTCCTGCCCGATGTGGCAAGGTCGGCGTGCATAGGGCCGATGCCCGGATAGTCGAGACCGGCACTGATGGTAAAGGCTTCCTCTATCTGTCCGTCCTCGGTCTGCATCACGAGGGTGCGTGCTCCGTGGATGATGCCTTCTGTGCCGCAGTGCATGGTGGCAGCGGTATAATCGGTATCTATTCCGTGTCCGGCAGCCTCAGCCAGATATATCTTCACGCGGTCATCATCAATGTAGTGGTAGATGGTTCCGGCAGCGTTGCTTCCGCCACCCACACAGGCGATGAGGTAATCAGGATAGTCGCGGCCAATCTTCTCCTCAAGCTGCCATTTCAGTTCTTCAGAGATTACGCTCTGCATCTTGGCAACAATGTCTGGATAAGGGTGCGGACCCATGGTAGAACCTACGATATAGAAGGTATCCTGTGGGTGGCAGCACCAGTCGCGTATGGCTTCAGAGCAGGCATCGCTCAGCGTCATGTTGCCGGTGCGCACAGGGTTCACCTTGGCTCCCAGCATCTTCATACGCTCTACGTTGGTATGCTGGCGTTCCACATCGGTGGCACCCATGAAAATCTCACACTTCATGTTCATCAGGGCGCATACCGTAGCGGTAGCCACACCGTGCTGTCCGGCTCCGGTTTCGGCAATGATGCGGGTCTTGCCCATCTTCTTGGCCATGAGAATCTGACCGATGGTGTTGTTGATTTTGTGTGCACCGGTATGGTTCAGGTCCTCGCGCTTCAGATAGAGTTGGCATCCGTACTTCTCGCTCATGCGCTTGGCATAATAAAGAGGTGAAGGACGGCCCACATAATCTTTCAGCAGCGCACGGTATTCCTTCTTGAACTCCTCGCTCTCAATGATTGGCTTGTAAGCCTGCTGCAACTCGGTTACACATTTATATAATATCTCTGGAACATACGCACCTCCGAATTTTCCAAAAAATCCTTTTTCGTCAACTTGATACATAATACTTAGTTTATAATTTATTATTTATAGTTTATAGAGCAAGCCTGCTATACAGCGAAGCCGCTGTTAACTATCAACTACTTTTCGAGGCACTCAAAAAGCCCATCTAAAGCCTTATCCGGATCACCGGTTTCATTGAGCAGGGTTACAAACTTGCTGCCGATGATGGCTCCCGCCGCATTATCCTGCGCACTGGTAAGGGTCTGCTTGTTGCTGATGCCGAAACCTATCATGCGTGGGTTGCGCAGATTCATGCCGTTGATGCGGTTGAAATAAGCCAGCTTGGCATCGCCGAAACTGCTCTGGGCGCCCGTGATACTTGCCGAACTGACCATGTAGATGAATCCATCGGTATGCTCATCGATGAAACGGATGCGCTCCTCGCTGGTTTCTGGCGTAATCATCATGATGACACGGATGTCATACTTGTCGGCTATGGGTTTTACCACCTTCAGATAATCATCAAAGGGAAGGTCTGGGATGATGGTGCCGCTCACTCCGCTCTCTACGCAGCTCTTGAAGAAAGCCTCAATGCCGTAGTGCATGATTGGGTTCAGGTATCCCATCAGCACGAGTGGAAGCTGCACTTCATCCTTGATTTCCTTCAACTGAGCGAAGAGTTTCTTCACCGTCATTCCGTTCTTCAGAGCCACGGTTCCGGCACTCTGGATAACAGGACCATCAGCTAAAGGATCACTGAAAGGGATTCCTACCTCAATCATATCTATCCCCTTGCGCTCCATCGCCTTAATTACATCACCGGTACCTTCCAAAGTTGGACATCCGGCGCAGAAATACAAGCTCAAAAGCTTGCGGTCTTTATTGTGTGCAAATAATGCATTTATCTTATTCATTTTTTTACCTTTTTACTTTTTTACCTTTTTACTTTTTTACCTTTTTACTTTTTTACCTTTAAAAGGAATTCCTTGAGTTTCTCTACATCCTTCAGTCCCGGTTCTATCTCAAACCTGGAGTTGAGGTCGATTCCTACGCATCGGGGATGATGGAAAGACAGGATGCGGGAAGCATCTTCCGGACCGATGCCGCCACTCAACAGGAATGGAACATCGCCATCATATTCATCCAGTACCTGCCAGTCAAACTGCTGACCACTTCCGCCCACCGTCTTACATTTGGTGTCGAAAAGGAAGTAGTCAACAGCGCCTACATACTCCTTATATTTCTGAATGTCCCCAGCAGTGGAAACACTAATGGCTTTGATTATCTTCATATTCCCCTTTGCTGCACGCAGCTGCTCACACAGTTCCCTGCTCTCATTTCCATGCATCTGCACCGCATTCAGAGAGAATGAATAAATCTTGTCCAACATCGTGGAAACGGAATCATTCACGAAGACTCCCACTCGGCACACATTGCGGTCAGCATCAGAGCGAGCCAGCACATGACTGGCATACCGTGGAGACTTAGGATAAAAGATAAATCCCATCATATCAACGCCGAGTTGCGCAACCTGCTTTACATTATCAGGTTCACGCATTCCACAAACCTTTACTAACATTTTCTTTATTGTTTATTCTTCATTAAAGCTTTTGCCCTTACAGGGCGCCTTGCTGATTGCCTTTATACCCAGGGCGATGCCCTGGGCTAGGAGCTTCTGCCCTTTACCTTTCCCTTCGGCCGGTGACCGTTGGTTCAGGGCGTTAGGAGCAAACAATCCTATAATTTAGAAATAAATTCTGCAAGCGCCACGCCCGGGTCTGCCTGTTTCATGAACTGTTCGCCCATCAGGAAACCTCTGAAGCCGCCTTCTTCTCTCAACCGGAGAACCGTCTGCGGGTTGGAGATGCCACTCTCGCTCACCCTGCACACATCCTTCGGAAGTTTCTCTGCCAATCTGAAGCTGTTCTCCACATCCGTAAAGAAGGTTCCGAGATTTCGGTTGTTGATGCCGTACATATCCGGTTCCAGTTCAGCATACTCGAAGTCGCGCTCATTATGCATCTCGAGCAGTACCTCCATGCCCAGCTGGTGTGCCATGTTCATGAGTTGCTTACACTCCTCCTTGGTCAAGCAGGCCGCAATGAGCAGCACGGCAGAAGCTCCGCAGTATCTCGCCTGCAGCAGCTGGTATTCCTCTACCACAAAGTTCTTATATAAGATAGGTAGGGTAACGCCCACATGGCGCGCCTCCTGAATATACTCATCATATCCTCCGAAGTAATCAATGTCGGTGAGGATGCTGAGTGCCGAGGCTCCGTTCTGCTGGTAGGCGAGCGGGATGATGCTCGGCTTACCTTCCTGTTTGAACCAGCCCTTGGAAGGCGATTTGCGCTTGAACTCAGCGACGATTCCCGTCTCCGAGTTCATCAGCGACTCCTTCATACTTCCGCCCGACACCCGTCCCCCATCCTCCTGCATCTTCTGCTCGGTGAGGGTTATCATCTGCCGTGGCTGGATAAAGCGCTTGCGCTGCTCAATCTCTATTCTTTTATGAGCCACAATTTCCTCTAAAATATCAGCCATTTTTTCGTTTTTTTTATTTAAGATAAAGATTTGGGAGACCAACGATGGAATCGCTGGGAACGGGGGTACAAAGGGAGACAAAGGGGTTAAGGCTCTTTTTACCTTTTTACCCTTTTACCTTTTTACTTTTAAAAGCCCTTTTTACCTTTAACTGTTGATTTCTACGAATTTCTTGAAGGTAGCGAGTGCCTTACCCGAGTCAATGCTCTCTCTTGCTATCTCCACACATTCCTCTATGCTCTTCTGTCCCTTCTCCATTACCTGGATACCGAAGGCTGCATTGGCGAGAACGATGTTCTTCTGGGCTGGGAGGGCACGGTTTTCAAGCACTGCATCAAAGATGTCCTTAGCCTCTTCCTCGGTTGCTCCGCCTCGTACCTCTTCCGATTTGGCTATCTCGAAACCGAGATCCTGAGGCTTGAAGATCTTCTCATAGTTGTTGGTGGTTACCTTGAAGTCGCTGGTGAGTGAAATTTCATCATATCCGTCGATGCTGTTCACAATGCCGAAATCAATGCCTAGTTTCTGGTAAACCTGGTTGTAGAGGCGCATCTGGTCGAGATTGGCTACACCCAGCAACTGGCACTTAGGCTGACTAGGATTAACAAGAGGACCTAACAGATTGAACACGGTAGGAAACTGCAAAGCCTTGCGGATAGGACCCACAAACTTCATGGCCTTGGCGAAGAGCTGGGCATGAAGATAAACGATGCCAGCCTCGTTGATGCTGCGGTTCAGCTTGTCTATATCATCGGTAAACTGTACACCGTGGTTCTTGATGACGTTGCTGGCACCGCTCACCGAAGTAGCCGCATAGTTGCCGTGCTTTGCCACCTTGTAACCCGCACCCGCAATGACGAAGCAGGAAGTAGTAGAAATGTTAAAGGTGTTCTTGCGGTCACCACCGGTTCCCACCACGTCAATGTAGCGGTCGCAATCCAAGATGGCTGGCACGCTTGTGGCAAGAATTCCGTCACGGAAACCGAGCAGTTCATCTACCGTTACGCCTCTCATCTGCAAACCGGTGAGCAGGGCTGTAATCTGTTCCTCAGGAAATACACTCTTGGTGATTCCTACAATGATGTCTCGGGTTTCCTCACGAGAAAGTTCCTCGTGGTTCAACATTCTGTTCAAAATGTCCTTCATTTCCATAGTTAATATCTCCTATATTTTTTGTTTTTTTTTCGTTGTAAAAAGAAAAAGGGGCCTGTCGTAAGTTACGGCAGGCCCCTAGTATATTATGTTGTTCACATCCACATACGGCGTCTCGACTCACGACTTCTGGAATCTTGAGTTACGCCACCACCATGATGTAGATACGAATGTATTCATATTGCTTTTTCTTTTAATTGTTTGTTACTACCAAAAACGAGGCGTTTCTTTCTTTTTAACGAAAAGATTCTCCTTCGTTCTTCAATTTCTACTGCAAAAGTATAGTTTTTCTTTTAAACTGCAAACTTTTTGTCGAGAAATTTTAGGATTTAACACTATTTTATCATTCAGCGCCCCTTTTTCTCCACTTTCGTCTCACGTTTTCTCCACTATACCTTATTATATATAGGGAGAAAGAAAAAGAAAAAATTATTTCGCCGGAATGTAATAAATTTCCCAACACGCCGTTATTTATTTAGAGAACAGGTTACGGAAAGAGGAAAACTCATCCTCAAGACATGCCCGTTCTGAAATCAACAAATAACAAGAAGTATTATTCAAATTTAAAGATTCACGCCTATGAAGCAAGTATTTACACCAAAGAAAATGAGACCTTCGGCTCAGACCATCTACTTCATCAAGCAGATAGCCTACTCCTATCATACCATGGTGCAAAATGGGAAGCTAAAGGTGTGCTATCCTAACTAACAGAAGAAGAAAGATGAAAACAATGGTATCCCCTTCATTGCTCTCAGCCAACTTCATTGACCTGAAGAGTGATATAGAGATGATTAACAAGAGTGAGGCCGACTGGCTCCACCTCGATGTGATGGACGGCGTCTTCGTGCCCAACATCTCGTTCGGCTTCCCTGTGCTAGAAGCCGTGAGCAAGGTGTGCACCAAGCCCCTCGACGTCCACTTTATGATACAGCACCCGGAAAATTACATTGAGCAGACTGCCAAGCTCGGTGCCATGATGATGAACGTGCACTACGAGGCCTGCACCCATCTGCACCGCACCATCCAGCAGATTCATGCAGCAGGCATGAAGGCAGGAGTTACCCTCAACCCTTCTACCCCGGTATGTGTGCTGGAAGACATCATCTGCGATGTAGACATGGTACTTTTGATGAGCGTTAACCCAGGCTTCGGCGGACAGAAATTCATCGAGAACACCATCAAGAAGATAGGCCGTCTGCGCCAGCTCATCAAAGAGAGCGGAAGCCAGGCACTCATCGAGGTAGATGGCGGCGTGCAGGCAGAAACTGCTCCAAGACTGGTAAAAGCCGGAGTAGACGTGCTGGTAAGCGGAAGTTATGTATTCAAGAGCACAGACCCTTATGCTACCATCCATGCCTTGAAAGAACTCCACTAATCAAGATTCAGATAGATATTGTGCTCCTTAGCCATCTTGCGGAGGTTAAGGAGCGCATAACGCATTCTTCCCAGACTCGTATTGATACTCACATTGGTACACTCAGCTATATCCTTGAAAGACATCTGCTGATAAAAACGCATATAAACCACTTCGCGTTGTGGAGCCGGCAGAAAGTCTACCAGTTTCTTCACATCACGGAGCACCTGTTTGCGTACCATCTCCTGTTCAGCACAGTCTGCCTGAAAATCTTCGCCTCGCAGACAGGAAAGATCATTATCGTTCCCCTGTTCTATCATGCGGAACACACACTGACTGCGATAACCGTCGATGATGACATTATGCGCTATGCGCATTAACCACGAAATAAATTTGCCCGAACTGGAATACTGACCAGCATGTAAACGACTGATTGCCTTCACGAATGTCTCCTGGAAGATATCATTCGCCAGATCCTCATCGTGAACCACGAAAAGGATATAAGAGAACAGTTTCACCTCGTTGCGGGAAAGCAACAGGTCAAAGGCTCTGTTGTCGCCCCCGACATAAGCCAAGGCCAACTCTTCGTCTGTCATTTCATTGAGTTTACTCATTTTCTTAATCTTATTTTATTCATTAAGTAAATGTCTATCTAATAGGCTACCCAGTATTTATTGCGTTAATAATGTTAATTATCGTTGCAAAGGTAACATTTTATTTTCAAAACACCAAACATTTTTCCAAAAACATTTAATTTTAACATTACCAGCACCTGTTTTACAAATAAAATTCGTATCTTTGCAGCGATGTGTTAAACGTAAGACTCGACTAACGAATAAAACAGATCAATACAAACGAATTCATAATACAAATAATCATAAAACTAGAACAAAGACAATGAAGAAATTCTTTAAGACCTTACTCGTTGCTCTGCTTCTCATCCCATCCTGCGCTTGGGCCGACGGATGGAACGATGCTGAATATCAGCGCATTGAACAGAGCATACAGTTGCCAGGCATCAAGCAGGCAGCTAAGAAGTATGCAATTTCTGCCTATGGAGCCAAGCAGAACGCTTCGGCTGCACAGAACCAGAAGGCTATCAACAAGCTCATCGCCCTCGTTTCTAAAAAAGGTGGCGGTACTGTAGTCATCCCTAAGGGTACCTGGCGCACAGGAGCCATTGAGATGAAGAGCTTCGTAAAACTGAATCTCGAAGAGGGTGCCGTACTGCAGTTTGCCTTCGAACCGAAACTCTATCCGCTGGTACGCACCTCATGGGAGGGCATCGCATGCTGGAACTATTCTCCATGCATCTATGCCTACAAGGTTACCGACATCGCCATCACTGGTAAAGGTACCATCGATGGAGGTGGTAACAACGATACATGGTGGCCAATGAACGGTAATGCCAGATTCGGATATAAGGAGGGCGTAACCAAGGAACACCAGAAGATGGGATCACGTGCCAGACTGCTGAAGATGGCTGAAGACGGTGTGCCTTTTGACGAACGCAAGTTCGGCATGGGACAGGGTCTCCGCCCTCAGCTCGTCAACTTCGTACGCTCTGAGCGCATCCTCATCAAGGATGTCAAGATGATCAATTCACCTTTCTGGGTGATGCACCCTCTGCTCTGCAAGAACATCACAGTAGACGGCGTAACCGTATGGAACGAAGGACCTAACGGAGACGGATGCGACCCTGAGGCATGCGAGAATGTACTCATCCAGAACTGTATCTTCCACACCGGCGACGACTGCATCGCCATCAAGAGCGGACGAAACAACGACGGTCGTCTCTGGAACCAACCATCTAAAAACATCATCATCCGCAACTGCCGGATGGAAGACGGACATGGTGGCGTAGTCATCGGTTCCGAGATTTCAGGCGGATGCGAGAATGTATACGCCGAAAACTGCGAGATGGATTCTCCTCATCTGGAGCGCATCCTCCGCATCAAGACCAACAACTGCCGCGGCGGACTCATCCAGAACATCCACATGCGCAAGGTTACCGTAGGCCAGTGCAAGGAAGCCGTGCTCAAGATCAACCTCGACTATGAGCCAAAAGAGGCTTGCTACCGCGGATTTGAACCTACTGTGCGCAACGTGAGCATGGAAGATGTTACCTGCCAGAAGAGCAACTACGGTGTGCTCATCATCGGTGGAAACAAAATAGAAAACGTATACGATATCCATGTAAAAAACTGTAAGTTCGATGGGGTCATCAAGCAGCCTGTCAAGATGACCGGCAAGACCCGCGATGTGAAGTTCGACAACCTCATCATCAACGGTTCCCTGGTTCTCAACAAGGAAGACCGTCCTTACCAAACCTATTCAGAGTGGCTCACCCACAGCGAGATGCAGCGCACTCCCCACCCATACAACCTCGACTTCAGCCCGAAGAAACCTCGCTGGAGCTACGTGATGGGCATTGAGATGGAAGGCATGCTCGACACCTACCTCCACTACAAAGACGGAAAGAGCACCTTCAAGGGAGCTGATGCCGAAGCCAACAACGAGGCTATCATCAACTACCTGAAAGAATATCCAGCCAAGATGATTGACGAAAAAGGAAACATCACAGGCTACAAATATGAGGATTTCAATCTCGACAATGTGCGCACCGCGAAGTTCATCCTCCGCATGCACAACCTCTTCCCTAGCAAGAGCAGCGAACTGGCACTGAAGACGCTCTTCAAACAGCTTCAGAACCAGCCTCGCACCAAGGAAGGCGTTTACTGGCACAAGGCTATCTACGCCAACCAGGTATGGCTCGACGGCATCTTCATGGGGCTGCCTTTCTACTGCAACTACGCCGTACAGAACCTCAAGCCTAAGAAGGCGAAGAAGATTCTCGACGATGCGGTAGACCAGATTGTGAAGACCGACCTGCGTACCTACGATGAGAAGACCCAGCTCTGGAAGCATGCATGGGACGAAACCCACAGCCAGTTCTGGGCAAACAAGGAAGATGGAAAGAGCCAGCATACCTGGGCAAGAGCCCTCGGATGGTACGTCATGGCGATGACCGAATGCCTTGATGCCATGCCTGAAGATTATGCTCGCCGCGGCGAAATCATCACCTTATTAAATAAGGCAATGAAGAGCGTGGTGAAATATCAGGATAAGAAGACGGGTGTATGGTACGATGTGATGGACGTAAAGGATCCTCGCAACTACCTCGAGAGCACCGCTTCAAGCATGTTTGCCTATGTTCTCCTCAAGGGTTACCGCAAGGGATACCTCGGCAAGGAATATCAGGAAGCAGGTATCAAGGCTTATGAGGGAATCCTGAACAACTTCATCCAGGTAAATCCTGACAAGACCATCAGCCTTACCCGCTGCTGTGCTGTCAGCGGACTCGGTCCTGGCCCTGGTCCATACGTCAAGAAGCCAAACTTCAAGCGCGACGGAAGCTTCGACTATTACATGAGCGAACCTATCCGCGACAATGATGCCAAGGGCGTAGGTCCTTTCATCTGGGCTAGTCTGGAAATGGAAATGCAGGGATTGAATAAGTAAAACTTAGTTTATAGTTTACAGTTAATAGTTTATAGTTTACAGCGGCTTCGCCGTATAGCAAGATTGCCCTATAAACTATTAACTAAACTGTAAACTGAATTTAAAGAATTCTCACCGATGGAAAAGAAAATATTCACAACAATGGCAGCAGCGCTTATGAGTGCTGCTGCTTTGGCACAAGCTCCAACCTTTCCAGGCGCAGAAGGTCACGGAAGATACGTAACGGGCGGAAGAGGCGGAAGAGTAGTACACGTAACTAACCTCAACGACAGCGGAACGGGTTCTTTCAGAGAGGCTGTCAAGTCGGGCAAAAGAATCATCGTCTTCGATGTGGCTGGCGTCATCGCCCTGAAGTCTGATCTCAAGATAGGTGACAACATCACCATCCTCGGACAGACTGCCCCATCTCCGGGCATCACCCTCAGATATTACACCGTTCAACCGGGCAACAACAACATCATCCGTTTCCTCCGCATACGCCGCGGAGAGGAAAAGAACATCAATGACGGTGCGGATGCTACCTGGCAGCGCAACAAGACCGGCATCATCTTCGACCACTGTTCCTTCAGTTGGAGCATCGATGAGGTGGCTTCATTCTACGACAACAACAATTTCACCATGCAGTGGTGTACCGTTGCCGAGAGTCTCACCAATCCGGGCCACTCTAAGGGAGCACATGGTTACGGAGGCATCTGGGGCGGTAAGCTCGCCAGCTTCCACCACAACTTCGTAGGTCATCTCATGAACCGCGGTCCACGTTTTAATGGCGCAAGATACGGATGGACAGGCTACACCAGCAACAAAGATTATTCTACCTACCAGTGGAAGAACACAGTGCAGGCAGAAAACGTAGACTTCCGCAACTGCGTAATGTATAATGCGCAGGGTACCTGCTACGGAGGTCCGGGCGGCGGACAGATCAATATCGTCAACAATTACTACAAGGCTGGACCTAGTCAGGGACTTAAAGGAACTACTCTGAATGGTCTCAAGGTAGATGTAAGCACAGGCAAGGAACGTGGCAGCCAGGAACGTATCACCCTGGTAACCGTATCAACCAGCAGTAATTCTGACAAGAACCATCCAGAGTTCTACGAAATGACCAGCCGTTACTTCATCAACGGAAACACCACCGAAACCACCAAGGGATCTGTTACAAAGAACAAAGACTGGAAGGGCGTAAGCTACGATAAGGGTACTTATACATACAATGATGAGATTTATTCAGCCGACAAGAAGAATCTTTATGGTGATGCGGTAGAACATAAGACCATCAGCGGCAAGTCTTGTGTCAAGATCAAGATGGACGCTCCTGCTCCAACAGGAGAGGTTACCACCCACTCTGCTGCCGAAGCATTACGTAAAGTACTGGCATACAGCGGAGCCTCGCTCTACCGCGATGAGATTGATGCGCGCTACATGGAAGAGGCTAAGACCGGAACAGCCAAGTATAAGGGAAGCATTACCCAATCGCCTGGCATCATCGACAAGGTGGCAGATGTAAACGGCTACACCGAGGCAAACTTCGGCACCGCTACTCGCCCAGCCGACTTCGACACCGATAAGGACGGCATTCCAGACACATGGGAGACTGCCAACGGTCTGGATCCAAACGACGCCACAGATGCCCTCACCTACTCGCTTGACAGCAAAGGTTACTACACCAACCTTGAGGTTTACGCCAATTCGCTGGTTGAGGACATCATGAAGCAGGGCAATGCCGATGCTGAGAACCAGGTAGATGAATACTATCCTGCATGGAAGAATCCTACAGGTATCTCGCAGATTATCACCTCCAATCCCAGTGAATTAGCCGAAGTAAAGTATTACAGCCTCAACGGCACCCTCCTTTCTGCTCCTCAAAAAGGCATCAACATCCGCAAGATGCTGTTTCAGAACGGAAAGACCGTAGTGGATAAGGTAATAAAGGAATAAAACTTCTTATAAAACAAAAAGGGCATCCCCATGTTTGGGAATGCCCTTTTGTTTTATATGTATATACAATCTGTTACTTTACATACTTCTTACCGTTCTTGATAACAATACCCTTGGCAGAAGAAGAAACCTCCTGACCAGCCATGTTGTAGGTCTTACCATTCTTCTTGGCAGCAGCAGCGTTTACTGAAGAAATGCCGGTAGATGTACCACCACGTACTACAGTAACCTTTACAACACAAGCACCAGTATTACCACTTCTTCCAAACTTCACGCTAGGCATGTCTTCCGCCAACGTAATTTGCTCCTCTGTAGGATCATCTGCAGCAAGTTTACTATTGATAAACTGTTCGGTCGTATGATAAGTTTTTGCCTTAGCACCAACTTCACCAGTGAAGAAAGCAACAGCAGCTTTTTTTGTATTATCAGAATTATTAAACACACCTGAAACAGTAAATACATCACCCTTTTTAAATCCACCTTCTGTTGTCAACTCAACAAAGTTATCTACAACAAGGTTTTCTGCACTAAAGCTTTTTCCTATCTTAATGCAAGGTACCTCATCTTTATTAGTATGAATTTTCACTGTTGCAAACGAAATCTGTCCGTCAACATTGTGAAGGGTTATACCTGACTGAGATGTAGGATAATTAATCAAAGTTGTCTGAGCATTAACACTAGCAGCCAAAGCTACGGCTGCGATAAGAGTAAAGAATTTCTTCATAATCGTTTTATTTTAAGTTTATATATTATTAATTAGTTGCTGAATAACTTTATTTTAGTTTGATTCATTTGCTAGTTTGTTTCGTTGGCAAATTTAGCAAATCATTTTGAGAATCTCGGAAAAATGTGAATCAAAATGAGCCAAAACTACGAAAACGATTACGTAAATTCAAACGTCAAGTACCAGAATATAAGAGAATTTTAGCTAGCAGACACCAAACGGGCTGAAGAAACAGCAGTCCCTTCAGCCCGTTGCAAAACTATATACTAAAGTACAGTATTTATCCTTCCTTTATCTTCCAATCACTAATTGTCCGCTGATTACTATCGTAATTAACACCAATTTTGAACAAGCGTTTACCATCAGCAGAATATGGAATCAGATATCCTTTTTCATCTATCTGTTTGATTGCTTCTTCGGCAGAACCATCATACTTCAATTCGAAAACAAATACAGCATCAGGCATATACACCACTGCATCAGCCCTGCCTATTGCACTATCCTCCTCTACCCTCATATGGGCGCCCATCAGGTTAAAGATAAGATAGAACACCGTCTGGAAATCCCGTTCGTTCTTATTGCTCAAACGGTTGGAGATGCTGGCAAGATACGCTTTCAATCGAATCATTGCTCCCTCTACATCTCCATCATAAAGCATTTCCAGGAAATCACCTACCAAGCTGTTATTATCCAAAGATATTGGTGAAAGATAGTTAGGTGCAAGACTCTTGAGCATACCTATCTTTACCTCCCTGTTAGGATATTCCAGTGTATAACGATGCAGCATCGGGTTATACTTCTTGATGGTGAGATAACCACTCTGATAGAGCAATGGAAGCGCAGAAGTCATCATTTCCGGCGAAACATCAAAGTCATCCACATCACATGATTTCTTCTCAATATCCATCACATTGACGTGATACTTCTGCAGCGTCTTGATAAGATAAGTCGGCGTACCCGAGCCAAACCAGTAAGGAGCAATATCCCGTGCATTCAGTGCCTTTATCAGGCTGAACGGATTGAATACATCTTCAGATTTCTTACTGAAATGATAGCCGTCGTAGAATCTTGTCAGCTCTGCCAGGCACTCCTCATACGTCATACCCAGGTCTTCTCCCAATGCCTCTATATCCGGTTTCATCTGAGTGGTAAGTTCCTTCTTGCTGATACCGCAGATAGCCGAATACTGGTCGAACATGCTGATATTGTCTAGGTTATTCAGCTCGCTGAAGATACTGAGCTGCGAGAACTTGGTGATACCCGTAATGAAGGTAAACTCCAGATATGGGTCGAGCTTTTTCAGAGGACTGTAGAAGTTCTGCATGATGCGGCGGAGGGGCTGCAGGTTCTCCTTCTCATGTACCACATCCAGCAATGGGGCATCATATTCATCGATGATGACAACCGCCTTTTCGCCCGTTTGCTCATAAGCACGCTTTACGATACCATCCAGTCTTTCATTAGGATATTTTTCACCTTCTCCCTTACCGTATAGCTTTTCATAGGGCAAAAGCTGTAGATTCAGATAACTGTTCAAGGCATCAGCATCAAAGTGCTTGGCACCGCTCATATCAAAATGAAGCACAGGATGCTTCACCCATTCCTTCTCATAATCAGCTATTGCCAATCCCTCGAAGAGTTCCTTTCTACCCTCGAAATAAGCTTGAAGAGTAGAGGCAAAAAGCGACTTTCCGAATCGTCTTGGACGACTCAGAAAGACATACTTCATACCTTTTTCTCTGAAATCCACGATGTATTTGGTCTTATCTACATAGAGATAACCTTTCTCGCGAATTTCTTCAAAAGTCTGAATTCCTACAGGATATTTATTTACTATTTTTACCATATTCCTACATGCTTTACGTTTTGCGCGGCTAAATTACAAAGAAAATCTGAATTAACCAAAGAAAAAATCAAATAACTTAACTTTCACTTATCAAGAAATGAAAGCACCCTCTATATACCTTACTAAAGTTTAGTAGTTTGTTTTTGCCTGCAAAAGTACGACTTAATTCTCATTTGGCAAAAAGAGATAAAAAGGCGGAAATGTACGAAAACGATTACGTAGCTTTTACAACAAAATTGAAACAAAAAGTTCTTAAATAGAAATAATAAGTGTAATTTTGCAACAATAAACTTAATTATGTAAACAATAAAATAAAGTATAACAACCTAAAAGGCAAACAAATGAAAAGAAATCTACTAAGATTGGGGCTCTCACTCATAGCCCTGTTTGTTATGGTAGTAGCAAATGCACAAACCTACCAGAACGAAGAAGCTAGCGTTTCATGGCCGTTTAATGACGACAACTACGCTACGCAGTACACTAAATCACCAGAAAATGGTTTCAGTCTGGTTTCCGTAAACACCGGTGACTTGAAGTATTCTCTCAAGACATCACAGACTACAAAAGACAAAGACGGAAACAAGATGGTCATGGCTGGTTTCGGTCCTGTTGGCACAACAAAAGCCGTAGAATGGACCGTTAAACCAAGCAAGGGTCTTACATTCACCCCAACATCTATCAGTACCTATGTAAACCGATTCGGTACAGATTCAGAAAATGGAGTAACCGTAACCGCCAAACTTAGCAACGGAACTTCTGTAGACTTGGGTAAATTCACGGCATTAAGAGACAACAAAACTACAGCGGATGACAAATATAAGGATCACGAAAACCTGACCAACCATATCGTCATCCAGCTCACTGCCGAGCAGCAAGCCCAACTGACATCAACTGAAGGCTTCACGCTAAGTTGCACCGTCGGCGTTGGCTCTACTAAGCAGCAAGGCTTTGCCGATGTACACATCAATGGTCTCTTGAACGGAACCGTTCAGCAGGTTGAACAGTACACCCTGTCGGCTGCCGTTTCAACCGTAGGAGCAGGAACTGTCAAAGTATCTCCTGCAGGAACCGTATTTGATGCAGAGACATCAATCACCGTAACAGCAACAAAGAATTTCGGCTACAAGTTTGTCAACTGGACAGATGCCAACAACCAGGTGGTATCTACAGATGAAGCATACACCTTCTCTATCTCTGCCAACACAGCATTGAAGGCAAACTTTGAGAAGATAAACACCTACGCTTTGGATTACAAGGTTGAAGGTGGAGCAAAAGACTATATGGTAAGCGCAACTCCTGCCCCAACCGTTGTTAACGGAAAGAATATGTATGAAGAGGGAACAGAAGTAACCCTCACAGCCAGCAACAACGACATCCTCACCTTCACCAACTGGAATGATGGTGAAACAGGAGCAGAACGCAAAATAAACATGAACGCCGACCAGTCATTCACAGCAGCATATTCTTCAAAAGACTTCATCGCAGGCTGGGACTTCTATAAGGAAGCCAAATCAGGCCGAGCAGCAGACTTCGCTGCAGAAGACAACGATGCAGACCAGCTCATCTTGCGTGATGCTGACGGAAACGCATACAGTTGGCTCGACAAGAGCAACAGCGCAGGCGGCTACGAAGGAAAGAATGCTGCAGTAAACTGGACCACAGTCAGCACCAAGCCACTGGGTGAGACCTACTGGCAGACCAAGGTCAACGCAACAGCCTTTACCGACATCAAGGTAAAGAGCAGCATGCTCTACAATTATAACGCATACGAAACATATAATGTAGAATACTCTCTCAACGGAACCGACTGGACCAAAGTAGGTGCCATCAATATGCCAGGAGCCAAAGCCTGGACAGACGGAGAGTTTACTCTCCCATCCGATGCCAACAACAAGTCAGAAGTATACATCCGCTGGATTGCCGACAAGACTTCTTCTATCAAGGGAGCAACAGGCAACAACGACGGAATTGCAATAGCAGGTATCTACATCACAGGTACTGCCCAGCTCGTAAACGACGGCAAGGCACCTGTACTCGTAAACACCGTACCAGCAGAGGGCGCAACCAACGCATCTGCCAACGGCAAGATTGTACTGACTTTCGATGAGAAGGTAAAACTCACCGGCAACGCAGCCGCTACACTCGGCACACAAAAGATTGAAGGAGCCGTATCCGGCAAGACCATCACCTTTGCATACAAAGGTTTGAACTACGCTACAGCTTATACCTTCACACTCGCTGCAGGTTCGGTAGCCGATTTGACAGACAATGCCACAGACCAAGCAATCGTTCTGAACTTCACTACCAAGACCAAGCCAGCTGTAACCAAGGCACTCTACGACTTCATCGTCCCAACCGACGGCGACTTCAAGGCAGCACTTGCAGCAGCCAAGCGCACAGATACCAGCAAGCGTTTCCGCATCTTCATCAAGCAGGGCGACTACAAGATTCCTGCTGACGAAAACAGCAAGGTAACTGGCGGTGACGGTAAGAGTTATGCCAACCCAACCATTTATATGAATACACCAAACGTATCTATTATCGGTGAGGGCATGGACAACACCTCTCTGACCAACACCGTTCCTAATGCAGAATATAAGAACGAGAACAAGAAGACCCCAGCCAACGTATTGGAAGGTATCGGCAAGGGCGACGTACTCTGCCTGCAGAAGGAAGCTACGGGTACCTACTTCCAGGATCTGAAGATGTACAGCAGCATGGGCGACGACAAGGGTCGCGACATCGTACTCAACGACCAGAGCAACAAGACCATCTGCAAGAACGTAAACCTCTGGGCTTACCAGGATACCTACGTATCAAACAACCAGAATGGTAAATTCTACTTCGAAGACGGAATCCTTCGTGGTCGTACCGACTACCTTTGCGGTAAGGGTGACGTATATTATAATAATGTAGAACTCTGGATTTGCGAAAAGGGAGGCTATCTCGCAGTTCCTTCTCAGCCTAAGAAGTATGGCTACATCTTCAAAGACTGTACCATCAAGGATGCTACTGAGACAAAAGACCTGAATGGTAACTACACCTTGGGACGTCCATGGGGCAAAGGCACACCTATTGCACTCTACATCGACACCAAGATGGAAGCTATCCCATCAGCAGCAGGATGGAACGAGATGAGTGGCGGTTACCCTAAGCGTTTCGCTGAATACAACTCATACACATCAACAGGTAGCGTAGTAGACCTCAAGGACAGAAAGAAAGTTTACGATGCCTACGATTCAAAGGATGGTGACAATTATGTAAACCGTCGTAATGAAACAGCAGGAGACCCTATCCTCACAGCAGAGGAAGCTGCAACCTACACCATTGAAACAGTAATGGGTCAGGATGATGACTGGGATCCAACTGCAGCTACCGAGCAGGCATCAGCACCTAGCAACGTTAAGCTGAACGGTACAACCCTCGCTTGGGACAACAACGACTACGCTCTTCTCTGGGCTGTATGCAAGAACGGCAAGGTAGTAGACTTCACCATCACTCCTAGCTATATCGTTGATGACGCCTCTGCAACATGGAGCGTACGTGCAGCCAACGAGATGGGCGGTTTGAGCGAAGCTACAGTTGTTGGTCAGGGCACCGGTATCCGCAACATCGCCTCAGCTACAGATGCAGCAGTCATCAAGACCGCCATTTATGCAGCCGACGGCACCCAGCTCTCAAATCTTCAGAAGGGTATCAACATCATTGTGAAGACCCTAGCAGATGGCAGCAAGAAGACAAGCAAGGTCATCGTAAAGTAAAGAAACAGAGACCATAAGTAATTAGATTGACAGATAACATTCGGAGTGCAATATCCCCATCCTCTTTCAGAAGGGTGCCGGATATTGCACTTTTTTTGTTCCCTCAACTCCCGAAACAGCAAAAACGGGAACTGAGAAAACAGACCGTCGAAATGTAAAAAACAGAGTATTTACGCAAAAATCTGTAAACGTTTACGTAATTTTTTACCCCCAATATACCTATATTCTCATATTTTTTATATACTTTTGCAACAAGAAAACCACGACTTAGCTATCGCTACGCATCTAGGTAGCCCCATCGGAGCCTTCGGGTTCCAAGAGGAACATCCCTTCAGCAAGCATCTGCTCAGAACTGGAATTCTACTTAAAAACATTAAGAAAAAACATTAGAATATTAGTAATTTAGAATAAGTTTTATCTAAACCTAAAGTGTATGTCTGGTAATTATAGAAAAAAGAAAATTGCTTTGGCAGGCGCACTGATGTTCATAGTAACAAGTGTATCTGCACAAACAGTAAAAGGCGTTGTTACTGACAATACGGGCGAGCCAATCATCGGCGCATCTGTCATGGAGGTAGGTGTAGCGGGCAATGGTGGCGTGACCGACATTGACGGTAACTTCACAGTAAACTTAAAAGGCAAAAGCAAGAAACTGAAGATTTCATACATCGGTATGAAAGCGAAGGAAGTAAGCGTTGCAGGTAAAGAATCAATCGATGTAAAGCTTGAGGATGACAACACCACCCTCAATGATGTCGTAGTAATCGGTTATGGTACTGTTAGAAAGAAAGACCTCACAGGTTCTGTATCATCTATCAGCGACAAGCAGATTGCCAACATTCCAGTTTCTAACGTAAGCGAGGCGATGACCGGTAAGATGGCGGGTGTAAATATCACTACCACTGAAGGTTCACCAGATGCTGACGTGAAGATTCGTGTGCGTGGTGGTGGTTCTCTTTCACAGGACAACTCTCCTCTCTACATCGTAGACGGTTTCCCAGTAAGCTCTATCAGCGACATCGCTCCTAGCGAAATCCAGAGCATCGACGTATTGAAGGATGCTTCCTCTACAGCTATCTATGGTGCCCGTGGTGCCAATGGTGTTATCATCGTAACAACCAAGAGCGGTTCTGAGGGTAAAACTCAGGTGAACTTCAATGCTTCTTATGGTTGGAAGAAAGTATCTAAGTTGGTAAAGACTATGTCTCCTTACGACTACGCATACTATCAGTATGAATTAGGTAGCACTGACTATGGTAACTACAACGACCTCGACATCTGGAAGTCTATCGAAGGACGTGACTATCAGGATGAGGTATTCGGCCGTACAGGTAACCAGAAGCAGTATAATGTGAACGTAAGCGGTGGTACCAAGGACATCAAGTACAACATCGGTTTCTCTCACAACGACGAGAAGAGCATCATGCAGGGTTCTGGCTACGCCAAGAACAATGTAAACGCCAAGATTAATGCCAACCTGAACAAGTGGTTGTCTCTCGACTTCAATGGACGTATGGCATTCACCAAGCTGGATGGTTTGAATGGTGGTGCAGATACCAACGAGTCGAGTGCAGCAAACTCAGTTGTTGCCAACACCGTAAGATGGAACCCAGTAGAGCCTCTCTCTGGTACATCAGACGATGATGAGGAGAACAGCACATCTACACGCCGTAACCCAACAGAGCGTATCACCGATACCTATAAGTATCAGGAGCGTTTCCAGCAAAACTACAACGTTGGCTTAAACTGGAAGCCATTCAAAAATATCACATTCCGTTCTGAATTCGGCTATGGCTGGAAGTACAACAATACCGAACAGGTTTGGGGTTCTAATGCAACTACCAACTCTAAGTATGGTTACAACGGTCAGCCACAGGCACAGTTCGTACGCTTGGAGAACAAGAACTGGCGTAACGCAAATACATTGACTTACGACAACAAGAAGCTTTTCCATGGTCGTGACCACATCAATGTATTGGTAGGTCAGGAGTGGAGCAGCAGTCAGGACGTAACCCGCACCAACACTTCTGTAGCCTTCCCTACTTCATTCACATTGAACGAGGTATTGGCAAACACAGCAGCAGGTACAGCACTTCCAAACGAAGGTAATATCAAGGCAGAGGAGAACATTCTCTCTTACTTCGGCCGTATCAACTATACACTCAACGACAAGTATCTGGCTACCATTACCGTTCGTGCCGATGGTTCCAGTAAGTTTGGCAAGGACAACCGTTGGGGTATCTTCCCATCAGCAGCCTTGGCTTGGCGTATGTCTGACGAGGAGTTCCTGAAGGGTGCTTCCAGCTGGCTTTCTAACTTGAAGGCCCGTCTGAGCTTCGGTACAGCAGGTAACAACCGTATCAACTCTGGTTTGTTGACTACCACCTACTCTATGGCAGACAACACATCAAAGGCTCCATTCTTCGATGAGAACAGAGCTTCGATGCTTGAGCATGGTAAATTTCTCTATAATCCAGACTTGAAGTGGGAAACCACAGTGACCCGTAACTTCGGTATCGACTACGGTTTCTTCAACGGTCGCATCAGCGGTACATTGGACTTCTACTGGAATACCACCAAGGACCTCTTGATGCAAAGTATCGTTCCTGCCAACACAGGTTACTCTTACCAGTTCCAGAACTTCGGTAAGACCTCTAACAAGGGTGTTGAGTTGGCACTCAATGCAGTAATCGTAGACAAGAAGAACTTCGGCTTGAACTTCAACTTCAACGTATCTTATAACAAGAACAAGATTGATGAGTTGAACATGGAGAACCCATGGCAGAGTTCTAACTGGAGTGGTTCTACCATCGCCAAGTATGAAGACTTCCGCGTAGAGCAAGGCGGCCGCCTCGGTGAGCTTTGGGGCTACAAGAGCAATGGTTTCTACACCGTGTATGATGCAGCAACAGGCAAGGGTGACTTGGTATTGAAAGCCAACGGCACTTGGGCACTGGCAGAAGGCGTAAAGGACAACAGCTACAAGCTCTTCGGCGGTAACCTCTATCCAGGCGTTGCCAAGGTAGAAGTTGATGAGAATGGTGATGCAGTGAAGCAGCGTCTGGGCAACACCGTACCTACCACAACAGGTGGTTTCGGCTTTGACGGTCACGTTGGTAACCTCGACTTCAACCTGTTCTTCAACTACTCATTGGGCAATAAGCTTGTGAACGGTACCAAGCTTGCCAACTCATTCTACGCTGGTTCAGCCAAGAACTATAACCTTGTAGATGATTTCAACGTAGGCAACCGCTATACTTGGATTGACCCAGCCAACGGAAACAACATCGGCCGCCCATCAGCTAGCCTCATCACAGAATATGGTGGTGTAGAAAAGGTGATGAACCGCTTGAACGAGATCAATGCCAACGCCAATATCTACAATCCAGCAGGCGTATCAACCATGCAGCTCATCAGCTATGCTGTAGAAGATGCATCATTCCTGCGTCTGCAGAACGTAACAGTGGGTTACACCTTGCCAAAGAAGTGGGTAAACAAGTGCTATATGCAGAACGTACGCATCTACTTCACAGGTTACAACCTGCTTTGCTTCACCAACTACTCAGGCTACGATCCAGAGGTTGATACAAGTTCCAAGAAGAACCCAATGACCCCAGGTATCGATTATGCAGCTTATCCAAAGAGCCGCACCTTCGTAGGTGGTATTAACGTTACATTCTAAAACTTTATAAGATAATAACAATGAACAAGATATTATATGCATTTGCATTGGCAGGCGTATTAGGATTGTCTTCATGCTCCGACTTCCTGGATCAGACCTCTCCATCAGAGATGACTGCTGAGAATACCTACGCCTCACCTTATTATACCAATCTTCGCGTCAATAAGCTCTATGGCGGAATGGCTCAGGACCGTACCTACGCACAGGACCTGTCTATTGTATGGAACCTGAACAGCGACTGCGAATTGATTGACGGTCTTGGCAGCAATGCTACCAACACCTCAAGTGAACGTGGTAACATGAACTATAACATGGACCCGGGATGGAGCAAGATTAGCGGCGTATGGGATGCTGAGTATGGTATCATCGAGGATGCCAACCAGATTATCGAGGGTATCCGCAGCAGCGCAACTCTCACTGCCGGTGGTGCTAACCAGAAGTCTATGGAACGTAGCCTCGGCGAGGCACTCACCATCCGCGCCATGGTTTACTTTGACCTGGTTCGTATTTTCGGTGATATTCCTTTCAAGGTTGAAGCATCAAAGTCTGACTTGAGCAACGCTTACCTGGAGAAGACCGACCGCGACGTGATTATGGATTCCCTGATGAACGACCTGGATGAGGCTATCGAATACTTGCCATGGGCAGACCAGGCAACAGGCTATACCACAGAGCGCACAACCAAGGGTTATGCTCACGCTCTCCTGGCACAGATTGCCATGACACGCGCCGGCTACGCCATCCGTGAGAAGTCAAAGGACGGATATGAGACAGCATCTTACAGCGATGCTACTTATCCAACACAGCGCCCTGGTGCAGCAGACCGCAAGGCTCTCTACGAGCGTGCCCTGAAGCACTGGTCTGCTATCATCAACGACAATACTCACAATCTCAACCCATCTTTCGAGAACGAGTGGTACTTGATTAACCAGCTCTCTCTCGACAAGACTTACCACGAGAACCTCTTCGAGATTCCTTTCGGTGAGAACGTAACAGGAGAGTTGGGTTACACTGTAGGTGTCCGCCTGAGTGGTGTTACAACAGAATATGGCTATGGCAACTCATCTGGTAAGATGAAGGTTACAGCACCTCTGCTCTATTCTTACGACAAGAAGGATACACGCCGTGACATCACTTGCGCCAACTTCGAAATCAAGCAGGACGGCAGCAACACTGTAGAGAACATGCTGAAGAATGCTCCTTTCGGTATATATGTAGGTAAGTGGGATGCCCGCAAGATGAACAATACTTGGTTGAAGAACAACCTTAAGGCAACAGCTAAGCACACTACAGGTATCAATCCAGTGAAGATGCGCTACGCTCAGGTATTGCTCTACTATGCTGAGTGCATGAACGAGTTGGCAGGCAACCCTGATGCCAACTACGAAGGTTCAGCAAACGGCATGACAGCCCGCCAGGCTTTGGAAGCAGTACATACCCGTGCCTTCAACCAGGCTGACAAGAATGAAGCTAAGGCATACGTCAACAACATTGCTTCTGACAAGGACGCATTCTTCAATGCTCTCGTTCAGGAGAACATGTGGGAGTTTGCAGGTGAAGGTATCCGCAAGTACGACCTGATTCGTTGGAACCTCCTCGCAGAAAAGATCAATGAGTTCAAGCAGACTTACCTGGCTGAACTTGCAGACGGTACTTACCAGAAGACCATCTACTTCAACTACCTGGATGAGAAGAAAACCAAGATTGACTTCTCTAGCGTAACATGGTATGGTATTCCTGACGGAAAGACATCTGCTGACTACGATGGCAGTATCGACTCATTCGGTGCAGCTAAGTTGGATACAGGTTCAGATACACAGGTTGACGTAAACCTGCCATCTATCAGCAGCGGTTTGGTTGGCGATAACGTAGCAGTGAAGAACCGCTATCTCATGCCAATCGCTTCTACAACCATCTCTGCAACCAACGGTAAGATTCACAACTCTTATGGTTATGCAGACTAATTCATCTTTAATCAAAAAAGACAAGAAAAATGAAGAGCATTAAAAACATATTGGGCACAGCGTCTATGATTGCATTGGCTCTGTCGGCTACTTCTTGTACCGATGGCAATGACTGGGACGTAGATGGCAGCCTGTCAAGATTGTTCGGTCTCAACGGTGACAAAATCACCGTTGAAACTGCCGAAACATCAGCTACGGTTACATTCTCTGCCTTCACATCAAAAGCAGTTTCTTCACCAGAGTACTATGTATTCGAGGTAAGCAAGGACTCTCTTTACGAAGGTGTTGAGAATGCTAACATCATCAAGTTCGGTGAAGATAAGTCGTTGACTTCATCTCCAGTAGTTCTCTCAGGTCTCGATGGCGACAGCAAGTACTACATGCGTGTAAAGGCTATGTCTTCAACAAGCAATGAGTCTAAGTGGGTTTACTACAAGGATGGTTCATCATTCAAGACAAAGGCTGAACAGTTATTCAACGAGCTTACTACAGCCGACCTCTTTGAAGACCACGTTAATTTCTCTTGGACTCCAGGTGCGACAGTTACCCATATCACAATTGTCAACGCAGCAGATCCAGAGGATAAGAGCAAGCATGAACTTACCGCAGACCAAATTGCTGCTGGTAAAGTTACTTACTCTAACGTGAAGCCAACAACTACTTACATCGCCACATTATATAACAATGAGGCAAAACGTGGTCAGTTGCAGTTCACCACACCTGCTGCAATGCCATCTGCAAACTATAAGTACACGCTCCCAAGTGACGTGAATGTTATCTCTCAGACTCTCATTGAAGAGATTGCAGAGCAGGCCAAAGCTGCAGCAGGAAACGAGACTAACTATAGTGCAACTATCGGTATTCCTGCTGGTGCCACAGTTTCTCTCTACGGCACAAATGATTCAGATGGTGGCAAGACCAACGTAACCATCCCAGACGGAATGTCTGTTACATTCTTCGGTTTGGCAGGTGGTGATGCGCCTACCATCAATCTTGACAAGAACTTCGATGTTGCAGGTTCTCATGCATTCATCAAGTTCCAGAACGTGAAATTGGAAGAGAATGGTGCTGGCTACTTCATCAACCAGAGCAAGGCTTGTACCATAAGCGAGTTCACTTTGGAGGATTGCGAGGTTAGCAATATCAAAACATCATTCTTCCGTATCCAGGGAAGTGATGCTAAGTCTATCGGCAAACTTACCTTGAAGAACAGTATCTTCACCAAACTCTGTGCAGGTTATGGTTTCATCCACATTGATGCAGGCAGCGGTAAAGGTCATCTCGACAACGTAGAGATTGACGGCTGTACATTCAACAGTATCTGTGTAACCGGTAAGGTATTTATCTTCAGCAAGAAGACAGATATGCAGGACATCACCATCAAGAACAGCACATTCTACAACTGTAATGGTAATGGTCAGTTCTTCGTTGACTTCAACGTTGACACATTCGGACCAAGCACCTTCACTATTGAGAACTGTATCTTCGGTAAGAGTGCTGATGAAGCTACCAACAAGAACATCAGAAGCAAGACTCCAGCAACTGTAGTAAACAGCTTCAGAACAACAGACTTCTTCAAGGTGATTAAGGGCGTGAATGATACAGAGTTCAGCTCTACCCAGTTGTTCAAGGACCCAACCAATGGCGACTTTACCATCAAGGCTGGTACTTTGAAGGAAAAGGCTGGTGACCCACGCTGGTATGTAGTAGAGGATTAATCCACAAGGATTAACATCTCATATAAATTTAAGAAAAGTGCAATGCTTATATGGAGCATTGCACTTTTTTTATTTTCTATTATTCTCTATCTCATTTTTACAATTATTTTCTTGGAAGTTACGAAAGAAAAGCGTATATTTGCAGCGTAAGTACATAAGGAAGAGTGTGTCATAAGTGCGATGACATGCCTTTTTTTTCGCTACTTCATTCAGCTAACACAGCCACTTCATTCTGCTAACACAGCCACTTCATTCTGCCAACTCAGCCACTTCATTCTGCAAACAAATCCGTCTCATTCTGCTTACGAATTCGAATCTTCGAGACAACGAAGTCATATCTTCAAGCCAGCGCAATCGAATCTTCAAGCCAGCGCAATCGAATCTTCAAGCCAGCGCAGTCGGATCTTTAAACCAGCGCAGTCGGATGTATCGGCTCAATGAAACGTATGAACTTGCGCAATGAAGAACATGGTTTCATCAGCGTAAGCGGCTCCGCTTGCCGATGTTCCCGAAATTACATCACGACGCAGCTTCTGATGCGTCACGATGTAGCAATCAGTGCGTCACGACGCAGCAACAGATACGTCGTGATGTAATTTCTGCTAACTCCTGCCCCATCAAGTAAACCTCATCTGAACTTCAAAAAAGCCTCAGTTAAACGTTACGTAAGGCTCACTTACCCGCCTGAATCAATACGACGAAAAGACAATATTGTAGAAACAACACTTCCGAAAACGTTTACGTTAGATTTTTCATTTATTTTATTCAACATTTAAAAATTTTAATTACCTTTGTAGCAGAAATCTAAGATTATAACCAAAAATCGAAGATTCCTTATGATCTATTGAGAATCAAACACGACAACAACTAATCGCTAGTAAGTTCAATTAGACCAGAGAAACTTAACAAGATATAATAATAACCTACAAAACAAACATCGTTATGTATCAACAACTGAAACGTGCCAGCATGGCACTGACCTTGAGTTCGGTTTGTTTCCTCGCTTTTGCGCAGAAAACAATCCAAGGTACCGTTAAGGATGCTAATGGCGACCCAATGATTGGTGTAACCATTACTGACCAGAATGGCAAAGCAGGTGGCATCACCGACCTTGACGGTAAGTTTACCATTCAGAACGCAGATCCTAATGCGGTCTTGACTTTCAGCTACATCGGCTGTAAGCCTAAGAAAGTAAAAGTAGGAAGTCAGAAAACATGGAACATCGTACTTGAAGATGACAATGCAGCCCTTGACGAGGTCGTTGTCGTTGGTTATGGTACTATGCGTAAACGCGACGTAACTGGCTCTATCGCATCTGTCAACTCAGAAAAGATAGCCGCTCGTGGTACTACCAATCTTGCAGAGTCTCTGCAGGGTTCTGTTCCTGGTGTCAACATCACCCAGTCTGGTAGCCGCGCTGGTGCAGGCTTCAATATTCAGGTTCGTGGACAGGCTTCTATCAACAAGCAGGCACAGCCATTGTATGTTATCGATGGTGTAGTTTGCGACAACATGGACTTCCTCAATCCAGATGATATCGACCGCATCGACGTATTGAAAGATGCATCTTCTACCGCCATCTATGGTTCCCGTGCTTCTGCCGGTGTCATCATGATTACCACCAAGGGCAGCAAGGGTGCAGACAAGGCACAGAAGGCAACCATCTCTTATGACGGATATTATGGTATCAAGAAGTTGGCGCGCATGCCTGTGTTTATGGATGCCAACGAGTTTATGGATTATCGTTTTGCCAGATATACCACGCTCGACGGAAAGAGCTACGATGGCTCTAGCCGCAAGGGTGTTGATGCCGATGGACATCCACATTACATCACCAAGAATACCGACTTGAATTCTGCCTTCCTTGCCCGCAAGGGAGCAACCAGCTACAAGGATTCAAAGCTTTACGAACTGATGATGGATCCAAGTTTCGACGGTTACGATTGGAAGAAGATGGTTACCCGCACAGCTGCTCAGCAGAACCACTTTATCAGTGCTGCCGGTGCTACAGACAAGATCAACTACCGTGTAGGTATGGGTTATCAGGGCGAGGAGAACGTATTCAAAGGAAACGACTATGAGCGTTTCAACCTGAAGGGTGCCATGGATGCCAAACTCAACAAAGTCTTTGATGCTGGTTTCTCTGTCAACTTGTCTATGAGTAAGACAGAAGATGTTTGTACCGATGGAACTTATTCACCATATGTGAATGCATTCTATTTCAACCCATTCGTATCTCCTACAGATGCAGATGGCAATCTGATTCCTAACCCGGGCGCCAAGGCTGCCTTCGAGTCGGATGCACAGTTCACATCCACCTACAACCCATTGATTGACCTCTATGATGGTAACTATACCGACGAGACCAAGAAATATACCATGATGGGTAACCTGTATCTGCGTGCCAATATCATGAAGGGATTGAAGTTTACCACAACATTCTCTCCAAACTATTCTCACAAGCGCCAGGGCATCTTCTATGCCACAGGTATCAACGAGGGCAACGACGTAGGTTCTACCTACTATCAGAAGAACAAGACTAACTTTGCCTCTGTGGGTAACACCACTCGTATGGATTGGACCTGGGATAACCAGATCGACTACAACGAGACTTTCGGCGACCATAACATTGGTGCCATGGCTCTCTTCTCACTCTACAAGAGCAATACGGAATATCAGTATGAGGAAGCTAAGGGTATCGCCAACGACCATACCACCTTCCACAATCTGGGTTCAGCTAGCGGTGATAAGAATCTCTCCAGCTCATACAACGAGTCATCTTTGGAGTCATTCGCCTTCCGTGCCAACTATTCTTACAAGGGAAGATATATGGCAACAGCTACACTCCGTGCCGATGGAAGTTCACGTTTTGCCGACGGCAACCGTTGGGGATGGTTCCCGTCTGTAGCTGCGGCATGGCGTATCTCAGATGAAGCATGGATGAAGCAGTTCAGCTCTTGGCTCGACAACACCAAGCTCCGTGTTTCTTATGGTGTTACCGGTAATAACAATGTGGGTGACTATGTAACTATCGCTTCTGCTACAGGTCCATCTTATGTAACCATAGATGGCAAAGAGGTACAGGGTTATTATCCTAACGGATTGGTTAACACCGCCCTTATCTGGGAGAAAGTGAAGGAGTTTGACCTCGGTCTCGACTTGAGTTTCCTAAAGAATCGCATCAATGTAACGGCCGACTTCTATAACCGTCTTTCAGATGGTCAGATTATGTCACGTTCAGTGCCAATCGAAACTGGTGAGAAGACTTCAACCTTCAATGTAGGTTCTGTCCAAAACAGAGGTATTGAACTCGGTTTGAACTTTAACATCATCAACAAGAAAGACTTCTCTTGGAGTGCCAATGTGAACTTTGCCCGCAACTGGAACAAGATTAAGGAGTTGAGTAATGGTAAGGTTGATGAGGTAGCCAACAACTGGTTTATCGGCGAGCCACTGAACGTACTCCGTGACTATACCCATACCGATGTCATCACCGACAAGGGTGTAACCATGCACACCATGAATGGTGACAAGCACTATACCCTGAAGGAATTCTACGAGAAGTATGGCACTAAGTATAAGTGGTATGAAGGTCAGATGGCAGTAAACGACTGGAACGATGACGGTAAGATTGACGACAACGATAAGCAGATTTATGGCTGCACAGATCCACGCTGGACCGGTAGTTTCACTACCAATGTTTACTTCAAGGGCTTCGACTTCTCTATCATGTTCTATACAAAGAGCGGATTCTGGTCACGCAGCTACTTCCATGAGAAGTATATGAAGTATGGCGACCGTGGTAATGCTCACATGCAACTGGATTACTACATACCAAAGGGAGCACCAATCATCGATCATGCAACAGGTGAGATTACAACCGCCACAGAGACCCACTACGGAAAGTATCCTTATCCAAACAACAGCGATACTTCGATGGGTGGTTACTTCGGTGACAAGGGTTCAGCCAAGGGAGAAGGTTTCCAGTATCAGAAGACCTCTTTCACCAAGGTTAAGAATATTACCCTGGGTTACACATTGCCTAAGAGCGTAGTAAACAAGGCAGGTATCAGAAATCTCCGTGTTTATGTAAACGTTCTGAACCCATTCTGCTTCACCAACTACAAGGGCTTCGACCCAGAGTGGGCATCACAGAATCTGCAGAATGGCGGTCCATCATCTGTAACCTACCAGTTTGGTGTCAACTTGAAGTTCTAAGCTTCATCCCAATTAAGTTCTAAACTTCATATAAATTAAAGGAAACAATTATGAAAAAGATATTATATAGCGTAGCTCTCGCAGCCTGTGTCATGGGCACCATGACCAGCTGCAGCGACTTCCTGGACGCAGAAAACAAGTCGAACGTGAGCGACAAGCAAACCTTCGCTACCAAGGATGGTTTCAACACTTTGGTAAACGATGCCTACCAGCGTCTGCAAGACGTCTATGCGGCGCCTCTGTTCACCAGCTGTTTCTCAGCAGGTACAGATATGTATGCTGATGCCCGCAACAAGATGAACGAGGCTTTGAATACTTACGAGACCTTGACTCCTGAGAATAGTGATATCAAGAATCTCTATACTTATCTCTATTCAGGTATCCGTGCTGCCAACTCTGTGTCATACTATGCACAGAGTGCTAAGGTAGATGATGCCACGAAGAACAAGCTCGTTGGCGAGGCACGTGTCCTGGCAGCATACGAGTACTATCTTCTGGTAAACAACTTCGGTGGTGTGCCTATCATGAAGGACTTCATTACCACTGCCGATATGGGTTATCCTAAGTCTTCTGCTGCTGACGTATACGCCTACATCATCAGCGAGTTGGAGGATGTCATCGGCAAGAATGTGCTCCAAGCTTCTACAGCTACCAAGGGTGGCGGCAGAATCAGCCAGGAAACAGCCAAGGCTATCCTAGCCAAAACCTACCTTTCTGCAGCATGGGACCTCAACAAACAAGACTACTTCTCCAAGGCAGCAGCTCTTGCCGATGAGGTGATTGCAGGCAGAAAACTGACTACCCCATTTGCCAAGCTCTGGAAGGCAGACGGATCGGGCGATGACAACGAAGAGTTCCTTTGGGATGTGGAATATGATTTGGCTACAGCCAACAATACAACATCAGGTGGTACAGAATGGAGCGGTTACTACTGCAACTATCTGGGTGGAAACGAGGATAACATCAAGGCTACAACCTCCAGCTATGTACCAACCCTCTATGCCTTGCATTGTTTCAAGAAGGGAGACCAGCGTTACGATGCTACCTTCATGAAGGAATTGCCAGATATAAACAAAGGAAATGCTGCAGGTACCGGTTACTGGACCTGGTACAAGAATGGTGAGAGTCTGGTAGGTAAGCCAGTAACGCGATACTATTCTGCATGGTATGAAACAGATGCCGACTTTGAAGCATGGAAGGCTATAGATCCTGCAAACAGAGCAAACACCTATCGCATTCCGATGGATTCACAGAGCAAGGAAGCACAGAATATGGACGGCAGAGATATGGAATATTACGATAACCAGCAACTGGTATATGGTTCCAGTCCATGCAAGAAGTTTGACGACAGCAAGACTGCTAAGACAGAGAAGAACACCTGCTATCGCGACATCCATATCATCACTTTGCCAGAGATGTATCTCGTAGCAGCTGAGGCTTATCTGAAGGCTGGTGATAATCCTAAGGCATTGGCACGACTCAATGAGGTTCACCAGCGCGCTGGTCTTTCTGCACTTACAGGAACTATCACTATCGATGACATCCTTGATGAGAATGCATGCGAGAACTTCGGTAATGAGGCACGCTGGATGGATCTTCGCAGAACCCAGACCCTGGTAACACGTTGCACCAAGTATAACCATGAGATGGGAGACAAGGCTGCCCAGTATATCGGCAAGAAGCTTCTTCGCCCTATCCCACAGGCTGCAATTGATGCCAATGACCAACTGACATTAGCCGACCAGAATCCTGGTTACTAATCAAAGTCATTATGTTGATAAGAAAACCTATCAGGACATACGTTAATCATTAGGTTTAAGACCGTATCCCAAGGGAGATAATACCCGGCGGATGCGGTCTTTCTTTTTTATTCTATCGGCAAGGTATACGTAATCGTTTTCGTAGTTTTTCATTCACAATCTGCATGTGATAAGCAAAAATGTCGTAACTTTGCAGAAAATCTTATAGAAAAGAAAATAATAAAATAAATAAACCTAAGAAGAAATGAAGAAATCAATCATTAAGACAGTCGTGCTGGCTGCGCTCATGGCTCTGCCAATGTTCGCTAAAGCACAAACTTTCGCTGGTATCACAGCCGAGCAGAACGCACAGAACACTCCTGAAGGATGGACTGCCGTAGAACTGCCACAGTTGCCAGCCATCACTTCGGCAAACACGTTCAACATCAAGGATTATGGTGCCTCGACATCTGCTGCAGACAACACCAAGGCTATCCAGAAAGCACTTGATGCTGTGCCTACAACAGGTGGTATGGTCGTGATTCCTGCCGGTACATGGATGTTTGGTAGTACCGACCAGATGACACCAAGCAAGACCGAGGTACTCAGCATCAAGGCGAAGACCATCCTTCACCTCAGCGCAGGTGCCACATTGAAGCTCGTGGAATACGGCAAGGCTCCAAACACAAAGACTGTCTTCATCGGCGGAAAGAACAAGGGCAAGAACGTTACCGACGTTGTCATCGAGGGTGAAGGTGAAACTTCAGTCATCGACGGTCAGGGTGCACGCTGGTGGCTCGCAAGAGAGAATGGCGAAACATTCAATCCTGGTGCAATGATCCGCTTCGAGCAAGGCAAGCGCTTCCTGCTCCGTAACTTCAAGATTCAGAATACTCCTGGTGTAAACATCACCATCAGCAACAAAGGTAAGGCTAGCCATGCTACCATCCATGATGTAACCATCAGTGAACCTTCATCTGAAGCTGGCAAGGGAAAGGCATCGCATAACACCGATGGAATCTCTATCTGGGGTCCATACGTTAATATCTACAACTGTAACATCAGCAACGGCGATGACAATATCGTTTGCGACAACGATGCACAATATATCCATGTATGGAACTGCTACTTCGGAACTGGACATGGTGCTTCTATCGGCAGCTTCACCAACAACATCAAGCATGTATGGTTCGATCAAATCACCATGAACGGTACTACTGCGGGCATCCGCATGAAGACTGGTCAAGATGTAGATAAAACAACTAACAAGGTAACTCTGCGCGGCGGTGGTGAGGAAGACTGGAAGTTCACCAACTTCACCATGACCAAGGTGAAGAATCCATTCTCTATCGACTGCTTCTACGACAAGAACTACAACAGCGACCCTGCAGTAGACAAGGCAAACGCAAGAGCATTGGATAGCACTACCCCAACCTACAACGGCATATTGCTTCAGAACGTGAAGACAACAGATGTATGCGAAGGTAACGCTATCTTCCTGATTGGCCGCCCTGAAAGCCACATCAAGAACGTGACACTTGACAATGTGCAGATTTCAGCAAAGAAGGGTATCGATATCCGCTTCGTAGATAATCTCGTGTTCAAGAACAACTCTAAGATTACATGCCAGTCTGGCAAACTCTGGATTCGCCAGTACGATTCTATAGTAGATGACCAGTGTGATGCTACAGGGGCAGGTACAAATCCAAATCCCACTCCCAATCCAGGTGAGACAACAGAAGTAAGCTATATTCTGGATGCATCAACCAGCACTTCTTCAAGCACAGCTCCATCTCCATGGACGTTCAATAATGGTTGCAGCATAGAGAGCAGCAAAGGTTACGCTACAGCTAAAAGCAATACCATCAAGTATAGCAAGGGCATACAGTTTACCATCAACCTGCCTGAGAATATTACCATTACATCGGCTACATTTGCAGGATATGCCAATGAAGACAACAAGACTTGCTATCTCGGCGAGCTGAACGGAACAACCTTTGCCAGCGACAAATACGTATTCCCTAGCCGTTCAACCCAAACGGATACGAGCACAAAGTTTGATATTACACTTGACACTCCTGCTACTGGCGTTCTTACCTTCACACCACAAAATGCACAAGCCGCTTGGGTTATCACACTGAAAGGTGTAAAGGTAACAAGTTCAGGTATCAACAATGTTGTTTTAACCGCCAAGGTAAACAATAACAACATTTACGACCTCAGCGGTCGCATGGTAAAGCTCAATGCCAAGGCAGAAGACCTGCAAGGTCTCAAAAAAGGGATCTATATCTACAACAACAAGAAATACGTAGCTAAATAATTCATTTAAACATCGGTAACAATGAAAATAAAATCGCATTCACTCCTGTGCATTCTCGCCACCATCGCATTGAGTTCTCCGCTCTCTGCGCTGAGCGTGAATGCCCAGAAAGCGGTATCCAAGACATGGAATCCGAACCTAAAGAACGGAATGTACCGCAACCCGGTTATTGACGCCGACTACTCAGACCCTGACGTATGCCGTGTGGGCAATGACTACTATATGACCTCCTCTTCCTTCCAGTGTTTCCCTGGCCTGCAGATTCTGCACAGTACCGACCTGGTAAACTGGGAGATTATAGGCGCTGCCCTACTCGATGACTATCCTGTTTTGCCTGAATACCAGGGCACCGAACTGGATTGGCGCAAGAAGGTTCAGCATGGTAACTATGTGTGGGCACCCTCTATCCGCTATCACGACGGATGGTTCTATATCTACTGTGGCGATCCTGACCAGGGTCTCTTCATGACCAAGACACAAGATCCACGCGGTCCTTGGGAGCCTATCACCTGGGTGATGAAGGGAAAAGGTCTTATCGACTGCTGCCCTCTTTGGGATGAAGACGGCAAGGCTTATCTTTCGCATGGATGCGCCGGTTCAAGAGCCGGTATCAAGTCAGTGCTCTTCGTAGCTCCAATGTCACCAGACGGAACCAAGGTTATCGGTCCTTCACGCATCGTATATGATGGTCATGAAGACCAGCCTACCATCGAAGGCACCAAGTTCTACAAGCGTAATGGCTACTATTACATCATGAGTCCTGCGGGCGGCGTGAAGTATGGCTGGCAGGTAGAGCTGCGTTCCAAGAATCCATACGGTCCTTACGAGGAATATGTAGGTATGGCACAGGGAAAGAACAAGAAGGTAAACGGCCCTCACCAGGGTGCTTGGGTAGATACCCAGAACGGCGAAGACTGGTTCCTCCACTTCCAGGATAAGCACGCTTATGGTCGTGTGGTTCATCTGCAACCAGCCAAATGGGTGAACGACTGGCTCGTCATCGGAGACGACAAGGATGGTGATGGCTGCGGTGACCCTGTTCAGCAATGGAAGAAGCCAAACCTGCCATCAAGCGGTAACTTCCAGCCTAAGGAATCGGATGATTTCAACAGCGTAGATTTAGGTCTGCAATGGCAGTGGAACGGTCCTTACAGTCAGTACTGGTACTTCTGTGATGCCAAGAACTCCAAGTTGCGTCTCTATGGTGTGCAGCAGGCTGAAGATGTAAAGAACCTGTATGATTTACCAAACCTCCTGCTCCAGAAACTCCCTACCGAGAACTTTACTGCTACTGCCAAGGTGAAGTTCATACCTAACCGCACCGAGGCTTACAAGGAGAAAGATAAGGTACTGGGCGAAAGCGCCGGCATAATCATGCAAGGCATGGACTATGCGGCACTCAAGTTTGTTGATACCAAGGAAGAGGGGGTTGTATTGCAATATGTAACCTGCGAGAAGGCTGAGAAGGGAAAGGCTGAGAAGGTGGTAAAGCAAGTGGCCATCAAGACCAGCAAGCAGCCTCAACCTTACACCGTGAAGTATGCCGTAGATGATATTCCTTCTTCCCGCATCGCTACCCAGGATGTATGGCTCCGCGTGAAGGTTCATAGCGAAGGCATCGCCAACCAGATACAGGCTATCGCTGAATGGAGCTACAGCCTGGATGGTAAGAAATTCACCAAGATAGGCAATCCTTTCACTGTGCGTGAAGGCAAGTGGATTGGTGCCAAACTCGGTTTCTTCAACACCCGCACAGCCAAGAAGAACGATGCTGCCTTCTTCGACGTAGACTGGATTCATTTCGAAAAATAACGCTTTCCAGCTAACGCGTTATTTCAGAGAATATTTTGGGAAACAAAAAAATCCCCCTCATTGCAAATCAATGCAGCGAGGGGGATTAATCTTTATGAGTAATCTAAAAAATTCTAATCTTTCTTTTCTTCTGTAGGCTCTGCCTTTGTTGCTTTCTTGGCAGGAGCCTTCTTGGCAGATGCCTTCTTGGCTGCAGGCTTAGCTGCGGCCTTCTTGGCAGGAGCAGCCTTAGCAGGCTTCTCGCCATGGTGCTTCTCAGCCTCCTTCTCTATCTTTTCAATCTTAGCCTGAAGACGGACAATCTCCTTGTCCTTCATCTCTATCTCTTCATCCTGATTCTTGATGGTAGTAAGCAAGCCCTCCAGCTGATCGTTATCAACATCAGCAGGATAGAGGTCGTTCACACGGTTGATGAAGTCGCCAAGAATGTTCATATAGTTAGTGAAAGCATCGAAAGGACTTGAATAGATACCTCTGTCAAGACCCACATTGCTTGGCTTGGTAGTCATGAAGCGGAAGTTGTTACTTGCCTGCAGGTAATCCCAGTCCTGATTGATACGTGGATCGTTGGCGATACGTACACGGTCTGCCACACTGTAAAGCTTGTTGAAAGCCTCACGCTGCATCGGGTTACCCAACCATGAACTTACATCACGCTCCTCGTCTACCCAACTCAAGGTATCAGGCACATTCACCTCGCCTACCGACTTGATCTTCTTGCAGATTTCACTAGGTGTAGAGAAGGTGATGCCACGGTCCTTGGCACACTGAGGCAAAGCCTTCATAAACTCGAGGATGTTGCTTGACAGAGGCTGGGCAATACCAAGAGCAGAAAGCTCCATGAAGATATTAATAACCTGCTCCTCCTCTGGGAAGGCAGCAATCTGGTTCATATAGTTGTCGGCAAAGAGTGGATAACCGTCCCAATCGCTGTTGCTGAAGCGCAGAGAGATATCATCGCTCAGGTTCACATCGCGCAAAAGGAGCTTCAACTTAGGGTTCAGGGCGCAATGGTAAACATAGTGAGGAGACTTCCAGCCAAGCACGTGCTTGGCACCCTCGGTGAGCATACCAATGAATCCCATGTTGGCAACATCGTTACCGATATCATCGCTGTAGATGAGCGAAGAGTTGCGCAATACGGTAGGTTTCTTTCCGAAATATTCCTCAATCTTAGTACACTGGCGCATCACCTCATCCTTGAAACTTGCCTCATTAACCAGAGAAGCAAGTCCGTGAGAGTAAGGCTCAGCCAGGAACTCTACACAACCCGTATTGTTGAGCTGCTGAAGTTTCTCCAGTACCTGAGGAGCATGAAGTTCCAACTGCTCCATACCCACACCCGAAAGCGAGAAAGCTACCTTGAAATACTTGCCGTTCTTTTCAATCATCTCCTGAAGGGCATTCAAGGCTGGCATATAAGAGCGCTCAGCAATCTCGTTGATGCTACGGTCGTTCTCGTAGTCATCATAGTAATAATGGTCGGTACCGATGTCGAAGAAGCGGTAGCGTTTCAGATGGGTAATCTGATGTATCTCGAAATATAAACAAATTGTTTTCATAAAAATTTGAAATTTGAACGTTTAACTTGTAAGATGAGTAAAGCCTCAAAATTATTCATTCTTCGTTCTTCACTCTTCACTTAACCTACTTCCACCCTAAGGTCTTGAGGTACAGGTCTTTGATGCGGGCTCCCACTTTCTCCCAGGTAATCTGGTCTACTTCTTTCTTGCCTTCCTCTGAGAGATAATCGAAAAGACTCTCGTTGTGACAGATGCTGTAGATGGCATCGGCAAGGGCATGGATATCCCAGTAGTCTACCTTGATACAGTTGGACAGGATTTCTCCACATCCACTCTGCTTGGAGATAATGGTTGGTGTGCCGCACTGCATAGCTTCCAAAGGTGAGATACCGAACGGCTCGCTCACAGATGGCATCACGTAGACATCACTGTCTTTCAGACATTCATAAACCTGTTTGCCACGCATAAAGCCAGGGAAGTGGAACCGGTCGGCAATGCCTCTTTCGGCAGCGAGATAAATCATCTGATCCATCATATCGCCCGAACCTGCCATACAGAAACGCACATTGCGGGTACGGTGCAATACCATGTTGGCAGCCTCTACGAAATATTCAGGTCCCTTCTGCATGGTAAGACGTCCCAGGAAGGTTACTACCTTCTCCTTGCCCTTATGATTTGGGCGTGGAATATCCTGCCACTCCTGCTTCAATGGGTATACGGCATTGTGCATGGCGAAACACTTGCGTGGATCCTGGTGATACTGGTGAATCACCGTCTGGCGGGTCAGTTCGGATACACACATGATGCAGTCGGCATTATCCATACCGTCTTTCTCGATAGCGTAAACGGTAGGGTTCACCTTTCCACGGCTACGGTCGAAATCAGTAGCATGAACGTGGATGCACAATGGTTTGCCACTCACGCGCTTGGCATGAATTCCGGCTGGGAATGTAAGCCAGTCGTGAGCATGGATAATATCAAATTCTTCAGAACGGGCTACAACTCCGGCAATGATGCTATAGTTGTTGATCTCGTCATGAAGATTTGACGGATAACCACCGGCAAATTCCATACAGCCGAGGTCATTTACATGCATATAGTTAAAATCGGCATAGATGTGGTCACGGTAGCGGAAATAATCGTCCGGATTCATGATATTGCCTACGCGCTGCTGCACATAGTCGTGATTTACATCTCGCCAGGCGATAGGCACACTGTTCATTGCCACAATCTTGCAGGCACTGCGGTCCTCATCGCCGAAAGGATGAGGCAGACACAATGTGATATCAACATCGCCCTGGGCATGAAGTCCCTGGGAGATACCAAAGTTGGCAGTTGCCAAACCACCAAATACGTGAGGAGGATACTCCCATCCAAACATTAAAACTTTCATATAGCAGTCCTCCTATTATTAATATTGATATTTTTCAAGTAACTCGAGCGCACGCAGAATCTCAGCCACATTCATGGCGAAAGAGATGGCACCACGACCTGCGAATGGAGGGTTTCCATCGAAGAGTTCGCTGATGGTACCGAGACAGTGGGAAGACATTTCGTCCTCATAACCTACCATCTGGCGTTCGATAAAGCTCAAACGGGTACGCTTATAGAGTTTCAGACTTGCCTCCATATAGAAGCCACCGAGCCATGGCCATGCCGTACCCTGATGGTAAGCATAGTCGCGCTGGGTCTGCGGACCTACATAAACAGGATTATATCCACCGCTCTTTGGCGAGAGTGAACGCAATCCCTTAGGAGTAAGGAGTTCGCGTGTACAGATATCAAGAACCTGCTTCTTCTGGTCTTGCGACAATGGAGAATAGTCGAAAGCCACTGCAAATATCATGTTCGGGCGAACGCTCCAGTCCATCATATTTCCATCAACATAATCGTAGAGATAGCCATATTCATTGAGGAAGGTATCGAGGAACGCCTGCTTGGTTTTCTCAGCCTGAGCCAGGAGTTTCTGCTGGCTGTCTTCTTCACCTACTGTTGCAGCAAGAGAAGCACAGAAACACAAAGCGTTATACCACAAAGCATTAAACTCTACGATATAACCTGTACGTGGAACCACTGGTCTGCCGTTGGCAGTAGAGTTCATCCAGGTAACAGCCTTGTCCTTACCATCGGTATAGAGCAATCCGTTCTCTTCGAGCTTCAGGTTCGGATGCTTGTTATCCTGGATAAAGCTGATAACATCCTTGATAAACTGTCCATACTTCTTGAAGCATTCTTCCTTGCTGGTTTCCTTGGCATACTGCTGCAAAGCCCAGATAGCCCACAATGGCACGTCAGGCTGCTCTATCTCAGCAATATGAACGCTGACTGGCTTGCCTTCCATAAACTCGTAGTATCCCTTCATGGCAGTCTTCATCACCAGTTCGAAGTAGTCATCTTCCTCGATAGAGAGGGTGAGACCCGGAAGAGCGATGAATGTATCGCGGGCACGGCACTTGAACCAAGGGTAACCTGCCAGGATATAACGGTCATCGTTCTTTTCACGACGATGGAATTGATGAGCCGCATTGACCAGACAGTGGAAGAAATTGTCACGAGGCGAACGCTCATCCACTTCCTTGTCGAAGAGCTTCTTCAGGCTGACCGCCTTGATTTCTGATGTAGAAGCAGCAAAGACGATGGTTTCGCCTTTCTTGATATCCATTTCAAAATAGCCAGGAACATAGAGGTCTTCGTTAGAAGCATAACCTCTCTCCTGCTCCTTTGGATATTCCACGCCACGATACCAATCTGGACAGAATTTAAACTCGTTCTTCTTGGAGAACTGCATATAGAGATCAGGATAACCTGCATACATACAGGTCTTGATGCCATGATCTACCTCAGCATAATCACGAGATGCGGTAGCATTCTCATGAGTAAACTGACGGACACTGCGGAAAGCCAGAAAAGGACGGAAACGAAGGGTTGTAGCCGAATGGCCGTCTACCAGCGTATAGCGAATCAGAATGCGATTCTCATAATGCTGGAATACAACTTCCTTTTTCAGGATAACGCCACCTACGCGATAAAGGGTAGTTGGCACTTTATCACAATCAAACTCACGAATGTACTTGTGGCCCATCGGACTGTAGTTGTTGCCCTGGTACTTGTGCAAGCCGAGGTTAAACTCAGCTCCATGCTGAATCACCGTAACATCCAGCGAACTTAAGAGCACGTGATTGTCATCGTCCAGTTCTGGAACCGGCACGACAAGTAATCCGTGATACTTGCGGGTATTACAGTCTACAATCGTTGAGCACGAATATGCACCCGAGCGATTTGTTCTCAACAACTCCTTAGGCAACGACTCTTGAAGATTCGTCATAAGGGCCTTTTCGAATTTTAGATAACTCATAGATCTATATTAAGGTTCTATATTTTTGTTGACTAAATTAATTGCTTTCAAAGGTAACACTTTTTTATGGTATAACAAAGTTTTTTGTATGCCATTTTTAGAAAAAATTGCCTTTTTATGTTTTAAAACATATTTTTAGACAAAAATGCTTGATTATTTCGAGAAAAAGCATTACTTTTGCACTCAGTTTTCAGTTTAAAAGATTTGTACACATGGCAGCTAGAGGAAAATACGATAAAGAAAATATAGCAATGCTGATTGCTAAGCTATGGGGAGGCATCACTGATGACCAGTTCGATTTACTGAAAGAACATCTCGAAATCAAGAAGTATAAGAAGAACGAAATCATCTACAAGAACGAGGGTACTCCTGAATATGCACTATGTCTCATAGCGGGAAAAGTGAAGATATACAAAGAAGGTATCGGTGGCAAGAGCCAGATTATCCGTGTTATCAAACCGATTGAGTTCTTTGGTTTCAGAGCCTATTTTGCAGATGAGATATACAAGACGGCAGCCATGTCGCTGGAAAACTGCATCGTTGCCCAGTTCCCGCTGGCAGTTCTCATGAAACTGATCTCCAAGAGTTTCAACATCGGCTTCTTCTTTATCAAATATCTCAGTGTGGAAATAGGTAAATCGGACGACCGTACCGTGAACCTCACCCAGAAACATATCCGTGCCCGACTTGCCGAGGGACTGATATTTCTGAAAGACTCTTATGGGTTAGAAAAAGACGGTAAAACTCTTGACATCCGATTGAGTCGTGAAGATCTGGCAAATCTCTGTAATATGACAACGAGCAATGCCATCCGTACGCTCTCAGCCTTTACGGCAGAAGAACTCATCAAAACTGAAGGAAGGAAAATCAAAATCTTACAGGAAGAAGAAATCATAAAAATAGCAGAACTCGGATAAAGTTCTGCTATTTTTTATTTATATGTTTTACATTATACGTTTTTCTTGATACATTTCCCTTATTACGGGCATACTGGTTATACGGGTATCAGGAAGTTGATAACCTCCTGAATTACAGTAATCTGGAATGGGCCTACCGGTGTATTCATCAATCTGCCATCAATACCTATCAGGGCATGCTGGGCATCGAGCACCTCTACCTCTCGGGTACGGTAAGGATGCACACTCTTATGGTTGAGGAACTTACCTTTCACAAAAAGATAGATTCCCTCGAAGAGCTGGGTTGTCTTAGGATGAGATACCACCGACACATCGAGCAGTCCGTTATATGGCACAGCATTCGGAGTCTGTCCATATCCTGTTCCATTGCCTATACACATCGTCATCACTCTACGCTTGATAACATCTGAATTGATTTTCACATGCATCTTATAGTCCAGACGCTGGAATATCATCAGGATAAAGGAACAGAGAAACGACAGGGTACGTGAACCGAAGATATGATGGGTTTTTCGTCTCAGGTTCATGATGGCGGCGATGAGTCCGATATTGATACAGTTGAGGAAATAGCGACGGCATTTCTCCCCCTTCTTGTTCACATAGCGGATACAACCGAGGTCAATCTTTCTGATACGACGTTTTTTCAGCGACGCCACCGTCTTCTCGATATCGCTGTCACTGAATCCCCAGAAGTGGGCAAAGTCGTTCATCAGTCCGTTAGGAATTACACCCAGTGCCACCTCTTCTCTTTCTTTCGGATCTATCTGCATCAGACAGTTTACGGCATCATTGAGCGCAGAATCTCCACCAACGATGACAATGGTCTTATAACCATTGTTGATAAACATTCTGATGAGCCGTTCTACGCTCTTCTGATTCTCGCTCTGCACAAAGTCGTAATCCACGCCCTGCTGCTTGAGCACCTTCTCTATTTTTTCCCAGCGCTTGTTACTTCGCCAGCCTCCTCTAGGGCAATAAAGCAGCCCCCATTTATTCTCGTTTACCATTGTCTCTTCTTTGTAATTTGAAAGTTGTATAAAATATCACTTCCGCCCAGCCACCGTTGCATCCGATTCCATCGGATGCCAGCGCCCTAGCCAGATTCCAGGCCGCAGCCTAGCTTCTCATCAGCTCCAAAACCGTCTCCACCTTTTTCTCCATTGGCTGCAATGCATCTACCCAATGGATAGTAAAGCCTCTGCGCTCCATACCTCTGAACCACGTCATCTGCCTTTTGGCAAACTGATGGATTGCTATTTCCAGACCGCGATACATCTCATCGTATGAAGTCTTACCAATCACATATTCTGTAATAAACTTATATTCCAAACCATAATAGATGAGATTTTCGGCAGGAATACCACGATCTAGCAGTCCCTTGATTTCATCTACCATTCCCTCATCCAATCGCTGTTTCAGTCTCCGTGAAATTTTCTCCCTTCTTGCGTCCCGGTCTATGCTGACACCGATAATCAGCGAATCAAACGCAGGGAGTTCACGTTCGGGCATCGGATGCTCTAGATTATAGCTTTCAATCTCTATCGCCCGGATAGCTCGCTGTGCTGTATCCACGTCTGTGCGATTGTGCATATTAGAACCAGTTTTCGCCTTCAGCTCTTTCAGGATCAGCGTAAGTTCCTCTAAACTCTTATGAGCCAATGACTCACGGAGTTCCGGGTTCTGCGGAACAGGTGAGAGATGATAACCTTTCAGCACCGACTCAATATAGAGTCCTGTACCTCCACATAATATCGGAAATGCCCCTCTCTTCTGAATATCCTGATAGGCATCATAAAAATCCTGCTGATATTCAAAGAGATTATATTTCGTACCAGGCTCACAGATGTCAATGAGGTGATAAGGTATCTGCTTGCCATGAATGGTATAGTCAGCCAGATCTTTACCCGTACCTATATCCATGCCGCGATATACCTGCCGGCTGTCAGCACTAATGATTTCAGCACCCTTGGCAGGGGTACCCGACAAATGGGCACCCAGGCTATTGATCCTGGCTGCAAGAGCGGCAGCAAGACTCGTCTTACCACTCGCCGTAGGTCCCAATATGGTTATCATCGAATATTTCATGCCGCAAAGTTAAATGAAATTATTGAGAAAACAAAATAAAATGAAAAGAAATTCTCACTTATAAAAACAAAAAGCCGTCCAGCATTGAAAAAATGCTGGACGGCCATATACTTAATCGTTAAGAGGCAACGAATTAACCGTTGTGCTTCTTCATGATCTTGATCAACTCAACAACCTTGTGTGAGTAACCAATCTCGTTGTCATACCAAGAAACAACCTTAACGAAGTTGTCTGTCAAATAAACACCTGCGTTAGCGTCGAAGATAGATGTCAAAGCGCAACCCAAGAAGTCAGAAGAAACAACAGCATCCTCTGTGTAACCGAGTACACCCTTCAACTCACCCTCAGAAGCAGCCTTCATAGCAGCGCAGATAGCCTCCTTAGAAGCAGGCTTCTTCAAGTTAACTGTCAAGTCAACAACAGATACGTCCAAAGTAGGAACACGCATAGAGATACCTGTCAACTTACCGTTCAACTCAGGGATAACCTTACCTACAGCCTTAGCAGCACCTGTAGAAGAAGGGATGATGTTGCCAGCAGCTGCACGGCCACCACGCCAGTCCTTCATAGATGGACCGTCAACAGTCTTCTGTGTAGCAGTTGTAGAGTGAACAGTTGTCATCAAACCAGTCTCGATACCGAAGTTATCGTTCAATACCTTAGCGATAGGAGCCAAGCAGTTTGTTGTACAAGAAGCGTTAGAAACGATCTTCTGACCATTGTACTTGTCAGTGTTAACACCGCAAACGAACATGTCAGCCTGGTTACCGTTAGCGTCAGCCTTAGAAGGAGCAGAAAGTACTACGTACTTAGCACCAGCCTTCAAGTGCTTCTCAGCCTTATCGTAAGCGAGGAAGAGACCTGTAGACTCAACTACGTACTCAGCACCAACCTCATCCCACTTCAAGTTCTCAGGATCACGCTCAGCAGTAACACGGATGTGGTTACCGTTAACGATCAACTCGTTCTTCTCAACGTCAGCCTCGATAGTACCGTCGAACTGACCGTGCATTGTATCATACTTCAACATGTAAGCCATGTAATCTACTGGACACAAGTCATTGATAGCTACTACCTGTACTTCCTTTGCGTTCTCAGCCTCAACTGTAGAACGGAATACGAAACGACCGATACGGCCAAATCCGTTAATACCAATCTTAATCATTGTTCTTAATATTTAAATTAAAAGTTTAATAAAAATTACTTTTTTAACTGCTTTCGAGCGTTCATCTGATGCTGAAACATTCAAAATTTTACGCCTTAGAGCATTTTTCTTCTTTTCGAGCGCAAAGTTACTAATTTTTTTCTAACTTTGCAACCAGAATGAGTATTAAATAAGTTAAAAAAGAATAGTAGAGTTTTAATATTGGCATTATTTTCACTCATTACATGCCATACTGACAACTCCATATTGCAAAAAGCAAAGGAAAAACTCAGCATTCTATACCTTATAATATATAAGAAAAGAGAAAAAGAAAAACAATCAAACTATAGTTTTAATTAAAAAGATAAAAGTATGAGTAAATTTTTGAATGAATTCAAGGAATTCGCCATGCGTGGCAATGTGCTCGACATGGCTGTCGGTGTTATCATCGGTGGTGCCTTTGGCAAAATCGTAAGCTCTGTTGTTGATGACGTCATCATGCCTCCTATAGGATGGCTGATTGGCGGCGTGAATTTCGCCGACCTCAAATTCACCCTACCTACCGTCAATGTAGGAGGTGAGGAACTGAAGGCGGCTACCATCAACTACGGTAACTTCCTCCAGACCTGTTTCGACTTCCTCATCGTTGCCTTCTGTATCTTCATGCTCATCAAGGTGGTGAACAAGATTTCCAAGAAGAAGGAAGAGGAAAAACCGGCAGAAGCTCCTAAGGCTCCGGAACCAAGCAATGAAGAAAAACTCCTCATGGAAATACGTGATCTCCTGAAGAACCAGAAATAAGAATAAAAAAAAGTCGCCCTCTTTGAAGGCGACTTTTTTATTCAGTTTATTCCCACTCAATTGTCGAAGGTGGTTTTGAAGAGATGTCATAACATACACGGTTTACACCCTTCACCTTATTAATAATCTCATTACTTACCTTAGCCATGAAATCATAAGGAAGATGTGCCCAGTCAGCAGTCATCGCATCAGTACTGGTTACAGCACGCAAAGCAACCGGATGCTCATAGGTACGCTCATCGCCCATCACGCCTACCGAACGGACAGTAGAGAGCAATACGGTACCAGCCTGCCAGATCTGATCGTAGAGAGAAACCTCGATCTCACCATTCTGCATGTCAGCAGGAACACCGGCAGCCAGGACGCGACGAGCTTCCTCACCACTCAACTTCACTTTATACTCGCGCAAACCACGGATATAGATATCGTCAGCATCCTGAAGGATACGTACCTTCTCAGGAGTGATATCGCCCAAGATTCGGACAGCCAAACCAGGACCTGGGAATGGGTGACGAGTAATCAGGTGCTCTGGCATACCCATAGAGCGACCTACACGGCGAACCTCATCCTTGAACAGCCACTTCAAAGGCTCACACAACTGAAGGTTCATCTCCTTAGGAAGACCACCTACGTTGTGATGACTCTTGATCACCTTACCGGTGATATTCAAGCTCTCGATACGGTCAGGATAGATGGTACCCTGAGCCAACCACTTGGCACCAGTCTGCTTTTTAGCCTCAGCATTGAAAACCTCTACGAAGTCGCGGCCGATAATCTTACGCTTCTTCTCAGGGTCAGTAACACCAGCCAGGTCAGCAAAGAACTTCTCTGATGCATCCACACCGATTACGTTCAAGCCCAAGCACTTGTAGTCTTCCATCACGTCACGGAACTCATTCTTGCGCAACATACCATGATCTACGAAGATACAGGTAAGGTTCTTGCCGATAGCCTTGTTCAGGAGAACGGCAGCCACACTGGAGTCAACACCGCCTGAAAGACCGAGGATAACCTTATCGTCGCCCAACTGTTCCTTCAACTCAGCAACTGTTGTCTCAACAAAAGAGTCAGCGCTCCAATCCTGCTTGCTACCGCAGATATCAACCACGAAGTTCTTCAAGAGCTGTGTACCCTGCAAAGAGTGGAACACCTCTGGATGGAACTGAACAGCCCAAACTGGCTGCTTGGTTGAAGCATAAGCAGCATACTTCACATTAGCAGTAGAAGCGATGCACTTGTAATCATCAGGGATAGCAGTGATGGTATCACCATGGCTCATCCAAACCTGAGAGTTCTCGATGAATCCCTTGAACAAAGGATTCTCCTTATCGAAATGCTCCAAGTTGGCACGACCATACTCACGGCTGTCAGCAGCCTCCACCTTACCGCCCTGGGCGTAAGAGAGGAACTGAGCACCGTAGCAGATGCCGAGTACAGGAATACGGCCGATAAACTGGCTCAGATCAACCTTGAAAGCTTCCGGATCATGAACGGAATAAGGGCTACCGCTCAAGATGACACCAATGACAGATGGGTCATCCTTTGGAAACTTGTTGTAAGGCATGATCTCGCAGAAGGTATCGAGTTCACGGACACGACGGCCGATGAGCTGTGTGGTCTGTGAACCGAAATCCAAAATAATAATCTTCTGTTGCATAATATCTAATTTTAATTTACAGTTTACAATTTATAGTTTATAGTAATCTTGCTATACGGTATAGCCGCTATTAACTATAAACTACTAACTAACGATTTCAGGAATGCTTCCGCCTCTTTCAGCGTCTCCTGCTTTCCCACATCCATCAGTTTGAGGTCGTTCTTTATATATCCCTCTATGCGCACCTTGTCGCAATGCTTCAGATAGAAGTCCATGATAGGGAACTTGCCCGGTTCCTCCTCCATCAATGGAAAGAGCGATGGGGCAACCATGTGGATGCCCGAGAAAGCATACATCTTATAATCTTTGGGATTGAGGTTAGGATAAGGGCTCTTCACCTCGCCCGTTTCTATATTCGTCCATCCCACCAGTCGCATGCTGTCATCAAAGAGCAGATAGCGCTTGGTCTTGCGTTCGCTCACCATCAGGCGGGCAGCAATCATATCCCTGCTCTCCATCTGGTAGAATTTCTTCAGATCTACATTACTCAGAATATCCACGTTGTGGATAAGAATAGGCTCTGACTGGTTGAAGAGCGGCCATGCCTTCCGGATACCTCCACCCGTTTCGAGCAGCTTTTCACTCTCATCACTGATACGGATGTCCATACCGAAGTTGTCATGTGCTCTGAGATAATCGATAATTTGTTGGGAGAAATGATGCACGTTCACTACAATGCGAGTGAAACCGGCATCCTTCAACTGAAAGATGACACGTTTGAGCAAAGGTTCTCCCCCGACACTTACCAGAGCCTTCGGAATACGGTCGGTAAGTGGCTTAAGGCGAGTGCCCAAACCTGCTGCGAATATCATTGCTTGCATCATTGCTAATTAGCTATTTTTAAATGTGCGTGCAAATTTACTAACTTTTTGCGAGATAGCCAAATTTGCACGCTATTTTTCTATTGTTTTGCCGGCAAAACCTGTTCAACATGCTGTTCACGATGACAAATCTGCACTTCTACACCAAACTTCCGGTGAATATGTTCGGCAAGATGCTGCGCAGAATATACACTGCGATGCTGACCGCCTGTACATCCGAAACAGAACATCAGAGAGGTGAAACCACGCTGCATGTAGCGGTTTACATGATGGTCGGCAAGTGCATAGACATGATCCAGGAACTTCAATATCTCACCATCATCCTCCAGGAATCGGATAACAGGCTCATCCAGACCCGTCAACTTCTTATAAGGCTCGTATCTGCCAGGGTTATGGGTACTTCTGCAGTCGAAGACATAACCTCCACCATTGCCCGACGGATCCTCTGGAATGCCCTTACGGAAAGAAAAACTATACACTCTTACCACCAGCGGTCCCTTACCATCATATTTAGAATAGGTGGCAGGTCCGTCCTGCGGATGCGCACGATAGATATTGTTGTCGGTAGTCTTATAGCCGTCTGCACGACTCAGCGCCACACTCTCTATCACCTTGAACTGTGGCAATTCGGTCAGTCTTCTCAACATATCCATCATATAAGGATAAGGGAATACCTTGTCACCCATCTTCAGAAGATCTCGCAGATTCTGGATAGCTGGCGGAATACTGTCGATGAAATGCTTCTTGCGTTCGAAATAGCCGCGGAATCCGTAGGCACCCAAAACCTGTAAGGTACGGAAGAGCACAAAAAGACTCAACCGGTTTACAAAATGGCGCACCGATGGTACCTCGGTATAATGCTTCAATGACTGGTAGTATTCCCAAACCAGTTCTCTACGCAGTTTGAACGGATACTTAGCAGATGCCTGCCAGAGGAATGAGGCGAGATCATAATAGAACGGTCCTTTTCTACCACCCTGAAAATCAATAAAGTATGGATTTCCCTTATCATCCAGCATGATGTTGCGTGCCTGAAAATCGCGATAAAGGAAACAATCCATCGGTTCTGATGTCAGATCCTTGGCAAAAAGCCGGAAGTTGGCTTCGAGCTTCAGTTCGTGAAAATCCAAATCGGTAGGCTTCAGGAAACAATACTTGAAGTAGTTGAGGTCGAAGAGTACACTGTCTACATCGAATTCTGGCTGCGGATAGCAGTTCTGCCAATCCAATCCTCTTGCACCGCGAATCTGGATATTCGGAAGTTCACGAATGGTTTTCTTAAGGAGTTCCTTCTCTTTCTGATTGTAACGTCCGCCCGCATCTCGTCCGCCCTTGATGGCATCGAAAAGCGAAGTACCGCCAAGGTCTGTCTGAAGATAGCAGAGTTCATCATCGCTCACCGCCAGAATCTGGGGAACAGGCAACTGTCTGAGCTGGAAATGCTGAGCCAGATATACAAAGGCATGATCCTCATCACGACTGGTTCCTATCACACCAATTACCGTATCACCATCATGCCCAATGATACGGAAATACTGCCGGTTACTCCCCTGCCCTGCCAATTTTATGACATCAGCCGGTTCTTCACCCGCCCATTTCTTATATAGATCAATCAGCTTTTCCATCATTATTCAGTTTACGTCGTTTCCGATCATCATCAATCTTCTGTGCGAAGTTATCTCCGATAAAGAGAAGCAATAAGATACCCAGCGTAGTAAGGAACGAGTTTGTAGTAGTCATTCCCAACTCTGCCTTTGTAATATAAATGAGTCCTCCGATAACAATCAGAAAGACCACTGCTTTTTTCCAATCAATATTGTTCATGCTATGAATTTTCTATTATGCTGCAAAATTACACAATTAAATTGAGAAAACAAAATAAAAACAAAAAAAAATCGGATGTCTCACGACAACCGATTTCCAAAAACAAACTACTTAAAAACTAATCTACTAAAACAAATCAAAAAAATATCTTTGCCATCCCTTCGGATGATACTTTCTTTTATTTACGATGCAAAGTTACAAAAAAAGATTATTCGAACCAAATAATTTTGCTATTTTTTGCATCTTTATGACTAAAAAAATAAAAAAATAGGGATAATTCGCTGAGAATCACCCCTATTTGATATTTTCGCTTTGCAAACTCGCAGTCTTACGATGTGCTTTGTTTGCTCAAATTATTCATCTAATTACATCATGCCACCCATACCAGGTGCTGCAGCTGGTGCAACTGGTGCAGGCTCTGGTTTGTCAACCAACACACACTCTGTTGTCAGGAACAAGCCTGCGATAGAAGCAGCATTCTCCAAAGCTACACGCTCTACCTTGGCAGGATCTACGATACCAGCCTGACGCATATCTTCGTAAACGTCCTTGCGGGCATTGTAACCGAAGTCACCCTCGCCCTCGCGTACCTTATTTACTACTACAGAACCCTCGCCACCGGCATTGGCAACAATCTGACGGAGAGGCTCCTCAATAGCACGCTCTACGATACGGATACCTGTTGTCTCGTCAGCGTTATCACCCTTCATATCCTTCAATGCCTCGAGAGCACGGATATAAGTAGTTCCACCACCAGCAACGATACCTTCCTCGATAGCGGCACGGGTAGCGCAGAGTGCATCGTCAACACGATCCTTCTTCTCCTTCATCTCAACCTCAGAGTTGGCACCTACATAAAGGACAGCTACACCACCGGCGAGCTTAGCCAGACGCTCCTGAAGTTTCTCCTTATCATATGAAGACTTGGTATTCTCAATTTCGTTCTTGATCTGAGCTACGCGATCCTGGATATTAGCCTTCTCGCCATGACCATTAACGATAGTTGTATTGTCCTTGTTGACGGTAACCTTGTCTGCTGAACCCAGCATATCCAAAGTTGCCTGCTCCAACTTCAAGCCCTTCTCCTCAGAGATAACAACACCGCCTGTCAATACTGCGATATCCTCCAACATGGCCTTGCGACGGTCGCCGAAGCCAGGAGCCTTCACAGCACAAATCTTCAAACCGCCACGCAAACGGTTAACAACCAAAGTAGTCAAAGCCTCAGAATCAACATCCTCAGCGATAACCAACAAAGGACGACCACTCTCAGCAGCAGGCTGGAGAATTGGCAAGAACTCCTTCAAGTTAGAAATCTTCTTATCATAAAGAAGGATGTATGGGTTATCCATTACACACTCCATCTTGTCTGCATCAGTCATGAAGTAACCGCTCAAGTAACCACGGTCAAACTGCATACCCTCAACAACACCGATGTTGGTATCACGGCTCTTGCTCTCCTCGATAGTGATGACACCATCCTTAGAAACCTTGCGCATTGCGTCAGCCAAGAGCTTACCAATCTCAGCATCATTGTTGGCAGAAACAGTAGCCACCTGCTCAATCTTATCGTAGTTGTCGTCTACCTGTTCAGCATGTTCCTTGATGAAGGCAACAACAGCAGCCACAGCCTTGTCGATACCACGCTTCAAGTCCATTGGGTTTGCACCTGCAGTAACGTTCTTCAAGCCCTCTGTTACGATAGCCTGAGTCAGGATAGTAGCAGTTGTTGTACCATCACCGGCATCATCACCAGTCTTGCTGGCAACGCTCTTAACAAGCTGAGCACCAGTATTTTCGAATTTATTTTCCAACTCTACTTCCTTAGCCACGGTAACACCATCCTTAGTAATCTGAGGAGCACCAAACTTCTTTTCGATTACCACGTTGCGGCCCTTAGGACCGAGAGTTACCTTTACTGCATTTGCCAACTGATCAACACCCTTCTTCAAGAGGTCGCGGGCATCCATATTATATTTAATATCTTTAGCCATAATATATTCTTTCTAATAATGTTTAAATAAATATCAGCAAAAAGTTTTTTATATTTTTACTTTTTTACCTTTAAAAATTACTCTTCTACTACAGCGAGTACATCGCTCTGACGCATCATGATATATTTAGTACCATCGAATTCGAGTTCTGTGCCAGCGTACTTACCATAGAGTACGGTATCACCTTCTTTGAGAATCATCTCTTCGTCTTTCGTACCCTTACCTGTAGCAACGACCTTACCACGCTGTGGTTTCTCTTTTGCTGTATCAGGGATAATAATTCCACCTACTTTTTCTTCAGCTGGTGCAGGAAGTACCAGCACTCTGTCTGCTAATGGTTTAATGTTCATGATTCTATAATATTTTAATTGTTATACATTTATTTTGTCGACAGGTATTGCTACCCGTCACCCCGCCAGTATACGAAAAACGTGCCAAAGCATCCATACTGACACTTTGACACGTTTAAATACTGACATTATATCACAAAAACTTGTGTTTTATTTCATTTTCCATTGATAATCGAATCTTTCAATATCCTCCTCAACCAGTGGATTACCATTCTGAACTTCGATGAAAGTCAGCTGTGTAATCGCCTTGATGGCATGATAATGCTCCAGAGGAATCACCACGGTATCACCAGCCTTCACATGTTTCTCCTCACCATCAAGTACAAAGATACCCTCACCTTCTACGAATGTCCACACCTCTGAACGATGGTGATGAAGCTGATAACTGATATTCTTACCTGGCTTCAAGGTAATACTCTTGGTGAGCGAATGATTGCCGTCAGCATACTCAGAATCGTCAATCACCCGATAAGTACCCCACCTTCTTTCCTCATACATCGGACGCGGAGTAAGATGTTCTACCGCCTTCTTGATGTCCTCGGAATATTTCTTTGCACAGACGAAGATGCCATCAGGACTCGCTGCAACAACAGCATCCTTCAAGCCATCCACATACAGAGGCAACTGGAGTTCGTTGATGACATGCGTATTCTCGCAATGACTTCCCATCACCGCATTACCGATGCTGGCATGATGCAGCTCATCAGTGAGTGTATTCCAGGTACCCAGGTCCTTCCATTCACCATTAAACGGAACCACCGCTACCGATTCAGCCTTCTCCGCCACCTCGTAGTCGAAAGAGATTTTTGGAAATTCGCTATATCTTGCACGAGTATCTTCAAAGTTCTCACTCTGCATATACTTACGTACAATCTGCATCATATAGCCCAAACGGAAAGCGAAGACACCACCATTCCAGTAAGCACCCTCCTCCAGGAGTTTCTCTGCTGTAGGCACATCCGGTTTCTCGGTAAATCTCTTCACTATCTGATACTTCTCTCCTTCAGCAAAAGGAACCACATAACCATATTTTGCACTTGGATAAGTAGGTTTGATACCCATCAGCACGAGGTCGGCGACGCTTTTCTCCACACACTCCACCATACGGGCTATGGTATGGAAATATTCCAACTCAGTATAAGGATCACAAGGCATAATAACCACAACCTCATCATCCTCACATTTCTTCTTCAGTTTCAGATAACTTGCAGCTAAAGCGATAGCAGGGAAAGTATCACGCCTCTCCGGTTCGGTAACCACAGAAACCCGCTCTCCCAGCTGGTTCTGGATGATATCCAGCTGACTGGCGTTTGTAGCAAGCGTAATATCATTGGTCAGATTTGCTTCCTGAGCCTGACGTACCACGCGCTGAACCATACTTTCCATCTCCCCATTTTCCTTTTCGAGCAATGGCAAGAACTGTTTGCTTCTAGCATTATTGCTAAGTGGCCAGAGCCTTTTACCCGAACCACCCGATAATAAAATTAATTGCATATTATTACTATCTAAATCGTTTATTGTTCATACTTAAGATTTCACAAATTAACAGTGAGAGACTGCATCACATCAGGAGTTTACTCCCAGTACCAACAGGTCTCAAAGAAGAATCATCCGTGATAATCCGGCTGCAAAAGTACGTTTTTCTTTTGAGACCACCAAGCAATTTCTAAAAAAACTACCTATTCATATAAAAATACCTAGATATGCGCAAGAAAGTAAAATGGAAGAAAACCATCATTTAAACAGATTAAAAACAAGAAAAGCTGGTTCAAGTTGGTTCAAGTTGGTCTATTTCGATATTTTTTTGCTGATTTATTTCCGATTTTCAACTATTATTATTACCTTTGCGACCAAATATCATTTAAGCATACCTCAAATATCTTAAAAAGATATATAAATAACTAGGAGTATAAAAAACATAAGCAAATGACGAACAAGCATTATAAAGGAAATGAAATGATAAGGAGACTGGTGATAGGTGCCGATTTCGTTATTCTCAACATCGTACTGTTGTTCTATACCCAATATGGTCAAGAACTCATACCTGCGTATTTCGACAAAGCAACAAAGATTACCTTTTTTGTTGCCAATGCTGCCTTGTTCCTAGGCGAATACTTCTATTCCACCATCATTCATGTCAGAAAGATCGGGTTCCTACAGGTTACAAAGCGTACTTTATATCTGGCTGCAGCAACAACATTCTGTTTCTTTACCTTCTCAAGACTACTCGGTCACGGGGGAAAGATGTTCTCCTTCAGCATTATCTTCGGCATAACATTCTATCTGTCTCTCATCATAAGCCGACTCTGCGAGCTCAAATTACTAAAGTATTTCCGCTCTAAGGGCCGCAACTCACGCACCGTCGTCTTTGTAGGTAACGATCCTGCCGTGAGCGAGATGTACAAGACGATGACAGAAGATCCCTCGGCAGGTTATATAGTAAAAGGATATTATGCAGATGAAGACATCACTGATAATCCGGAAGGGTTGAAAAGAATAGGAAACATGAAACAGCTCAAAGAGATTATCTCTTCTACCATGAATGATACCATCAATGGTGAACCTTCCAGTATTGACGAGGTTTTCTGCTGCCTGTCGCATAAAGATCCTGAAATCATCAATATCATGCACTTCTGTGATAAGAATGTGATACACTTCTACTACCTGCCACGTGTGTTTGGTGAGTACAAATTGCATCTTGATGCCCAGAATTTTATGGGAAGGACGGTATATTCAAACCGCATAGAACCCCTAACAAGCATGTCAAACCGCATTATCAAGCGTAGCTTTGACATCGTGGTGAGCGGGCTTGCATGTTTGTGCGTTCTACCATTCATTCCATTCATAGCTCTCATCATCAAGATTCAGAGTCCTGGTCCAATTTTCTTCAAACAGGCAAGAACGGGTCTGAATGGTGATACCTTCTACTGTCTTAAATTCCGTTCCATGCATGTGAACAAGGATGCAGACAAGGCACAGGCGACAAAGAACGACCCACGTAAATTTGCTTTCGGCAACTTTATGAGAAAGACGAACATAGATGAGTTTCCTCAATTCTTCAATGTTCTTAAGGGAGACATGAGTATTGTGGGTCCGCGCCCTCACATGCTGCATCATACAGAGGTGTATGGAAGCCTGATAGATAAGTATATGGTTCGCCACTTCTCCAAACCGGGTATCACAGGTTGGGCTCAGGTTACCGGGTTCCGTGGTGAGACCAAGGAGCTCTGGCAGATGGAGGAACGTATCCGCCGTGATATCTGGTATATAGAGAACTGGTCGTTCTGGCTTGATATCAAGATTATCTTCATGACAGCCAAGAGCATTATCTGCCCTGACAAGAATGCTTATTAGGAGACTATAACTTATTAGGAGTCTATAAAAAGAAAAAGAGGATGTGCCATAAGTTTGGAAAATAGTTGGCGCACAACAGTTGGTCACCGCATGCACATCAGCTGTTGTGCATGCGCATATCAGCTGTTATGCAAGCGCACAACAGCTGTTGTGCGACCGGAGATACTAACTGTCTCAACAACATATTCTATCTCTTCCAACAACATATACTAGATATACTAGCTCTTTCAACAACATATACTAGCTCTTCCAACAACATATCCTAGCTTTTCCAACAACATAACCTAGCTCTTCCAGCAACAAGAAGAGGGTGTATCATTAACTTATGACACACCCTCTTTTTAGGTATTCTCTTTACTTATTACTTAGATTACTTAGACGGAAGCCTGTTGAGCCAACAGGTAAGGTCATTCAACATTTGGTCGTGATACGGGAAGCCATGAGCGGCATCGCGGAACCCCCATCCATGTCCGGCAGTCGGATAGATGTGCATGGTACACTCGTTGCCCGCCTTGCTCATGGCAGAATAATAGGCTACGCCATTGGTTACAGGAGGAACAACCTTATCATCAAAAGACATCAGTATGATGGCACGAGGGGTAAGATTAGGACGAACAGCCTTGTCGTTAGACCACTCTTCTACCAGTTTCTTATCGGTATTACGCTCTTCACCCAAGAAATTCACACATGATCCCTTATGAGAGATACGCTCATCCATTGAAATCACCGGATAGAAAAGAATCGAGAAATCAGGTCGCACAGCCGCCTCAGCATGAGTACTGATGGAAGAAGCCAAATGACCACCGGCAGAAAATCCCATGATACCGACATCTTCCTTGTTTATTTTCCATACTGCAGAACTGTCACGAACGGTTCGCATCGCCTGATAGGCATCACTCAACGGAATATTGCGGTTTCCCTTAGGCATACGGTATTTCAAGACGAAGAAAGCGATACCCTGTTTGTTGAAATATTCTGCCCACTGATGCCCCTCATGGTCCATTGCAAGATGAGAATAGCCACCTCCAGGACAATCTACTACAGCTCTTCCTGAAGGATTCTTAGGAAGATAACAGGTGAGTTCACTCAGACCGTCGCTGCTGTTCTTCAATACGAACTTGCGAGCGGTAGATTGCGCTGATGCTGATATTGCTGTCAGCATCAGAAGAAAAGAAATCATGGTCTTTTTCATTTTTCTTTTTTTTGTTATGTTGTTTATATCTTTATTCTGTTTTGCTAAGATAATGCAAAGATAGGCATTTTTTCGTTAACCCTATGTTATTTTTTCTTCTTTTTTTGGTGTTTTTGTTCCAATCGCTTTGATTATTGGTTCTTTTTTGCTATATTTGCAGAAAAATTGCTGTAAACGGCAATCGGAGAAAACATCTCTCTTCTGCCGCTGGCATTTATTTAGGAGTCTCACTTATAAAATATTGACATAGAATAATGAAGGATTTTTTCAAGAACGTGGCAGCCACTATCGTAGGACTGTTTGCCTTCGGGCTGATCATGACCATCCTGGGATTCATCTGTATCATCGGAATGGTGGCATCGAGCAACAGTAAACCGGCACTGAAAGACAATGCGGTGATGGTGATGAAACTACAAGGACAGATTGAAGACCGTACTGAAGACAACTGGCTCGGCGAACTGACAGGCGAGCAGTTTAACAACATAGGCATGAACAGGATTCTCTCTTCTATCCGCAAGGCAAAGAATGAGGATAAAGTGAAGGGCATCTATCTGGAAACAGGTATCCTGGAGACAGATTATGCCACTTTGCAGGAAATCAGAAATGCACTTGCCGATTTCAAGAAGAGCGGCAAATGGATTATCGCATATGGTGATGCTCTCTCACAGGGTGGATATTATCTGGCTTCGGTTGCCAACAAGGTATATGTAAACCCAGAAGGCAATGTGGACTGGCATGGTATTGCATCGCAGCCACAATATATCAAAGATGTAGCAGCCAAGTTTGGCGTTCACTTTACGGTAGTAAAGGTAGGCAAATACAAAAGCTATACTGAAACATACACCGAAGACAAAATGTCGGATGCCAACAGAGAGCAGGTTTCACGCTATATTAGTGGACTCTGGCTACAGATGTTGGGAGATGTGAGCAAAAGCAGAAACATCAGCAAGGATTCACTGAACCGCTATGCTGACGGGCTGATGGTGTTTGATGATACCAAACTGCTGAAATCTCGAAAGATGGTAGATGGATTCTGCTATTATGATGAAATCAGAGACGTGGTAAAGAAACAGTTAGGACTGAAGGCAGACGATACCATCAATCAGGTTGACTATAACGACGTAGATATGACTATAGACGACTCGAATCTGATGGGCGAAGAGATTGCCGTATACTACTGTCAGGGGTCCATTGTCAGGATGGAGACCCCTAGCATCTATGATTCAGAGCAACAGATAGTAAGTACAAAGGTCATCAAGGACCTTCAGGAACTTGCAGATAACAGTCAGGTAAAGGCCGTAGTTCTGCGTATCAATTCGGGCGGTGGCGATGCCTATGCTTCGGAACAGATCTGGAGAGCAGTTAAAGAATTAAATAAAAAGAAGCCGGTAGTGGTATCAATGGGTGGTATGGCAGCATCGGGTGCTTATTATATGAGTATGGGTGCCCAATATATCATGGCACAACCTACAACATTGACCGGCAGCATCGGTATCTTTGGAGCCCTGCCAGATTTCAGTGACCTGATGACAAAGAAGTTAGGCTTCAAGTATGATGAAGTGAAGACCAACCGCAACAGTACCTATGCCTCTGCAGGCATGTCACGCCCATGGAGTGCAGAAGAGATTGCCACCATGCAAAACTATGTAAACCGTGGATATAGCCTCTTCCGCAATCGTGTGGCTGAGGGCAGAAAAATGAGTACCGAACAGGTTGAGAAGATTGCTCAAGGAAGAGTATGGCTGGGTACAGACGCCAAGAAGATCAAGTTAATTGATGGATTCGGCGGCTTGAGCGACGCCATCGACAAGGCTGCAGAATTGGCTCATCTCAGCAGTTATCAGGCGGTAGAATATCCGGCATTGGCTGGATGGATGGAACAGTTGCTGGATATGGCGGGCGGAAACAAGGGAACCTACCTCGACGAACAGTTGCGTCTGGCATTGGGTGATCTCTACCAGCCATTCATCATGATACGCAATATGAAGGAGAAAGAGCCTATACAGGCTGCACTTCCTTACGTACTGAACATACAATAACATTTATAATAAGGTATGCGTACATTAATATATAGACATACCGAATTAAGAGAAAGGAAACAGACATGAGAACAGAAGGCGATCTTATCAAGATCAACGACTGGCTGCTACCACTGAGTTGGATTTATGGCGGCATGGTCAGATTTCGCAATTGGCTCTTCGATATCGGACTGAAAAAGAGTCAGTCATTCTCAATCCCGATCATTTCTGTGGGTAACATCACGGTGGGCGGATCGGGCAAGACTCCCCATGTGGAGTATCTGATACGCTTGTTGCACGACAAGGTTAAGATAGCTGTGCTATCACGTGGTTACAAAAGAAAGACCAGTGGCTATGTGCTGGCAGATAAAGATACGACAATGTCAGAGATTGGCGATGAACCCTTCCAGATGCACAGCAAGTTTGACGATATCTATGTAGCCGTAGACGCTAAGCGTGTGAGAGGAATCGAAAAGTTGCAGAATGAAGAACCGACCAAGGATGTAGATGTTGTATTACTGGATGATGCCTTTCAGCATCGCTATGTGAAGCCAGGTATCAACATTCTGCTGGTAGATTACCACCGTCTGATCATCTATGACAAGATGTTGCCAGCAGGAAGACTGAGAGAACCTCTAAGCGGTAAGAACCGTGCAGACATTGTGATTATCACTAAATGTCCAAAGGACCTGAAACCAATGGAATTTCGAGTACTCACCAAGGCTATGGACCTTTACCCTTTCCAGAAGCTCTACTTCACCTGCATCAACTATGATACGCCAAAGGGAGTTTTCGAAGACCAGCAGATAGCCAAGGAGGAGTTGAAAAACTACCATGCTCTGCTGGTTACTGGTATCGCATCGCCTAAGCAGATGGAACACGACCTGAAGCCAATGGTCAAGAGTATGCAGTCGCTGAGTTTCGGTGATCACCATCGCTTCAAGAATAAAGACATCACACGCATCAACGAGGCGTTTGAACAGATGCCAGAACCCCGTCTGATTATCACGACAGAGAAAGATGCCGTGAGACTAAAAGAGACAGAGGGACTCTATGAAATAGTTAAGAAAAGCATATACGAACTGCCTATCAAGGTTAGTTTCATGCTGGAACAAGAAGATAATTTTAACGACAAAATCATTAGCTATGTACGAAAAAATTCAAGAAACAGCATCCTGGCTAAAAGAAAGGATGACAACAAGTCCGAAGACAGCAATCATACTGGGAACCGGTCTCGGACAATTAGCTTCAGAAATAACTGACAGTTATGAATTTCCATATAGTGAAATACCAAACTTCCCAGTATCTACCGTTCAAGGTCATGCAGGCAAACTGATTTTCGGTAAGTTAGGAGGTAAAGATATCATGGCTATGGAAGGAAGATTCCATTACTATGAAGGATATGACATGAAGGCTGTAACCTTCCCAGAACGTGTGATGTACGAGTTGGGCATTGAAACCCTCTTTGTAAGCAACGCTTCGGGCGGTATGAATCCGGAATTCCAGATTGGAGACCTGATGATTATCGATGATCACATCAACTTCTTCCCAGAACATCCATTGCGCGGAAAGAACTTCCCTACCGGTCCACGTTTCCCGGATATGCACGAAGCATACGACAAGAAACTCCGCGACCTTGCCGACGATATCGCTAAGGAGAAGGGAATTGATGCAAAGCATGGTGTATATGTTGGCGTTCAGGGACCTACCTTCGAGACACCGGCAGAGTATCGCATGTATCGTGTATTGGGTGGTGACGCTGTAGGTATGAGTACTGTACCTGAAGTGATTGTTGCCCGCCATTGTGGAATCAAGGTTTTCGGCATCAGCATCATCACCGATCTTGGCGGTTTCGATGTACCTGTAGAAGTCAGTCATGAGGAGGTGCAGATTGCAGCCAATGCCGCACAGCCTAAGATGACAGAGATTATGCGAGAAATCATCCGCAGATCTTAAGTATAAATTATAAACTATTATTTATTTTGGATATCTCAAAGTTAGGTGAATTCGGTCTTATAAACCATCTCACCAAAGGTTATGAAAAGAAAAACGAGTCTACAGTTTATGGTGTAGGCGACGATTGTGCCGTGATGCATTATCCAGACAAGGAGGTGCTCATGACTACAGATATGCTGATGGAGGGCGTACATTTCGACCTTACCTATATTGACATGGTTCACTTGGGTTACAAGAGTGCAATGGTAAACATCAGTGATATCTTTGCTATGAACGGAACCCCACGTCAGATGGTAGTAAGCATAGCATTGAGTAAACGATTCAAAGTAGAAGACATTGATGAATTCTATAAGGGTCTTCGAATGGCATGTGACAAATGGGGAGTAGATATCGTGGGAGGTGATACTACCTCTTCACTCACCGGTTTAGCCATCAGTATTACTTGTATCGGAGAAGCAGCAAAAGAAGAAATCGTATACCGCAACGGAGCCAAGGAAACAGACCTGATCTGTGTGTCGGGCGACTTGGGCGGTGCCTATATGGGACTTCAACTGCTGGAACGCGAAAAGGCTGTATACTACGGACAGATAGAAGATATCCGAAAGAAGATGGCTGAGGCTAAAGCAAATGGTGATAACGAGAAACTGGCTCTTCTGAACAGAGACTTAGAGAATATGCGCAACTTCCAGCCAGATTTCGCTGGCAAGGAATATCTCTTGGAAAGACAACTGCAGCCTGAGGCACGCGGAGATGTGATAGCACAACTGCGTGAGGCAGGTATCCGTCCTACAGCCATGATGGATGTGAGCGATGGTCTGAGCAGTGAATTGATGCATATCTGCGAACAGAGTCATTGCGGATGCAGAGTATATGAGAAGAACATACCTATCGACTACCAGACAGCCGTGCAGGCAGAAGAATTCAATATGAACCTTACCACCTGTGCTATGAATGGTGGCGAAGATTATGAACTTCTCTTTACCGTACCTATCGGTGACCACGAGAAGATTGAGACTATGGAGGGTGTAAGGCAGATTGGCTACATCACCAAAGAAAATCTGGGCAAGTTCCTCATTACCAGAGACGGACAGGAATTTGAACTGAAAGCACAAGGTTGGAATCCGCTGAAAGATTAATTTCAAACAACGCGGTATTTAGTTAATAAACATTAAGCAAGAGAAAATATTTCGTTTTCTCTTGCTCAATTAAAATATTTATTGTACCTTTGCAACCGCAAAAAGCAAGATGGTGCCATAGCTCAGTTGGTAGAGCAAAGGACTGAAAATCCTTGTGTCCCCGGTTCGATTCCTGGTGGTACCACTCCTCCTTTCATAAAAGGCGGTTACTAACTGTGGTTAGGGCCGTCTTTTTTTTATATCCACACCTTAAGGTAACAGATATTACAAACAAGACAAAGTATAGAATTTATTAAACAAACTAAACTTAAAAAGCTTATGAAGAAGATTTTAATAGCTTTATTGGTCTGTTTCTCATTTGTGACAGCCAATGCCAAAGATTACAGTAAGTATTATCAGAACTTACCAGTTCAGATGCAGCAACCAACATTGCCTAGCATCCCAGACAATCATGTCAGTATCTTAGAATGTGGCGGTAATGGTGACGGACTCACCATGAATACCCAGGCATTTGCCAAAGCCATCAGCAAACTGAACAAGATGGGCGGCGGTCATCTTAATGTGCCTGCAGGTATCTACCTCACCGGTCTCATCTCACTGAAGGACAATATTGACCTACATCTGGAAAAGAATGCCATCATCGTTCTTTCAGAAGACAAGAACGACCACTTCAAGATAGACGAGACTACGGGAAAGAAAGAAAGCCGTGCTACTCCAGCCATCAATGCAAGCAAGAGAAAGAACATCTCTATCACAGGCGAGGGCACCATTGACGGAAACGGAGAATGGTGGAGACCGGTAAAGCGCAGTAAGGTTAGTGACGTAGAATGGAAAGAATTCCAGGCTATGGGCGGAACTCTTAATGAAAAAGGTGACATCTGGTATCCATTCAATCTGAAACATCAACCTAACGTGGCAGAGAATATGGATACACAGGAGAAAACCCGAACACACATGATCAGATTCACCAGTTGCGAGAATGTGCTCGTACAGGGAGTTACACTTCTGAATAGTCCTAAATTCCATATCATCCCTACCCGATGCAAGAATGTGACTATCGACGGAATCACCGTAAAATGTCCTTGGAATGCCCAAAATGGTGATGCGATTGACATCTCAAGCTGTAAGGATGTACTCATCGTAAACAATGTGATTGATGCCGGTGATGATGGTATCTGCATGAAGGGTGGCGCAGGCGCAGCAGGTGTGGCAGCAGGTCCTTGTGAAAACATTAATATCCAGGACAACACCGTATACCATGCCCATGGAGGTTTTGTTATCGGCAGCGAGTTCTCTGGCGGCATGAAGAATATTGTTGTTCGCAACAATACTTTCCAGGGAACAGATACAGGTTTACGCTTTAAAAGTGCAGTGAAGAGAGGTGGAACATCAGAGAATATCTATATCGACCATATCTACATGACCGATATCAAGGATGCAGCCATCACCTTTGAGACCACCTATTTTGACAACCATGTAGGTGCCCAGAAGCAGACAACTCCCGTAAAGCAGGAATTCCTGCCAAACTTTCAGGATATCCACATGAGCAACATCTACGTACGAGGTTGCGAAACAGGTATTGAAGCACATGGTGCAGAAGGTATGGTACACGATATCACCATCAAGAACTCCAATATCTTCTACACCAAGGAAGCCAAGAATATCGATGCTGCCTGCAAAATTCTGTTGGAAAACGTACGTTTTGAAAGTTTCGCAAAGTAAATTTTCTACTCAACATTCAAGAAGCCTACTTGACAACAGTAAGCGTATGTTCGCTTACCGTGAAATGAATATCAAGACCCTCATAAGGCATTCCATAGACCTTATGAGGGTCTTTCTGGTAATGCGGACGGGGATCTTGGGCAAGTACCTCTTTCAATATTTCAATCTTTTCTGCATTCAATCCCTGCAGACGCAGATGCCTGTCTACATCTTCAGAAATCTCTACATCAAGTTTCTGCCATTTGCGGTCATCAACAAAACCGCTCCTTGCCCCAGGATGAGAATCGGCATACACCACATACGGCTTGATGTCAAATATCGGTGTTTTGTCCATAAGATCAGCTCCCTTAACATGAATGACAGGACCATGAGGAGTCTCCCATTCGATATGAGAAATTTTTACCGATGAAAGACCTATATTATTGGGACGGAAAGGACTTCGAGTGGCAAAGACACCCACTTTCTCATTGCCTCCCAACACAGGAGGACGAACAACCGGACTGTGCGCTTTGTGCCTATTGGCAGAAAATTCCCAAATCAGCCAAAGATAATCAAAGCCCTCCATGCCACGCAGCGCATCAGGGTTACGAAATTCGGGTTCAAAAACAATCTGTCCTTCCAGTTCTGCTACCAATCCAGCCTGTTTGGGTATGCCAAACTTGCTACTGAAGGGAGAACGAAAATATGCTATTGGTTTTATCTCCATATTTACTAATTATTACACCTTAATTATATATAAGACGAAAAAAGGCATGAATTATTTTGCCGTATGCACAAAATAATGTACCTTTGCAGACAGAACAAAAAACAAAAAGAAATGAAAATACAAAGACCATCGTATGAAATCTGGTTACAGAAACCAGGTGAGCTCGGTATCTACCAGCAGATAGAACGAGCAGGAAGAGTATGCTATAAAAGTGAGAATAATACCACAGTGGATTCAGCCAAGCCTTTCGTGGATCGGATGGTGCAGAGTGAACACTTTGCCATGCTGGAACATGGAACCGTGTATCTGGTATGCAAGCATGGAGAGTTGCCGCTTTATACCCACAACAAGTTCTCACGTCTGAAAACTTTAGACGGCAAAGACTATATTACAACCAATCTCCGAGTATTGGCAGAAAACAAAGCGATGGATGATTTGAAATACCTCAGCAACTATGAAGAAGGTAAGCACGAACTCCGTATTACCGTTCATTTTACTACTCAGATTTCCATAACCCGAGAATATAACCGTCATCGTGCCAACTCTATGGCAGAGCAGAGTACCCGATACTGCAACTATTCGAAGAATAAGTTTGATAACGAGATTACCATCAACCTGCCTACATGGGTAGAAGCAGAAGGCTTCGATGGTTCACAAGATCCCAGCGACTACCGAATAGAAGATATGTGTGCTGACATTGCAGAAGGAAGAACTGCAGAATGGAGTAAACTCACAACTTGGATATTCGCCAATCAGGCTGCCGAATATGCCTACATGAAACTGATAGAGGCAGGTTGCAAACCACAGGAAGCACGAGCCATCCTACCATTGGACTGCAACACAGAACTGGTTCATACCGCTTTCGTGAGTGACTGGAAACATTTCTTCGACCTTCGCGCATTAGGTACTACCGGTGCACCACATCCTGATGCCAAGATTTTAGCCTTGCCACTGATGGAAGAGTTTAAGCAGAAAGGTTACCTCTAAGGTTTAAAAAATATTAAAGCACCCTTTCAAAATACAGATTTTCTATTCTTTTGACATAACGAATAGATATATTTTGTATTTTTGCAGTGTGTTTTTCATAGTATTAGATTTAAGGTTATCAAGATTGGGGCTACGGCGGTAGCCCTTTTTTATTGTCTTTTTCAGCCTTACCTCTCTATTTTTTGCCGATTTTGCCACTTATTAGCCCCCAAAACGCATTTTTTTGAAGAAAAATGAAAAAAAGTTGGCGAAAAATTTGGTGGAACCAGAAATTAGTAGTACCTTTGCAACCGCTTAAGAAAACCAAGCTATAGTCATCCAGACTAAAACAATGGAGAGATGGTAGAGTGGTCGATTACAACGGTCTTGAAAACCGTCGTACCGAGAGGTACCGGGGGTTCGAATCCCTCTCTCTCCGCAAGAGCCTTCTGAAAGAAATTTCAGAAGGATTTTTTTATTTCCGTATTTGTATATTTCCTTCATATTCATTCACTATCCATGACAAGAAGACTTCAAATGCAAAATTATGCTATATTATTTGGTCATATCAAAGAAAACATGTAACTTTGCTAAAAAGTAAGCTATATGCAAGAAAAGACAAGACAATGATAGATCGCTGTTACATAGAAATCACTAATACATGTAATCTCAACTGCCACTTCTGTCCAAAACATACAAGGAAGAAAAGACAGTTGAGTGCTGAGGAATTCGACCTGCTCACCGATAAGATACGCGGGAAGGTCTGTTTCCTATATTTCCACATTATGGGCGACCCCCTACTACACCCTCTTCTACCCGAGTTTATCAATATGGCAAGAGAGAAAGGTTTCAAAACCGTACTTACATCCAACGGCACTCTGCTACCCAAAGCTATGGATCTCCTTGACACACTTCCCCACAAAATACAGCTCTCGCTCCACTCACACGAGAGTAATGCCAAGGGAGAGCTTGCCAGTTACATGAACGAGGTGATGACTTTTTCAACCCAAGCCGCAGAGAAAGGAACCTGCATAGTTCTCAGACTCTGGAACCAAGGAGGAAAAGACCGGGAAAATGAAGAAGTAATGGAGCACATCGAAAAATTTGTTCCTAAACCCTGGAAAGAACGACCTGACGGTTACAGACTTGCCAATAATCTCTATCTGGAGTTTGACAGGAAATTCGAATGGCCCAACTTTGATAACCATATCGAAGAAAAGGAAATGATAAAAGGAAATCAGAAATCAGGTATCAGAGAAGAAAAAAGAGAAGTTTTCTGTAAAGCCCTACTCAAACAGATAGGCGTATTGGCAGACGGAACATTGGTACCCTGCTGTTTGGACCACAACGGAGATGTAGCACTTGGGAACCTGCTTGAACAATCGCTGGAAGAAATTCTGGCTTCACCCCGTGCCCAAGCCATGATAGAAGGTTTCAAGCACCATCAAGCCACAGAACATCTCTGTGAGACCTGTGAATCAGCCCTGGTAAGAAACAGTTTTAGAGGAAAAGCAAGAAGTTAATAGGAATTATGAAATATTATACAGCAATGACAATAGCTGGCTCAGACAGTTGCGGAGGAGCCGGCGTACAAGCTGACATCAAGACAATGTCAGCACTAGGCGTATATGCCGCATCGGCCATTACAGCCATTACCGTACAGAACACCCTGGGAGTTTATGCCATCCAAGACATCAACCCCGAAATAGTAAAGGGCCAGATAGAAGCTGTGATGGACGACATCCACCCAGATGCCATCAAAGTAGGTATGGTTAACGACCGTGCCACCATCCAGGCTATTGCAGAAACCCTGAAAAGATACCAAGGGGAATACCAGCATCTCATCATTGACCCTGTGATGGTTTCCACCAGTGGTTGCAGACTCATGCAGGAGGATGCTCTCAGCATTTTCATACAGGAGTTATTACCACTAGCTACCCTGCTAACACCTAACATCCCGGAAGCAGAGATACTGGCAGGAATGAAGATACAGAATAAGGAAGACATCCAGAATGCAGCTTTAGCCATCAGTAAGTTAGGCTGTAAATATGTACTCATCAAAGGCGGCCATTTCCAGGGAGCAGAAAAGATTGATTACCTTTTCGAAGACGGAATGCCTATTACCAGTTATCGAGGCATTAGCGTAAACACACGCAATACCCACGGTACAGGTTGCACCCTATCCTCAGCCATCACTTCTTATCTGGCAAGAGAAATGGATATGAATACAGCTATCGCCATGGCAAAGACCTATCTTTCAGGCGCAATTCTGGCAGGAAAAGATGTACAGATAGGAAAAGGTCATGGTCCGGTGAATCATTTCTATGAACCCAACGCACTGTTTATCAAATAACAGCCAACACCTTTATATAAACAAATAAAGTCACAACGAATATGAAATGGATAGTAATCACTCTGCCCGATTTTATAGAGAATGAATCAACCTATATCAACCAACTCTTTAAAGCAGGTATAGACCTGCTACATCTGCGCAAACCAGAATCAAATATAGAGGAGTGTAAGCGACTGATACAGGAAATCGATAAGAAATGGCATAAAAAGATCGTAGTACACGATCACTTCGAACTTTGTCAGGAATTTCATCTTCATGGTATTCATCTTAACAGCAGAAACCACGAGATTCCAGAAGGCTTTCAAGGAAGCATCTCACAATCCTGCCATAGTTTTAAGGAAGTAGAACAAGCTCTCCAGACTATATCACCCAAGAACAAAGACGAAAAGAGCGCGATTCTCAAACCTGCCTGCCATTATGTTTTCCTCAGTCCAATCTTTGACAGCATTTCAAAGAAAGGCTACAAACATTCCTTCTCTAACAAAGACTTAGAGGAAGCAGGCATCAATGGAATCATCAATGAGCGGGTTGTCGCATTAGGAGGTGTCACCCCTGAATATATTCCACAATTGAGAGCATGGAACTTTGGCGGAGCTGCTTTTTTAGGCGACGTCTGGAACAGAAGAACTGATGCGAACTGGGCAAAATACCTTACCGGAATTAAGAAGAAACTTACACCCGGAAATGCCAAGAATACGCTTAACAGTTCAAACATTTGGTAGAGGGAAATACACTACTTTCTAATAAGACAGGCCGAATCTCAACAATAAAAATAAAAAAATGCTTTTTTATTTTGTATTGTCTTCGATTTGCACTACCTTTGCACCCATGATATATCCAGATAATTTTGAAAATAAGATAGGATTCAATGAAATCCGCAAGATGCTGCGCGAAAGATGCCTCTCTCCACTCGGAAAGGAACAGGTAGACAAGATGGCATTCAGCAGCGATGCAGAACAAGTTAACGAATGGCTCATGCAGGTGCGTGAGTTCCGCAGACTGATGGAGGAAGTAGAAGACTTTCCCCTACAATATTTCTATGATGTAAGAGAGAGCATCCTCCGTATCCGTGTAGAAAACAGTCACCTGGAGGAGGACGAGCTGTTTGACTTGCGACGTTCACTATCTACCATAGCAGATATGGTGAAAATACTGAATCACAGCGATGACGATGACGAGCCGGAAGACGGATGGAAAAGAGAGAAAAAGTATCCCTACCCAGCCCTACATCGCCTTTCACAGGATGTAGTTACTTTTCCACAACTAATTCAGCGCATCGACCAGATACTTGACAAATTCGGAAAGATAAGAAATAATGCAACCCCTGAACTTCTTCAGATTCGCAGAGAACTGGCAAAGACAGAGGGCAGCATCTCACGTACCTTATATAGTATATTGCGCTCGGCACAAAGTGAAGGCATCGTAGAAAAAGATGTTACCCCTACCCTGCGTGATGGCAGACTGGTTATTCCCGTCATCCCTACTCTTAAGCGTAAAATCAAAGGTATCGTACACGATGAGAGTGCCACAGGTAAAACAGTCTTTATAGAACCTACCGAGGTGGTAGAGGCAAACAACCGTGTACGTGAACTGGAGGGTGAAGAGAGAAAGGAAATCATTCGCATCCTCACCGACTTCACCAACAAGGTACGCCCATACTCCAAGGAAATTCTGGACAGTTACCGTTTTCTTGCCATCATTGACCTGATACAAGCCAAGCAAAAACTGGCAGAAATCTTCAAAGCCATAGAACCCGAGGTAGAAGACCACCCACACATAGACTGGACCCGTGCGATACACCCATTATTGCAGCTATCTCTACAGAAAAAAAACGAGAAAGTAGTTCCGTTGGATATCATGCTTACACAGGACAAACGCATTCTTATCATCTCCGGGCCAAATGCAGGCGGCAAATCTGTCTGTCTGAAAACCGTCGGATTATTACAGTATATGCTGCAATGCGGTTTGAGCATCCCTGTAAGTGAGCGTTCAAAGACAGGTGTTTTCCAGAACATCATGATTGATATCGGTGACGAACAGAGTCTGGAGAACGACTTGAGTACCTACTCATCTCATCTTCTGAACATGAAGAATATGATGAAGGCAGCCAATGGCGAGACCATCATTCTGATAGATGAGTTTGGTACAGGTACAGAGCCAGGCATCGGTGGTGCTATCGCCGAAGCTGTACTCGACAAGTTCTGCAAGCAGCAAGCTTATGGTGTGATTACCACCCACTATCAGAATCTGAAGCATTTTGCCGACAGCCATGCAGGAGTGGTTAACGGCGCCATGCTCTACGACCGCCATGAGATGAAAGCCCTCTTCCAATTAGCTATCGGCAGACCAGGTTCTTCTTTCGCTATCGAAATTGCAAGAAAGATAGGATTACCTGAAGAAGTAATCAAGGAAGCATCAGATATCGTTGGTTCAGAATACATTCAAAGCGACAAGTATCTTCAGGATATTGTTCGTGACAAGCGATATTGGGAAAACAAACGCCAGAATATCCATCAGCGTGAAAAAGACATGGAGAAAACAATCTCCAAGTACGAAAACGACATAGAGGATATTGAGCGAAGCAGAAAGGCAATTCTCAAAAAGGCAAAAGAAGAAGCCGCAGAACTTCTGAAAGAAAGTAACAAGAGAATCGAAAACGCCATCCGGGAAATCAAAGAAAGCCAGGCAGAAAAAGAAGAAACCCGCCGTATCCGTCAGGAACTTGATACCTTCAAGCAAGAGGTTCAAGAAATTGATACCAAGGAGACCGATGACAAAATTGCCCGCAAGATAGCCCAGATTCAGCAACGCAAAGAGCGCCATGCCAAGCGTCAGGCTGAAAAGAAAGAGAATCAGGAAAAGGCTGCAGCAGCATTAAGGAATGCACAGAACAAGACTCAAGCAGATAGTAAACGTGATATTCAGATTGGCGATACGGTGCGCATCAAGGGACTGACTACTGTCGGAAAGATAGAAAACATTACTGGAGATACAGCAACTGCCGTATTTGGAGGAATGAGAACCAAAATGCGCCTGAACCGTCTGGAGCATGCCACAACTCCTGTTGAAAATGCAGACAAGACAGAAGAGCGCAAGGAAAATCTGGCTTCATACGGTATCAGTAAGGAAACCAGAAAGACCATAGACTCACATAAATCCAACTTCCACCAGGATCTGGACGTTCGCGGAATGCGAGGCGATGAAGCACTTAATGCGGTACAATACTTCATCGATGATGCTATCCTGGTAGGAATGCCAAGAGTCAGAATCCTTCACGGAAAGGGAAATGGTATCCTAAGACAGCTCATTCGCCAATATCTGAGTAGTGTGCCTAATGTGACCCATTATGCAGATGAACACGTACAATTTGGCGGATCAGGCATTACGGTAGTTGATTTTTAGCAAACAAACGTTAAACAGCTGAAGTTTTTCGGCAAAACATTTGGCGGGTTCAAAGAAAAACCGTACCTTTGCACCCGCTTAAAAATTGAGACGGACAAGTCTCATACGACCAGCTCCCTCGGAATCCCCCAGGATGGGAACATAGCAAGGGTACTTGGTTGTAGCGGTGCGATATGAATCGCTTGTCCACCCGCCTCTTTAGCTCAGTTGGCCAGAGCACGTGATTTGTAATCTCGGGGTCGTTGGTTCGAATCCGACAAGAGGCTCAAAAAGGAATCTTCTAAAAGAAGATTCCTTTTTTGTTTACATACCCTTTTACTCATTATATTTCACAACATTACAGCTGAAACCTCAATTTTACGAGGTTCTATCTTTAATTATATATAAATATTATCACCCTTTACACCTTATATAATAAAAAAGTTGTATTTTTGCAAATTGATATGTCACATCCGTAGAAATACAATAAAAACAATGAATACAGAAAATAACGAGAATCAGGAAGAAAAGAAGACAAGCCAGCAAATGCATAAGGTTAAAACGATTATCATCGACACAGGCAAGATAAGACAGACCAAAGCATTCGCCCGGCAAGACGGCGCCATCCTCGGAGTTGTCTGGATTGTCAGTTTCGTATGTACCATGCTGGCAGTAGACCCACAATACCAGATGCTGGGATTCATTTCCAACATTCTCATCATAGCAACCCCATTTGTTGTGGCCAAGCGACTGAAGGCATTCCGTGACTATGCAAGAGACGGACATATCTCTTTCCGTCATGCATTCTACTATTGCATCCAGACATTCTTCAATGCAACCCTTCTGCTTACCCTTGTGCAATATCTTTGGTTCCGTTTTATGGATACGGGTCTATTCATGAACCAACTGCAAACCAACTATCAGATTGTAGCACAAGCGTATCAGTTAACTGCAGAGGAATCTAAAACCCTTCTTGATGCCGTCAGTATGATGAAACCGATAGCCTGGGCTTCCATGTTTATGATTACCGACCTGGTAGCAGGTGCTGTACTCAGTCCGATTATTGCTGCTGTAATGGCAAAGAAGGATAAACAACAGCATACAAAATAACAATAAATAAGAAACAAACAGATAAATACAAGATAATGGATATTTCAGTAATAATTCCTCTTTTCAATGAGGAAGAGTCGTTACCAGAGCTCTTCGCCTGGATAAAGCGAGTAATGGACTCAAACGATTTTACTTATGAAGTCATCTTTGTGAACGACGGTTCTACCGACCGTTCATGGAACGTCATAGAAGAACTTGCTGAGAAGAACGAGCAAGTAAAGGGTATCAAATTCCGCAGAAACTACGGAAAGAGCCCAGCACTCTTCTGTGGTTTCAAAGAAGCGCAGGGCGATGTTGTCATCACCATGGATGCCGATCTGCAGGATTCTCCAGACGAGATTCCGGGACTCTACCAGATGATTAAGAAAGAGGGATACGACCTCGTGTCAGGTTACAAGCAGAACCGTAAAGAAGGAGATCCTCTGAGCAAGACCATCCCTACCAAACTCTTCAATGCTACTGCACGCAAAGTAAGCGGCATACACAATCTGCACGACTTCAACTGCGGTCTGAAAGCTTATCGCCTCGACGTAGTTAAGAATATCGAGGTATATGGTGAGATGCATCGTTATATCCCATATCTAGCCAAGAATGCAGGTTTTGCCAAGATAGGCGAAAAGCCTGTTCATCATCAGGCAAGAAAGTTCGGCAAATCAAAGTTTATGGGATGGAACCGCTTTGTAAATGGTTATCTTGACCTGATGACTCTCTGGTTCCTGAGCAATTTCGGCAAAAAGCCAATGCACGTATTCGGCTTCCTGGGCAGCGTCGTATTCTTCATAGCCTTCCTATCGCTCATCGGCTTAGGTATAGACAAGGCCATCGACCTGCACAACGGCATCTACGGACATCTCATTACCGATTCACCTTACTTCTTCATTGCTCTTGTAGCGATGGTTTTGGGTAGCCAGCTGTTCCTTGCCGGATTCCTGGGCGACCTTATCAGCCGCCAGAACCCAAACCGTAACGATTATCAAATAGAAAAAGAAATAAGATGCGGAAAATAATACCTTTCGTCGTTTTCATGGTTCTGGCCATGATGGGATGTACATCTCTCGACTGCCCACTCAACAATACTGTATATACCAAATACAAGTTGATGGGCGACAACAAGACGCTAAAAGACACGCTAACGATTTCTACGAAAAAGATAGCAGGAACAGATAGTGTGCTGATCAATAAGGATGTAAACGTAGACAGTTTCAGTCTGCCTATGAGTTACAGCCTGGATGAAGACGTATTGTTTTTCGAGATACATACCCTATCGAAGCAAGTATTCAAGGACACCGTGACTGTATCAAAGGAAAACCGCTCTCATTTTGAGTCGGTAGACTGCAGTCCATCGTTCTTCCATACGATAACCGATGTAAAGACTACTCACAATTATATCGACTCAATAGTCATCAATCAAAAAGAGGTAAATTATGATGCATCCAAAGCACATTTCTACATATATTTTGGCAGCCGCAACTAGTATGCTATCCCTATTTGCTGTTCTCCCCTGTCATGCCCAAAGCAAGAAGAAGATCATAGAGCAGCAGCCTGATACCATACCTTTTTTTAGAGGTATGGCTGTGGGAGTTGACCTGATAGGTCCCGTACAGTTGATGGTTAGCGACTATGGGCAGTACGAAGCATCTCTCCGTATCAATCTGAAAGACAAGTATTATCCTGTTTTCGAATTGGGTTATGGAAAGGCAGATGCCAGCGATGAGGCAACCCAAATCACCTACAAGACCAGCGCTCCCTATTTCAGATTAGGTGTAGACTGGAATCTTCTGAAGAACAAACACGACGACTACCGTCTGTTTGGCGGTTTCCGTTATGCCTGCACCTATTATGAATATGACCTGAGCGCCCCACCCGTTACAGACCCAGTATGGGGCGGCGAAACGCCCTATGGCGGAAATGGCATTTCCTGCAACTATCATTGGCTGGAAGGCGTAATAGGTATAGATGCTAAAATCTGGGGTCCCGTCCGTATGGGTTGGAGTTTCAGATACAAACGCCGCCTCTTCAAGAACGATGGAGAATTAGGCAACACCTGGTATGTGCCAGGCTACGGTAAGCAGGGAGGTTCACGCCTTGGCGGAACATTCAATGTAACCCTAGAGATTTAAAGACTTCATAATGTGTAAAGAATGAAAAAAAAGAAACTTATCTGGCAAATTCCATTTCTGTTGATACTTATCGTTGGTACCATCGTTATCATACGTCAGCAGCATAATACGCCCTATCAGAAAAATACCGGCTTTATCTTTGGCACCATCTATCACATTACCTATCAGAGTGATACCAACTACCAGCAAGAGATAGAAACAGAGCTCAAGAAGGTAGACCAATCCTTGTCTCCTTTCAACAAAACCTCTGTCATCACACAGGTAAACCAAGGTAAAGATATCGAAGTAGACGAAATGTTTACCGAAGTATTCCACATGGCAGAAAGCATCTCAAAAGAAACCAATGGAGCCTTTGATATCACGGTTGCCCCAATGGTAAACCTCTGGGGCTTTGGATTCAAGCAGGGGGTACCTCCTACGAAAGCCAAGATAGACAGTATCAAAACGCTGGTTGGTTATGAGAAAGTAGCCTTGGAAAAGGGACGCATCATCAAGCAAAATCCTAAGATCATGCTTGACTGTTCTGCTATCGCCAAAGGATATGGCAGCGACATTGTTGCCAGATTCCTGAAAAAGAAAGGTATCAGTAACTTTATGGTTGAGATTGGTGGAGAAATTGTAGTAAACGGTGTTAGCGAGAAACAAGTGCCTTGGCATATTGGTATCAACAAGCCAACTGACGATTCTACCAATACGAGTCAGGAAATTCAGGATGTACTTGATATTACCGACATCGCCATGGCTACGAGTGGTAACTACAGAAACTTCTATTATAAAAACGGCAAGAAGTATGCACATACCATAGACCCAAAAACAGGCTATCCTGTACAGCATAACATCTTATCTGCAACGGTTTTAGCCAAGAACTGTGCTACAGCCGATGCCTATGCTACCTCGTTTATGGTAATGGGAATGGAGGGCGCAAAACAGATTCTGAAAAAGCATCCGGACCTCTGTGCATATCTCATCTATGCTGACGAGAAAGGACAAAACAAGATATGGTATTCACCGTCTCTCAAAAACAAGATATTAAATAAATAAACTTACATGTCAACCAATAGACTATACGACAGTTTATTATCACTCCCATTATTCCTGGGAATGACTTGCTATGACTTCCAAAATGTAGCTGGTAAAACCCGTTTTGACTTTCAAAAACTGGAAGCGGGTGAAACTATAGTTGAAGAAGGCACCAGTTGTACACGTCTATATTATTTAATCAGTGGAGATATTAAGGTGATAACCCAGGCAGATGACTACGGCTATCAGGTAGAAGAAGACATTTCGGCACCGGAATCATTCCAGCTGGAACGACTTTTCGGTCTTACCCAGCGTTTCACCCACACTTATGTGGCAAAGAACAACTGCAGCATCATGTCAGTCAGCAAGCAAGAGATCATGAAGTTATCCGATGAATATGAAATATTCCGCATCAATCTTCTGAACTTGGTCTGCACCCAATCCCAGAAGAACAACCGCAGACTGTTCAGAGTTCCTGCCAAGACACTGAGTGAGCGTCTGATCCGTTTCTTCGAGAGCCACAGCGTCCGCCCGGCAGGCGAGAAAATCTTTCATATCAAGATGACCCGTTTGGCAGAAGAGATGAATGTAAAACGTATCTATGTATCCAAAGCCCTCAACGAACTACAGTCAGAAGGACTTATCCAGCTAGAACGAGGCAGAATCTATATCCCTGCACTGGAAAATCTCATCAAACGCTAAAGAAAATATAACGACCGATAAATATAAGTTAAAAACGTTTATTATCAAGGCAATAAAGCATTTTTTTGCTAACTTTGCAGCTAAAAAGTAACAATATGCAAGACAATACAATACAAAATAGAACCAACCCATTCTTCGTGCCTTACAATACACCGCACGATACAGTACCATTCGAACGAATCCGTCTCGAAGATTATGAACCAGCATTCATGGAGGGAATCCGCCGTGATGACGAAGCCACAGACAAGATTGTAAACGATCCGGCAGAACCGACCTTTGAGAATACCATTGCAAGAGTTGATACCGATAAGGGCGAACACTATTACGACCTCTTAAGCCGTGTATCTAACGTTTTCTCTTGCATGATGAGTGCTGAAACCTGCGATGAGATGGAAGAGATTGCACAGAAGATGAGTCCGATTCTCACCAAGCACGCAAATGACATCACGCTGAACAAGAAACTCTTCGAGCGCATCAAGTTCGTTCACGATCATCCAAACAGAGAACTGACACCAGAAGAGAAGATGCTTCTGGACACCAGCTATGACGGATTCGTACGCAGCGGTGCACTCTTAGATGAAGAAGGCAAAGAGAAACTTCGCGAACTTACAGAAGAAGCCAGTATGCTCACTCTGCAGTTCTCACAGAATCTCTTAAAAGAAAACAAGGCATTTACGCTCCATATCACAGACGAAGCTCAGCTCGACGGACTTCCAGAAACAGCAAAAGCTGCCGCTGCGCATACCGCCAAAGAGCAGGAAAAAGAAGGCTGGATCTTCACACTCGATTATCCAAGTTATTCTCCATTTATGACCTACTCTACCCAGCGTGAGCTCCGCAAACAGATGTATATGGCACGCAATACGGTATGTACCCATGATAATGAGCAGAACAACCTGGAAATCTGCAAACGACTGGTAAACCTGCGCAGAGAGCTCGCCCAGTTGCTCGGTTTCGAAACCTATGCCGACTATGTTCTTCGCCATCGTATGGCAAGCAATACAGAACATGTATATAAACTTCTCAACGACCTGATAGAGGCTTATAAGCCAACGGCAGAAAAGGAAGTGAAAGAAGTGGAAGCCCTTGCCAAGAAGCTGGAGGGTAAAGATTTCGAAATGAAGCCATGGGATTTCGGCTTCTATTCTCATAAACTCCAGATGGAGAAATATAATCTCGATGCAGAAATGCTTCGCCCTTATTTCCAGCTGGACAAAGTGATAGGCGGCGTGTTCGGCCTCGCCAACAAGCTGTATGGCATCACCTTTAAGGAGAACAAAGAGATACCGGTATACCACCCAGACGTCAAGGCATACGAGGTATTTGATAAAGACGGAAGCTATCTGGCTGTATTCTATGCCGACTTCTTCCCTCGCAAGGGCAAGCAAGGAGGTGCCTGGATGACAGAGTTCCAGGGACAGTGGATAGACCATAAGGGCAACAACATACGTCCTCACGTAAGTGTGGTAATGAACTTTACCAAGCCAACAGAAGAAAAGCCTGCTCTCCTGACATTAGGAGAAGTAGAAACCTTCCTCCATGAGTTTGGTCACAGTCTTCACGGCATGTTTGCCAATACCCGCTTCGAGAGTCTTTCGGGAACCAACGTATGGTGGGACTTCGTAGAATTGCCATCACAGTTTATGGAGAATTATGCAATAGAGAAAGATTTTCTCCGTACATTTGCCTTCCACTATCAGACAGGTGAACCATTGCCAGATGAACTCATAGAGCGCATCATGAAGAGTCGCAACTTCATGGCAGCCTACGGTTGCTTGCGCCAGGTAAGTTTCGGATTGCTTGACATGGCATACTACACCCAAGAGAAAGAATTTACTGCCGACATCATGCCTTATGAAAGGGAAGCCTGGAAAAAGGCAATGATATTGCCACAATTGCAGGAAACCTGTATGACCGTACAGTTCTCCCACATCATGGCAGGAGGTTATGCAGCAGGATACTATAGCTACAAATGGGCAGAAGTATTGGATGCTGATGCTTTCAGTGTATTCAAGAAGAATGGAATCTTCGACCAGAAGACTGCTCAAAGTTTCCGTGACAACGTACTCTCTAAGGGTGGAACAGAGCATCCTATGGTTCTCTACAAACGGTTCCGTGGACAAGAGCCAACCATCGATGCACTGCTGGAACGTAACGAAATCAAGGTACAACATAAAGGATAAAAGGATGGCAAACGAACTTTCCAAACAAACCAAGCTCGACCTTCGCTATTTGCGAATGGCACGTATATGGGCTGAAAACAGCTATTGCAAACGCCGACAGGTTGGTGCACTGGTTGTAAAAGATAAAATGATTATCAGTGATGGCTACAATGGTACACCGAGCGGATTTGAAAATGTCTGTGAGGATAACAACGTAACCAAGCCATACGTTCTCCATGCTGAGGCTAATGCTATCACGAAACTGGCTCGCAGCAGCAATAACAGTGAGGGAAGTACGCTTTACGTCACCGCCTCTCCATGTATAGAATGTGCCAAACTGATCATACAGTCGGGCATCAAGCGTGTTGTATATGCAGAGAAATACCGTCTGGACGATGGTATCAAACTGATGCAACGAGCAGGAATCAAGGTAGAATACCTCAATCCTGATGAAAAATCAGTTTCTGAAGAAGATTAGAGATAAGATAGATAAAACGTTAGTAAAAAGAGAATTGTTATGAACATGAGTAAGAATAAGACCAACCGCTTTATGCCATTCATCATGGCATTCTGTGTTGTGATAGGTATTATCATCGGAACATTCTTTTCCAACCATTTCTCTGGAAATCGCCTCAACGTTATCAATAGTGGAAGCAACCGTCTGAACAACCTGCTCCATCTTATTGACGACCAATATGTAGATGCCGTGAACATCGACTCGCTGGTAGATAAGGCAATTCCACAGATTTTAGCAGAACTGGATCCACATTCCGTATATATCAGTGCTAAAGACGCAGCTCAGGCCACCGACGATCTGAAAGGCTCGTTCTCGGGTGTAGGCGTAGAGTTTGTCATCCGCCAAGATACAATACATATACAGAATGTGATACAGAATGGACCTGCCGAGAAAGCCGGACTTTTGGCAGGAGATAAGATTGTAGCCGTAGACGGCAAACCTTTTGTTGGCAAGATTGTAACCAATCAGGAGGCTATGCATCGCCTGAAGGGTCCAAAGGATACCAAGGTGAAAATCGGAGTTATACGATATGGAAGCAAGAAGGTTCAGACCTTTACCGTAACCCGAGGTGAAATACCGACAAAGAGTGTTACAGCAGCTTACATGCTTAACGACAAGACTGGCTATATCCGTATCAAGAACTTTGGCGAGAACACCTATCCGGAAATGCTGATTGCATTGGCCAAACTCTCACAGCAGGGATTCACCAACCTCTGTATTGACCTTCGTGATAACTCAGGAGGTTACCTGACGGCTGCAGTAAACATGGCAAACGAATTCTTGCCAGACAAGAAGCTCATCGTTTACACACAGGGACGCAAATCGCCTAGACATAACTATATGAGTGACGGTAAGGGTGCCTACCAGAAGATTCCGATGGTAGTTCTCATCAATGAAGGTTCTGCATCATCTGCAGAAATCTTTGCGGGTGCCATGCAGGATAATGACCGTGCTACCATCATCGGACGACGCTCGTTTGGTAAGGGACTGGTTCAGCAACAGATAGAATTCCCTGACCACAGCCTCATCCGTCTGACCATTGCGCGCTACTATACTCCTTCAGGAAGATGCATCCAGAAGCCATATACGCTGGGAGATGACAAGGATTATGAGCAAGACTTGCTTGACAGATACCAGCACGGAGAGTTCTTCTCACAGGATAGCATCAAGCATACAGGACCAGCTTATCATACAGGTAACGGCCGTGTTGTCTATGGCGGAGGTGGTATCACCCCAGACATCTTTGTTCCTGAAGATACGCTCGGCATGACATCCTATTTCAAGGAGGCTAGTCTGAGTGGTCTCATCTTGCAGTTTGCCTTCACTTATACAGACGATAACCGTCCGAAGTTGAACAACTTCAAGGAGATGATGGAACTTGCCGATTATCTTGACAGTCAGGACATGGTTGAAAAGTTTGCCAGCTATGCTGATAAACGTGGTTTGAAACGTAGAAATCTTTTAATCAAGAAATCACACAAACTATTAGACCGTGTCATCGACAGCCGTATCATCTACAATATGTTGGACGAGCAGGCATGGACCCAGTACATCAATCTTGATGATCCAGTCATCAAAAAGACGCTGGATGTATTTGAGAACCATGCAGCATTTCCAAAGAAACCAGAGCCAGCCAAAAAAGGCGCTGCGAAGAAAGAAAAGATAGCTATGACGAATACGCCCTACAACTATTCTTCCTTACACCATAATAATTGTATGATAGCAAATGCTTAACGCATGGACAAGAAAGAATTAAGAAAAATCATAAAAGACAGAAAGCGACAGTATTCCTCAAGACAACTTGAGGAACTGTCGCTTTCTGTATTATCACGTTTAGATTCCAACCCGCATCTTCAGAATGCCCAAACCATACTGATGTACTATTCGCTTCCTGATGAAGTGGACACCCATCATTATATAGACCAACTTGTTTCCAGAGGAAAACGGGTGATACTACCCGTTGTGCTGGACGATACGAATATGGAACTGAGAGAATATTCCGGAGTTCAAGACCTGAAGGAAGGAGCCTATCATATACTTGAACCTAAAGGCAAGATTTATCCGGAAGAGAAATATCCTGAGATAGAACTTGCCGTAATCCCAGGTATGAGTTTCGATATGAAAGGCAACCGGTTAGGAAGAGGAAAAGGCTATTACGACAGATTTCTTGCCCAGATTCCACATGCATACAAAATAGGAATCTGTTTCGACTTCCAGAAAATCAAAGAGGAAGGACTCCTTCCTGTTACCCCTACAGATATATGCATGGACGAAATCATATAGAGTATATAGAACGGGGAATATTAATAAAAGCGTATATCTGCAATAACCTGTGCACCAACCTGTTCATTCAAACGGCGAACAAGGGTAGCACGGCTCATCGTGAGGTCAGCCCTCAATGCAGCATTCTCTATCTTTACATAGAGAGTCTGGTTCTTGATAAACTTATCACCACAATATGCAGCAATATTTTCCCCTACAACAGAATCCCAACTCATTATCAGGCGTTTCTGCTGCAAAGGTGTCTCCAAGCCTTCCTTTCTCAGAAATTCGGGCAAGAGTTCTGCTATTGACTTAACTTTTCTTTTAAACATATTCTTACTTTATTATTTCCCCATTCTCTACATAGAATATCGTATGATCTCCCTGCATGTTCTGGAGAATCTTATCCAAATGATCACGGTTCGTATCCGTAATAAAAATCTGTCCGAAATGGTCACCGGCAACCAGTTTCACAATAGCCTCAACCCGCTGTGCATCCAACTTATCGAAAATATCATCTAAGAGGAGCAAAGGAAGTGTATTGGAACTCGTGCGCTGCAGGAAAGTAAATTGAGCCAGTTTCAGGGCAATCACGAAAGTTTTATTCTGTCCCTGACTTCCCTCTCTCTTCATCGGATAATCACCCAGCAAAAACTCCAGATCATCACGGTGAACACCATGCAGAGAATAGCCTACAGCACGATCCTTAAACCGGTCGCGCTGGATAACATCCAGCAAAGGACCTCTCTGGCAATGAGAAACATAGTGAAGACGGACCTGCTCCTTATCACCCGAAATCTGCTGATAAATCTGCTGAAACAGCGGAACCAGTTCGTCAACGAAAGCCTGCCGTTTCCGGTACAGCAATTCACCATTACTCGCCATCTGCTGTTCCCAAAGTTCCAGCAGCGTAATATCAGGCTCCTCCTCCATTTTCAGCAAAGCATTTCTCTGTTGCAAAGCCTTATTATAGTTGGACAAAGCCTCTATATAAGAGTAATCATACTGAGAGATGACCACATCCATCAGTTTTCTGCGCTCTTCACTTCCCCCTTCTATCAGAGAAACATCAGATGGAGAAACCAGAATCAGAGGGATAAGCCCAATATGTTGCGAAAGACGCTTATACTCCTTCTTGTTTCTCTTGAAATGCTTCTTGGTACCTCGTTTCATGCCACAGTAAACATTCTCTATCTCCCCCTTATCGTTATCATAATTTCCCTCCAGCATAAAGAAAGGCTCATCATGAGTAATAATCTGGGAATCGATAGAATTACAGGCACTCCTACAGAAAGAGAGATAGTAGATGGCATCAAGGAAATTAGTCTTTCCCATGCCATTATGTCCTATCAGACAATTGATTTTGGGCGACAACTCCAGATTGGCGCTCTTTATATTTTTAAAGTTAATAATGGAAATATTCTTTAAAATCATAGTCTCTTTTCTGCTTTTATAGTGCAAAGTTAGCAGAAAAAGAGGAAAAAACAAAAAAAATAGGCTAGAAATTTCAATAATTGAATAAAATTGAGTAAATTTGCAGAAGTTTAGCGGCATTCCACAATTTGAAAGCTAACTTTCTATTGAACAGATTGCCACAAAACCAGAAACGAAAAAGTATAGAATAATAAAAAAGCAAAATAAAAATGGCAAACAAAAACGTACAGGCTCAGGAAACAGAGAGCCTAAACATTCGTGAGGCCTTCTTCTTGAAGTACAAGAAGGCAATTATCATTGCAGTAGTAGCTATCATTGTTATCATTGCAGGTGTATTCGGTTATGTATCTCAGATCTCAGGTCCTCGTGAGGACAAGGCTAGCACTATGCTTGCTAAGGGTCAGACCTACTTTGCTAACCAGATGTATGAGCAGGCATTGAAGGGTGATGGCGCTGGCTATGTAGGTTTTACTAAGATTGCTGACGAATACAGCAGCACAGATGCAGGTAATCTGGCAAACCTCTATGCAGGTCTTTGCTATGCAAACCTCGGCAAATGGGCAGAAGCTCAGAAGAGTCTGGAATCTTTCTCTTCAGAAGACGACCAGATGATCAGTCCTGCTGCTGAAGCTGCTTTAGGTGATGCTTATGCGCATCTCAACCAGCTCGACAAGGCTGTAGATGCTTTCAAGAAGGCTGCTTCTATGGCTGACAGCAAGGCCGACGAAGGTACAAACAACAGTCTTTCTCCTACATTCATTATCAAGGCTGGCGAGATTCTCGAAAGCCAGGGTAAGAAAGACGAAGCTTTGAAGCTTTATCAGGATGCTAAGAAGAAGTATGTTAACGCTATGCTCGTACAGAGTGGCGAAATCGACAAGTACATCGAGCGCGCTTCTAACTAATCTGTACTGATAACTATTCGAAATCAATATGGCAACAGCACTTCATAATTTATCTGAATACGACTTTACTAAAATACCAGACGCCAGTAACATGTGCTTTGGTATCGTTGTAGCAGAATGGAATCCTGAGATAACGGGCGCTTTGCTCGACGGAGCAGTAAAAACACTCGAAAAACATGGAGCACTCACTGAGAACATCCATGTGAAAACTGTTCCAGGCAGCTTTGAACTTATCTACGGAGCCCATCAAATGGTTTTGAATGGCGGCTATGATGCAGTCATCATTTTAGGTAGTGTGATACGTGGTGAAACTCCTCACTTCGATTACATCTGCGAGGGTGTTACCTACGGAATTGCCCGTCTGAATGCTACTCAGGAAATTCCTGTTATCTATGGTCTCTTGACTACCAACGATCTGCAGCAGGCTAAGGATCGTAGCGGCGGCAAGTTGGGTAACAAGGGTGATGAGTGTGCTATAGATGCTATCAAGATGGCTAAGTTCTAGTCTTCACAACGAGAGTTGATAAACTGAATGTTATATATATAATAAGGTATAAGCATATGAAACTCTACCAGCTATTACAGTCGTTTGAATTTGAAGAGATTTTTCCAACAGTCAATGTGATGTTTCCAAATGCACAGTTGCATCGCGATATTTTTGAAAAAGCATTCGATATGCTTTGCAATATCCAACCTATCACATCCAAAAAGGTTATCAAGTTTGAACTGATGGAAGATCCTGACTCAAATGATATGTTTGTTGGAGCAAATGATAGCTGTTTCCAGTCCACATGGGATGTATGCCTGGGAAAGGAAGTCAAAAAAGGCAAAGGCGCTGATCTCAATGATGTAGAATTGGCTGCCAACTGCTTACTCAATGTTCTTTTCATCGGACGTCATCCTCAAGGATTTGACAAGGACTACAAAAAGTTATTGAAATAAACTATCAATACATAATAAAAAAACTCCTGAAGTTGTTTGAAACAAACTTCAGGAGTTTTTTTATTTAACATTCAACATTCAACATTCAACATTCAACACTCAACATTCAACATTCCCTATTCCGCCCCCGGCTCGCCCAGATATTCGAAGATGGTGGATACCTGGCGGGGAGGGAAATACTGGCTACGATTCTGGTAGCCTAGGCGCTGCAGCTCGTTCCAGAGGGGCTCACAACGCTTGATCCATTCCATGATATGACGGCGCGCTGTTGCCCCGTCGGTTGTGTCGGGAAAGTAGAGCAGACCGAGTTCGGTCTTGCTGTACATACGTTGGGGATAATTCATAAGCTTTATATTTTTTATAATCCTTCTACACCATGATCCTTAAAGAAACCTACCATGGCTGTGGTCATATAGCCACCCGTGTTCATCTTCTTGTTCGAACGCCTGCAGTTGGCTATGTAATAATCCTTTCGCAGGAAGAAGTCCTCCAGGTCGCCAATCATATCTAACCTGAGATAGCCGCTCAACTGCTCAGCCTTCTTCTCGCTCACATCATAATTGCATTGCAGCCGGAGTTTCAGTTTGCTCCGCTGCCCTCTCAGTTCGCTGCTCACTTCTCCACCCTCTGCAGTTTCGCCTGAAGTGCGACGGTCGTGCAGGGTAAAGGTGATGTGTTCGGGCAGGTGATGCTTCTCTTTTTCACCCTCCTCCAGAAAGAAAGGCTTATAGGTAAGATACTGGTCGATGACGTGGTTCCGGTAAAGGCGCTTGAGGTCTTTGCAGGCGAAAGCCAGACATTTTCTGTCCAGTTCCGACCAGGTCTTGTAGTAATCTTCCCTGCCATGCATCAGTTGCTGGATATGCGCCGTTTTGCTGATGGTGAATCCCTTTACCGCCCAGCAGTTCATGATGAGATACAACTTGATGCTCGATGCGCTGCGGCATTGGTTGATGGCATTGAGGTCGATATAGCTAACTCCCTTGTCGTAATTGTAGAAAAACCGTATCACGTTGTTGTCGAAGCGGAAATTTACCATCCAGTTCTTGTGCCGGTCTTGGTATATCTCACTCTTAAACAGGCATGAAAATTTCCGGTAGTATGTCTGGTCGCCCTGCTTGAACGGTAGCTGGATGGGGTGCGATTCTATACGCTTGATGGCATCGCGCAATTGCGGATAATGGTGAGCACCATAAGGAAACTCCGACAGTTTCATGATGACATCGGTGTGACCTGCTGCTCTCTGTTCTGCGGTGAAGCCATTAAAAGTCTGTGAAGTTAATCGATAAGGGATTACATAGCCCAAGATTGCTTTCTGGGCATGCTTGATAATCTGTAGAACGATTTTGAGTTCTACCACAGAATAGTTCTGGTAAGACAATCCCTGTACGCCAAGGATGGCTATCAGTTGTTTCTCTTGTTGATTTGTCTGAGGGAAGGACTGCTGTCCGCCCGGAGGCTGTTGATTTCGTTGTTCCATATTCGTTTTTCTGTTTAAATCGTTAGTGGCCTACCGATTGGGGCAAGTCTTGGTTAATGTTTATTGAAAACCGGCATGGAATTGGAGTAAGGAAAACAAATAAGATAAAACGATCTATCCGCATGGGTAGATTTCTGCCGTTCATTCTTACTTACAAACGTTCCTTACTTCGCATCCATGCCGATAAATCATAATCAAATTTATCAGGCATAGAATGCCCTGTAAGGATTACCGTTTGTTCACTCACCTTTCGGGGCAGAAAATCCTACTCAATGAGCTATGTTCTAATCCTTAACCGAAAGCATTTCCCGGTGTCCTTCATCGGGAGGAGAATCGCATTCTCCGCGCTTTCATGTTGCAAAAGTAATATTAATTTCAGACTTATGCAAATTTTTGAAGAGAAAAAATGCATTTTAGTGGCTGATTTGTTGAAAAAAAAATCTTTTTCCTCACGTATTACGTATAATGTAAAAAATGTAAACGTATATATATAATATACTTGGTATAATGTAGGGAAGAAAAATTAGCACCTAACTATCTGATATTCAATATCTTGTATTTTTAAGATTCGCCCTGGTAGTCATTGGGGCATATCAGAAGGCACATGATTGGCTCTGATGGTACCTATTATTGGCCCTGGTAGTCATCAAAAAAGGATAATTCTCTCTGGTAGTCATTGCCCACCCAAATGAGGTAAACAAACGATGTTCTTCCGTTTACCAACTGATGTGGCTGCGTCGGGTTAAGGATATGGCTGAACTGGGTTACGCAGACGGCTGGATTCGCTTACTCAGACGGCTGGACTCGCTGATTGAGCCACTTGAGTAATCTGACAGAGCCACTTGAGTAAGCTGATTGAGCCACTTGAGTAAGTTAACTGAGCCACTTGAGTAAGTTAACTGAGCCACTTGAATATTCTGCAGCATACGCTTGCGTGCAAAAGTATACATAATTGAGCCAAATAGAGCACAACTGGTACTTATCGTACCAAAGTGGACAAGTGGGGCACCGCCGATGTTGTATCTTTGTATCAGCATTCGGGAAGAGACCGGTGCACAACATGATTATTCACAATTTTAAAATTTTATGTATTATGGCAATTAATTACAGTTTAGTAAAGCTTGCGTCAAAATTTGGTGACAAAGCAGGAGTTCCTCTTTTCTACGCCCGTGCTCAGATGAAAGACTCCATTTCGCTCAAGAAGTTCGCGAAGTTGATCTCTATGCAGACCACTGTATCCTATGCGGATGTAACAGCCGTTCTGGTCAGTATGCAGGAGAACATGATCATCGAGTTGCAGCGAGGCAACCAGATTGATTTCGGCGAGTTGGGCAAGTTCCGCCTCCAGCTTACCAGTGAGGGTGCTGCAACCGCTGCCGAATTCAAGAGCGACATCAACATCAAGGGTGTGAACATCCAGTTTATCCCGGGCAGCGATCTTGCCAACATCTTCGTAGGTATGGAGTTTGAGCAGGTTGCATCACGTGCCGTACAGAAGGCTGCCCTCAAGGCTGAGAAGGAGGGTGCCAAGACTCTCGACATCGAGGAGGCTAAGAAAAAGCCTGCCAAGGACAATGCTTCTTCAGGCGGCGATACCACGGGTGGCAACACCTCAGGCGGCAGCACTACTGGCGGCGAAAACACGGGTGGCGGAACAGGCAGCACTGGCAACACTGGAGACGGATTAGAATAATTAACCTTTTAAAACAGAATAGATTATGACAGAAAAGAACAAGCAGAAATGGAATGAGATTATCAAGTTTGCAGTAACCGTACTGACTGCTCTCCTCGGGGCGTTGGGCGTTTCGGCAGGTGGACTTTAGAAGGATGCCTATGAGAGACATCGATATGATAGTGGTGCATTGCAGCGGTAGCCGCTGCGATCACCGTTATACGATGAAGATGCTGCGCTACGACCATGTTCATAACAACGGCTGGACCGACATCGGCTACCATTTCTACATCACGCTGGATGGAGTGGTTCATGCCTGTCGCCCGGTAGAGCGTATGGGCTCTCATGCCCTCGGTTACAATGCGCACAGCATAGGCATCTGTTACGAGGGTGGTCTTTCGCCCTCGGGTTGCATCAGCGACACCCGCACTCCTAAGCAGAAGGAGTCGATGAAGCATCTGATTCAGGATCTTCACCACCGTTTTCCGGGCATCCGTACCATCCTGGGGCATCGCGATTTGCCTGGCGTTCAGAAAGCCTGTCCGTGTTTTGATGCCACGAAGCTCCAGTACCTGCTGGATGCTTCCTGATTCTCTTCCATTAAGAGGGTTTTTCAAGAGCAGAATCCCTCTGATTTTATTTAACAAGTTAGGGCGCATCCCAATCCGATGCGCCCTTTTTCTTTGTCGTCATATTTCTTTCATTCAACACTCAATATTTACCTCTCAACATTCACCATTCTCTAACTTTTTCAGAAACTTTTCCTAGAAAACTCTTGCAGATATGAAAATAAAACCGTAACTTTGCGCTATAGAATTTTAAAACAGATGGTTATGAAGTACTTAGATCCTAAGGCAGACCTCACGTTCAAGAAGATATTCGGCAATCACCCTAAAAGACTGATCAGCCTTCTGAACGCACTCCTGCCACTCAGCGAAGAAGAGCAGATACACGAGATAGAGTATCTGCCAACGGAACTTGTGCCCCAGCTAGAAGGGGGCAAGAACACCATAGTTGATGTACTCTGCACCGACGTCAGAGGCAGGAAGTTCTGCGTGGAAATGCAGATGGAATGGTCTGACGCATTCCAGCAGCGAGTACTGTTCAATGCATCCAAGCTCTATGTGAGTCAGGCAAAAAAGGGAGGCAAATACAGCGAACTGCAACCAGTGTATTCTCTCAACCTGATAAATGATATCTTTGCGCATGACACTCCTGATTTCATCCACAACTACCGCATCGTGCATGATAAGGACAGCAATAAGGTCATCGAAGGCTTGCATTTCACCTTCATAGAACTCCCTAAGTTCACTCCTCATTCTATTGCCGACAAGCGCATGATGGTATTGTGGCTCCGTTTCCTCACAGAAATAAATTCAAATACGAAGGATATTCCTTCCGACCTGCTCAATGACCCAGAGATTGGAAAAGCCGTAGAGGAGCTGGAGATTTCCGGTTTCTCGGATGCCGAACTCCGTGCCTATGATAAATTCTGGGATTCGGTAAGTGTTGAAAGAACCCTTCTGGATGACAGATATCAGAAAGGAATGGAAGAAGGCATGGAAAAAGGCAGAGCTGAAGGCAAACATGAGGCCAACACAGAAACAGCACAACGATTGCTGACAATGGGACTTTCTGCCGAACAGGTTGCCAAAGCTACCCAGCTACCTTTGGAAATCATTAAGAATCTGAGCAATTCATAAGCGGAGATGTAGATTACGATTATCACCATATAACCAAGGGTCTATACGCCACCTTTTCATCGTGGCATATAGACCCTTGCTGTTTCCCGTAATCAGATATATACTGTTAACCTAATTATATTTTAATGACGAGAGATCTGCACTATCCCTGTCTATCATTTGAAAGACGAAGGGATAACCTTCACTTTCTTCCATATTAATTTCAAATTAACTGTTTGTAGACAGGGATGCGGATTTTGTCTAATTGTTCTGTTGTCAGAGCCTTGACATCATCGTTAACCGTAAAATACACAGTAGGATATCGGTACTTACCATTAGGCATAAGTACCTTCGTTACCTGCTTGATAATCTCAACTCCATCAAGCGTAACTATCTTAGTCTCTGTTTTATCTACTATCTTTCCCATAAGCAGAATTTTTGTTATTTGATTAATTGATAATGCAAACAGGCACAATGAAAATTTGTTCTCAAATTACCGAGTGCAGCATTTCTGCTGCAAAGATACACTGTTTATTTGTAACTACCAAATTATTCGTGAAGAAAACAACATAAAACACATAAATTCCGACTCTGTCAGCATCCGTATCATATCCCCAAAGGGTTGTAAACGGCATTGTTACCGCCTGCATGCCATCCGCCATATCATAAATACAGAATAGCGGAGATGTAGATTACGAAAATCTCCATATAATCAAGGGTCTATACACCACTTGTCATCGTGGCATATAGGCCCTTGTCCTGTTACATAAAAAACGCAATCTCTCACTTTTTCCGTAACTTTTCCCAGAAATCTCTTGCGGGTTTGAAAATAAAGTCGTAACTTTGCGCTAGCATTTTAATATAGATGATTATGAAGCAGGTAGAAGAAAGATATATCAGCTTGCTGACCGACTTCGGTTTCAAGCGAATTTTCGGAACAGCGATGAACAAGGATTTGCTCATTTGCTTCCTCAACAGCCTGTTTAATGGCAGACAGGTTGTGAAGGACGTGAAGTATCTGAATCCGGAGCATGTGGGAGATGTATATACCGGATTTCTTCTTGGGTTAACCCCGTTATTTCCATGATGGTATTTTCATCCATACCCTTTGCCATCATTTTTTTGGCAATTTCTAGACTTTTATGATGGCTACCCCTTGCTTCACCTTTGGCAACACCTTCATCAATACCATTCATGTAATAACTCATCAGGACGCCGTAGTAATCATCGGCAGCCTTAATACTTTATCGTATTTTTCCCGCTCCTCACTACTCAAGAAACGAACATCTGGCAATTTTGCAAGATGATCGAGCATCTTCTCCACCCAGTGGTCTATAATATGTCCTTGTATATCCATAATTATCTTGTATTTTAGTATTCTTTAAACTTTCGCTCGTAATTCGCTCGTACTTTTTATATCTTCGCCAAAAATAATTACGTTATTATTCTACTAATAATCAACGCATTATAATTCTATCGCTCGTAAGTTCGCTCGTAATTCGCTCGTAATTCGCTCGTAATTTGCTCTTATTTTACGAGCGACCAATTTGATACATTACCTTTGGTTTCATTTTGCATGATTCCATCCTTACGAAGCTTACGTAGGATATTTCCTATTTTTGTCTTTTTCTGGGTATCATCCAACTGGTCAGAAATGACATTCCACAGCAGTTTGTCTATTTCTCCTCTTGACAACACCCCATGGTCTTTCAATGAATCTACGAGCAATCTCTCGCACGACTTCGAGTCAAGCCCCTTATGCATCGAATACTCCACCTTCTTGTCTGCACGCTGTGCAATGTGTTTCGCCACAAACAAATGAGGCTTTCTGCCTTCTATAAGATGCTTCTTTCTTAATTCCTTGATAGCTTCGTCACCGATTGGCTTATCACGCTGTACTTGATCAAGAAGTACAGCCTCCGTAAGGTTGATGTTCTGGTTGGCGAACAACATAAGACTATAATTCTCGTCAATAACCGTACCATACATGTGCATTACAACATGCGAGTCATCTGTCCCATTGTAGTCGGGCATCGGCAGAAATCGTTCCTTCTGACGCACAAACAGGTTGTGTATGCCATAACCTTGCGAATCTATCATCTTCAAGTTCACCATGGCCCTCATAAGGAAAGGGTTGCGATACAACTTCGGCGTCTTTGTACCAAAGATATATTGTGTATAGTCACCTTCAAGGAAACCGCCTGCGTTCTCAAACGTCAGTTTGTCCTTGTCTTCTGTAACTATAATACGCTCATTCTGCAAGTAATTCTGATGGGCTATGCAGTTATGCAGCCCCTCAAGTATGCTGCGCGTATCGTATTTCCAAACCTCGGCTGGTATAAGCGAATCCTGCGGATATATCTTGAAACGATAGTTGCGTATACGGCTCATCAAGGCCGTTGTCGCTTTGATGTATGGAATGGTGTAGATGTCACCAAACACCTCACCGTCCTGGTAGCATTTCCAAACTATCTGCGAAATGTGATAAAGTTTATGCACCTTTTCCGACTTACCCACAAGCAACAATGCCGTACGCGTAATCAGTCCGTCCTGTGTAAGATGGGCTTTATCCAAGAATGTGGCATCATCCCAAGTCTCCACGGCTTCTGCAAAATCGGGATAGCGCAGTTTATAACCTGCCCGAGCCAATTGTATTGCCTCAGGATCAAGATCGTCGAGTGTTGCATCCTCTACTATCTGTGCCGACCAGTCGATTTGCGAGGTATATATCTGGCGCATCCAGTCAACGTATGGAGTAAGGTCTGTAACATGGCTGTCCACTCTGATATATGGTTTCTGTTTATAAGTAGTTGGCTCATTAACAGCAGCAGGAATCTTGAACAGCACAACACGCAGTTTCCCTTCATACATGAACTCTATGATAGAGAAATTCACCTTAGGAACAACCATTCTTCTTAGGTAAAGTTCCAAAGCCTCATTACCTACCGCTTTCATCCTTGCACAGTCAAAGGTTGTACCTTTTATTTCTAGAGTTTCGTCATCTACACCAAAATACAGATAGGCAAAATCCTTATGATCAAGGCATGCACCATTCGACAAGGCTGAGATATATCGCCCCAGCTTATCTACTTCCTGATAATTGGATTTGAACTCCAAATATCTACATTCTTTTCCTATTTTGGCAATCTGCTCATTAAGCAGACTGGTATACTTCTGATTAACATCCATATTTAATTCTGTTTTGATGTACTTAAAATAGTAACGATGCCTGGATAATGCCAGTAACCTATTTATCTACCTAGGTAAACTTCATCCGCAACAGATGCTTTCCCCTGCATTTTCTTATACAGATAATCGATGCTGCAAAAAATAGTATTTTCTTCGTATTCATTATCGTTAGTTGTTGTTACTTTTTTGAGAGCAAAGGTACATTATTATTTCGAAACACGCAAGAAAATCGGGGAAAAGTTTTAGAAAAAGTTATCAGGAAGTATTAGGGGAGGCTGGTATCACATATTGGCTTTCATCAGAACTGAAATTCAAAGTCACACTTTTCTACGTTGCGCAACTTCTCCAGTTGCTCAGCTTTATGAGCCTTCAGTTTCTTTACCCATTCTGCCAGCTTGGGAGAAGAGCTCTTTATAACTATTGTTTCATTTACATGTACCATAAGCCTATAGTTTTATATATCGGGGCAAAAAGACTATTTCACTTGAAATTACCTCCATAATGGTTCCATTTGCCATCCCTGCGGAAAGCCGAGAGCTTTTAAGTCAATTTCGGGAAACCGAATGAACAACCATGTTATTTTGGGATAGCAATTTCAATCTTTTCTATCTCATTGAACATGAGTAGTCTCAGTTTCTTATCAAAACGATAAAGCATCATCACTTTCTTGAAGGATGAACCTTCCTTGTATAAATGTGCTGTCTTGGGCATCTTCAACAAAGGATACATATAAGCAGACAATCTGTAATAACCAATATTGTCAAGGTACTGTATGGCTTTGTTCCTATCATAAATCTGTAAACCTCGTGATTCAAGCAAATTAACGAGATTTTCTGAAGATTCAAATCGTTTTGTAAAAGGTATAAGATTTGCCATATTCAAATGTGTATAAATAAAAAACGCCTCGCACGATTTGAGCATTGTTAAGAGGCTTGGCGAGGACTGACGCTGCAAAGATACGAATAATTATTGAAATCACAAAATTTTCCGCAAGAAAAATCTCGCAAAAGTGAATATTTATGTTTAATAGTAATAATGGAAAGGGTTTAATGATATGAAACAACGCTAACACTCAATTTCCGAATACCTTTCTTACTGCATACGATGTGAAGGAAAAAGCCATCGTAACACCAGAGAATTGGTTGGAATGGGTGCTATAAATAAAAGGTAAAATCACCATATAACCAAGGGTCTATACGCCACCTTTTCTTCGTGGCATATAGACCCTTGTCGCTTCCCGTGAGGCGCAATGTGTACCAAACCTGTTAATTATAAGTAATAAAAACAAAAAATCTATCGTTTTTGTTACTTATGTGAAACAAAAAGAGTATCTTTGCGAAAAGTTTTACTCGTATGAAACAAAAAATATTAGAAAGACTAGGGTATTCCAATCGTATCGAACGCATGTTTGGACGTGGAATGATGATTGCATTGACGGGCCAGAGGCGTGTCGGCAAGAGTTGTGTGATGCGGCGAATTTATAATCACATCGCTGAGAATGAAGAAAATCACGTTATCTATATAGATAAGGAGAAAACCTCATTTGATATGATAGCCAACTATCAGGATCTGGAGGCTTATGTAGCAGCCAACATCGTTGAGGGTAAGGAAAACTATCTGTTTATTGATGAGGTGCAGGAGATTTCTGATTTCGAGAAAGCACTCCTCAGTATCCAATCGGATGATACCTGCCAGATTATGATTACCGGCAGCAACGCCAAGATGCTTTCGGGCGAACTGGCAACTCGCCTGAGAGGCAGATATATTGCTTATCGCATTAGAGGACTCTGCTATGAAGAGTTCCTGACGTTCCATGAACTGAAGGATGATGATGCTTCCTTGAACCTGTATCTGCAGTATGGCGGGCTCCCTCAGTTGCGCAGTTTAGGATTGGAAAATACGGATTTGGTAGAAGATTATCTTGACAATGTGTATAATACGATAGTACTTCGTGATATCATAGAGCGAGAAAACATCAGAAACATACCATTGTTGCGAACGCTGCTGAAGTTTGTGAGCGATAATATCGGTAAACAATTCTCAGCAACGAGTATTGTAAAATTTCTGAAAAGCCAGAACACCGAAACGTCTGCCAAGATGATTCTCACGTATTTGGAGTATTTAAGCAATGCTTTTATTATCGATCGAGTTAACAGATACGACATTCATGGCAAGCGACTTTTCGAGTTAGGCGACAAGTTCTATTTCGAAGACCTGGGAATCAGGAATCATATTATAGGTGGCAACAGGCGTTTTGATATCGAAAAGGTGATGGAGAACGCTGTATATATCCATTTGTGCAGGATGGGGTATAAAGTATATGTTGGTCAGATGTATAAGGCTGAGATTGATTTTGTTGCCGAGAAAGCGGATAGTGTGGCGTATGTGCAAGTTACCTATCTGCTGGCTTCTGAGGAAACGGTAGAGCGTGAATTCGGCAATTTGAAATTGATAAAAGACAGTCATCCCAAATACGTGATTTCTATGGATAGGCTTTACAGTCAAACCAATATTGATGGCATTAAGCACATTCATCTGCGAGATTTTCTGAAAATGACTACTTTGGTTTGATGCCAGGTAGATTATGAATATCACCATATAATCAAGGGTCTATACGCCACCTGTTCATCGTGGCATATAGACCCTTGCTGTTTCCCGTGAGGTGCGGTAAAAGTCAATGTATTAAGTACTTATGCCACACTTTTTTCTTGTTCTGCAGCAAACACCAGCATATAACTTATCTATTGGAAATATCAAATCCCAATTCTTTCCCCAAACGATATTACCAAACTCTATCTTGAACTTTTTGAATTTGTTTTCATTCAAGTAAGAGTTATATTGCGGATGTGGGTGATTTCTGATAAATGTAAGATTGAAGAACCGCGTTATACCCCATCTTCTTCCTCTTCAGCAGAAGCGTTGGTATCCAACTTCTCATCCTTTGATATAGAGATACTACCCATTCGGGAAATCTTAAGTACCAGAGGTACATATTCATCACTAGTAACATCAGGCGACCCTACACTTGCTGCGAAGTAAAGATAATCACCTTCTGCTTTCACATAAACAATACCGAGCAAAGCACCCATGTCCTGTGTATGTTTGTCAATATAGGATGTGAAATCTTTCTTTGTGAAAGTACGGCTAAAGAATTCAGAACCATCGCTTCTCAATACCTTAACCGAAATTCTGTTATCATAATACTTGGTGTTTTCGTCCAACTGGAGAACCGGAAGTTCCTTGTCAGAACTACGTTTCACCACCACTTTATAATGGGAACCAACCCAGTCAGCCTCCCTGGTCTGCTCATAATCACTCATTTTCTGAGTAGCTTTATTCACAACCTTAGCCACCGGTTTAGGAGCAATAATGATATTACTCTTCTTCTTTTCAGTACAAGCCGTCAAGCTAGAAATAGCCAAAAGACCTATTAATATATAATCAATTCGTTTCATTCCGTTATTTTTTATTACTGCAAAAGTACATTTTTCTTTTGAAATAGCCAAAGAAAAGAACCGAAATCTACATTCTTACACAAAATCAGATGCAAAAAAGGCGTCTACTTTCACAAGCAGGCGCCCTACATACCTAAATACTAACTAATAAATTTCCTATTGAATCTTACACGATATAATAAAAGTTCAGTTTATGAATTCTAATCGTAACTTTGACGTAAAGAAAATGAAAAGGTTTAATCAAGATATAAAAAAAAGTGCTTTTTCTGCTTTTTTTTTCATTTCTTAGCAAAAGAACATCAAAAAAAACGATTTTGTTTTGTTTTTCGAACAATTTGCCGTACCTTTGCAGCATAATAAAGACATTTAGTATGAAAAAGAGGTTAATATTTATCATTTCTGTATTTTTTGCCTTCATTTCATGTTCGCATCAGCAAACAGAAAAGAAGGAGCAAGTCATCGACACAATACCTGTGATGGTGATGCAGATACAGAAATGCAATCGCTTATATACAGCTGAAGCTCATGTTCATAAGATTATAACACATGATGACCAGCTCAATCTGAAAGGCTCCCTGTTCAAGAAAGACTTCAATATTCATGTTCCCGGCTCAAACCGCAAGGTGGCCATTCCGATGGATGCGACATTAAAAGCTTATGTAGACTTTTCAGGATTCTCTGCTAAGAACGTTAACCGACAAGGTGACAAGATAGAAATCATCTTGCCAGACCCAAAAGTGATGCTCACCAGCAGTAAAATCAATCACGAAGGTGTAAGACAATTCGTTTCACTCACCAGAAAGAACTACAGTGATGCAGAACTGTCACAATTCGAACAACAAGGCAGGGAAAGTATTATTCGCGATATCCCGAACCTAGATATTCTTGAGCAGGCACGCCAAAGTGCAGCAAACACCCTGATTCCGATGCTACAGGACATGGGATTTGCAGAAGAGAATATCAAAATCAGTTTCAGGAAGAAATTCACTTTCAACGATCTGAAGACTCTTCTGGATAAGACAACTATCGAAAAGAATCACTAAGCGAGGAGAACAATGATATGAAAAGAATACAAATCATCGTACTATTAGCACTGATCCTTATTCTGGGTGGAGCCTTCTATTGGCTCACCAAAGACAACGAGGTCAGCGTGGTACAGGAAGATAAGACAACCCTCTCACCCACTCAGGTAGAAAGCATCGAGAATATCGGCCAATGGGAATTTCTATCTGTAAGTGATGAAGAACTAATAGATACAATACGCCGTGGCTTTTTGGGCGACGACCAACTGGTACGTATCTATTACGGAACGTTGCGCTTGGGTATCGATATGAAGGATGTAAAAAAAGGATGGCTACAAGCCAGCCAGGACAGCATCGTTTGCACTTTACCTCCTATCAAACTGCTGGACCATAACTTCATAGACGAAGCGAAGACCAAGAGTTTCTTTGAAGAAGGCAAATGGACAGGCAGCGACAGACAGGCTATGTATGAGCGTGCTTATCAAGCCATGAAGAAACGTTGCTTAAACCGCACCAATATCTATACTGCACAGGCGAATGCCAAAACTCAGTTTAGAGAGATGCTGAAAGCAATGGGATTCAAAAACGTAAAGATAGAATTTGAGAAATAACAAGGTTATAACACATAAGTAACTGCGTTATCAGGTATAAAAAATATAGATATAAGATAAACATAAAATTTTTAAGAGATGGATGCAATAAACGATTTTTTCACCGCATTTAGTTCATTCCTTTGGGGATGGCCTATGATTATCCTGCTGTTGGGAACCCACATCTTTCTGACCATCCGCTTGCGCTTTCCACAACGCAAGATTTTCAAGGCAATCAAACTGTCTGTAAAGAAAGACAAGAATGCCACAGGAGATGTTTCACAGTTCGGAGCACTGGCAACAGCACTGGCAGCTACAATTGGTACCGGTAACATCATCGGTGTGGCTACAGCTATCGCTCTTGGCGGACCAGGAGCCGTACTCTGGTGCTGGTTAACCGGTGTCTTTGGTATTTCTACCAAATATGCCGAAGGATTACTCGCCGTAAAATATCGCGTAAAGACCAAGCGAGGCACGATGTTGGGTGGTCCTATGTATGCCCTGGAAAAAGGATTGGGCTGGAAATGGCTTGCAGTTCTGTTTGCCCTCTTTGCCGCATTGGCATCATTCGGAATCGGTAGCACGGTACAGGCAAATGCCATCTCTACCCTGGTAGAAAACCAATACGGCATTTCTCCATATATTACTGGAACCATCGTTACGGCTTTAGGAGCAGCAGTGATTCTTGGAGGCGTGAACAGTATCGCCAAGGTTTGCGGCATGCTGGTACCTTTCATGGCACTCTTTTATGTATTAGGCTGCATCTACATTCTCTGTGTAAATCATGCTTATTTATTGCCTGCCATCCACGTAATCTTAGACTCTGCATTCACGACTAAGGCTGCAGGTGGCGGTTTTGCAGGAAGTACCATGATGATTGCAGCCCGCTATGGTATAGCCCGCGGATTGTTCTCTAACGAAAGTGGTCTGGGTTCGGCACCCATCGTTGCTGCAGCAGCCCAAACCCGTAACCCTGTGCGTCAGGCATTGGTTTCATCTACCGGTACCTTTTGGGATACTGTCATCATCTGTGCCCTTACAGGTCTCGTCATCACCTCAAGTATCATAGCATACCCAGACATTGACTACCATAACGGAGCAGCACTCACCAAGGCTGCCTTCAGTAAGATTCCATATATCGGAGCTCCGATATTGACCATCGGACTGGCAACATTTGCATTCAGTACGACATTGGGATGGAGTTATTATGGAGAACGGTGTGTAGAATATCTGAAAGGCAAAAAGTGGATGCTCTGTTTCCGCATAGTCTATATTGCTACTATCTTCCTGGGTAGTGTCATCAGTCTGGGACTGGTTTGGAACATTGCCGACTGCATGAATGCTTTAATGGCGATACCAAACCTTATCTCCTTGCTCTGCCTGAGTGGTATCATAGTGCATGAAACCAGAAAGTATCTGTGGAGAGACCAGTTAGATAAAGACATGGACGAAAAAGAAATAGAGGAATTAGAATAAAAGACACAGAAAGGAAATACCCTGAAAGGGATAAAAATACAAAAGCTCGGTATTGCATCACTGCAGACCGAGCTTTTATTATTAAATCAACAAAAACTAATAAAATATCTTTTCTAAAAACCAAAAAACCTATTCGTTATGAACTTATGGTGCAAAGATACTACAGTTCGCGCAATAAACAGCACATTTTCTGTTGATTTCTATACTTTTTATTGGGCAAACGTTTGCACAGTTTGCCCTATCAGATTACAATTTATACTGCAGATGTTTCATTGCATGACCACCCCAAGTGGTATCATTGACATATTGGAAACCAACCTTCGTATAGAGACGCTCCGCTTTCGGATTGCCTTTATCACAAAGCAAACCTACAGCAGGAAGTCCTAATTCTCTTGCGCGAGAGATAGCAGCATCCAACAGTTTAGATGCAATACCTTTTCCACGGTATTGGTTAGAAACTGCCAAACTATCCAAATAGAACTCACCTTCCTCTGTTTCAAGCTCCATAGCCGAATAGTCTATTCCAAAAGCCACGATCGCAGCCTCAATAAAGCGCTTACGTAATCTTTTGACGTCAGCACCATCGTATGCAACCAAGATGCCAACAAGAATGCCATCAGTAGACATAGCAACCAATGTATTCTTATAACTATACTGACTGTCCTCCATCTCTACAAGTTTAGTCATCATACGGTGAAAATCAACCAATGTATGCTGAGGACCAGCAAAATTTTGGCAACACTGCGCATTCATCGCCTCCATGATAAGCGATGCGATATGCGAAGCCTTGTCAGGCGTAGCCTGTTCTATTTGAATTTTCATTATATTGTTTTTATTTTATTGTTTTATTATTGTTATTTCTTTCATGCTCCAGCATCGTGAGGAAATTCTACAAAGATTACTTTTTTCATGATTGCAGATTGGGTTTGATGCCTTATCGTTTACAAAGTTACGTATATTTTTTGATAAGAGCAAGTTTTTTATATTTTTTATTCGAAAAAGTTTTTTTATTCGAAAAAAAGATGTATCTTTGCCGCAGGTTTTGAAGCTAAATTTCTATTACTAGTATAATAGAGATACCCAAATCCCTTGGGTCCCAATGCTTCAAAACCTTTTTCGTTTTTAAGAGCGAAAAAAGAGGGTGTGTCATAAATCAGGATAATAGTTGGTGTATAACAGTTGACTACCGCATGCACAACAGGTGTTGTGCATGCGCATATCAGCTGTTATGCAAGCGCACAACAGCTGTTGTGCGACCGAAGATACTGACTGTCTCAACAACATATCCTATCTCTTTCAACAACTTATTCTATCTCTTTCAACAACATACCCTATCTCTTTCAGCAACATATCCTATCTCTTCCAGCAACATAACCCATATTTACCAACGACAAGAAGAGGGTGAATCATAAACTTATGACACATCCTCTTCTTCGCAATATAAATCCTTAATGTTTTGTTTTTCAGAATATTACTACAATCACAGAGCTACAGAAGCATCCTTTAAGTCTACTGCTTGTGCCTTTAGGGTTCCCTTTCCTTTTATCACAACGACACATTTTCCGAAGAATGCCTTGCGATGTGAATCGGTGAAACGCTCCAAAGAAGTCTGACAACCGTTATCTGTTCCCAGAATCTTTGGCGTTTTCAGGTAACCATGACCACTTGCCTCCTGTTCACTAGAAACTGAGAAGAAGATCTGGTTATCTGCGTTCGGACAGAGATTGCCGTCTTTGTCTACCACATTCACCTCTACAAAGGTGGTCAAATCAGAAGAGCCAAAAGCCTGACAGCCCTGATAGGTCTTCTTCAACACAAGATGATGAGGAGCTCCTGCTGTTTTTATGACCTGCTCTCTAAGAACTTTACCATTCTTTCTGGCTACAACCTTTACTTCTCCCGGTTCAAAGTTTACCCGCCACATCACATGATATTCAGTACTCTTTCTGAAAGCATCGCCTTCGTTCTTTGCACCGTAGACTGTCTTCTTACGGATGCCCTGACTCTTGCCATTGATAAAAAGTTCCACCTCATCGGCATGATTATAATAACACCACATGTCGATGGTCTGTCCCGGCAGCCAGTTCCAATGAGGGAAGAGATGAAGCACATCTTTCTGAGTCCACTCACTCTGATACATATAATAGCTGTCTTTTGGAAGACCCGCCAAATCGATAATGCCAAAATAACTGCTACGGGCAGGATAAGCATAAGGAGTAGGTTCACCGATATAATCGAAACCGGTCCAGATAAACTGTCCGCCCACAAAGTCGTTGTGCTTCACCACATCCCAGGTTTCTTCGTGGGTACTACTCCATGAGGCGTGGAAATTATCATAAGCCGAACACATAAACGATGGATCGGTATAAGGTAACCACCATTCCTTTGGCGCAGTATAAATGCTGTCGCTAGGCATCATATAGTAGCCACGAGTCTGCAAGGCAGAAACACTCTCCGACAGAATGAAAGGCTTGCCAGGGAAATTCTTTGGCACATCCTTCACCCATTGATGGTGATAATTGAAACCTATAACATCAATAGCCCCACTCTTAAAGAGATGATTCTTCGGGTCGGGCTCATTGCAGCCAGCAGTAACAGGGCGATAGCCCCAAGGATCATACTCCTTCACGATTTTTGCAAGATGCTGGGTAAGAAGCGAATTGACACTCAGTTCATCACTATGTGACAAGCTAGAAGCATCATGACCGGCATTCAGAATCAGGTTAGCCTGCTCCAGACTGAGCGTATCAGCAGCCGCATCCGACCATTGTTCGAGAACCTCATTACCGATACTCCACATGATGATACTTGGATGATTACGGTCGCGCCTGATGAGATCAGACAGGTCTTTCTTATGCCATTCATCGAAGAAACGGGCATAATCACCATTCGATTTTTTGCGGCGCCACATATCAAAACTCTCGTCCATCACGAGGATGCCCATCGAATCGCACATGTTCAGGAGTTCTGGTGCCGGAGGATTATGACTGCTTCGGATAGCGTTCACGCCCATATCGCGAAGGATGGTAAGTTTGCGATGCATCGCATCTTCATTGACAGCAGCACCCAGGCAACCGAAATCATGATGCTCACAGACACCATTTATCTTGAGATTCTTGCCATTGAGGAAGAAACCCTTCTTTGCATCAAACTTCACATCACGGAAACCGGCAGTTGTCGTAGCAACATCCACTACCTTCCCATTTACTAACAGCTCGCTTTTGACTGTATAGAGATATCCCTTTCCGATGTCCCAGAGATGCGGATTCTTCACCTTGAGTTTCTGTTCCCGAACACCCTGACTCTTGGCTACAATCTTTCCTGCAGCATCATAGATTGTATTACGGACAGAGAGTTTCATCTTGTTACCGGAAGCAGCGAAATCCACCTTCACCCTGACATCACCCTGTGGAGAAGTTGCTACATACTGTCCCCATTGGGGAATATAAGCAGTTTTCATGGTTTTGGTGAGCCAGACATGGCGGTAAATACCGCAACCGGAATACCAGCGGCTGTTAGGCTGGTCGCTGTTGTCTACCTTCACTGCAATGACATTATCACCCTTCTTATTAATATAAGGTGTAAGATCATACTCGAATGTACTGTATCCATAAGGACGGGTTCCGAGTTTATGCCCATTGATATACACGGTAGAATTCATATATACTCCATCAAAGGTGATGGTAAACCGGTCATACTTTTCCTTCGGATTCACCGAGAAGTGCTTACGGTACCATCCGATGCCACCCGGCAATGCACCACCACTGGCTCCCGAAGGATTCGAAGGAGAGAAATCGCCCTCTATCGCCCAATCGTGAGGAAGATTCAAACTTCGCCAATGCCGGTCTGAATAATCAGACTTTGACATTCCGGCACTATCTGCTAAAGTGAAAAGCCAGCCTTTATCAAAAGACTGGCGATCACGGGCGCTCAACGACTGAGCGCCCAATAGAAAGATTGCTAAAGCAAATATTTTCTTCATATTACTTCAGTTTTACAGTAACTGCCTTACCAGCATACTTCACCATCTTGCCCTTAGGCGCCTTGGCGAGGCTGATGCCCTGCTGGTTTTTATCACTAACAAGTACGATATTGAAGCGACGCTTCTGGAGCATACCGTCGAAAGCACCCTTACGGGCAGCAATAGTAACGGTCTTCTGAGCATCATTATACTTGAAGTCTATCATAGCATACTTACCCTTCTCGTAGTTGTAGTTGGTTCCCTCATCCTCATAGAGCGTATAAGAACCGTCCTTGCCTGCATAGACATAGAGGTCGATGAGTTCAGCCTTTTTCTGATCGCTCCACTCCATCTCTGGACCCACAGGAAGAATAGAACCCTCTGGAACAAAGACTGGAATCTTATCGAAAGGCGCATCAGCTACGATTGTCTGTCCACCGGCATAGTGCTTACCGGTATAGAAATCATACCAGCCCTTCTGCTTAGGAAGATAAACATTGCGGCTGTACTTCTGATACTCGCCTACAGGACAAGCCATGAGAGCAGGACCGAACATCCACTGGTCCTTGATGTCGTAAACATTGTCATCGCCGTTGAAGTCCATTACCAATCCACGCATCATCGTATAGTCCTTGAAGTGAACCATACCTGCCATACTGTAGAGGTAAGGCATCAGACGGTAACGGAGTTTATCGTAAGCAACGATGGTCTTGTAAGCCGGATGATCTGCCGGAGCAATGTTCCAGACCTCACGGGTAGGCCACTGACCATGAGTACGATAAAGAGGTACGAAGCAACCGAACTGGTTCCAACGCGCCTGCAACTCGCGCCATTCCTTCAAGTCAGCATTCTCCTTACCTGTCTTATCGAACTCCTGCTGGGCAGCCACATAACGGTTCTCTACACAGAAACCGCCCTGGTCCATTCCCCAGAAAGGCAGACCTGCCATAGAATAGTTCAAACCGGCTGTCATCTGAGCACGCATGTCTTCCCAACGGGTAGCAATGTCACCAGACCAGGTAGCCGTACTGTAGCGCTGTTCACCTGCAAAACCGGAACGGGTCAGGAGGAAAACACGCTGGTTAGGGTTCACGCTGCGCTGTCCGTTATAGATAGCATCAGCATTCACGATGCTGTAAGCATTGAAATATTCGGTAGATGTACCGAGGGCTGTAGGACCGGAAAGAGCCTTGCGGTACCACATCGGGGTACAGTCACGAACGTTTGGTTCTGATGCATCCATCCACCATGCATCGATTCCGAACTTATACTTGGTATAAAGATTCTCGTCCATCTGGCGCCAGAACATCTTGCGGGCGCCATCAGAATATGCATCATAGAATGAACCGCGGAAGCCGAGCCAGTCGTGAATATCATCCTTGATAGCCTGATGATACATCCAGCCCTTGCTATCGAGTTCCTTATAGTTCTTGACCGTATCATAGAACTTAGGCCATACGGAAATCATGAAGCGGCCATTCATCGCATGTACGCTGTCGAGCATCGCCTGTGGGTTTGGATAGCGTGCAGCCTCAAACTCATGACTTCCCCATGAATCCAGTTTCCAGTAGTTCCAGTCCTGAACGATATTGTCTACAGGAATATGCAGATCGCGGAACTTCTTCATGTTGTCCTCGATGTCCTTGCTGCTCTGATAGCGCTCACGGCTCTGCCAGAAACCGAGGGTCCATTTAGGATAAAGCGAAGCCTTGCCGGTAAGCGTACGGTAACCGGAAATCACCTCATCGAGATTCTGACCAGCGATGAAATAATAGTCCATATCCGGCGACATTTCACTCCAGATGCTCAACTGGTTCTTCTCTGCCTCAGAACGAGGAGCTGCTACGCGAAGTCCGCAGTAGGAAACATCACCATCTGGCTGCCACTCGATACGGATAGGAGTCTTTACGCCCTTCTTGATAGGAGTTTCAAACTTATAAGAGTTCGGATTCCATGCTGTACGCCAGCGCTCAGGAACTACCAGTTTGCCGTCGATATAAATCTTCATATAGCCGGCATAGTAGAGTATAAACTGATAGAAGCTGTTGGTTGGAGCTTCCACATAACCCTCGTACACCACCTTGGAACCATTCAGCGCGAAACCCTTTGGCAGGTTCTGAATGCCGCCCTTATCTGTCTTGTTGCAAATCTCAGAAGCCTCAGGCATTGCATACTCAAAGTAAATGCTATCTTCGCCTCGAACAATCTTCTTACCGTTCTTGTCTACATAAGTACCTGTCAGCTGACCTTCCTTACCATCCTTATCATAGAGTTTAAAGGCACGGTTCAGCTGGAGATAATCTTCCGGATTACCCCAACGGCAATAAGAATAAGAATCCCAGAGGATGCCGTAGTTTTTATTAGAGATGACGAAAGGAACACTCACCTTGGTATTATACTGGAAGAGGTCTTCGTTCTTACCCTTCATGTTGAGTTCCTCACTCTGATGCTGACCGAGACCATAGAACGCCTCGTTATCAGGAGAGTTGAAGAGCGCACGCCATGACCATCCGTGCTTCTGTGCTTCAGGAACCTTGGCAATGTCTACACCGATTTCACGGTCAGGCACAGTGAACGGCTTGAAAGTTTTTCCGCCCTGTGCAACCTCATTGAGAAGGACATTGTCTTTCAGGTCATAGAAGGTAATCTGACCCGTAGCCTCGTTCATGACAGCACGCATAGCTGCAGTGGTAATGATGAGATTGTCTCCCTGCTCTTCCACCTTATAATTTGCCTTGCTGTTTTGAGGCACTATTATCAGACTCTGTTTATTACGGAAACTCTGTTCGGCTGTAGCCTGAACACGGATAATCTTATCGCTCACCACCTGGAGGCGAATCTGACTAGGACCAAAATTCTGGTGTTGCTTCAACTGAACAGTGAGATAATTACCATTCTGGTTGAAACCGGCTGCCTGCATGCCTGTGGCACTCATCAGCAGCACTGCTGAAATCAATAATGTTTTAGTTAGTCTCATTTTATACGTTTAAAGGAAAGTTTAAAAATCTGCGGCAAAGATACGAGAAAATTCCCGTATCTTTGTGCGCAAATGTTATCTGTATGTGTATAAAATGTTAATCAGATGCGTAAACTACTCTGATTCTAATAGATTCTTACGATATTGAGACGGCGTAACGCCATACGCCTCTTGGAAGTATTTAGTAAAATAACGTGGATTATTGAATCCCACCTTATAGGCTATTTCACTGATGTTCAAGTCGCCCGAACGCAGCAGATGCTCTGCAAATTTGATACGCTTGGTTCTGAGATACTCAGAAGGTGTAATACCCGTCAGCGAAATCATGCGTTTATATAATTGTACGCGTGAAATGCAAAGATGAGTACTGAGCGATTCTACCGATGTTTCAGGATTGCTCATATTGTCGCGGATATAAACATTCACCTCATCAATAAATTTGCGGTCGGCCTCTGTTATTACATATTCTGTGCTCACATTCTTTCGTTTCTTCAAGAGGTTCAGAATACAGAGATTCAACATATCAATATCGAATGGTTTGGCAATATACTCGTCAGCACCACACTTCAGACTTTCCTTGCGTTGCTCATCTCCCATACGGGCCGAGAGCATGATGAAAGGTATGGCTGTTGTTTCGTCATTGTCCTTACACATCCGGCAGAGTTCGTTACCATCCATCACAGGCATCATCACATCGCTCAGGATGATGTCTGGACGACGGTCGATGATCTTGTTCCAGGCATCCTGACCATTGACAGCCTCAACAACCGTATAGTCTGTCAATACTTCGTTCATAAACTCACGGAAGTCCTCACTGTCGTCAACGAGGAGCACTACCGGCTTCTTGATCATCGATTCTCCAGGCTGATGCGCATGTTTACTCATTCCGTAGAGAACGTTCTTACCTGCATCCGGATCCTCATCAGCAGCCTGATGCACGGTGGTTATGATAGGTGCTGCTCGCAAGGAACCGAGATGTGCCGTAGAATTAGAGGTGGTACTGCTCTCTATCGGAAGGTCTACCATAAAGATGGTTCCTCCGCTTGGATTATCTGTAACATCTACCTTACCGCCATGCAGTTCGGTAAACTTCTTTACCAGGTTCAAACCTATTCCGCTACCACCCTGCGGCTGCATTTCAGTACCATTGACCTGATAGAAACGTTCAAACACATGTTCCTTCTCCTTATCGCTGATGCCCTTGCCTGTATCAGATACTGAGATGCGGAGCATATCCGAATCCTTGTCTCCTACACGCTGGCGGAGTGCAACACTCAGAGAAACGGTGATAAATCCTCCATCTGGCGTAAACTTATAGGCATTGCTCAAGAGGTTATTCACGATTTTTCCTACCTTATCAGCATCAAACGACATCTGCAGACTAGGCACCGTAGAATCGAAGGCAAGCGTTACTTTGCTGTTTGCCAAAGTACGGAACGAAGTACAGATATTGTCAACGAAGCTCACAATGTCGATATGCGACAGGGTAAGTTTTTCCTTGTTCTGGTCTATCTTGCGGAAGTCGAGAATCTGGTTTACCAGATTGAGCAAACGGGTAGCATTGCGATGAATCATCTCCAGCTTTCTGCGTTTACTTTCATCTCTTTCTTCTCTGATCATACTAACCAGCGGCGAGATAATCAGGGTGAGCGGAGTACGGAGCTCATGACTCACATTGGTGAAGAAGTTGAGTTTCAGTTCGTTCAACTCCTTGGTCTTCTTGATACTGTCTTCCTTACTCTGGAGTTCGAATTTAACACGCTGCTTTTCGAGCATGCGTTTACGGTAGAGATAGAAAGCTACACCTATTAATATAATATATACGATGAACGCCCATATAGAGAGATAGAAAGGCGGGTGAATATGAATCTTCAGCGTGCTCACCTCTTCGCTCACACTACCATCAGCATTCACCACCTTTGCCTCCAGAACATAGCTGCCTGAAGAGAGATTGGTAAAGGTAGCCTCCGGACGTCCCTCCGGTGTCAGCATCCATTTGTCATCAAGTCCCTTCATACGATAGAGGAAACGGCAGCGGGCAGGAATACTCACCTGGTCAGAAGCCAGCTGTATGGTAAACGCCTTGTCCTTATAGCTGAGATCCAGTACTGGGTTTGTATCAAGCGATTTAGCCAGAGGCACTCTTCCTTCAAACTCCTCACCTGCCTTCAGCGGATGATCGAAGAGTACTAAACCGCTAAACAAGACTTTTGCATGTTTCTGGGCAGGAAGGATCTTGGCAGGATTGATGATATTAATACCATCCTGACCACCGATGGCGATGGCTCCATTTCTCATCAGACAAGCAGAACGCTGGTTAAACTGGCGGCTCTGCAAGCCATCGAGCGAATTGAAACTAATCATCGTAATGTCCCATTTGCCCTGATTGTTCTTAGCCAAAGTAACACGGGTAACGATAAATTCAGAAACCAGCCAGATGTTATGCTGCTTATCTTCGAGCACCATACAGCCTACCGTGCCCTTCGTACCATTGAGGTCATTGATTGACTCCAACTGTCCTGAAGCCTCATCATACATGGTGACACCCGCAGGCGAAGCCATCCACAAGATGCCGCGGCTATCCTTCATCATGTAATTCAGGGAAGGACTAGGGAAAGGCTGTCCGTCCTTGGTTGTATTCACATTGGTTACCTTTCGGGTTCCGAAATTAAAGATAGAATAGTTCTGCGAATGACCTATCAGAATTTCATCTTTATTCGGCAGGAAGAGCGAGTTGATAAAATCGCTGGATATGCCTGAGTTCTGAATATTGTAGGTTGTAAACTTACCACTTTCAGGATTATAAATCTGGAAGCCTGAGCCCAAGGTTCCGATAATCAGGCGATGATACGGATCTTCAGCAAGACACCAGACGCTGTTATTGGCAAGTCCGCCTGGAGCTGCCTGAAAACTCTTCCATCTGCCGTTTTTATATTGGGCAAGTCCACCATTGAAGGTTCCGAAATACATCGTACCATCACTCATGGTTACGCTGCTGACGATAATATCCGAAGCCAGACCGGTTTCAGCCTGTCCGAATCGCCAACTCTGTCCTGTAAGCGGACTGTAGCATACAATACCGCTATCATTGGTTCCGCACCAGAGATTACCATTCAGATCCTGCGTGATTGTACACACATCACCAAGCGGAATAGTTGTGAATTTCTGAGCAGCAGGCGAATAATAAGCCACGCCGTTCTTGTAACTACCTACCCAGATAGCTCCCTCATCATCCACATAAACCTTCTGCAGGGAATTGTCAACGATACTTCCCTTTGCTTCGGAATGAACATATTGACGGCAGATTTTACGTTTGAAATCAACAAAGAAGAGACCGTCATGATCGGAAGCCACCCAGAGATTGCCTGCCTTATCGCAGGCAATATCACGCATCAGAATACGGGTTGGGCAAGGAATAGCAATGCCCATGTTTGTAAGATAAGAACGGGCATCGGTCCATTTACCGGTCTTAGACTGATACACATAATTGGCATTGCTTACTGAAACCCAGAAACCTCCTATACCATCATAGAAAGTATAGGCACCATTATCACCGGCTACTTTATGGGTGGCAAGGAAGGAATTGTACCAGAGAACCTTCTGTTTCTGTCCGTTGACACGGCAGATTGTACCATCAGCATAGGTAATGAGTGCATCGCCGTCAACCTCGGTTATTTTACTGATATTTCCCTCTTTCAGACAGCCCGGCTGAGCCTTTTTGGTAAATTTAAAAAGATAAGTATTCTTGATTTTGGCATTATGATAGTAGAGTCCCTGTCCGTAGACAGCTATCCACATGTTCTTATCCTTATCTATCAGGAGTTTATAAGGAGGTCCCTGCACGTGGATGTTTTTGAGCCATTCTTCCGATTTGCGGTCAAACTGCTCTTCATCATATTTATAGATGCTGTAACCCATAGAGGTATGCACCCAGATATTTCCATCATAGTCTTGCTGAAGTTCATCTACCGAATTGTTAGGCAGCGACTTATCATCAGTGTTGCTATAATAGAAAGTTTTCATACGGAAGCCATCAAAGCGGCACAGTCCCGACTGGGTACCGAACCAGATGTAGCCTCTGGTGTCCTTGAGGATAGCACCCACCTGACTGTTCGTAAGTCCATCATGATTGGTGAGGCTGCTGAATTCTACGTTTTCATAGGCAGCACATGCCCTACCCGGCTGCATGAGCAGCAAGAGCAGAAATAGCACGATGGCATGTTTCAAGTAGTTTTGTTTTTTAATCATCATAATCGTAGGTTTAATTTACAGTTCTATGAAAATAGGAATTATTTCACGTCGTTTTTTTCAGAACTTTCGCGTATTTTCAGAATCATCGGTACCACTTTTTTGTAGATTTTTTCATCACCATTGATACTTCTCATGAGTAGATCACAGGCTGTGGTTCCCTGTTCGTGCGCCTTGTCCATGATAGCCGAGAGTTTCGGCGTAACGAAGGCAGCAGTATCACCATCGGTAAAACCGATGATAGCAACATCCTCTGGTATGCGGAGCCCTTTTTCCTTGATAGCATCGAAGGCGGCATAGGTGATAATATCGTTAAAGGCAAGAATGGCATCAGGTCTGTCCTCCTTTTCGAGGAGACGGAGGGTAGCGTTTCGTGCCACATCGAAATCGATTCTGTCGCAAACTACGAGGTCACGGTCGATAGGGATGCGGTTCTCTCTCAGCGCCTCCAGATAACCGTGTTTTCTGCGGCGCACCATATCAAGATGGTTTGGACCGCCGATGAAGGCGATGCGGCGCGAACCGGTATCTATCATATGCTGGGTAGCCTCCTGGGCGGCAACATCACCATTGCCTACTACTTGGGAGAACTTATCTTCTAAGCAACAACGGGCAAAGAACACCAGTGGAACTCCCATCTTATGCAACTGCTCGAAATGAGAATAGTCGACCGTATCCTGTGCCAGACAGGCGATGATGCCTTCCACATGCATATTCAGGAAGTTTTCTACCGCTCTCTTCTCATGCTCTGTGTTTTCGTGGCTATTGGCGCTGATTACCGAATAACCATTCTTTACGGCATAATCTTCTATACCATCCAGCACGGCAGCATAATAATGAGTCACCAGGTTTGGCACAATCACACCAATCACCCTAGGTGCTTCTTTTCTGAGGCTCTGTGCAAAGGGGTTTGGTCGATAATTGAGCTCCTTGGCAAGGCTTTTCACCTTTTGAGTCATCTCCTCACCCACTTCATGGCTGTTTCGCAGGGCTCTAGATACAGTTGCTATGCTGACGCCAAGTTGATCGGCGAGGTCTTTCAAAGATGTTCTTCGTTGTTTCATTTGTTAGTTTACGCTTATTATTGACATACATTTTTGTATCCACAAATTCTGCATATTTTGTCTTTCCGACTGCAAAGATAGTGAATTCTTTGCAAAGATAACAATTTCTTTCGAAAGCGCAAACGTTTACGTTATTATTTTTCTGAAAAAATTTATTTTATAAGAAAAAAACTCGTAATTTTGCAAAATGAAAAGTAATGAATAGTTGATAATAAGTTAGTTAGAAACAAGCGTGGGTTTGGAATGTCGGGAGACAATCCAAACTCTTTTTTTATGTCCCAATGCCAACAGATTACCTGCCAGGATACAAAAAACAGGATACCAAAAAGATGAGGGCACATACTGAATACTGCCCCCATCTGATATGGTTATTACTGCTTAAAAACAAATTTCTTCTGTCCGGGATAGTTGACGAATATCGCTACCAGCAGAGATACAATACTCTTCGGAATCATATAATGCAGCTGAATATGTTCGTGCGCATTCAGAAATTCGGTCAGGGCGATAGTGCCGCCCGAATTGAGCAACCAACTGATGCCCCAGATGATAAAATAGCGCCAGGCTACACTCTTTTTCTTGCTCTTGGAATCGCCGAACACATAACGGTAATTCAGTATGCAGTTGGTAATGCCGCCACTTATCACTCCCAGCGCATTGGCAAGTCCGTAATAAATGCCGATGATATCTGAGAGGAAGAATGCCAGTCCGAAGTCTATCACAGAGGCGCAGGAGGCGGTCAGTTCCGCCTTGCCGAAGGTTACGAGTTCTTCTTTAATCTTGCCCATAATCTCTTGGATTCCATTAGTAGTACGCCTACTATCGTAGTAAGAATACCCAACATGACATCGATGATATAATGATGACCGGAATAGACTGCCGTCCACCAGATGCCCAGACAGATGCAGGCGAAGAGCACCACCGTATACCAGCGTTTACGGCTCATCACAGCATAAATCGTGGTGAGGAACATATAGGCAGCATGCAGACTAGGCACGGCAGCAAAGACATTGGCATTCTTGCCGTAGAGTCCGTGGAACACGTGCAGTCCGGTCATTGCGTCCCATCTGCCCAGACCAGCCACATTGCCCGGTGTATTGAGCACAGCCTCGAAGCCATAGTTCATCGCATACCAAGGCGGAGCAGCCGGATAGATGTAGTAGCCGATGAAGCCGATGACATTCACCAGCAGGAAAGCCCAGGAGAAACGCTTGAACCATTTAAGCTGTTTCGTAAGATACAGATAAAGGGCAAAGGCGATAGGTACCGGAACCCAGCAGAGATAGAAGATGCCTGCCCAGAAATCAGCAAAACCGCAATGGTGAACCTTGAAGTATTCGCCCGGAATCATCAGCTGGCTATGGTCGGCTACAGCCTGCAGTTCTGCGCTGGATGAAGCAGCAATGCCGAAGAGCGACTTTTCTGCATGATAGAGATTCGCCACGTCAATATCGTTCACCATATAGTTAGGATAAAGGCGCATCGAATCGTAGATGATTCCAAAGAGGAACCAAGGCAGAAAATAGAAGGCAAAACGGCGTGTCTTCTTCCAGGCTGCGAGTACCGCCAGGAGGATAATCAGATAGATACTAAACACTTTTTTCTACTTTTTATTGATAGAACTTGAGTTTATTATTTATGAGCGTTCATCACAACATAACAATGCCAGATGCGCCAGAAAGCGGTGATGTTTGCCAGAACGGCAATCAGAATCATTCCGCCAGCCAGCCACCAGATATTGCCTGTAAAGCCGGTAATCATCGCAGTAACAGCGGTAACGACAACGCGCTCAGGACGCTGCATGAAACCAACCTTGCACTCAATATCCAGACCCTCGGCACGGGCACGGACATAACTTACCATCACAGAACCGATCATCGCTGCAAAGGTGACTACGCTCATCCAGAACCAGATCATATCGCCCTGCATACGTACGAAGATGAGGCAGATGCCAAAGAGACTTACCAGTTCGCTGTAGCGGTCGAGTGTAGAATCCCAGAGTGCACCGAAGAGACTGCTCTTGCCGCTCATACGTGCCAATCGGCCATCCATCATATCGAAAAGACCGGCTGCGAGGATGATGAATCCACCCCATCCTACAGTAACCATGCAAGATGCATAATCAGCCTGCTCAGTTCCGAGCATCCATGCAGCATGAAGGAAGAAACCAGCTGCCACGATATTGCCCAGGAATCCTACGAAGGTGACAATGTTAGGAGTAATACCTACTGCTATCATCCCCTTGATAAGTGGATTGATGATGGCATAGATAACTTTTTGTAAGAAATCTCTATAATTCATATTTTTATCTATTTTTTATTGTCTGTTTAAGAAATGTCTGTTTAAGAATTTGTTTCTTTAAGAAATGCCAGACTAGATGATTCCAGCCGAAACCAGTATGATTTTGATGATGATTAAAGAAACGGCTGCATAGAAGCCGCCCAGCAGATCATCAGCCATCACATAGAAGGCGCCCTGCCTGTTATCCAGTTTCTTGATGCCCAGCGGTTTCACCATATCAAAGAAGCGGAAGAGAACAAGTGCCACCAATGCCCACCACCAGGCATCTTTCACTTCGCCCTGAGCTGTAAGCGGAGTCAGCAACGACAGGGGAATCCACACGCCAGCCATCTCATCGATGACCACACGGCTGGGATCCTCACCCCAGTAAGGCTGCAACTGCGCTGTTGCCCAAGTGCCCAGAATAGTGGAAACAATGACGAGAAAGAAGGTGATACTCTGCAGACTCTCGCCCGTAATACCGAGTCCGTAAGCCAGGGCTGCCCAGATGAGGGTTGCCAATACAGAGCCAGCCGTTCCCGGTCCCCAAGGCCAGAAGCCACTGCCGAAACCGGTGCCTATGATGACAGGCAGCAAAGGAGGCCGCTCGTCGGTAAGATTTCCCTTGTTATTCATTCTCTTAATGTTTAATAAGCCCGCAGAAGGGCGTTTCTTCTTTAAATTTCAGTGTGCAAAATTACGCTAAAAAATTAAATTAACCAAATAGTTTTCTGTTATTTTTCTGAATTTCATCAGATATTGACAGATAAAAAGGTGAAATAGAGCAATATGAAGGGGATTTATACCACTCAGGCTCGCACGGCGAAGAGCAAGAACAGGCTGCAGAAGGAACTGCATGGAAGCCTTTTTCTGAAAATCTCATAAAAAACTGAAATAATGAATAGGTTTTTGCGTCTATTTACGAATAATGTTATAACTTTGCATCCTGAAAGCATTAAATCATGGGCGGAGAGCCCCTATATATAATAAGGTATAAAAAATGAAAGGTATTAAAAAGTTGTATTTTACAGTCATCCTTCTGATGATTTCTACGCTTCAGATGATGGCTCAGCAGAAGATAACAGGCCGTGTCATCGATGACGACGGTTTTGCCGTACCGTATGCAAGCGTGCAATACAAAGGACATAAAATTGCGGTTTCCAGCAACGGAGAAGGTAAGTTTACCATCGAAAAGAAGCCGGGACTCATGCTCACCGTAAGCGCACTGAGCTACAAGAGCACATCGGTGAAGGTTGACGAAAAGACCAACTTCCTGGAAATCAAGCTGAAAGACGATACTCACAAACTTACCGAAGTGGTGGTAAAATCGAAAAAAGGCCGCTACAAGCGTAAGGATAATCCTGCCGTAGAACTGATGCGGCGCGTGATTGCTGCCAAGAAAAAGAGCGATCTGAGCAATCACGACTATGTGCAATATGATAAGTATCAGAAGATTACGCTCGCGCTCAACGACCTGAAGAAAGAACAGCTCGAAAGCAAGTTCTTCCAGCGCCGCCAGTATCTCCTCGACCAGGTAGAAACCTCTCCATACAACGGAAAGCTCACCCTGCCTGTCAGCATCGACGAGACGGTTTCACAGCATATTTACCGCAAAGATCCGAAGACCGAAAAGGACATCATCAAGGGTCAGCAGAGCAATGGAATCGGACAGGTAATCCAGACCGGAGAGATTCTCAACACCGCACTGAAAGAGGTGTTCACCGATGTGGACATCTACGATGATTACGTGCGCCTGCTGCAGTATCCCTTCCCATCTCCTATCGGCAGAACAGCCATCAGCTTCTACCATTATTACATCGAAGATACGGTGTATGTGGAAAGAGACCTGTGCTACCATCTGCAGTTTATCCCAGCCAACAGCCAGGATTTCGGATTCCGAGGCGAACTCTATGTGCTTGCCGACAGCAGCCTGCACGTGAAGAAATGTAACCTCTACATGCCTCACAACAGCGATGTAAACTGGGTTACTGACATGAAGATTGAACAGGAGTACACCAAGCTTGACAACGGCGAGTGGGTGCTCTCTAAAGATGATATGATAGCCGAACTGCACGTCAACAAGCTCCTTCAGGACCTGCTGGTGGTGCGAAACACGCGAATCACCGATTATGCCTTCGATGCCTTGCCGAAGCAGCTCTTCAAGGGCAAGGCGAAGATCAGGCACGATATGGATGCGATGAACCGCGATGAGGCTTACTGGAACAAATACCGACAGGTGGACCTCACGAAGAGTGAATCGTCGATGGACAGTTTTATCCACCGCATGGAGAACTCCAAGGGATTCAAATACATCATCTTCGGTGTGAGAGCCCTGATGGAGAACTATGTGGAAGTGGCTCATACCAAGGGCAAGAAGGTAACGGTGAAAGACAGTCTGGGTGTTGAAAGAGACAGCATCATCAACGACCGCCGCAGCCTCTTCGATCTGGGACCTATCAACACGTTCCTCTCCAACAACTACGTAGACGGCGTGCGCCTGCGTCTGGCGGGCAGAACGATGGCAGCCCTCAACCCTCACTTCTTCTGGGATGGTTACGGCGCCTACGGTCTGAAGAGCAACAAGTGGTATTACGGCCATGTGCTCACCTATTCGTTCAACAAGAAGAAGAACAGTCCGTTCGAGTTCCCGATGCGCAAGCTTACCTTCGAGCTGGGGCATGATATTACATCTCCATCCGATGATAACCTGCTGCACAACAAGGACAACTTCTTCATGACCCTCCGTGCCACTACGCAGGACCAGATGTATCAGTATCACCGCCAGAAGGTGACCTTCACCTACGAAACCGACTGGGGCTTCCGCTTCGACACCAGCCTCCGCTGGCAGAGCAACCGCACCGTGGGCAATCTCCACTACTACAGGGTGAGCGACGGCGAGGAAATACGCAAGATACGCACCACAGAGGCAAGTGTAGGCTTAGATTACAACCCGGGTGTCACCTATGTCAACACCAAGCAGCAGCGCCTGCCTATCAACCTCGACAGTCCTGAAATCTCGCTTCGCCACACCATGGGCTTAGACGGATTCATGGGCGGCCAGTATCAGAGCAACCTCACCACGCTGGGCATTTACAAGCGCCAGTGGCTGGGAAGCTTCGGTTATATGGATTTCAACATCGTGGGTAAGGCGCAGTGGAGCAAAGTGCCTTTCACCATGCTCATCCAGCCACCGGTCAACCTCTCTCTCTTCGAGCAGGAGGCAACCATCAGCATGATGAAGGACTGGGAGTTCCTGAGCGACCGCCAGCTGTTCTGGTCAGTAGCCTGGGATATGAACGGCAAGTTGCTCAACCGCATTCCGCTCATCAAGAAGCTGAAGTGGCGTGAATATGTAGCCATCAAGGGTGTTTGGGGCGATTTGACCAGCAAGAACGACCCAAGCAAGAACCTCAATGATGAGAAACTCTTCAAGTTCCCTACCAACTCCTATACCTTTGGCAAGACGCCATACTGGGAGTTTGTAGCCGGCGTGCACAACATCTTCAAGTTCTTCGGAATCGATTATGTTCGCCGCCTCAACTATTATGACCATGCAAACATCTCAAAATGGGGCATCCGTATGGGCTTCCTCATGTCATTCTAATAAGAAAAAAAGATGCCTTGATGCAGTATTTTCATTGCATCAAGGCATTTGCGTACATATATAAACAACATATAAGAGAGTAAACACAATGAAGATTCTACTAGCAGACAAACAGGACATCACAAGAGCCGGATTGAGCTATGTGATCAGTAAGATAGAGGGTTTGGAAACCCGGACCATCGAAGACAAGGCAGACCTGATGCTTGCCTTAAAGGAGAATGAGGATACGGTTGTAATACTCGACTACACCCTTTTCGACATCAATGATGCTGCCGAGTTACTTATTTTAAACCAGCGTTTCCCATACACGCGCTGGCTACTGTTCAGTGAGGATCTGAGTGCCGATTTCGTGAAGATTCTCATCGCCAGCAGTACGCAGTTCAGCGTATTACTGAAGGAGTGTTCGCTAATGGAAATCAAGGAGGCGATACGTTTTTGTGTGGCAAGCAACCGTTTTGTCTGCCAGCGCATGATGGAGGTACTTCTGGCTCCTAAACAGGAGGAGCAGGAGAAAATCAACCTCACCAAGACCGAGACAGAGATTCTGAAGGACATTGCGCTGGGAATGACGACGAAAGAAATAGCCGAGAAGCGCTTTTCCAGCTTCCATACGGTCAATACCCACCGCAAGAACATATTCCGCAAGTTGGGCGTAAACAACGTTCACGAGGCTACGAAATATGCGCTGAGAGCCGGTTTGGTAGATTCGGCAGAATACTATATTTAAGTTTATAGTTGATAGTTTATAGCAATCTTGCAAACGGCTAAGCCCTATTAACTATCAACTATAAACTATCAACTTTTTTAGTGGGGGGGGGTAACAGGGTTAACAGTTAACAGCTGTTTTTTGCATGGTCCCCCTCGCGTACCTTATTATATAATAATATATATATACTTATTTTTATATAAGTGTGTGGATGGAAGTATGCATTTTTGGGGTGTTAACTGTTAACCTGTTAACCCCCATCTTAATTTTCTCTTTCCAGAGCGCATCTTTTTTCTTGGCAAGCGTCTTATATTAAGACGGAGAAGTGCCTTATATTAAGACAGATAAGAGGCTTAAATGATGACCAGCGTGAGGCTTCAATGATGCCTCACGAGGGGGTAATTAATGCATCGCGACGGTAGAATTGGTGCGTCGCGACGGAAATAATTGTACGTCGCGACGCAAAAAATAATGCATCGCGATGGAAAAAAACAGCCATTTTACAGCCATTTTTCATCCTATCGCGATGCATTCTTAATTTTCTCAACCGGAAAGCTATGAGTTGCTAACCGGAAAGCTATGAGTTGAGAACCACAAAACTATGAGTTAGTTTTCTTAACATAAAGCTCTAAAGCAGCCAAAGGAGAATAAGAGAGGTTGGAACGTAAACAGTTGGGAAT
>OGGD01000026.1_pt1 | contig 125600 bp, 124 predicted proteins | sample 1571091 | NCBI WGS metagenome assembly OGGD01 (sample SAMEA2582073, study PRJEB24529) | metagenome | biome: Human gut stool | place: China | collected 2011
TTACAATCGTTTCATCTCTTTTATCCCTTTTGGAGTTTTCGTTCTGCCCCTTACAGAACCATCCCGGCTGACGCCCGAAATCGTCGCCAGCCTGGGACTCGCTCCGGAGGAGGTCGCAGCCCTGCACGGTCTGGTCGAACGCTGCAACGAGGCGGCTTTGGCCCGGCTCCAGGCTGAATACGATGCGCTGAAAAGACCGGCGGCATCGTTCTCTGACGTCTCCGGTCGGTTCCGCGCTTCTTTCGGATGCAAAAAAACAGGATGCCTTTTCAGACATCCTGTTTTCTCTTTCCGACCGCGGGATTATTTCTTCTCCGTGCGGGTCATGCGCTTCTCCTTGATGCGGGCCTTCTTGCCGGTCAGGTCGCGCAGGTAGTAGATGCGTGCGCGGCGTACGACACCGATCTTGTTGACCTCGATCTTGTCGATGTGAGGCGAGTAGAGGGGGAAGATACGCTCCACGCCCACGCCGTTCGAAATCTTGCGGATCGTGAACATCTTGGTCTTGCCCGAGCCTTTGATCTGGATAACCACACCGCGGAAGCTCTGCACGCGCTCCTTGTTTCCCTCGACGATCTTGTAGGAGACGGTGATCGTGTCACCGGCCTTGAACGACGGCACGTCGGCGTCCGTCTTGGGCCACATCTGCTCGTTGACGAGCTTGATGATTGCGTCTTTGTTCATTGTTGCAACAATTTTTGTGTTTCGCATTCGACATTCCCGCTGCGCCGGGGCTACCATACAGGTCCTTTGCCTGTAATCCCGCGAATTGGTTTGGCTGCGTCTGAAGCATTCGCTTTCCGCCCGCCGTACCCGTCCGCATCTGCCGTAGCGCCCAATGGAAGAGGTTGATATACGCCCGAAAGGGACTGCAAATATAGGAAGAATTTTCCGAACGGTGCAACTATTGCATGAAAAAAGCGCGATATTATTCGTATCTTTGCGGGAAAACGATTTGAAAGATGAATGAAAGACTGATACTCGTAACCAACGACGACGGATACGATTCGAAAGGCATGGAGGCCGCCATAGAGGTCGCCCGGGCCTTCGGCCGCGTGGTGGTCGTGGCTCCCGAGACGACGCAGAGCGGCATGAGCCAGGCCATCACGATGTACAATCCGCTTTACCTGCGCCGCATCCGCGAGGAGGAGGGCGTCGCGGTTTACGCGTTTTCGGGAACGCCGGTTGACTGCGTCAAAATGGCCTTCGACTACCTGCTGCGCGACGAGCGCGTGGACATGGTGATCTCGGGCGTGAACCACGGCTCCAACTCGGCCGTCAACGTCCTCTACTCCGGGACGATGGGCGCCGCCATCGAAGGCAGCTTCTACGGCTGTCCGGCTGTCGGGCTGTCGCTCGACGACCACGGGGCCGACGCCGATTTCGCCGCTGCGGTGGTCTACGGCCGGCGGATCGTCGGCGACATCTTCGCCGCGGAGGTCGAACTGCCGCTGTGCCTGAACGTGAACGTTCCGGTCGGCAGCGTCGGGGAACTCAAGGGAATGAAACTCTGCCGCCAGAACCGCGGTTTCTGGCGCGAAGAGTTCTACCGCCACGAAGACCCCCGGGGCCGGGAGTATTTCTGGCTCACGGGCGAATTCGTCAACGGCGAGCCTGAAGCCACCGACACCGACGAATGGGCGCTGGCCAACAAGTACGTGGCGGTGGTTCCCGTGCAGGTCGATCTGACGGATTACCGCCAGCTGAAGAATCTGACGAAGGTGTTGAAGTGACCGGAGAGGGGCGCCGGACCGGAAAATCGGCGGAGAGCAGTCCGAAGGCGGCATTTTTAATGCTTAATTCTTAATTTTTAATTATTTTTGTCAAAAAATGTCCGCCTATGCTGATCAAGATCCTGTTAGTCATAGCCATCGTCATCCAATGCGTCGCCACGGGCTATGCCCTGCGGTTGGTGCGCACCACCAAATACAATTCGGTGTGGATTCTTTTCATCGTGGGCTTTTCGCTGCTGTCGGTCGAACGCCTCATCCAGCTGCTTCTCGTATCGGGCTTCGAGGTCATTCCCCGCTGGTGGTTCGGTTATCTGGGGATCGTGATTTCGGTCTGCCTGTCGATCGGTGTGATGTACGCCCACAAGCTGTTCAAATACATCAACCGTCTGAACCGTCAGCGGTCGCTGCTCAACAAGCGTATCCTCACGGCCGTGCTCCGCACCGAGGAGAAGGCCCGGTCGCGTTTCTCGAAGGAGCTGCACGACGGTCTCGGGCCGCTGCTCTCTTCGGCCAAAATGTCGCTTACGGCCCTCGCGCGTGAGGAGCACGACGCCGAGCAGCGCGAGATCATCGACAATACGACCTATGTGATCGACGAGGCGATCCGCTCGCTGCGCGAGATTTCGAACAACCTTTCGCCCCACGTGCTCAACGACTTCGGGCTGGCGCGGGGCGTGCAGAACTTCATCGACAAGAGCGCTGCGATGCACAACGTGAAGATCCGTTTCACGACGAACCTCCGTTCGGAACGTTACGACACCGACATCGAGGTGATTCTCTATCGCGTGATCTGCGAACTGATCAACAACTCGCTCAAGCACGCCGCCTGCTCGGCGATCAACCTTTCGCTGTCGCAGAACGGCTCGGAGCTGACGCTCGACTATACCGACAACGGCCGCGGGTTCAATCCGCAGGCGATGATGGACTGCGGCATGGGGCTTTCGAACATCGCGTCGCGCATCAACTCGCTGGGCGGCACGTTCGACATCGCCTCGGCCAAGGGCAAGGGCATGCGCGCCGCCATCCGCGTCAATACGCAGGAGGAGCCTGCGCCGCTGAACCGCAACCACAACCACAAACGCCGCCGCCGATAATGGAACCGTACAAGATCATCCTGGTCGACGACCATTCGCTTTTCCGCAACGGTCTGCGGGGGCTGCTCGAACGCTGTGCGGCGTGCCGCGTGGTCGGCGAGGCGGCCAGCGGCGAGGAGTTTCTGGCGATGCTCGGCGGCGTCGACGCCGATGTCGTGTTCATGGATTTCGCCATGCCGGGGCTGGACGGGGCGCAGACGACCGAGCGGGCGCTGGCGCAGCGTCCCGACCTCAAAATCATCACGCTCTCGATGTTCGGCGAGGAGAGTTACTATTCGCGCATGGTCGAAGCCGGAGCGCGGGGCTTTTTGCTGAAGGATTCCGACATCGGCGACGTGATCGAGGCTGTCGAGACGGTGGCTGCGGGCGGCAGCTATTTTTCGCCGCAGCTGCTCTCGTCGCTCACGGGACGCATGCGCACGCGGGAAGACGCCGCGGACGAACAGCTGTCGTCGCGCGAACGTGAAATCCTGGTGGCCGTCTGCCGGGGGCTGTCGAATCAGGAGATCGCCGACGAACTTTTCATCTCGAAGCGCACGGTCGACAAGCACCGCGCCAACATCCTCGAAAAAACCGGCTGCAAGAACACCGCGTCGCTGGTGGTCTATGCCATCCGCAACGGCATCGTCGACATTTAGGGTTCGATTTTATGCGGCAATTTCCGCACATCCCTCACGCGGGGCGAACGGGACGTACGTCGGTACTACCTGTCCGCCCCGCGTCTTACGATGCACAAAACTTGCCGGTCTAAAATCAAAACCCCTGCCTTTTAGGCGGGATTACAGCAGCGGCGAGAACACCCGCATCAGCGACTCCGCCCAGCGGCGCGGCCGCGGGCGGTTGAACCATTCTCCGGGCGTCAGGGCATGACAGCGCGAGGCGTCGTCTTCGAATACCCCAGCCATGCGGGCCGTGAACTCTCTGTCGTAGACAAAGGCGTTGACCTCGAAATTGTGTTCGAAGCTGCGGAAATCCATGTTCGCCGAGCCGATGACGGTCAGGGAGTTGTCGATGATCAGCAGTTTGGAGTGTAGGAAGCCGGGTTTGTAGAAGAGAATCTTCACCCCGGCCTTCATCATGTCGTCGAGATAGGAGTGCGACGCCAGGTCCACGACCTTCGAGTCGGAGCGCGTCGGGAGCATCAGCCTTACGTCGATGCCGGCCAGCGCCGCCACTTGCAGGGCCGAGTTCAGCACGTCGGACGGGAGGTAGTAGGGGGTCTGTATCCAGATTCGCTTCCGGGCGTTCGAGACGGCGTAACTGTCGGCCTGCAACAGTGCCCGCCACTTGCCGAACGGTCCGCTCGGCACGATCTGCAGGATGTCGTCCGTATGGCGTTCCGCCGCGGGGTAGTACTCCGCGCCTGCGATGTGCCGCTTCGTGGTCGCCGACCAGTCGCTCAGGAACGACGCCTGCAACCCCGCCGCGCCGCTGCCCTCGATCCGGAAGTGGGTGTCGCGCCACGATCCCCACTCCGTGCCGCGGACGTAGCGGTCGGCGATGTTCATGCCTCCGATGAAGCCGACGCAGCCGTCGATGACGGCTATTTTGCGGTGGTTGCGGTAGTTGACCTTGCTGGTGAAAAGCGGGAACTTGACGTGCAGGAACGCGAACGCCTCGATTCCCTCGCGGCGCATCCCCTCGAAAAAGGACTTTTTCACGCCGCTGCACCCCACGTCGTCGTAGAGGATGCGCACCTCGACCCCTTGCCGGGCTTTCGCGACCAGCGCGTCGCGCAGGCGGCAGCCCGTTGTGTCGTCGCAGAAGATGTAATACTGGATGTGGATGTGGTGCTTCGCCCGGGCGATCTCCGCAAGCAGCGCCTCCATCTTCGACTTGCCGTCGGTGTAGGGCGTGATGCGGCTGCCGTAGAGCGGTACGGAGTGGATCGTCGCGGCGAGCAGCCGGGCCAGCGGGAGGTGCTCGTCCGGGATGTCGGGCCGTCCGTCGTCGAGAGCCTCTTCGAGCTGCATGGTGATGCGTTTGCGCGTGCGGCGCGAGATGATGCGCTGCTTGGAGAGGTTCTGCCCGAAGAAAAAGTAGAAGACCAGCCCCACGACCGGGGCGAACACCAGCACGATGATCCACGGCAGGGTCTTCAGCGGGTTCCGGTTGTCGGTGATGATGACCAGGACGATGCCGAGGATCGTGACCGTGTAGATTACAAGAAAGGCATATGTCAGTATCTGCTGCATATCCGTCGGTTTCTTCTCATCGCGCGGTTGGGCGTTGCGCGCCGGAAGCGGGGGTTACTGCCTGGGGAAACGCACCGAGTAGAGCAGGTGTTCGAGCCCCCGCATGTAGTTGCGCTTATGGGGTTTGTTCAGATCGGGGGCGTAGACGTAGCAGTCGAGCGTGAAGACGCGGTTGGTGGCCGTGTCCACGGTCGTATAGCTGACGAACGGGCCTCCCATGAAGTCGCCGTGCACGTCCCAGAATCCGCGGAGTTCGCACCACAGGCGTCCCTCCATGCGGAACAGGCGGTAGTCGGGGGCGAAAGCGTCCGAAGTGATCATGTACGAACCCTCCGACGGGCCGGGAATCTGCGCCGCGTACTTGTTGCGTGCGGCTACCAGCGCCTCTTCCGTGAGCGACTGCTTGCCTTCGTAGGGGTAGGAGTAGATGAAGAATCCCTGACTGGCGGTCGGGTATTCGTTGCGCGCCCAGATGAAGTCGGGTTTCTGTGCGGCCAGCGTGTAGCCCTTCGGAACCTTCATCTCCACGCCGAACGTTTTGAGAATGGCCGACTCGATGCCGGGGTTGCCATAGGTCTCGTTGGCCTTCACGGCGCGGTCGCGTTCGGCCTTTTCGAGCGCATAGACGAGGTTCTCCCGGTTTTCCGCGAGGTATTTCACCAGCGCTCCGTCGCTGGGGCCTTGCAGCGTCATCACGATCTGCGGATCGGACGTCACGTCGTACTGCACGGCGGTCGTGGTCTCCTTCAGCTCCGGATCGACCAGAATCTTGAGAATGTTGCGGTGATCGGCGACCATGCCCGTGAAGCCGCGTTCGGTGACGCGCAACACGTCGAAGATCGGCTCGATCTGGTTCAGATAGGGCACCGGGGCGGTGAAGATCGCGCGCAGCGAATCTCCGACCTCGCCCGTCCACTCCGCCTGGGGACATACCACGATCAGTTCGTAGGGTTTTCCCTGTGCACTTTTTTTCGAATTGTTCAGGGTCTTGAAGGCGTCGCAGCCTGCTGCCGTCGCGACGATCAGCGCTGCGATCGTTATCCGGAAAAGCGTTTTCATAGTCGGTCGATTCGAGTTGTCTTTATCACAAATATACGTATATTTTTCCAAATGGCGCGGAATTTCACTATTTTTGCCGCGTTATGCGTTTGAAACCGCCAAAAATAGTCCGGCGCCTGATGCCGGACCTGATCTGGGAGATCGACGACGAGGACGGCGTGTTCCTGACCTTCGACGACGGTCCCACGCCGGGCGTCACGGAGTGGATTCTTTCGACGCTGGACAAGTACGATGCCAAAGCGACCTTCTTCGTGCTGGGCAAGAACGTCGAGATGTATCCCGACCTCTACAAGCGCATTCTCGACGCCGGGCACAAGGTGGGCAACCACACCTATTCGCACCAGAAGGGATGGGGCATGAGCCTCGAACGCTATACGGAGGATGTTGATTTTGCCAACGATCTGATTCACAGCGAACTGTTTCGTCCGCCCTATGCGCGCATCACCCCGGCGCAGGCGCGTTTCCTGGGCCAGCGTTACAAACTGGTGATGTGGGACATCATCTCGCGCGACTACAACCGCCGCCTGTCGCCCCGCACCTGCCTGAAGAACGTCACGAAACACCTCGCGCCGGGCGCCATCGTGGTGTTCCACGACAGCGAAAAGGCCTTCCGCAACATGCGTTACGCACTTCCCCGTACGTTGGAGAAGATCCGGCAGATGGGCCTCAAATGCAAGGCGATAGAGCTTTGAGGGCGTTCTGCGGGCGTTTGCAGCGGGCCGTGGCCCCGGGAATAGGAATTTCCGGATTTTTTTCGTAACTTCGCGGCGCGAAAAAACAACAATTATAAACCATATTCCTATGACAATTACAGCAGCTGACATCAAGATTGGCATGTGTATCGAAATGGACGGCAAGACGTTCCTTGTGGTCGATTTCCAGCACTGCAAACCGGGCAAAGGCCCTGCCTTCGTCCGTTCGAAACTCAAGAATCTGGAAAACGGCCGCGTGCTGGAAAACACCTTCTCGTCGGTAAGCCAGAAGATCGAGCAGGTGCGCGTCGAGCGCCGTCCTTATCAGTTCACCTACGAGGATGATCTGGGAGCGCATTTCATGCACACCGAGACTTTCGAGGAGATCAACATCGACCGGAACCTGATCAACAACTACGACCTGATCACCGACGGTCAGATCGTCGAGGTGATGTTCCACACCGAGAAGGAGGCCGTTCTTTCGGCCGAACTTCCTCCGATCGTCGATATGGAGGTGATCTACACCGAGCCGGGCATCAAGGGCGACACGGCGTCGACCAACTCGCTGAAACCCGCGACGGTGAATTCCGCGACGGCGAAGGACGGCGCCACGATCCGTGTGCCGCTGTTCATCAACACGGGCGACAAGATCCGTGTCGACACCCGCACCCGTGAGTACTACGAGCGCATCAAATAGGCGGAAGTTACGGCTTCGAAAAAAGGGAGGACGATGCAGTCCTCCCTTTTTCGTTTCCCTCCCCTCTTCGGGTCACTCGATTGTCAGGCTGCGTCCTTTGGGATATTTCACGGCGTAGCGCAGGCGCAGTTCGCGCTGCTCGCCGGGTTTCAGCTCCAGTCTCCAGGTGACGATGCCGCTCTCCTTGTCCAGCTGGCCTCCGCTCAACTCCTCGGCCGATACAGCGATGGCGCTGTTGCGCGATACGGGCAGCTGGTCGGCGAGCGTCAGCACGACGGGTTCCGGGCGTGTGTTGCGCACGGAGAACTTCCACGCCACGGTCTGTGTCTGGTTCGAACCGATGGCGCGGCGCGACGAATAGTCGTTCTCCTTGGTGCGTTCGATGCGGATGCTCCGGTCGCGGCCCATCGAGAAGCGGAGTGTGTCGCTCGTCTGACCGGGATCGAGGATGCTCTTGCCGACGAACGTGTTTTCGAAATAGACGTTCGCCTCGCCCTGCAACAGGTTGAGTCTCTCCCAGCCGGTGGCCTCCGCCACGAGGAAGGCGTCCTTGTCGATCTTCGGCGTGCTCTGGTAGATATAGGCGGCCGGCAGGTCGAACCTCCCGATTTCGGCTGCGACGCTCTTGCCGTCTGAAGGGATGGTGTAGGGCTGTCTGATTTCGAACTCGTAGCCCAGCTGGCTCTGCGTCTGCTCCACCTCCATCACGGCGCTCTCGGCGTCGAAGTCTGCAAAATCGACTTCCGCCACCTTTCTGTCCGAAGCCGCTGTGCCGCGAATCCGGACACCCGGTGCGGCGCCTGCCAGTTGATTCGAGACGCCGTATCCCATGACGACCACGTCGTCCACCTTCGTCGCATCCTCCTGCATCACGACGTTCATCGTGTTGCCCGTGATTCTCTCCGTTCGGGGTATGTAGCCGACGTAGCTGAATTGCAGGCTGGAAGCACCGTTGGGAATGGTGATCGAGTAGCTGCCCCGGGTGTCGGTGACGGCGCCGATGGTCGTGCCGGGAATCAGGACGGTCGCTCCGGGCAGGGGTTTGCGCTGATGGTCGAGGACTGTTCCCGACACGGTGTTGTTCGTCATGTTGAGGTTGTAGCGGGGCGGGACGAGACCGTAGTCGAGCCGCCAGGTCTGCAATTTCGGGGCGATGCTCCCGGTATTGGGGTTCGACGAGGAGAGCGTCAAGGCGACGTTCTTCCACTCCTCTCCGGTGTTCTGGAAAATATTGGCCTTGTAGGAGATCTCCACCGGCTCCGACAACCCGCCCGAACGGATGTCGTACGAGGGGAACCAGCCGGCGTTGCGGACGTAGTAGGTCAGCGTGAACGACGCCTTGCAGGTCGCGGGGGCTTCGATCCGCACCTCCACTTCGCTCATCGGGTCCGACTGTCTGCCGCCCAGATTCACCAGTTCGGCCAGAATCTGCCGTCTGCGCTCGTTGATTTTCTCTTCTTCCGCGTCGAGGGAGAGCGTCTTGCTTTTCAGCGTTTCCAGCCGTGCGGCATAGTACTCGTTCAACTCCCTGATGGCGGCCAGCGGGGTGGCGACGTTCCGGTTGGCGACCGAGCAGTTCGTTTTCAGCAGTTCGCTCTCCGCATCCATGACCTCGCGCGAGGCCTTCAGCCGGTCCAGCTGCCGCTGCGTCTCTTCGAGCGTCTCTTCGAGCGTCTTTTGGCGGGTCGAGCGTTCGAGGCTGTCGGTGTGGTTGAAAAGCCGGTTGACGGCCGTCACCGTGAATGGACCTTTGGCGCTGACCTGCATGCTCTTGTCATCCAGATAGGGCGACAGTCCGGTGAATACGACCGTCGAATTTCCGGCCGGGAGGTCCACCTGCCGGGTGCGCGTCACCTGCGCCCCGTCGATGAACAGGGTCACTTTTTCAACGGAGGTCTTGACTTTCTGCGGTCCGGCGACGGCCGAAATAGCTGCGGACAACGCCAGCAGCAACAGCATGCGTTTCAGATTCATTGCTTTGTCGGTTTGGGTTGGTTACAGACAAAGTTAGTCAATTATTCCGAACGGCCAAACATCCGCGCCTGTTGCCCGCACCGCGCCTGCATCTCGCCGCCGCGTCTGTTGCCTGTCCGCGCCTGCTTTTCGCCGCCGCGCCTGTTGTCCGCCCGCGCCGCGCCTACTCGAACTCCTGCATCACGCGCTCCATCTTGCGGCGGATCTGGGCCGTGCAGAGGTTGCCGATGCTGCCTTCGTGGGTGTGGCGCACCTCGCGTGTGGGCGTGTATTCGCCCCTTTGGACGGCCATGCCCACCTGCTTGTAGGCTTCGCGGAAGGGCGTGCCCGCCAGCACCATCCGGTTGACGTCCTCCACCGTGAACAGATAGTCGTATTTTTTGTCGTCGAGGATGTGCTCGTTGACGCGGATGTGCGCAAGCATGAAGTCGCACATCGCGAGCGTGCGTTTGATCTCCGTCGTCGCCGGGAAGAGGATGTCCTTCAACAGTTGCAGGTCGCGGTGGTAACCCACGGGGAGGTTGGTCGTCAGCAGCGCGATCTCGTTGGGAACCGATTGCAGGCGGTTGCAGCGTCCGCGCATGATCTCGAAGACGTCGGGATTCTTCTTGTGGGGCATGATGCTCGACCCGGTGGTCAGCTCGTCGGGCAGCGACACGAACCCGAAATTCTGGCTCATAAACAGACATACGTCCATCGCCAGCCGGCCGATCGTCGCGGCCACGGCGGCGATGGCGGCCGCTGCGGCGCGTTCGCTCTTGCCGCGGCTCATCTGCGCCGCCACGACGTTGTAGTGCAGCTCCTCGAAGCCCATCAGACGGGTGGTCATCGTGCGGTCGAGCGGGAACGACGAGCCGTATCCGGCGGCCGATCCCAGCGGATTCTGGTTGGCGATGTGCCACGCCGCGGCCACCAGACGCATGTCGTCCGCGAGCGTCTCGGCATAGGCCCCGAACCACAGCCCGAACGACGAGGGCATGGCGATCTGGAGGTGGGTGTAACCCGGCATCAGCACCTCCTTATACGTTTCGCTCTGCTCCTGCAACCGGTCGAAGACCCTCTTCACGGCGTCGGCCACCTGCCGCAGTTCGTCGCGCAGGAACAGTTTGAGGTCCACGAGGACCTGATCGTTGCGCGAACGCCCCGAGTGTATTTTCTTGCCCGCATCGCCCAGCCGGCGGGTGAGCATCAGCTCGACCTGCGAATGAACGTCCTCCGTGCCGGGTTCGATCTCGAAACGCCCGGCTTCGATCTCCGCGGCGATCTCTTTCAGCCCTGCGGTGAGTTTTTCGAGTTCTTCCGCCGTCAGCAGTCCGATGGTCTCGAGCATGGCGATATGCGCCAGCGACCCTTCGACGTCGTAGCGCGCCAGGCGCATGTCCAGTTCGCGGTCGTCGCCCACGGTGTATTCCTCGATCATTTTGTCCGGCTCGTAGCCTTTATCCCAAAGTTTTCCAGCCATATTCCTGTGCTAATTTTCCGATGTACTTTTCATAAACGGCGATTCCCTCCGCGATCTCCTCGAGGAGGACGAATTCGTCGGCCGTGTGCGACCGCGACGATTGTCCGGGACCCATTTTGAGTGCCGGGAAGGGCATCAGCGTGCGGTCCGAAGTGGTCGGCGAAACATAGGTTTCGCGTCCCGCGGCGACTGCGGCCTTCACCAGCGGATGTTCCCCGCCGACCGCCGCGGCGCGGATGCGCGTCGACCGCGGCACGGCGTCGGAGCGGAGGGCCGCCTGCAGAATCCCGACCGTCTCCTCGTTCGAGTAGGCGTCCGTCGTGCGGACGTCCACGACGAAACGGCACGTGTCGGGCACGACGTTGTGCTGCGTGCCCGCCTCGATCTGCGTCACCGCAATGCCGATGGGGCCTAACAGTTCCGATTCCCGTCCGAAGCGGAAAGAGCGCAGCCGCGCGATGTCGTCCAGCGCGATGTAGAGGGCGTTGACCCCTTCGCCGCGCGCCGCGTGGCCGCTCCGGCCGTGCGCCGTGCAGTCCAGGACGACCAGTCCCCGTTCGCCTGTTGCGGCCTGCATCCCCGTCGGTTCGCCCACCAGCGCCATGTCCACTTTCCCCAGGGCGGGCAGCAGGGCGCGGATGCCGTTTTCGCCCATGCACTCCTCCTCGGCCGAGATTCCCAGCACGAGGTTGAAGGGCAGCGGACGTGTGCGGAACGTGAGAAAAGTCTCCAACAGACATACCACCGAAGCCCCTGCGTCGTTGCTTCCCAGTCCGTAAAGCTTTCCGTCCTCGACGGTGGGCGCATAGGGGTCCCGCGTGTACGATGCCGCCGGGCGCACCGTGTCGTGGTGCGAATTCAGGAGCAGCGTCGGTCGTGCGGGGTCGAACCCCTCGGCCCGTGCCCAGACATTGTTCGCAAGCCGTTCGGGCGCTGCTCCGCATTGGGCGAGGAATGCGTGGAGCAGGTCTGCCGTGCGCGCCTCGTCGCGCGAGCGGGAGGGCGTCGCGATGAGCTGTTTTAAGAGTTCTACGGCCTCTGTGATGTGTGCGTCCAAATTTTGAATTTTAATAGAATTAGCTACATTCGTGTTGCAATCGACTGCGGTTCGGAACGACGCCATCTTCCTCCTTGAGGGAGGGCCGGGGTGGGGTCGGATTTGAATACGACGCCGAAGGCGGCGAGTACGGCGGCTGACAGCATCCGGGGCATGGATCAGGCAATTACGACATCGAACTATTCTAATTGTGAATTATGAATTCCGGATCACCGTTCCGATTCCGTTCGACAGGTTTTCGGAGCTTCGGATCGTCACGCTCCGTACCCCTTTTTCGACGGCTTTCAGGGCGTTTTCGATCTTGGGGATCATCCCTTTGCTCACGACGCCGTCGGCCTTGAGCGGCGGATAGGTTGCGGCCGTGATCTCACGGATCAGCGACGTGTCGTCGTCCGGGTTGCGCAGAACCCCGGCTTTCTCGAAGCAGAAAACCAGGTCTGTCGGGGCGATTTCCGCCGCGCCCAGCGCTACGGCCGAAGCCACGCTGTCGGCGTTGCAGTTCAGCAGGGTCCCTTTTCCGTCGTGCATGATGGCCGAGAAGACGGGCGCCATGCCGTCTTCGAGCAGCCTGCGCAGCAGCGCGGAGTCCACCCGTTCGATGTCGCCCACGAACCCGTAGTCGACCGGCTGGGGGCTGCGGCGCCGGGCCGTGACGGCGTTTCCGTCGGCGCCCGACAGCCCGAGGGCGTTGCATCCTGCGGCCTGCAATCCGGCCACCGCCTGCTTGTTGATAAGCCCGGCGTAAACCATCGTCACCACGTCAAGCGTTCCCTTGTCGGTGATGCGGCGTCCGTCGACCATCTGCACCTTCAGCTCCAGCCGCTCGGCCAGCCGCGTGGCCAGTTTTCCGCCTCCGTGCACGAGTATTTTGGGGCCTTCCAGCGCGGCGAACTCCTTCAGGAAGCGTTTCATCGCCGCGGGGTTGTCGATGACGTTGCCGCCTATTTTTACGACTGTGATCCGTTCCATCAGTTCAGACCCTCCAGCAGTCGTTTGAGTACCACCTGGGCCGCGATCTCGCGGTTCGCGGCCTCGGGGATCACCAGCGAACGGGGCGATTCGATCACCTCGTCCGTGACGATCATGTTGCGCCTTACGGGCAGGCAGTGCATGAAGCGGGCGTTGTTCGTGAGCGCCATCTTCTCCGCATCGACCGTCCATGCGCGGTCGCGCGACAGCACCTTGCCGTAATTGGGGTCCGTATAGGCGGCCCAGTTCTTGGCGTAGACGAAGTCGGCGCCTTCGAGGGCCTTGCGCTGGTCGTATTCGACGCGCGCCGCGCCCACGAACTTCGGGTCCAGTTCGTACCCTTCGGGGTGGGTGATGACGAAATCGTAGTCCGCGGCGTTCATCCACTCGGCGAACGAGTTGGGCACGGCCTGCGGCAGGGCGTTGGGGTGCGGCGCCCAGGTCATCACGACCTTCGGACGCTCCACGGCCTTGTGCTCCTCGATGGTGATCAGGTCGGCGAAACTCTGCAACGGGTGGCGCGTCGCGGCCTCCATCGAGAAGACCGGACGGCCCGAGTGGCGGATGAACTGCTCCAGCACGCGTTCCTCGTAATCCTCGGCTTTGTCCTGAAACCGTGCGAACGATCTTACGCCGATCACGTCGCAGTACGATCCCATGACCGGAATGGCTTCGAGCAGGTGTTCGGCCTTGTCGCCGTCCATCACCACACCCCGCTGGGTTTCGAGTTTCCACGCCCCCTGGTTGACGTCGAGGACCATGACGTTCATGCCGAGGTTCATGGCGGCCTTCTGGGTCGAAAGCCGCGTGCGGAGGCTTGAATTGAAGAAGAGCATCAAAAGGGTCTTGTTGCGCCCCAGCCCCGTGAACTGGAAGCGGTCGCGCTTGATCTCCAATGCTTCGGCGACAGCCTGACGAAGGTCGCCGATGTCTTCTACGCAGGTGAATTTATCCATGGATTCGTTTTTTTGTTTTTTGTTAAATTATCTGGCTTCCATCTCGGAAGGCTGTCTCTGGATCGTCCTCTAAATCCCGCCTTTTAGGCAGGCGGCAGCTCGCGGGGGAATGCTATGAAGCAACGCGCAATAGCAGGCTTTCGCAGGGCGGAGCTGCGGCCTGCCGGCGTAAAACGCCTGTTTTATGGGGTCCGGAGCAAAAGTCGGCCTTTTTCACCTTTCACTTTTCACCTTTCACCTTGTCGAACGCCGTGAGGAAGCGGTCCGCCATCTCTTTTGTCAAGCACAGCGCCGGCAGCAGCCTGACGGTCGAAGCTCCCGCCCCGCCCGTGAAGATGTGCTTGTCGAAAAGCAGTTTCTTGCGCAGCTCCGGACCCGATCCGTCGATCTCTATGCCGATCATCAGGCCGCGTCCGCGCACCTCTTTCAGTCCGCCGATCTTGTGCAGTTCGGCCAGAAGGTAGTCGCCGATCTCGGCGGCGTTTTCCACCAGAGCGTCGCGCTCGATCACCTCCAGCACGGCGATGGCCGCCGCACAGGCCAGGTGACTGCCGCCGAAGGTGGTTCCCAACAGCCCCGGACGCGCCTCGAAGTGGGGCGCTATGAGCACGCCGCCGATCGGGAATCCGTTGGCCATGCCTTTGGCCGTGGTGATCAGGTCGGGGCGGATGCCGGCGGCCTGGTGGGCGAAGAAGCGGCCCGTGCGGCCGTATCCCGACTGGATTTCGTCGAGCACCAGCTGCGTCCCGGTCTCGGTCGCGGCGGCGCGCACGGCGCGCAGGAACTCGTCCGTCGGGCAGTGGATGCCCGCAACGCCCTGAATGCCCTCGACGATCACCGCTGCGAACTCCCGCGTGGCGAGCTTCGCGCGCATCGCCCCGATGTCGTTCAGGGGGGTGAACTCCACGTTCGGCGTGCGGTTGAAGGGCGACGAGATCGCCGGATTGTCCGTCACGGCGACGGCTCCCGACGTGCGGCCGTGGAAGGCCTTCGAGATGGCGAGCGCCTTCGACCGGCCCGTGTGGAACGACGCCAGTTTCAGGGCGTTCTCGTTGGCCTCGGCCCCCGAGTTGCAGAGGAAAAGGCGGTAGTCGTCGTAACCCGAGATGCGGCCCAGTCTCTCCGCCAACTTCACCTGAAGCGAATTCTCGACCGAGTTGGAGTAGAATCCGAGACGTGCGACCTGCTCCTGCACGGCCCGCACGTAGTCGGGCTGCGCATGCCCGATCGAGATCACGGCATGGCCGCCGTAAAGGTCGAGGTACTCGGTTCCCGCCGCGTCGTAGACGTAGCAGCCCTTGCCCCTCACCGGTTCGATCGGATATAACGAATATACGTTGAAAAGTTCCATATGTACAAATTTACATTTATTGTCTTAATCGCAGTCTTTGACCGTGAAATTCTTTGTACTTTTTGGCCGCAAAAAGTACCAAAAGCTCTCCGACGGATGCCTCTGCCTATGCCGTCCCGGCTAACGCTGGCTCCGGGCGCCCGCCTAAAAGGCGGGTTTTAGGGGGCTGCGCGAACATTCATAAAACAGGCGTCTTACGCCTGCGCTTTTAGCCGGGACTTCGTTTGACGGCTCGGCATCGGGCCGGATTCATTCGCCGCCAGAGGCGGCGTGAGAAGAGGCGCAGCAACCGAATCGGAAACGCGCATCCGGCCATCGCCTCTGGAAGCGGTTTTGGTGCTTTTAACTTCGCTGCGCTCGTTTTCCTCCTTCTGGCACGGCATAGCCCGCAAGCGGTCTCTGCTCGTGCTGCGTGCGTCGGTTGCCACCAAAAGGTAGTGTAAACCACGGTGGTACGCCGTGAATAACACCGGTCCGGATTAAAATGCCGAGGCTTTCAGCCGCAAACCCTCCTTTTCGTCCAGCCCGAACATCAGGTTCATGTTCTGCACGGCCTGTCCCGACGCCCCTTTCAGCAGGTTGTCGATGACCGAGACGACGTGCAGTTTCCCGCCGTATTTGGCTGTGTGGAGCAACGCCTTGTTGGTGTTGACCACCTGCTTGAGGTCCACGTCGCGTTCCGTGACGCGGGTGAATGCCGAGGGGGCGTAGAAGTCGGCGTAGAGCTTCGATGCCGCTTCGCCGTCGAGCGGACACGCCGTGTAGACACTCGCCAGGATGCCCCGCGTGAAGTCGCCGCGCATCGGCACGAAGTTCACTTCGCGGTCGAACGACGGCTCCAGCAGCCGCAGGTTGCGCCCGATCTCCAGGAGATGCTGGTGCGTGAAGGCCTTGTAAACCGAAATGTTGTCCGACCGCCAGCTGAAATGGGTCGTGGCCGAGGGTTTTACGCCTGCGCCCGTCGAACCCGTCACCGCCGTCACGTGCGCCTCGTCCTGCAACAGCCCCGCGGCGGCCAGCGGCAGCAGCGCCAGCTGGATCGCCGTGGCGAAACAGCCCGGGTTGGCCACGCGCTCCGCCCGGCGGATGCGTTCGCGGTTCAGCTCCGGAAGCCCGTAGACGAATCCGCACGACTCGTCGCGGAAATCCTGCGCCAGGTCGATGATCTTCACGCCTGCGGGGATCGTGTTCTCTTCCATCCAGACCCGGCTCTGCCCGTGGGCCGAGCAGAGGAACAGCACGTCGATCGCCCCGAGGTCGTACGCGTCGCAGAACCGCATGCCGGTGTCGCCCTCCAGTCCTCCGTGCACCTGCGCGAGGCGGTTGCCCGCGTTCGAAGTGCTGTGGACGAAGGCGATCTCCGCCTGCGGATGGTTCACCAGCAGGCGGATCAGTTCGCCGGCGGTGTACCCGGCGCCTCCGATGATGCCGACCCGGATCATTTCTTGTTGCGTTTCTGGACGTTGTAGAAAATCTTGATCTGGTTGCCGAGGATCTTCGTGAATCCCTTCACGTCGTCGGCCGTCCACGCCTTGTTGACCTCGCCGTACTCGCCGAAGTCGGTCTTCATCAGGTCGAACGTCGAGTCGACGCCCACGAGCGTATAGTTGCGCGGCCGCAGGATCAGCTCCACGGTTCCCGTCACGTTGCGCTGCGAGGAGAGGAGCATCGCCTCGATGTCGCGCATCACCGGTTCGAGGTACTGCGCTTCGTGGAGGAACATGCCGTACCACGTCGCCACCTGGTCTTTCCAGTAGGTCTGCCATTTGGTCAGCGTGTGTTTTTCGAGCATCTTGTGCGCGGCGATGATCAGCATCGGCGCGGCGGCCTCGAAGCCCACGCGGCCCTTGATGCCGATGATCGTGTCGCCGATGTGCATGTCGCGGCCGATGCCGTATTTCGCCCCGATGGCCTCCACGGCGCGGATGGCCTCGACCTTGTCCGTGTAGGGCGTGCCGTTGACCGCCGCCAGCTCGCCCTGCTCGAAGGTGAGTTTGAGCCGCTCCTCGCCCTCGGCCGTGATCTGGCTCGGATAGGCCTCCTCGGGGAGTGTCTGCTCCGAGTGGAGGGTCTCCTTGCCGCCGATCGAGGTTCCCCACAGCCCCTTGTTGATCGAGTACTCCATCTTCTTGTAGTCGGCCGTGATGCCGTGCTTGCGGAGGTAGTCGATCTCGTATTCGCGCGTCAGGGTCATGTCGCGCGTCGGGGTGATGATCTCGATCTCGGGGGCGAGGATCTGGAACGTCAGGTCGAAGCGCACCTGGTCGTTGCCCGCGCCGGTCGAACCGTGGGCCACGGCGTCGGCGCCGATCTGTTTGGCGTATTCGATGATGGCGATGGCCTGGAAAATGCGCTCCGAACTTACCGAAATGGGGTAGGTCCCGTTGCGCAGGATGTTGCCGAAGACCATGTAGCGGATGCTTTTCTCATAGTACTCCTGCTCGATGTCGAGCGTCGCGTGGGCCGTGGCGCCCAGCTCCATGGCGCGCTTCTCGATCTTTTCGAGTTCGGGTTTCGAGAACCCGCCCGTGTTGGCGATTGCCGTGTAAACGTCGTACCCCTTCTCCTCGGAGAGGTATTTTACACAAAACGAGGTGTCCAGACCGCCGCTGAACGCCAGAACCACTTTCTTCTTGGTTTCCATGATATTCTGTTTTTTTGTTTTTTTATTCATGCTGCCGGAGTGCAAATCCTCCGGTCGTTGTCGCCGCCTTCGGCGTCGTTTGCAATTCTGACCTTCCCCTGAATCCCCTCCTCGGAGGGGACTTGTCGCGACGCGACCGGGTTGTCTCGAATGATATTTTCCGTTATTTCAGGTGGAATAGTTTTTTTACTTTGTTCCGGAAAAACATCCGGTAGGGGGCCAGCCGCGACTGTTTCGCGGGCGGTTCCTTGGCCGGGTCGTAGAGCATGCCCGTGCAGAGGCACATGCGGCGGTTGTTGCGTTGCAGGATGTCGTAGTTGCAGCAGCCTTCGCAGCCGCGCCAGAACTCCTCGTCTTCGGTCAGTTCCGAGAAGGTCACGGGGACGTAGCCCATTCGCGAGTTGAGCTTCATAACCGGCAGCGACGTGGTGATACTGAATAACTTGGCATACGGGAATCGTCGTCGGGCCAGCTCGAAGGTTCGTCGTTTGATCTGTTCCGCGAGTCCCATATGGCGGTACTCCGGATCGACGATAAGTCCCGAGGTGGCGACGAAGTCGCCGTGACCCCAGCACTCGATATAGCTGAACCCGACCAGTTTTTCACCGTCCAGCGCCACGACGGCCTTGCCACCGGTCATTTTTGCGGCGATGTATTCGGGCGACCGCTTGGCGATGCCCGTACCCCGCTGCAGGGCCGACTCGTAGATCAGATCGCAAATACGCGGTGCGTAATGTGCGTGCGACGGGTCGGCGAAAACGACGCTGATTGTGTTGTTATTCATTTATCGTTTGTGTGGGTAAAAAGTTGTTTGCGGAATTAGTTGACGCGGTAGGCGCGCTGCACGCCCTTGATGCGCATGATCTGGTGTATGAGCGTGTCCACGACGGCCGTTCCGGGCACTTCGACGGCCACTTCTCCCGCCACGCAGCCGTTCCCGGCGGGTGCGAAGTTCATCGAGCGGATGCCCAGTTTGAGATCGCGGACGATGACCTCGGTGATGTGGTTGGCCATGCCCGTGGTGTCGGCCGCCACGATGCGGATCGTGACGCGGAACGCCCCTTCGGCCGACTGCCGCCAGCGGGCGTCGATCACGCGGTAGGGGTAATTCTCGCGCATGCGCTTGGCGTTGGGGCAGTCGCAGCGGTGGATGGTGATTCCCGCGCTGATCGTCACGAATCCGAACACGTCGTCGCCCTTGATCGGGTTGCAGCATTTGGCCAGCTTGTACTGGATTTTCGAGATGTCGTCGTCGATCACCAGCGCGTCCTGCGGAGCGGCCTTCTCCTGCGTTCCGTGCAGCGCGGCCTTCTGGCGTTCGATTTCGGCGGCCGCGGCGCGGCGCTCCTCTTCGGCTTCGCCCGAAAGGTGGCGTGAGAGGATCTCCTTGATCGACCCGAAGTCGAGCTTCTGGGTGGCGATCAGCGCGTAGACCTCCGTGCCGAGGCGCAGTTTGAAGTATTTGGCCAGGTAAGCCACCGCCTCGTCGATCGTGATGGCGAATTTCCAGTTCTTGAGTTTGCGTTCCAGCTCCTCGCGCCCCATGCGCGTGTGCTTGGCCTGCTCCTCGCGCAGGTAGGACTTGATCTTGTTGCGGGCCTTCGAGGTCACCACCAGCGACAGCCAGTCCGACTTGGGTGTCTGGTTTTTCTGGGTGGTGATCTCCACGATGTCGCCGTTGCGCAGCTGTTCGCGGATCGGCACGGCGCGGCCGTTGACCCGTCCGCCCACGCACGTCGATCCGAGCGAGGTGTGGATGTCGAAGGCGAAGTCGAGGAGCGTGGCCCCCTCGGGGAGTTTGCGCAGGTCGCCGTTGGGCGTGAAGACGAAGATTTCGCCCGACGCGGGCTTGGCGTCGAAACGCTGCGCCAGCGAGTGGGTCGTGTCCTCTATCAGTTCGCGCAGATGTCCCAGCCACATTTCGCTGGTCTGCGCCCCCTGGTTGACGCCCTTGTAGCGCCAATGCGCGGCGATGCCTCGCTCGGCCACGGCGTCCATGCGTTCGGTGCGGATCTGCACCTCGACCCAGCGGCCTTCGGCCGACACGGTGGTGTGCAGCGACTCGTAGCCGTTCGACTTGGGGATCGAGATCCAGTCGCGCATGCGCTTGGGATTGGGCGTGTAGAAGTCTGTCACCACCGAATAGGCCGTCCAGCAGAGCTGTTTCTCGGCCTCCTGCGGGCAGTCGATGATGATGCGGATGGCGAAGATGTCGTAGACGCCCTCGAACGGGACGTGCTGTTTGTGCATCTTGTTCCAGATCGAGAAGATCGATTTGGTGCGGCTCTTGATGTGGTATTTGATGCCGAGGCGGTTCAGCCGCTGCTCGATCGGCACGAGGAACCGCCCGATGAAGGCCTTGCGCTCCTCGGCGCTCTCTTCGAGTTTTGTGACGACGTGCTCGTAATCCTTCGGTTCGAGGTATTTCAGGGCGATGTCCTCCAGCTCGCTCTTGATCGAGTAGAGACCCAGCTTGTGGGCGATCTGGGCGTAGAGGTTCATCGACTCCCAGCTCTTCTTGCGCCACTTTTCGCGGGGGAACATTTCGAGCGAACGCATCACTTCGAGCCGGTCGGCCAGTTTGATCAGGATGACGCGCGGGTCTTCGGAGTAGCTCACGATCAGGTCCCGGAAATTGTCGGCCTGCTCCTTGGCCACCTTGAGCTTCAGCTCCGAGATGTTGGCCAGCCCGAGGGTGATGCCCACGACCTGATCGCCGAAGCGTTTGCGGATGTCGGCGCTCAGGGCGAGGAATTCTTCGGCGGGCAGCTGCTTGTGGGCGAGGCGCACCACGTCGTGCAGGATCGCCGAGATGGTGGAGTTGCGGCCCAGGCCCACCTCCGAGATCACGATCGAAGCCACCGCGGCGGCATGCTCCAGCAGGGGCGAGCCGTCGTAGCGCACCAGTCCGGCGAGTTTCCCGCCGGCATACTCCAGCGCCTCGTCGACGAGTGCCCGGGTCTGCTCCGAGAAATTCGCGCGCACGAGCGTGCGGAGTTTTTCGTACCGTGAAAAGTCCATTTTTACCTAACCAGATGACCTATGCTCGCAAAGATATGAAATTTTTTCATAAATTTGGCATGTACAATTGAACAGTTGTGTTATGGACAAGAAAAAGGCAGTTTACGTGCCGACCGTAGGCGAGGAAATCGGCAATGCCGTGTCCCACGGCGTGATGTCGCTGTTATCGCTGCTGGCCCTTCCTTTCGCCGCCGTGTGGGCCTATGCGCATGACCCCGGCGGGGTTCTGGCCTCGGTCTCGGTGTCGGTTTTCGTCATTTCGATCTTCCTGATGTTCCTCGCCTCGACGCTCTATCACTCGATGAACCCGCAGTCGAAGCACAAGGAGGTTTTCCACATCCTCGACCATATTTTCATCTACGTCGCCATCGCGGGCAGCTATACACCCATCGCGCTGTCGGTCATCGGCGGCTGGCAGGGGGTGTTCATCACCGTCCTGCAATGGGCGATGGTGATTTTCGGGGTGTTCTACAAGTCGCTCTCCCGAAAGTCGATACCGGCCGTCAGTCTGACCATCTACCTGGTCATGGGCTGGACGATCGTCTTCTTCCTGCCGCTGTTCATCAGCCACGCTTCGACGCCTCTCGTGGCGCTGATCGCGCTGGGCGGCGTGCTCTATACGCTCGGCGCGTGGTTCTACGCCCGCAAGGGCTTCCGCTACCACCACATGGTGTGGCATCTGCTGATCGACCTCGCGGTTGCGGCGCACTTCGCCGGGATCGTGTTTTACCTCTACTGATTATGGCCGCATATGACCTCCACATCCATTCCGGATACAGCAGCGACGGGGAGAGCTTCCCGTCGCCGCAATCGTCGGTCTGTGCGCCGCCCGCGGGCTGGACGCCTTTTCGCTGACCGACCACAACTCGGTGCGGTGCGTCGGCGAGGCTGCCCGGCTGGCCCGGGAGCGGGGCATCGGGTTCGTCCCCGGCATCGAGATCGACTGCAACTACCGGGGGACGGACCTGCATCTGCTGGGCTACGGCATCGACTGGCGTTCGGCGGATTTCGCGCGGTTGGAGGAGGAGGTTGCCGCCAAAGTCATGGCGTCGTTCGGGGCCATGGTCGACAACCTGCTGAAACTGGGCTTCCGGGTCGATGCCGGTGCGGTGCTGGCCGCCGCCGACGGGAAACCGCCGACGGGCGAACTGATCGCCGAGGTGATGCTCTCCGACGCGAACTGCCATACGCCCCCGCTGCGGCCCTATATGGAGGGCGGCGAGCGGAGCGACATGCCTTACATCAACTTCTACCTCGATTATTTCGCACAGGGCCGTCCGGCGTTCGTGCCCGTGGAGTATATGGATTACCGCGATGCGGTGGAGCTGGTCCGCGACAACGGGGGCGTGCCCGTCGTGGCGCATCCGGGGCTGAATTTCCGGGGCCGGGAGGAGACCGCCGGGCGGCTGCTCGACCGCGGGGCCGCGGGACTGGAAGTCTTCAACAACTACCACACCCCCGAACAGGCTGTCTATTTCACCTCGCTGGCCCTCTCCAAAGGCGCTTCCATGACCTGCGGAAGCGATTTCCACGGCAAGACCAAGCCCCGGATCGCCGTCGGGCGATTCCCGTCTGACAGCCGTTTCGACGGCCGCCTGTCAGACTTTGTAAACCACATACATGTGATCGGCCGGCAGGGCGTATAGCCTGCGCTCGGCCTCGGTGAAGGTCGCGGCGTAGTCGATGTCCGCGACCTGGAAACCCGCCTGGCGCAGGCGGTCGGCATAGTCGGCGCCGTAGATGCGCCGGTGGTCGTACTGTCCGAAGATGCGCGTGCGCTCGTCGGGATCGGTGATCGAGTCGTCCTCGTAGGTCTGCTCGTAGTCCCTGTCCACCGGGGAGAGGACGATGCCCCAGCCGCCGGGTTTGAGGACCCGGTGCAGTTCGCGCATCGCCCGCCGGTCGTCGGCGACGTGCTCCATGATGTGGTTGCAGATCACCACGTCCACCGAACCGTCGGCCAGCGGGATCTGCTGCACGTCGAAATGCAGGTCGGCCAGCGGGCTTTCGAGATCGGCCGTGACATACTGCCCCGGATGCGACTTGAAGTGGGGCTTGAGGTGACGCATGATACAGACCTCGGGAGCAATGTGCAGCGTGCGCGGAAAGGCCGTCAGGAGATCGGTTTCGCGCGTCAGGTAGAGCCACAGCAGGCGGTGTCGCTCCAGCGACAGACACTTGGGACACAGCGCGTTGGGCCGCGGCTGCACGTAGCCGTAGGGCATGAACTTCCGGTATTTCGCGCCGCACACGGGGCATTCGGCTCCGCGCCCCTTGTAGAAGAGCCCCGCCACGGGTACGGCCCATCCCGCGATGCGTTGCAGCACGGGGCGCGGGATGTGGTTGAGCGAGAATTTGATCAGTTGTTTTATCATTGCGCGACTATCTGTTTTTTGTGCCGACCCTCCGGAGCGTACGCCATCTCCCTCTCCGGGGGAGGGTCGGGGTGGGGTCGGATTTGTCAATGACGCCGCAGACGGCAACGGCCGCATTCAGGAGCGGCTGGCGGAGGATTTTACGCATGCAGCGGGATTACTCTAAAATCTTGTTCACGTCGGCTTCGGCCTTGCGCAGCCGCGCCTTGCACGAGGCGATCAGCTCCGTGGCGCGCTTCACCTCGGCGGCGAGGCTGTCCACGTCCATCTCTTCGTTGCGCAGGCGTGCGAGAATCTTCTCGATCTCACCCATCGCCTCGGCGTAGGTCACTTCTTTTTTTGCCATATTTTTCCGGAATTTACGGTTGCGTCTATCTTGCCGTCGGAGACCTCGATTTCGACCTGCTCGCCCTCCGCGACGCTTCCGGCCGAGGTCACGGCACGGCCTCCGGCGCGCAGGACGGCGAATCCCAGCCGGAGGATGCGTTCGGGCGAACGTCCGGCGATCAGTTCCGCGGCGTTGCCGAGCCGCACGCCCTGCCGCGCGAGGAAGTCGCGCGCCGCGTCGGGCAGCAGCCCTGTGAAATGTTCCAGACGCAGCGTCTGCCGCGTGAGGAGTTCGCCGCTCAGCCGCCGCACTTCGCCCGAGAGGCGTTCGAGACGCACCTCCGAGGCGTGCATCGCGGCCTTCGTCATGTCGTTTAGTTGCAGGGCGGCGCAGTCGAGCCACCCGTCGGTTTCGGCCATCCGTTCGACCAGCCATCCGGCCACCGCCGTCGGGGTCTTGAGCGCCGTGTGGGCCACCATGTCGGCCACGCTGGTGTCCTTGTCGTGCCCGATACCCGTCACCACCGGCAGCGGGAACTGCGCCACGTGGGCGCAGAGGCGGTAGGCGTTGAAGCAGTTGAGGTCGCTGCGCGACCCGCCTCCGCGGATCAGCACCACGGCGTCGAATTTTTCCGGCCGGGCCGCGACGTTGCACAGGGCTTCGATGATGGATTCCTCGGCCGCTTCGCCCTGCATGAAGGCGTCGAACAGGGTCAGCTCGAAACGGTAGGGGCTTCGGGCCAGCTCCTTGCAGAAGTCCTGATAGCCGGCGGCGTTGGCGCTCGACACGATGGCCACGCGCTGCACGACGGCCGGCATCGGCGCCTCGCGGTTCATGTCCCAGACGCCCTCCTGCTGCAACTGCGCGATGGTCTGCTGCCGCTGCCGCTCCATGTCGCCCAGCGTGTAGGAGGGGTCGATGTCGGTGATCTGGAGCGAGAAGCCGTAAAGTTCGTGGTAGGTGACCAGCGCCTTGGCCAGTATTTTGATGCCCGCGGCGAGCCGCTGGCCCGTTTCGGCCTCGAAATAGCCTGCGATGCGGGGGTAGTTCGAACGCCACACGACGGCTCGGGCCTGCGCTGTCGGCACGCCGTTGTCGCCGCCCTTCTCCACAAGCTCCAGGTAGCAGTGGCCCGAGTAGTTGACCTTGATTTCCGAAATCTCGGCGCTCACCCAGAGGGGCAGCGCGAACTGCCCTTCGAGCGCCGACTTCACGCGGCGCTGCAACTCGCGCAGGGTAATGTGTTGTGATTCAGTCATCGGCCCAGCAGAATTCCGAGGGTGAACAAGGCTCCGAACAGCAGGATGTTGCGGGCCGTTTCACCCAGACAGACGTTCAGCGCGTCGCCGTGGTCGATGCGCACCATCTTGCGCCATGTGGAGATATGTGCGGCGAGGTAGGGAAGGGGAAGCAGGGCGGCCCACGTGCGGCCTGCGAAGAGCAGCGTGAGACACAGCGCGACGGCCGCGGTTCCCAGGGCGAGATAACCCCAGCGGCCGACGCCTGCGCCGAGGCAGACGACGATCGTGCGTTTGTTGCAGCGGGCGTCCTCCTCGCGGTCACGGAAGTTGTTGATCATCAGCATCGTGTCGATCACGAGGCCGCAGGCCAGCGCGGCGACGAGAACCTCCGGGGTCCACGCGCCGGTCTGGATGTAATAGGTGAATCCCACGGGGACCAGTCCGAAAAAGAGGATGACCGCGGCGTCGCCCAGCCCGTGGTAGGCCAGCGGGTAAGGGCCTGCGGTGTAGAACCAGGCGAAGACGATGCAGGCGGCGCCTGCGGCGACGAGTTCCCAGCCTCCGTAGCGGAGCGCGCCGGCGTGGAGCGCCCAGACGAGCAGCGCGACGCCCGCGGCGCAGGCCGCGAGGGTGAATCCCGCAATGCCCGCCTTCATGGCCCCGAGGGTGATGTAGCCTTTGGCGAAGGCGCGGTCGGGACCCAGCCGGTCGGGCTGGTCGGCCCCCTTCAGGAAGTCCCAGAGATCGTTCACCAGGTTGGCCGTGCACTGCATCAGCAGGGCGAATGCGAGGCACAGCACGGCCGGAAGCCAATGGAATCCGCGGTCGGTCCAGGCCAGTGCGGAGCCGATCAGGACGAGGATGACGGAGTTGCCGAGGCTGTACGGCCTGACGGCCAGAATCCATGCGGAGAGGGAGTTGGTTTTCACGTTTCGGAGTTTTTCAGGGGCTTTTGCAGATGAGGTTTGCGGGTTTCGGGAGCGGAGTTGTCAGCGGATGACCAGCTCCGCCTGCCGCGGCATGCGCCGGCCCTCGGGAAGCTGGATGCTCAACACGCCTTCGCTTTCGACCGGCGCGCCGTTCTTCTGCGCCGGATGCCAGCGCGGGGCTTCCGCCACGGCTTTCAGCACGCGCCGCTTGAGGCGGTTGTCGGTCGATTCGAGCTCCTGCTGGACGACGGTCTCGCCGTCGGGCGTGATCTTGTAGCGCAGCACCACGCGCGCCGTGGGTTCGCTCTCGTCCCAGCGCACCTGCCGGGCGATGTAGCTGCCGAAGGCGGAGTCCGCGGGAAAGGAGGCCGGCCGGTCGTAGCGCAGCGTAATGAGCATCACGCCGTGTGCGGCCCGCTGGCCGTAGCGGGCGATGGTCTCCTCGTCGGCGGGGAGCATCTCGACGTTCTCGATGTCCTCGGGCGGAATCGAGCGTATCTCGGACGTCTCCTTGCCGTTGACGATGTACAGGGGCTGCGGCCTGGGCGTCGCGGCACGGACGGCTGCGGCGAGAAACAGGATGTAGAGAAGCAGTGCGTATCTTTTCATACCGTAATCTTTTTTTGCAAAACGGCCGGCAGGGCCGGGATATTGCCTGCGGACTATCCGATCTCCTCCCAGCCCGAAGCCGAAAGGTCCACGCAGCCGTTGGCCCGGAAATGGACGCCTTCGGCTGCGAGCAACTCCCGCTGTCCGGTCCATCCGGGCGCTGTCCGGCCCTGGCTGTTGACGACCCGGTGGCAGGGCAGGCCTTCCGGAGCCAGCGCCAGCGCCCGTCCCGCGCGGCGCGCATGGCCGGGCATGCCGATCAGCCGGGCCAGCTGCCCGTAGGTCGCGACCCGTCCTGCGGGAATCTCTGCGACGACGCTCCAGATCTCGGCGTCGAAATCGGCGGGAATCTTCATCGCTTGTTTCGTTTATCTGAAACGGCCGGAGCCGAATCCGGGGCGCAAGTCCGGCCCCTCCCTCCTGAAAGCCGTTTTTTAGACGGCCCGGGGCAACGGGTTTCGGCAGCGGCTCATCCCGCCCCTGCTGTCCCTGCTGTCCCTGCTGTCCCTGCTGCCCCTGCTGCCCCTGCTGCCCCTGCTGCCCCTGCTGCCCCTGAAAAGGGCTTTTTAAGCAGCTAAAGTTCGCTCTCTTTCAGACGTTCGGCGTTCTCGGCCACGATCAGGTGGTCGATGCAGTCCTGGATGTCGCCGTCCATGAAGGCCGCGAGGTTGTAGATCGTATAGTTGATGCGGTGGTCGGTGATGCGCCCCTGCGGGTAGTTGTAGGTGCGGATCTTGGCCGAACGGTCGCCCGTCGAGACCATCGTTTTGCGCTTCGAGGCGATTTCGTCGAGGTATTTCGAGTATTCGAGGTTGAAGACGCGCGTGCGCAGCTCCTCGAAAGCCTTGTCGAAGTTTTTCAGCTGCGATTTCTGGTCCTGGCACTGCACGACGATGCCCGTGGGGATGTGCGTCAGGCGGATGGCCGAATAGGTCGTGTTGACCGACTGGCCGCCGGGACCGCTCGCACAGAAGATGTCCTTGCGGATGTCGTTCATCGAGATTTCGATGTCGAACTCCTCGGCTTCGGGGAGCACGGCCACCGATGCGGCCGAGGTGTGCACGCGGCCCTGCGTCTCGGTCTGGGGCACGCGCTGCACGCGGTGCACGCCCGACTCGTATTTGAGCGTCCCGTAGACGTTCTGTCCCGATACCTTCAGCACCACCTCCTTGAAACCGCCTGCGGCGCCGTCCGACGAGGAGGTGATTTCGTAGCGCCAGCCTTTCGACTCGATGTATTTGGTGTACATGCGCAGCAGGTCGCCGGCGAAGATCGCCGCCTCGTCGCCGCCCGTTCCGCCGCGGATCTCCACGATGGCGTTTTTCGAGTCCTGCGGGTCCTTGGGGATCAGCAGCAGCTTGATCTCCTCCTCCATCTGTGCGAGCTGCGGCTCCAGCTCGGCGATCATCTCGCGGGCCATTTCGCGCATCTCCTCGTCCTTGTCCGTGGCCAGCGTGTCCTTGGCTTCGGCGAGGTTGGCGATGGCCGTGCGGTAGCGTTCCGAAGTCTCGATGATCGGCTCCAGCTCCTTGTATTCCTTGGTCAGTTGGATGAACTGCTTGACGTCGGCGATCACTTCGGGGTCGGTGAGTTTCTGCCCCGTCTCCTCGTATTTGAGTTTCAAACCGTCGAGGCGGTTCAGGATGGTGTTGTCTGCCATAAAAATGTGTCGTGTCTTTGTTTTGGGGACAAAGATACGACACATTTAATTAAGAATTGAAAATTAAGAATTAAAAAATTAAGCGAAGGCCGCAGCGGCTCTCTCTCGGGACCGGCGTTCTTTCGCAAGGAACGATGGGAAATAACCGGCAGACGGCAATGCACGGACCGGAGAAACCGACGGAGGGAACCCCTCGTGCGGGATTCCCTCCGGGATGTAGTCGCCGGGCGGCCGTTCCGGTTCGTTCCGGTGTGCGGCTGCCGGGGCGCGGTTCGTGCCCGGCCTGCTTATTCGTTGATCCGGCGGAGCCAGTCCAGCACGGCGTCCTGCCACTGGGCCTTGTAGCGGAACGAGTCGCGGATGCCCCAGCCGTGGCCGCCCGAGGGGTAAATGTGCATCGAGGCTTCGATGCCGTGCGCCTTCAGGGCGTTGTAGTAGAGCGTGCTGTTGACGGGCGGAACGGTCTTGTCGTCGTCCGAGAGCAGCAGGATGGCGGGCGGGGTGTCGGCCGTCACGCGGCTCTCCAGCGAGTAGGCTGCGTCCTGCTCGGGGGTGCGCTGCTCGCTCAGCAGGTTGATGAACGATCCCTGGTGGCGTTTGCCCTGCACGGCCGTGATGACCGGGTAGAAGAGGACCGAGAAGGCCGGTTTGAAACTGCCGATCGTCGAGGCCATCGCCGCGAGGTGTCCGCCGGCCGAGAAGCCTACGATGCCCACTTTGTCCGCCGTGTAGCCCGTGGCGCCCGCTTCGAGTCCCGCCATGATGCGCAGGGCCTGTACGGCGTCCTCCAGCGGCACTTCGGGATGGTGGTTGGGCATCCGGTATTTCAGCACGGCACCCGTGATGCCGTTGGCGGCGAACCATTTCGCCATTTCGTAGCCCTCGTGGTCCATGGCCAGCATGCCGTAGCCGCCGCCCGGGCAGATGACGACGGCCTGGCCGGTGGCCTTGGCCTTGTCGGCCGGGAAGATGTAGAGAGTCGCTTCGGAGGTGTTCCGTACGCGGTTGGGTTCCTTTTCCGTTTCCGGCGTCGTGATGCCGTTGCTGTGGGGCGCGGTCGTGTTGTCCCAGATTTTGAGGGTCGCGGTCTGTCCGTAATCCTGTGCCGATGCTGTTGCGGTCATAAGCAGGAGTGTTGCGATAAGCGGTAGTGTGCGTTTCATAAATCGGTATTTTAGGCGTGACGGGGTGTCAGATCACGATGTTTATGATCTTGCCCGGCACGACGATGATCTTTTTCGGGGTTTTGCCTTCGAGCCATTTCTGCGCCTCGGGGGCCGTGACGACGTCGGCCTGAATCTCGGCGGGCGTCATCGAAGCGGCATACTCCTTCCGGAAGCGGAGCTTGCCGTTGACCGACACGGGGTATTCGAACGAGTTCCGCACGAGGTGCGTCTCGTCGCAGACCGGATAGGAGGCCGTGCAGACCGATTCGGTGTGTCCGAGCGCGGCCCACAGCTCCTCGGCGATGTGCGGGGCGAAGGGGGCGAGCAGCACGGTCAGCGGTTCGAGCACTTCGCGCTTCGAACACTCGCCCAGCTCGTTGAGGCAGATCATAAAGGCCGCCACGGAGGTGTTGAACGAGAAGTTCTCGATGTCCTCCGAGACCTTCTTGATGGTCTTGTGGAGGGTGCGCAGCTCCTGCTCGGTCGCCTTTTCATCCGTGACGCACAGCTGCCCGTCGCGGTCGAAGAACAGGCGCCAGAAGCGGCGCAGGAATTTGTGCACGCCGTCGATGCCGTTCGTGTCCCAGGGTTTCGACTGCTCCAGCGGTCCGAGGAACATCTCGTACATGCGCAGCGTGTCGGCGCCGTAGTTGTCGACGATGTAGTCGGGGTTCACGACGTTGTAGAACGACTTCGACATTTTCTCGATGGCCCAGCCGCAGACGTACTTGCCGTCCTCGAGGATGAATTCGGCGTCCTTGTATTCGGGCATCCATGCGCGGAAGGCGTCGAGGTCGAGGATGTCGTTGCGGACGATGTTCACGTCGACGTAGAGCGCCTGCGTCTCGTACTGGTCCTTGAGGCCCAGCGACACGAACCTGTTGGTTCCCACGATGCGGTAGACGAAGTTCGAGCGCCCCTGGATCATGCCCTGGTTGACGAGCTTGCGGAACGGCTCCTCCTCGCAGACGCAGCCCAGGTCGTAGAGGAACATGTTCCAGAAGCGCGAGTACATCAGGTGGCCCGTGGCGTGCTCGATGCCGCCCACGTAGAGGTCGACGTTGCGCCAGTACTCGTCCGCCTCTTTCCCGACGAGCGCCTCGTCGTTGTGCGGGTCCATGTAGCGGAGGTAGTAGGCCGACGATCCGGCGAATCCGGGCATCGTCGACAGTTCGTAGGGGCAGCCCTCGGGCGTCGCCCATCCCTTGACGCGGGCCAGCGGCGGTTCGCCCTCGGCCGTGGGGCCGAAATTCTCGATGGGCGGCAGCTCCAGCGGCAGTTTGTCCTCCGCCAGCGGGTAGGCCGTGTCGTTCTTATAGTAGATCGGGAACGGCTCGCCCCAGTAGCGCTGGCGCGAGAAAATGGCGTCGCGCAGGCGGTAGTTGACGAGCTTTTTGCCCAGTCCGCGCTTCTCGACTTCGGCGAACATCCCCTGAATCGCCTCCTTTACATCCATGCCGTTGAGGAAATCCGAGTTGATTACTTTCCCCGTTTTGGCGTCGTACGACTCTTTCTCGATGTCGCCGCCCTCGACCACCGGGACGATCTCCAGTCCGAAGTGGCGGGCGAAGGCCCAGTCGCGCGAGTCGTGCGCCGGAACGGCCATGATGGCGCCCGTTCCGTAGCCCGAGAGCACGTAGTCGGAAATGTAGATCGGAATGGCTTTGTTCGTGAAGGGGTTGATGGCGTAGGAGCCTGTCGCAACGCCGCTTACGCGCTTCGTGTCGGCGATGCGGTCGCGCTCCGAACGCTTTTTGGTCTGGCGGATGTACTCCTCGACGGCGGCCTTGTTCTCGGGCGTCGTCAGTTCGCCGACCCACTCGTGCTCGGGGGCGATGACCATGAACGTCACGCCGAAGATCGTGTCGGGACGGGTGGTGAAGATCTCCAGTTTCCGGTCGCTGTTCTCGATGTCGAAGAAGACCTGGGCGCCCTCCGAGCGGCCGATCCAGTTGCGCTGGATCTCCTTCAGCGAGTCGCTCCATTCGAGTTTGTCCAGTCCGTCGAGCATGCGCTGGGCGTAGGCCGTCACGCGCAGAAGCCATTGTTTCATGCGCTTCTGCTCGACCGGATAGCCGCCGCGGACCGAAAGTCCGTCGTGCACTTCGTCGTTGGCCAGCACGGTCCCCAGCTTCGGACACCAGTTGACCTGGGTGTCGGCGCGGAAGGCGAGGCGGTAGTTCTGAAGGATCTGTTCCTTCTCCCGCTCGCTTTTGGCGTTCCATTCGGCGGCCGTGAAGTGCATCTCGGTCGTGCAGGCGGCGTCCAGCCCCTCGGTGCCGCTCGTTTCGAAGGCGGCGGTCAGTTCCGCGACGGGGCGCGCCTGCTGTTTCGAACGGTCGTACCAATGGGAGAACATCTCGAGGAACGCCCACTGCGTCCACTTGTAGTATCCGGGGTCGCACGTGCGCACCTCGCGGTCCCAGTCGAACGAGAATCCGATCTTGTCCAGCTGTTCGCGGTAGCGGGCGATGTTCTGCTCGGTCGTGACGGCGGGATGCTGCCCCGTCTGGATCGCATACTGCTCGGCGGGAAGGCCGAAGGCGTCGTAACCCATCGGGTGGAGGACGTTGAATCCCTTGAGCCGCTTGTAGCGCGAGTAGATGTCCGAGGCGATGTAGCCCAGCGGATGGCCGACGTGCAGGCCCGCTCCCGAAGGGTAGGGGAACATGTCCAGCACGTAGAATTTGGGCCGCGAGGGGTCCGTCTCCACCTTGTAGGTTTTGTCCGCCCTCCAGCGGCTTTGCCATTTGGCCTCGATCTCCTTGAAATTGTACTCCATATGTCGTGTAATTTTGTTGCGGATTTTCCCGCAAAGATAGAAAAAAAAACGTATCTTTATCCGGGAGTGGCACATGTCGGATTTAAATTGCGAGCTTATGGGTAAATTTAAAGTTTTTTTGCTGGGTGTTCCGCTGGCGCTGGGTGTGCTTGCCGGCTGTTCGGAGGAGGTGGAATACGAGATGCCGATCTATGATTTCGTGAATCCTTCGGTCTGCTTTTTCGTTTCCGACGCCGCGACGGGCGTGAATCTGCTCGATCCCGATGAGCCTGATGCGATTCTCGGCCGGCCCATCGCCGTGACATACGGCGGAAAACGCTACGAAGTGGCGGCGGACGCCGTTGCGGCCCCGGCGACGCGGGCCACGATGCCGCGGCCGCTGGCGCTGCGGCTCGAAGGGGTGAATGAGTACGACAGGATCAAGGGCTATCACCTCGCTTTCGGAGAATTCGATCCGACGGATGGTCTGAAAGGGCAGTCGTTCGTGGTCGACTGGGGCGACGGGACCTCCACGAAGGTGGAGTTCGACCTCTACGTGGTCTGGAAGAAAAACCGCAAAGAGCGCATTTACGAGGCGGAGGTGCACAGCCCGATCCGTGTCGACGGCGTGGCGCGCGGCGAGGGTTATTACGACGCGTGGATCATCCGGATCACCCGGTGACGGGCGGTCTGCGTGCCGCAGCGCGGCTGCATGGAAAAAAAGGGGGCGCGGCCATTCGGGCGCGCCCCCTTTTTTCGTTTGCGGGATGTGTCAGTCGTAGAGCGGGACGACGTACATCGAGTAGGCTTCGCTGTGACCCGTGCCGTCGGAGAGCGTGTATCGGATTTCGTCGCCGTGCCATACGACGGCGGTCCGCGTCGTGCCGAAAATCGTTCCGGCGGTGAATATGTCGTCGTAGCAGACGGCGACCGAATAAGGCATCGAGCCGCTGCCCGAACCGTCGGAGAGGTCGAACAGCTCCTGTCCCTCCTTCCAGACGACGCCCTCCTCCTCGAAGCCGTCGGTGTGGTAACCCGCCGTGTAGAGCGTGTGTCCGAACCGGCAGACGGCGGTGGCTTCGGCATAGGAACTGCCATCGGTCAAGGTGTAGAGCAGCTCCTTGTCCTTCCAGACCGCTGCGGCGCCGCCCGAGTGGCCTGCGGCGTAGAGCGTTCTGCCCGAAAGGCAGAGCGCGTTCACTCCGGCGGGGGTCTCCTCGTCGGAGAGCGTGTAGTGCGCCTTGTCGTTTTTCCAGACCACGGCGAGCGGCTTCGTGAGCCCGCTTTGCAGACTGCCTGCGGCGTAGACGTCGCCGCCCGAGACGCAGACCGACCGGGCCTGCGAGACGGCCGGGCTGACCGAATAGGCGTAGAGCGCATCGCCGTCTTTCCAGATTTTCGCCGTCAAGGCTCCGCCGCTCTCCTCGCTCCCGGCCGTGTAGAGGCTGCCGTTTGCGGCGAAGACCGAGTAGGCGTACGAGTCGGCGCCGGGAGCGCCCGGGGTGTATTTCAGCGTGCCGTTTTCCCAGACCTTCGCCACGATCCGGTCGCCCTGCCGTTCGTAGCCGGCGGCATAGACCGTGCCGTCCGAAACGCAGACCGCGTAGGCCCAGGCGTCGTTCGTGCCGTCGGTCAGGGTGTAGAGCAGCTGCCCGTTTTTCCAGACCGTTGCGACGGCCTTCGATGCGGGCGTGGTGTAACCTGCCGTGTAGATGTCGTAGCCGGAGGGTTTCGGCGGTTCGGGGGCGTCGTCGTCCGAACTGCACGCCGCGAAGCCGGCGAATGCGGCGAGAAGCGCCGGTAAAAGCGTGTGTGTGAATCGTTTTCTGATGATTGTCATGGTTTTGCGGTGCAGTTTGTTTTCGGGCCGTTCCTGTTGGGAAGGGCTGTCTGCACGCCGTTTGCGGGGCAAAGTCCGTGCCGGGGATCAAGGCCCGGAACATTCGGTTTATGGCGTTGATAATAAATCCGTTGTCAGTTTATGTATAACCAGAATTTATTTTATGATAAATTCTATAAGTAAAAAGTATTGCAAACGGCGTAAAATCCTGGGAAATGGCGAAAAAAGACGTGCATATATATTGTATTTCCGAAAAAATGCGTACCTTTGCAGTCCATTTTGGACAATGGAGATAGATTTTTTAACAATTAAAGGACAGTTTTAGAAATGCCAACTATTCAACAGTTAGTGAGAAACGGCCGTGTGAAGATGGAGGACAAGTCGAAGTCTCCCGCACTGGCTGCGTGTCCCCAGCGCCGAGGCGTATGTACGCGTGTGTACACGACGACCCCGAAGAAGCCGAACTCGGCAATGCGTAAGGTAGCGCGTGTAAGATTGACCAACGGCAAGGAGGTCAACGCCTACATCCCCGGAGAAGGCCACAACTTGCAGGAGCACTCCATCGTGCTCGTCCGCGGCGGTCGTGTGAAGGACCTCCCCGGTGTACGTTATCACCTGGTGCGCGGTGCGCTCGACTCGGCAGGCGTGGACGGACGTCGTCAGCGTCGTTCGAAGTACGGAGCCAAACGTCCCAAGGCAGGCAAGTAGTCAACAACAAGAGAGTTTTTAACAGATCATTTTTAAATAGCAATGAGAAAAGCTAAGCCAAAAAAGCGAATTCTACTTCCGGATCCGAAGTTCGGAGACGTGGCTGTGACCCGTTTCGTGAACAACCTTATGCTGGATGGTAAGAAGAGTATTGCCTACACGATTTTCTACGACTCGCTCGAAATCGTCGGCAAGAAGATGAAGGATGCTGATAAATCTCCGCTGGAAGTCTGGAAACAGGCTCTGGAGAACATCACACCCCAAGTCGAAGTGAAATCGAAGCGTATCGGAGGTGCGACGTTCCAGGTTCCTATGGAGGTTCGTCCGGAGCGCAAGATTTCTATTTCCATGAAAAACCTTGTCCTCTATTCCCGCAAGCGCGCCGGCAAGACGATGGCAGACAAGCTTTCAGCAGAGATACTGGATGCCTACAACCAGCAGGGCGCAGCCTTCAAGCGTAAGGAGGAGATGCACCGCATGGCCGAGGCCAACAAGGCATTCGCACACTTTAGATTCTAATAAGGAGACCGAACAGATGGCAACCAGAGATTTAAAATATACTCGCAATATCGGTATCATGGCTCACATCGATGCCGGTAAAACCACCACGTCGGAGCGAATCCTTTTCTACACGGGCAAAACCCACAAGATCGGTGAAACGCACGAAGGCGCTGCCGTCATGGACTGGATGGTTCAGGAGCAGGAGCGCGGCATCACGATCACCTCGGCTGCAACGACCGCTTTCTGGAACTACATGGGCAACCAGTACCAGATCAACCTGATCGACACCCCGGGACACGTCGACTTCACGGTCGAGGTGGAGCGTTCGCTGCGCGTGCTGGACGGCGCTATCGCCACGTTCTGCGCCGTAGGCGGCGTGGAGCCGCAGTCGGAGACCGTATGGCGTCAGGCCGACAAGTACAACGTGCCCCGTCTGGGTTACGTCAACAAGATGGACCGCACGGGCGCCGACTTCCTGTCGGTGTGCGCACAGATCAAGGAGCACTTCGGAGCTACGGCCCTTCCGGTCGTTCTGCCTATCGGCGCCGAGGACAAGTTCGAAGGTCTGGTAGACCTTATATATAATAACGCTATCTATTATTACGACGACAAGACCGTCCGCGACAACTTCGAGCTGAAGGAGATTCCCGAGTCGATGAAGGCCGAGGCCGCCGAGTGGCGCGGCAAGCTCATCGAGGAGGTGGCTTCCACCGACGATGCGCTGATGGAGAAGTTCTTCGAGGACCCCGATTCGATCACCGCCGACGAGCTGCTCGCAGCGATCCGCAAGGCGACGATCTCGATGCAGATCGTCCCGATGCTCTGCGGTTCGTCGTTCCACAACAAGGGCGTGCAGAAACTGCTCGACTACGTGATGGCTTTCCTGCCCTCGCCGCTCGACCTGCCCCCCGTTACGGGCATGAACCCCAAAACCGAGCAGGAAGAGGTTCGCCACGCTTCGGAGAGCGATCCGTTCTGCGGTCTGGCGTTCAAGATCGCTACCGACCCGTTCGTAGGCCGTCTGGCTTTCGTGCGCGTATACTCGGGTAAGCTCGATGCCGGTTCCTACATCCTGGACACCCGCAGCGGCAAGCGCGAGCGTATCAGCCGCATCTACCAGATGCACGCCAACAAGCAGAACCCGATGGAGACCGTCGGCGCCGGCGACATCTGCGCGGCCGTAGGTTTCAAGGAGATCCGCACGGGCGACACGCTCTGCGCCGAGAACGCACCCATCGTGCTGGAGCAGATGACCTTCCCCGAGCCGGTGATCGGTCTGGCCGTGGAGCCGAAGACCCAGAAGGACCTCGACAAGCTCGGCATCGCCCTGGGCAAGCTGGCTGAAGAGGACCCCACCTTCACGGTGCACACCGACGAGGATTCGGGTCAGACGGTGATCAGCGGCATGGGCGAGCTTCACCTCGACATCATCGTGGACCGTCTGCGCCGCGAGTTCGGTGTGGAGATCAACCAGGGCGCTCCCCAGGTGAACTACAAGGAGTCGCTCACCAAGACGGTTCAGCACCGCGAGGTCTTCAAGAAGCAGACCGGCGGTCGCGGTAAGTTTGCCGACATCATCTTCGAGATCGGTCCCGCCGACGACGGCGCCATGGGCCTTACGTTCGTAGACCAGGTCAAGGGCGGTAACATTCCCAAGGAGTTTATCCCCGCCGTGCAGAAGGGCTTCGCTTCGGCGATGGCGAACGGTGCGCTGGCCGGCTACAAGATGGACTCGATGAAGATCACGTTGCTCGACGGTTCGTTCCACCCCGTGGACTCCGACCAGCTGTCGTTCGAGATCGCAGCCCGCAACGGTTACCGCGCAGCGGCTCCCAAGGCCGGTTCGGTGATTATGGAGCCTATTATGAACGTGGAGGTCGTGACCCCCGAGGAGAACATGGGCGACATCATCGGCGACCTGAACAAGCGTCGCGGACAGGTTACCGGCATGGAGTCGAAAGGCACCGCCCGCGTGGTGAAGGCCAAGGTTCCCCTGTCGGAGATGTTCGGCTATGTGACCGTACTGCGTACGATTTCGTCGGGCCGCGCAACCTCGTCCATGGAGTTCTCGCACTTCGAGGAGGTCCCTGCCAACCTGGCCAAGGAGATCATCGAGAAAGCGAGTGGTAAACGTAAGGATATAGAATAAGCAAACAATATGAACCAGAAGATTAGAATCAAGTTAAAGTCATTCGATCACAATCTCGTGGACAAGTCGGCCGAGAAGATTGTGAAGACCGTGAAGAGCACGGGCGCCGTCGTGAGCGGCCCGGTGCCCCTTCCCACGCACAAGCAGATTTTTACGGTCAACCGCTCGACTTTCGTCAACAAGAAAGCCCGCGAGCAGTTCCAGCTCTGCACCTTCAAGCGTATCCTCGACATCTACTCGTCGACGCCCAAAACGATCGACGCGCTGATGAAACTGGAGCTTCCCTCGGGTGTGGAGGTAGAGATCAAGGTGTGATCGGACAGGACGTCTGCCGGTTTTCCGAGCTGTAACCCGGGTTTCTTCGAAAGAAGGAACCGGGGGCGGATCGGCTCGGCGAGCGTTGCCCCGGGCAGGGGAACGGGAGCGGGGCAGGACGACGGGAACCGGAGGTGATTGATTATATATAGTGTACCAACCGTGCGGAGCGCACGCCATCTCCCTCCCCGAGGGAGGGCCGGTATGGAGCCGGATTTGTCAATGGCGCCGCAGGCGGCAATGGCGGCTGAAAGCGACCGGTACCTCGAAATATATGATAATCAGACGGCAAGACAAAAAACGTTACATCACTTTATTACTATTTATAACAAACAATTGACAACAAATGTCAGGACTTATTGGAAAGAAAATCGGAATGACTTCCGTTTACAGTGCCGAGGGTAAGAACATACCATGCACTGTCATTGAGGCTGGACCGTGCGTTGTTACGCAAATCAAGACCGTCGAGAAGGATACCTACGAGGCGGTTCAGATTGCCTATGACGAGACGAGTGAAAAGCACGCCACCAGCAGTTTGTTAGGTCACTTCAAGAAAGCCGGCACGACTCCGAAACGCAAACTTGCGGAATTCAAGGACATGCCTGAAGTGAATCTCGGCGACACGCTGACCGTAGAACTCTTCTCGGAAGAGGACTGGGTGGACGTGACCGGGATCTCGAAAGGAAAAGGCTTCCAGGGCGTAGTGAAGCGTCACGGCTTCGGCGGCGTCGGCGGCCAGACCCACGGCCAGCACAACCGTGCGCGCAAGCCGGGTTCGCTGGGCGCGTCGTCCTATCCCTCGCGCGTCTTCAAGGGCAAACGTCTGCCCGGCCAGATGGGCGGCGAGCAGGTCAAGGTTTTGAACCTGCGTGTATTGAAAGTAATCCCCGAGAGCAACCTCATCCTCGTGAAAGGTTCGATTCCGGGAGCAAAAGGTGCTTATTTAACGATTGAAAAATAGTATGGAATTAGCTGTATTAAACACACAAGGAAAAGAGACGGGTCGTAAGGTAGTCCTTTCGGACGCCGTCTTCGGCGTGGAGGCTAATGACCACGCTATTTACCTCGACGTGAAGCAGTATCTCGCTGACCAGCGTCAGGGTACGCACAAGTCGAAGCAGCGCAACGAAGTTGCCGGCTCGACGCGCAAACTCAAGCGTCAGAAAGGCACCGGCGGCGCCCGTGCGGGCAGCATCAAGTCGCCCCTGTTCCCGGGAGGCGGCCGCATCTTCGGTCCCCAGCCCCGCGATTACAGCTTCAAGCTCAACAAGAAGCTCAAGCAGCTGGCCCGCCGCAGCGCGCTGACCTACAAGGCTCAGGCCGGCGCCATCAGCATCGTCGAGACGATGTCGCTGGAGGCTCCCAAGACCAAGTCGGTCGTGGCTCTGGCCGAGGCGCTCAAGGTCGACGACAAGAAGGTGCTGCTGGTTCTCCCCGAATCGAACGTCAACCTGCAGCTGTCGTGCCGCAACCTTCCCTATGTGAAGCCCGTGCTGGCTCAGAACGTCTGCACCTACGACGTGATGAACGCATCGGCCATCGTGATGGTGGAAGGCGCCGAGAATGTATTGAATACGATGTTAGCTTAAAAACGCAAGTTACAATGGACATTATTATTAAGCCGGTTTTGACCGAGAAAATGACGATTCAGGGCGAAAAGTTGAATCGCTACGGTTTTATCGTTGACGTGAGGGCTAACAAGCTGCAGATTCGCAATGCCGTAGAGCAGATGTACAACGTCGTCGTTACGGACGTGAACACCGTGAACTACATGGGCAAACTCAAGAGCCGCTACACCAAGGCGGGCCTCTTGGAGGGTCGCGCCAATAACTTCAAGAAGGCGATCGTCACCTTGAAGGATGGAGACAAGATCGATTTTTACAGTAATATCTAACGAAGATGGCAGTAAGAAAATTTAAACCTGTAACCGCAGGTACGAGACATAAGATTATCGGCACGTTCGACGAGATCACGACGTCGAAACCGGAGAAATCGCTGCTCAGCCCCAAGAAGAGCTCGGGTGGACGTAACAACGACGGCAAGATGACGGTCCGCTACATCGGCGGCGGTCACAAGCAGATGTATCGTAACGTCGACTTCAAACGCTCGAAGGACGGCATCGCCGCAACTGTAAAAACGATCGAGTACGACCCCAATCGTACCGCGCGCATCGCACTCCTGGTATACGCCGACGGTGAGAAGAGCTACATCATCGCACCCAACGGACTCCAGGTGGGCCAGACCGTCATGAGCGGCGCAGGCGTCGCTCCCGAGGTCGGAAACACGCTCTTCCTGAGCGAGATTCCCCTGGGTACGGTCGTCCACAACATTGAACTCTACCCCGGTCAGGGGGCCGCTATGGCCCGTTCGGCCGGTTCCTACGCCCAGCTGCTGGCTCGTGAAGGCAAATTCGCCGTCATCAAGCTGCCTTCGGGCGAGACTCGTATGGTACTCGTAACTTGCCGCGCTACGGTGGGTGTCGTGTCGAACGTCGACCACAGCCTCGAAAGCTCGGGCAAGGCAGGACGCGAGCGTTGGCTCGGCCGCCGTCCGCGCAACCGCGGTGTCGTCATGAACCCGGTGGATCACCCGATGGGTGGTGGCGAAGGCCGTGCGTCGGGTGGTCACCCGCGTTCGCGCAAGGGTCTGCTTGCCAAGGGTTATAAGACTCGTAACCCGAAGAAGACGACCTCGAAGTTTATTATTTCCAAGAAGAAAAAATAATTAAATAAGAGTACATAATGAGCCGTTCATTAAAAAAAGGACCGTTTATCGACCCCAAGCTCGAAGCGAAGATCGTCGCCCAGGCGGAAGGAAATAAAAAGTCGGTAATCAAGACATGGTCGCGAGCAAGTATGATCTCGCCTGACTTCGTAGGTCAGACGGTAGCTGTCCACAACGGAAACAAATTCATTCCGGTGTATGTAACAGAGAACATGGTAGGACACAAACTCGGCGAGTTTGCTCCCACCCGCAACTTCCGCGGTCACGCAGGTAACAAGAAAAAATAGGTAGAAAATGGGTGCAAGAAAAGCAAATAAAGCCGCACAGTTAAAGGCTGAAAAGAAGCAGAAGGCTATCGCCATTATGCGTGATTGCCCGACCTCTCCCCGCAAGATGCGCCTGGTGGCCGACATCATCCGCGGCGTGGAGATCAACAAGGCTCTGGGCATCCTTCGTTACTCGAAGAAGGAGGCGTCGATCCGTATGGAGAAGCTCCTCAAGTCGGCGATCGCCAACTGGGAGGCCAAGAACGAGTCGGAGCGTCTGGAGGATGTGAAACTCTGCGTGAAAGAGGTATTCGTCGACGGCGGTCGCATGCTGAAGCGTATTCAGGCTGCGCCCCAGGGTCGCGCACACCGGATCCGCAAGCGTTCGAACCACGTAACGATCGTAGTTGACAAAATGGTAACCGTAGAAAACAAGTAATCAGATGGGACAGAAAGTTAATCCGATAGCAAATCGTCTTGGTATCATCCGGGGTTGGGATTCCAACTGGTTCGGAGGCAAGGATTTCTCCGACAAACTCGTCGAGGACGCCAAGATCCGCAAGTATCTGAATGTCCGTCTGGCGAAGGCGTCGATCTCGAAGATCATCATCGAGCGCACGCTCAAACTGGTGACGGTTACGATTTCGACCGCCCGTCCGGGCATCATCATCGGCAAGGGCGGCCAGGAGGTCGACAAGCTGAAGGAGGAGCTGAAGAAGCTCACCGGCAAGGAGATCCAGATCAACATCTTCGAGGTGAAACGCCCCGAGGTGGACGCTGTCATCGTCGGCCAGAACATCGCCCGCCAGCTGGAGGGCCGCGTATCGTTCCGCCGCGCCGTGAAGACGGCCGTGGCTTCGACCATGCGCATGGGCGCCGAGGGTATCAAGATCCAGGTTGCCGGCCGTGTCGGCGGCGCCGAGATGGCCCGTACGGAGACGATCAAGGAGGGACGCATTCCGCTGCACACGTTCCGCGCAGACATCGACTACTGCCTCACGGAGGCCCTCACGAAAGTGGGTATCCTGGGCGTGAAGGTGTGGATCTGCCAGGGCATCGTATACGGCCAGCGCGACCTGTTCGAAATCGCAGGCGCTTCGGCGCAGGCACCTTCGGGCGACCGCGGTGAGCGCGGCGACCGTCGTGGCGGACGCGGAGACCGCGGAGACCGTCGCGGTGGAGACCGTCGCGGCGGACGCCGGGGCGGAGACCGTCGCAATAACAATCAGTAAGTAGGACCTTTTTAAAGCAGAACTAACATGTTACAGCCGAAAAAGACCAAATTTAGAAGAATGCAGAAAGGCCGTATGAAGGGTATCGCTCAAAGAGGTAACCAGCTTGCATACGGATCGTTCGCAATCAAGGCACTTGAATCGACCTGGATCACGGGTCGTCAGATAGAGGCGGCACGTCAGGCCATTACGCGTTACATGAAGCGTGAGGGACAGCTGTGGATCCGCATCTTCCCCGATAAACCCATCACGAAGAAGCCCGCCGAGGTACGTATGGGTAAGGGTAAAGGTAATCCCGAAGGCTTCGTGGCGCCTGTTACGCCCGGACGCATTCTCTTCGAGGCAGAGGGTGTGCCCCTGGCGGTTGCGCAGGAAGCGCTGCGTCTGGGCGCCCAGAAACTGCCCATCACCACCAAGTTTATCGTAAGACGTGACTACGTCGAAACCACAATTTAAGGGACACAGAACATGAAAAGTGCAGAAATCAAGGATATTTCGACAAAGGACCTGCAGGAGCGCATCGAGACCGAAAAGGCCCAGCTCGCGAAGCTGAAGGTGCAGCACGCGGTGTCCCCCGTCGAGAACCCGTCGATCATTAAGAAGAACCGCAGAGATATAGCTCGCATGCTGACCGTTCTGCGTCAAAAAAACGCTAAATAACGAGAACAACTATGGAAAGAAATCTTAGAAAAGAGCGTATCGGTGTGGTTGTCAGCAACAAGATGGAGAAAACCATTGTGGTTGCAGTAGCACGTAAGGTGAAGCATCCTATCTACGGTAAGTTCGTGAACAAGACGACCAAGTTCGTGGCCGAGTCGCTCGACGAGACCTGCAAGGAGGGCGATACCGTACGCATCATGGAAACCCGCCCGCTGAGCAAAACGAAGCGTTGGAGATTAGTACAAATCATTGAAAGAGCTAAGTAGTTATGATACAACAGGAAAGTAGACTCATTGTAGCTGATAACAGCGGTGCGAAGGAGGTCCTCTGCATCCGGGTGCTCGGCGGCACGAAGCGTCGCTACGCATCCATCGGCGATAAGATCGTCGTGGCTGTCAAGAGCGCGACTCCCTCGGGCGATGTCAAGAAGGGCGCCGTGTCGAAAGCCGTAGTCGTGAGAACCACGAAGGAAATCAGACGTGCCAACGGTTCGTACATTCGTTTCGACGACAACGCCGTGGTGCTGCTTAACAACCAGGGTGAAATGCGCGGTACTCGTATATTCGGCCCCGTAGCTCGCGAGCTGCGCGACCAGTATATGAAGATTATCTCCCTCGCACCCGAAGTATTGTAATCATAAAAACTATTTCGGATATGTCAAAATTACATATTAAGAAAGGGGATCAGGTTCAGGTTATCGCCGGTGACAGCAAAGGCCAGACGGGCAAAGTCCTGAAGGTCGAGGTTTCGAAGCAGCGCGCCATCGTCGAAGGTGTGAACCTCTGCAAGAAGGCCACGAAGCCCAATGCGCAGAACCCCCAGGGAGGCATCGTCGAGAAAGAGGCTCCGATTCACATTTCGAACCTCATGCTCATCGACCCCAAGTCGGGCAAACCCACCAAGGTCGGCCGCAAGACGGATGCAAAAGGTAAATTAGTTCGTTTCGCTAAAAAGTCAGGGGAGGAGATCAAATAATGGCATACGTACCTACACTCAAGACAAAATATAAGGAGCAGATCAAATCTGTCCTTATGAAGGAGTTCGGTTACACGAGCATTATGCAGTGCCCGAAGCTCACGAAGATCGTAATCAACCAGGGTATGGGCCAGGCTGTCGCCGATAAGAAACTCATCGACGTGGCCGAAGCCGAACTGACGCAGATCACCGGTCAGAAGGCCGTTCAGACCCGCTCGCGCAAGGACATTTCGAACTTCAAGCTGCGTAAGGGCATGCCGATCGGCGTGCGCGTGACGCTGCGCGACACGAAGATGTACGAGTTTCTGGAGCGTCTGATCGCTGTCGCTCTTCCCCGAATCCGGGATTTCAAGGGTATCAACGAGAAGTTCGACGGCCAGGGCAACTACACCCTGGGCATCACCGAGCAGATCATCTTCCCGGAGATCGACATCGACAAGATCACCAAGATCTTCGGCATGGAGATCACGTTCGTAACGACGGCCAAAACTGACGAGGAGGCTTACGCCCTGCTCCGCGAGTTCGGTCTTCCTTTCAAAAACGCTAAAAAGAATCAATAAGCTATGGCAAAAGAATCTATGAAGGCCCGCGAGGTGAAGCGTGCGAAACTCGCAAACCGCTATGCTCACAAGCGCGAGGAGATCGCTGCCAAGGTGAAGAGCGGTGAGATGGATCACGAAGAGGCATGGCAGGCGCTTGCGAAGCTGCCCCGCAACTCGAATCCCATCCGCCAGCACAATCGCTGCAAGATCACGGGTCGTCCCAAGGGCTACATTCGCCTGTTCGGCATCAGCCGTATCCAGTTCCGCGAAATGGCCTCGAAGGGGCTGATCCCGGGCGTTACGAAAGCCAGCTGGTAGCAGCCGCAGGTGCGGGGAGGGGCGAGCGTGCGACCGCCTGAAACCCGCAGATCCTGCGATTCTGAATAAAAGTTCCGTTTTCCGGAAGGTGAGGAGCCTGTGGAGAGCGAGTCTCTCGGAAGGAAACGGGGCCGATAGGGGTGTTCAGCCCGTGTAGATACGTCACAGTGTCGGGGAAAGTGCCGCCGCAAGCGGTAACTTCCCGATATGTGGGGCGTAACGAGGGGTTGGGCGCTTGGTTACAAATTTCTCGGACCAGGGGCCGGAAGGTTGATGCCGTGGCTGCGTGAGCGGAGGGCGGATGCCGGAAGGTTTAGCCGAAGGGACAATGCGGAAGTTGCGCAACGCGGCGGAAGCGGGGACTTTCAGGCTGCCGGAACGGAGGGACGAAACGGGGCTGCGTGGCGGTCCGTGTGGCGTTCCGAAGGGCGGGAATCGGGACCAGGGTGCGGCGAATGCCGTGCCGGAGGAACCGAAAGACTGTCGCCGAAAGGGAATTTTGTGCGGATACATGTTAGCAACATCGGGTGCTAACATTGTCTGCGTTCCGGAGGCAGGGCTAAAATCGCTAAAAATCAGGCGATAACTTGGCTGTTTGGGAAATAATGCGTATATTTGCGCGCTTTAGGCCCTCGCGTGCGTAGGCGAACGAGGGGGCAAAACAAGGGCCGGAAGGGTTTGGTGAATAGCTATATCTCTGAAAGCCAAAGAAATAAACAAAAAAAGGGTTGTTTGAAGATAGGTATTGCAGTTAGGTAAAAAACACGTTGAATTTATTCGACGTATTCGGAAACCTCGGGACCTTGCTATAAAGTCCCCTCCGAGGAGGGGATTTAGGGGAGGGTCAGATTTGTAAACGCCGCCAGCGGCGGCGATAACGACGATTCGGAATGCGGAAACTGTAAAAACTATTAGAGCGCCCGAAAACAAACATTCATTACTAATTTTTAACTTCTATTCGTTATGACTGATCCTATTGCGGACTTTCTGACCAGAATTAGAAACGCGGTGAAAGCCAACCACAAGGTGGTTGAAGCTCCCGGTTCAAAAATTAAGCAGGAGATGACCAAGATCCTCTATGAGCAGGGTTATATTCTCGCTTACAAATTCGACAAGGACGAGAAAGGTCATCCGTCGATCAAAATCGCTCTGAAGTGGGACCCCGCCACCAAGACCAACGCCATCAAGGACCTCAAGCGCGTAAGCCGCCCGGGTCTGCGCCGCTATGCGTCGGTTTCGGACATGCCCCGCGTTTTGAACGGCCTGGGCATCGCCATCGTTTCCACGTCGAAAGGCATCATGACCGACGCCAAGGCCCGTCAGGAGAACGTGGGCGGCGAGGTGCTGTGCTATATCTACTAATCGCAAATCATTAAAGAACAACACAATGTCAAGAATTGGTAAATTACCTGTAAACCTGCCGGCCGGCGTTACCGTGGAGGTAGCTGCCGACAACACGGTAAGCGTGAAAGGGCCACTCGGGACGCTGAGCCAGAAAGTTGACTCGGACATCAAGGTAGAGGTCGGCACGCACACGGACGTTCACACGGGCAAGGAAGTTCCCGCCGTTCTGGTGACCCGTCCCACCAACCAGCCCCGCCACCGTTCGCTGCACGGGCTGTACCGCGCGCTGATCAACAACATGGTTGTCGGCGTGTCGAAAGGCTATGAAATCAAACAGGAACTCGTCGGCGTCGGCTTCAAGGCCGAGGTCAAGGGCCAGGTGCTCGAAATGAGCCTCGGCTACTCGCACGACACGCATTTCCTGCTGCCCAAGGAGGTGACCGCCACGGCCGTTACCGAGAAAAAGGGCAACCCGATCGTAACCTTCAAGTCGATCGACAAGCAGCTCATCGGCCAGGTTGCCGCGAAGCTCCGTTCGCTGCGCAAGCCGGAGCCGTACAAGGGCAAGGGTATCAAGTTCGTCGGCGAGCAGATCCGTCGCAAGGCCGGTAAATCAGCAGGTGCTAAATAGTAAATAGTCTGAAGTTATGTCATTGAACAAGATAGAAAGAAGAGAGAGGATCAAGATGCGTATCCGCAAGATCGTGAGCGGAACGCCTTCACAGCCTCGCATGACTGTATATCGTAGCAACAAGCAGATCTACGTACAGTTTATCGACGACCTCGCAGGTGTTACCCTGGCTACGGCTTCCTCGCTGGACAAGGAGGTTGCGGAAGCAGCCGCCGGCAAGAACAAGTGCGAAGTCGCCGCCCTGGTAGGCAAGCTGGCCGCCGAGCGCGCCGTTGCCAAAGGCATCAGCGAAGTAGCCTTCGACCGCAACGGCTACCTGTATCACGGAAGAGTTAAACAGCTGGCCGAAGCAGCACGCGAAGGCGGACTTAAATTCTAAGCGATTATGTCAAATACCAACATAAAGAAAGTACGCACGAGCGATCTCGAACTCAAGGACCGTCTCGTCAGCATCCAGCGCGTTACCAAGGTTACGAAGGGTGGCCGCACGTTCAGTTTCTCGGCCATCGTCGTCGTCGGCAACGAAGACGGCGTCGTGGGCTACGGCCTGGGTAAGGCTTCGGAGGTTCAGTCGGCCATCGCCAAGGGCGTGGAGGACGCAAAGAAGAACCTGGTGAAGATTCCGGTTATCAACGGTACGATCCCCCACAAGCAGGAGTCGCGTTACAGCGGTTCGCTCGTGATGATTCGTCCGGCCGCTCCCGGTACGGGTGTCATCGCCGGCGGTGCCATGCGTGCCGTTCTGGAGTCGGTGGGCATCAAGAACGTGCTTGCCAAAAGCAAGGGCTCTTCGAATCCCCACAACCTGGTGAAGGCGACCATCGGCGCACTGTGCGAGCTGCGCGATGCCCACAGCATCGCCCGCGTGCGCGGTATCTCGATGGACAAGGTGTTTAACGGTTAATTCTCAAGAAGAACATGGCAAGATTGAAAATCACCCAGGTCAAAAGCCGCATCGGCTCCACGGAGCGTCAGTGCAAGAACCTTGACGCGCTGGGTCTGAAAAGGATCAACGCGAGCGTCGAGCACGACGACTCGGTGATCATAAAAGGTATGATTGCGCGCGTGAAGCACCTCGTGAAGGTCGAGGAAGTAGCCCCCGCCAAGAAGGCTGCCCCCAAGGCCAAGAAAGCCGAGGTCAAGGAGGAGGCTGCACAGGCCGCAGAATAAGTTTAACAGCTAACGGACTATAACAATGGAACTCAATAATCTCAAACCCGCAAAGGGTTCAACGCATCACGATAAACGGATCGGCCGCGGTGCAGGTTCGGGCCACGGCGGCACGGCTACCCGTGGACACAAGGGTGCACAGTCGCGTTCGGGTTACTCGCGCAAGCTCGGCTTCGAGGGTGGCCAGATGCCGCTTCAGCGTCGCCTCCCCAAGTTCGGTTTCACGAATCTGAAACGAGTTGAATTCAAGGCCATCAACCTCTCGACGCTCGAGGAGCTGGCAGCCAAGAAATCGCTCACGGAGGTTACGGTCGACACGCTCATCGCCGCAGGTTTCATCTCGTCGAACGACAAGGTGAAGATCCTGGGCAACGGCACGATTTCGAAGGCGCTCGCCGTCAAGGCGCATGCGTTCTCGAAGAGCGCCGAGGCGGCCATCACGGCAGCCGGGGGCAGCGTCGAAAAACTGTAAGCAACCTTAGAACCCAAAAATTATGAATCAGTATCTCGTTGTTGGTGTCGTCTTTTTGGTGGTAATCGCTCTTTTGGCGACCAACAAGAAATTGGTAGAAACGCTCAAGAATATCTACAAGATCGAGGAGCTTCGCAAGCGTGTCATTTACACGATCGGGCTTCTGCTGGTCTACCGCTTGGGTAGTTTCGTCGTGATTCCGGGCATCAACCCCAACGCCCTGGGCGAGGGTTCGGCGTATGCCAGCCAGCTGGAAGGCAACGGACTTCTGGGTCTGTTGGACGTCTTCTCCGGCGGTGCGTTCGGCAACGCCGCTATTTTCGCGCTCGGAGTCATGCCGTACATCACCGCCTCGATCATCATCCAGCTCATGGGTATGATGGTTCCGTATTTCCAGAAAATGCAGAAGGAGGGTGAGAGCGGCCGCCGCAAGATGAACCAGTGGACACGCTTCCTGACGATCGGCGTGCTGATCCTGCAAGGTCCGGCGTACATCGCCAACCTGTACCATCAGATGCCCACTGCGTTCGTTTACGGCAATTCGTTCGGCTTCGTTGCCTATGCGACGACGATCCTGATCGCCGGAACCATGTTCATCATGTGGCTGGGCGAGAAGATCACCGACAAGGGTATCGGTAACGGTATCTCGCTGATCATTATGATCGGTATCGTGGCACGTCTCCCGCACGCGCTGTTGGCCGAGGTCAACGCCCGCTTCCAGACTGCCTCGGGTAGCGCCATCATGCTGATCCTCGAGCTGGTGCTGCTGTTCCTTGTCTTCATGGCAACGATCGCTCTGGTACAGGCGGTCCGCAAGGTCCCTGTACAGTATGCAAAGCGTATCGTCGGTAACAAACAGTACGGCGGCGTACGTCAGTACATCCCGCTGAAGATGAATGCCGCGAATGTGATGCCTATCATCTTCGCGCAGGCTCTGATGTTTATTCCGGCGCTGTTCTCCGGTACGGCCTTCGCGGCTGCTTTCAGCTCGATGACCGGTTTCTGGTACAACTTCACGCTTGCAGTGCTGGTAATCGCCTTCACCTACTTCTACACGGCGATTATCATCAACCCTCAAATGATGGCCGATGACATGAAGCGAAACGGCGGCTTTATCCCGGGAGTGAAACCGGGTAAGCAGACCGTGAACTACATCGACACCATCATGACGCGTATCACCCTTCCGGGTTCGTTCTTCCTGGCGATCGTGGCGATCCTGCCCGCGCTGGCGATGAAGTTCCTGGGCATTCAGCAGTCGTTCGCCTACTTCTACGGAGGTACGTCGCTGCTGATCATGGTCGGTGTGGTACTCGACACTCTGAAGCAGATCGAGAGCTACCTGCTGATGCGCCATTACGATGGTCTGATGAAGACCGGACGTATTCAGGGTCGTCATTAGGAGTTTTTCCGAAGAGTTCTTAAGCGAAGAAATGATCTATTTAAAGACAGACGAGGAGATAGAGCTGCTCCGGGAGAACAACATCCTGGTGTCGGAGACGCTGGCGGAAGTGGGTCGCCACATCCGTCCGGGCGTCACCACCAAGGAGTTGGATTCGATTGCCGAGGATTTCATCCGCGCGCACGGAGCAGTTCCCGCCTTCCTCGGGTATCAGGGATTTCCCGCTTCGTTGTGTATATCGGTAAACGAACAGGTGGTTCACGGTATCCCATCCTCGAAATGCGTTCTCAAAGAGGGCGACATCGTTTCGGTCGATTGCGGTACGTTTATGAAGGGGTTTGTTGGTGATTCGGCATATACGTTTGCCGTTGGCGAGGTTGCCGGGGAAGTTAGGCAGCTGATGGACGTCACCAAAGAGGCTCTTTATAAAGGTACGGCGCAGGCCAAAGCCGGCAACCGCGTAGGCGACGTGTCGGCAGCCGTGCAGGAGTACGCCGAAAGTTTCGGCTACGGAGTCGTGCGCGAACTGGAGGGACACGGACTGGGTCGGAAAATGCACGAAGACCCCGGTGTTCCCAATTACGGCGCACGCGGCAGAGGACCGCTCCTGAAGGAGGGCATGGTCATCTGCATCGAACCCATGATCAACATGGGGACCAAAGCGGTGGTTTTCGAACGGGATGGCTGGACGGTCCGCACGCGGGACCACAAACCGGCGGCGCACTACGAGTTCGCCGTTGCGGTCCGCAAATCGGGACCCGATGTCCTGACGGACTTCAGTATCATCGAAAAGGCAATAAACAATTAAGACTCTATGGCAAAACAAACTGCTATTGAAAGGGACGGGACGATTATCGAGGCGCTGTCCAACGCGATGTTCCGCGTCGAACTGGACAACGGCCACATTCTCACGGCCCATATCTCGGGAAAGATGCGTATGCACTACATCAAGATCCTTCCCGGAGATAAAGTAAAAGTGGAGATGACGCCCTATGACCTTACGAAGGGACGTATATCTTTCCGGTACAAATAATTAGATTGCTTGAAAATCATGAAAGTTAAAGCATCCATCAAGAAAAGAAGCGAGGATTGCAAGATTGTGAAGCGTAAAGGCAAACTTTATGTCATTTGCAAAAAGAATCCCAAGTTTAAAATGCGCCAGGGGTAATGTTTTTTAAACAAGTCAAAAAAGAAAAAGAATTTATATGGCACGTATAGTCGGTGTAGATTTACCGAAAAACAAAAGAGGCGAGATCGGCCTGACCTATATCTACGGTATCGGTCGTTCGACGGCTCGTAAGATTCTCGAGACCGCTGGCATCAGCTACGATCTCAAAGTACAGGATTGGTCGGACGACCAGATCGGTGCGATCCGTTCGACGATCGTCGACCTGGGTCTGAAAGTCGAGGGCGAATGCCGTTCGATGGTCCAGCTGAACATCAAGCGCCTGATGGACATCGGCTGCTACCGCGGCATCCGTCACCGTCTGGGTCTTCCCGTCCGCGGTCAGTCGACCAAGAACAACGCGCGTACCCGCAAGGGCCGCAAGAAGACTGTCGCAAACAAGAAAAAGGCAACGAAGTAATCTTTAGAGAATTATGGCAAAGAAAACTGGAACAGTTAAGAAAAAGGTTGTTAAGGTCGGTGCGCTGGGCAATGTCTATGTACACTCCACTTTCAACAACGTAATCATCACCATCACCAACGAGGTGGGCGATGTCATCAGCTGGTCGTCGGCCGGCAAGATGGGCTTCCGTGGTTCGAAGAAGAATACTCCGTATGCAGCACAGACCGCTTCGGCGGATTGCGCCAAGGTCGCTTACGACATGGGCCTGCGCAAGGTGAAGGTTTATGTGAAGGGTCCGGGTGCAGGTCGCGAGTCGGCCGTGCGCACGATCCACGGCGCCGGTATCGAGGTGATGGAGATCATCGACGTTACGCCGCTGCCGCACAACGGCTGCCGTGCTCCTAACCGCCGCCGCGTATAATTCAGGCACAGGTTAAGGATAATTTCAAGGTTTTAAAAAAAGACAGAACAATGGGAAAATATATAGGACCTAAATCGAAAATCGCCCGTAAATTCGGCGAAGCTATCTATGGTGCGGATAAGGTGCTCGAAAAGCGCAACTATCCTCCCGGACAGCATGGTCTGGCGCGCAAGCGCAAGAAAGTGTCGGAGTACGGCACGCAGTTGAGCGAGAAGCAGAAGGCGAAGTACACGTACGGCCTGCTGGAGAAGCAGTTCTCGCGCACCTACGAGCAGGCTGCCCGCATGGGTGGTATCACGGGTGAGAACCTGCTGAAGCTGCTGGAGTGCCGCCTGGACAACGTCGTTTACCGCTTGGGTATCGCCCCGACGCGTGCGGCTGCCCGCCAGCTCGTTTCGCACTGCCACATCTGCGTGAACGGCAGCGTCGTGAACATCCCCTCGTACTCGCTGCGCGCGGGTGACGTGGTGTCGGTTCGCGAGAAGTCGAAGAGTCTGGAAGTGATCTCGGCATCCCTGGCCGGCTCGTCGAAGAGCCGCTACGCCTGGTTGGAGTGGGACAACGCCTCGATGAGCGGCCGTTTCCTCCAGAAACCCGAGCGTGAGGAGATCCCCGAGAACATCAAGGAGCAGCTCATCGTCGAGTTGTACTCGAAGTAGTAATCAAAACAAATTCACCTATTATGGCAATATTAGCATTCCAGAAACCTGAGAAGGTTATTATGCTTGAATCCACTTCGTCGTTCGGGAAGTTCGAATTCCGACCGCTGGAGCCCGGATTCGGTATGACTGTCGGTAACGCTTTGCGTCGTATTCTGCTCTCTTCGCTGGAGGGTTACGCAATCACGACTGTCAAGGTAGCCGGTGTCGATCACGAGTTTGCCGCTATCCCCGGTGTGATGGAGGATATGTTGAACATCATCCTCAATCTGAAGCAGGTTCGTTTTATCCGCACAGTCGATAATCAGGATGCCGAAAAAGTATCCATTAACGTTGCGGGTGTTACGGAGCTGACTGCCGGATATATCTCGAATTACCTGTCGTTCTTCAAGGTCCTCAATCCCGACCTGGTGATCTGTCACCTGGCCCCGGGAACGAAGATGCAGATGACGCTCACGATCGGCAAAGGCCGCGGCTACGTGCCTGCCGAGGAGAACGCTCCCGCTGAAAGCGAGTTCGGAACGCTTCCGATCGACTCGATCTTCACGCCCATCAAGAACGTGAAGTACTCGATCGAAAACTACCGCGTCGAGCAGAAGACCGACTACGAGAAGCTGAATTTGGAAATTACCACCGACGGGTCGATTCACCCCAAAGAGGCTCTGAAAGAGGCCGCAAAAATTCTCATCCAGCACTTCATGCTCTTCTCCGACGAGAAGATCACCGTCAACATGGAAGACACGAACGGTGCCGAGGAGTTCGATGAGGATGTACTCCACATGCGTCAGCTGCTGAAGACGAAGCTCTCGGATCAGGACCTTTCGGTCCGCGCCCTGAACTGCCTGAAGGCCGCCGATGTCGATACGGTGGGGGATCTCGTGAAGCTGAACCGCAACGACCTGCTGAAGTTCCGCAACTTCGGCAAGAAGTCGCTGACGGAGCTGGACGAGTTGCTGACCTCGCTCAACCTGAAGTTCGGTATGGACGTATCAATCTACAAACTTGACAAAGATTAATTATGAGACACAATAAGAATTTCAACCACCTGGGCCGTCAGGCAGGCCACCGCAAGGCCATGCTGTCGAACATGGCCACGTCGCTGATCCTGCACAAACGCATCGAAACGACGGTTGCCAAGGCCAAGGCCGTTCAGCGTTTCGTGGAGCCTCTGGTCACCAAGTCGAAGGAGGACACGACGCACTCGCGCCGTATCGTATTCTCGTACCTGAAACAGAAAGAGGCCGTTACGGAGCTGTTCCGTACGATCGCGCCGAAGATTTCGGAGCGTCCGGGCGGTTACACCCGCATCCTGAAGACCGGTTTCCGTCTGGGCGATGCTGCCGACATGTGCATCATCGAGTTCGTTGACTTCAACGAGCCTTACACGCTGGGCATCGCTCCCGCAGCCGCTTCGGAGGCAAAACCGAAGACGCGCCGCTCGCGCAAGTCGGCCGCCAAGGCTACCGACGCCGTCGAGGAGGCTACCGTCGTCGAGGGCGAGGCTAAAAAGGCCGCACCCAAGAAGGCTGCCGCCCCGAAGAAGCCCGCAGCGCCGAAGGCCGCTTCGGCCAAGGCTTCGGCTCCGAAGGTTGCGAAGAAGACCAATGTGGGCAAAAAAATGTAGCCTTTTGGATTTGTAAGCGGATATTCCCGCACATCCTAAACAAAACCCGAATGGGACGTCCGTCAGGACTACCCATCCGGGTTTTTTATTACGATGCACGAAAAATCGGTTTCGGCTTATGTCGTGCTTGAAGCCTTTCGCCTGCAATCGAAAATCGCCGCAACAAAAACAGGGACTGTGTAAACAGCCCCTGTTTAATTTACGATCCGTTTGGCGCTATTGGAAATGATAGAGAAACACGACCGTCGCATCGAGGGCCGTTTTGGGGCTGTCCTTGATTTCGAGCGACACCTTGATCTCCGCCTTGGCGATGCCGCGGAGGTTTGCGAGCGACACCAGCGAGGCGCGCAGCCGGACTGCGTCGCCTGCCAGCACAGGCCGGTTGAAGCGCAGTTTCTCGATGCCGTAGTTGACCAGCATCTTCACGTTGTTGACCTCCAGAATTTGTCCCCAGAGGTAGGGGAGCACCGAAAGGTTCAGGTAGCCGTGTGCAATGGTCGATTTATAAGGGCTTTCCGTCCGGGCGCGCTCCGTGTCCACGTGAATCCACTGGTGGTCGAGCGTGGCGTCGGCGAAAAGGTCGATCTGCTCCTGCGTGATCGTCAGGTAGTCGGAAACACCCAGCTCCTGACCTATGTGCTGGGCGAATTCGTTGAAATTGTTGATGATTAACCGGCTCATGTCGTTTTGTTATATGCTGTAAATATACGAAAAAAGTTTGTTCCGGCCGCATTCGGCCCGTTTTTGAACATCTTTGCGGAGGGCATGGAAATCCCCGGCCGTCGACGGTCCGGGGATTTTTTAACGGGTGCGGGATTACAGATTGATCTCGATCCGGGGATGATCCTTCTCGGAGTACCACATGTTTTCGACGGTGACGTCGAGCGGCTTGTCACGTCCCACGGTGGTCATCAGCGTCGAGAACGGCTTGAGCACGACGGGATTCTGCCCCGGGAAGCGGAGGACGTACTCCACCGAACTGCTGTTCGTGAGGCTTACCGTGCGGCGGCCGTTGCTCGGGTCGGTGTGGAGCACCTTTGTCCGGACCGATGCCGTGAAGAGGTCCTTCAGCAGCTGTTCGTCGCCCGCTATCGTGCCGAACGAATAGGCCAGCGTGCGGCGCGCTTCGAGCGCCTCGCGCAGCGCTTCGAGCGAGTTGTTCCGGGCGAAGATCAGCGTCATGTTGCGGCTGTGGCCCTGAAGCCGGTAGGTCTCGGCCGTCGCATCGTGGATGTCGGTATTCGCCGACACGAACAGTTTGCGGGCGTGGGCGCGTGCGATGGCTTTGGGGTAGAACTCTGCGCCGTTCATAATTTCGATGCCGTCGATCAGCCCTTCGCCGTAGGCTTTGACTTCGAACTCGGGGTGTTCGAGGCTCTTGCGCCGCCAGCCCGGATGGTTGTGCATCACCAGCGCCCCCTGCGCCTTGGCGTTGCGGAGCGATTGCAGGGCGTCGGTGGCGTAGAGGGAGTTGTTGTCCGTGGTGAAAAGGGCGTTGTAGTGGCCGTAGGCGATCGGTTCGCGGGTGATCTCGGCGCCGGGAATGATCGTCAGACCGTATTCTCGGGCGGTCTCCCGGGCCAGTTTCACCGGGAGGTTCAGATCCGACTGGATGCCCCGTTCGTCGGCGCTCCTCCGGATGATGTTGTTGTTTATGGCCTCCGTACCTTCGGGAACGTAGCCTTTGAGGAAGTTCAGCATCTTGCCTTCGTGGCGGCGGTATTCCACGTGTTCGGTGATCGCCAGCACGTCCAGACCGTCGTACCACGCTTCGCGGACGCGGAATTCGGGCGTGCAGTCGCCGTCGGAGTAGACCGAGTGGGTGTGCAGGTCGGCTTTGTAGACGTTGTAGCCGTTCACCTCGGGCAGTATGAATTCCGCGCGCTGTGCGGCGATGCGCCCGGTGTGGCGCGTGATGTCGGGATTGTAGGCGTCGGTGTAGTAGCCTTGCGCGCTTGCGGCGCATGCCGCCGAGAGTGCGGCGGCGAGAAACAGCAGTTTTTTCATGGTGTCGTAGTTATGGTTGGGAAATCCGGGTCGGATAAAGAGACAGATGCCCCTGCAAGGGGCCTCTGTCCGTAATTGTACGCTGTCGCGGTATTACTTCGAGAACCCCTTGCCGATGGCGAGGAAGTCCTCTGCCTTGAGGGCTGCGCCGCCGATCAGGCCGCCGTCCACGTCCTCCTTGGCGAAGATTTCGGCGGCGTTCGAGGGCTTGCATGAACCGCCGTAGAGGATCGCCGTCTCCTGTGCCGCTGCGCCGAACTTGGCGGCGAGCACCTGGCGGATGTAGGCGTGGATCTCCTGTGCCTGCTCGGCCGAAGCGGTCTTGCCCGTACCGATGGCCCAAACCGGCTCGTAAGCGATCACGAGGTTCTTGTACTGCTCCTCGGTGAGGTTGTAAACCACCTCTTCGATCTGGGCCTTCACCACGTCGAAGTGTTTGCCGGCCTCGCGCTCGTCGAGGTTCTCGCCGACGCAGTAGATGGGGATCAGCCCGTTTGCATAGGCCTGCGCCATCTTCTTGTTGAGCGTCGCGGAGGTCTCGCCGTAGTACTGGCGGCGCTCCGAGTGGCCGAGGATCACGTATTTGCATCCCAGCGCCGCGATCATCGAGGCAGCGATCTCACCCGTGTAGGCGCCTTTGGCTTCGGTGGCGCAGTCCTGCGCGCCGAGTGCGACGTCCGAACCCTTCAGGGCCTCGGCAACCATCGCCAGATGGGTGAACGGCGGGCAGACGATGAAGTTCACGCACGAGCAAACCTCTCCGCGGCCTGCCACGACGCCTTTGGCCAATTCGACACCTTCGGCGGGAAGCGTGTTCATCTTCCAGTTGCCGGCAACAATTTTCTTTCTCATAGTTGTAATTCTTTTTTATGTTAATAAGTCTATCCTTTGTTTAGCAAGAATCCCGGTTTCGCATGCGCGGCGTTCCGCCGCGTTTGCAATTCTCCCCTCCCCTAAATCCCCTCCTCGGAGGGGACTTTATCGCGATGTTTCCGGGTTTTGGGCCGAAGTCGCGGCCTGCCGATCCGCTTCGGGCGAATCGAAAAATTTCTGACCGGGGCGTTCCGTAATTTTTAATTCTTAATTTTTCATTTTTAATTTGCGTCGCACCAGCCTTTCACCTCGTCGATCGAGGGGGCTTTCAGTCCGAGCTTGTTCTTCTTGTTGAATCCGCACAGGTCGTTGAAGAACTTGCCGGGGGCGAGTTTGCGGAGCGACTCGACGGTGAGATACCCCATCTTCTGAATCACCGGAACCCACTCTTCGGGAACGCCGATGGCGGTGTAGGCCTCCGCGGGATCGTTCACGACCTTCTTCTCGGGGCGCATCTGCGGGAAGAACAGCACGTCCTGGATCGAGGACTGGTCGGTCATAAACATCGTCAGCCGGTCGATGCCGATACCCATTCCCGAGCAGGTCGGCATGCCGTATTCCAGTGCGCGCACGAAGTCCATGTCGATGAACATGGCCTCGTCGTCGCCCTTCTCCGAGAGACGCAGCTGCTCCTGGAAACGCTCCAGCTGGTCGATCGGGTCGTTCAGCTCCGAATAGGCGTTGCACAGCTCCTTGCCGTTGACGAACAGTTCGAAACGCTCCGTCAGGTCGGGGTTCGAGCGGTGACGCTTGCACAGCGGCGACATCTCGCGCGGGTAGTCCGTGATGAAGGTGGGCTGGATCAGCTCCTCCTCGCAGTACTGCCCGAAGATGGCGTCGATCAGCTTGCCCTTGCCGAAGGTCTCGTCGACCTCGACGTTCAACTGCTTGCACGCTTCGCGCAGCTCCTCCTCCGAGCGGCCCGTGATGTCGTAGCCGGTCTTTTCGCGGATGGCGTCGGTCATCGTCAGACGGCGGAACGGGGCCTTGAATGAGATCGGCTTGCCGTCGATCGTCAGCTCCGTCGTGCCGTTCACGGCCATGGCCACCCGTTCGAGCATCTGCTCGGTGAACTCCATCATCCAGAGGTAGTCCTTGTAGGCCACGTAAATCTCCATGCACGTGAACTCGGGGTTGTGCGTGCGGTCCATGCCCTCGTTGCGGAAGTTCTTGCCGAACTCGTAGACGCCGTCGAATCCGCCGACGATCAGTTTCTTGAGGTAAAGTTCCGTGGCGATGCGCAGGTAGAGGTCGATGTCGAGCGAGTTGTGGTGGGTGATGAACGGACGCGCCGATGCGCCGCCGGGGATGGGCTGGAGGATCGGGGTCTCGACCTCGATGTATCCCCGTTCGTTGAAGAACTCGCGCATCGTGGCCATGATCCTGGCGCGGCGGACGAAGGTCTCCTTCACCTGCGGGTTGACGATCAGGTCCAAATACCGCTGGCGGTAGCGCACCTCCGGGTCGGTGAAGGCATCGAACGTCTTGCCGTCCTTCTCCTTGACGACGGGCAGCGGGCGGATCGACTTCGACAGCACGGTGAACTTACGGCAGTGCACCGACAGTTCGCCGGTGTTGGTATGGAAGGCGAATCCCTCCACGCCGATGAAGTCGCCGATGTCGAGCAGTTTCTTGAAAACCGTGTTGTAGAGTGTCGGATCGCCTTCGGGGCAGATGTCGTCGCGGCGGATGTAGACCTGAATGCGGCCCGTGTGGTCCTGTAGCTCGAAGAACGAGGCGCTGCCCATGATGCGGCGCGACATGATGCGGCCGGCGATGCGGACGTCCTGGAAATTCTTCTTCGCGTCGTCGTAGTTATCGGCGATTTCGCGCGCCGTGGCCGTCACTTCGTAACGGGCGGCGGGGTAGGGTTCGATGCCCAGATTGCGCAACGCCGTGAGCGACTGCCTGCGAAGCTGTTCCTGTTCGCTGAGTTCGATTGCCATATCGTGTGTTTTTGATGTATCGTTTTATATCCGTGCAAAATTAGTGAAAAAAGGGCAAAGTAGCAACTCTTTCCGCAATCGGCTGCAACCGCGGCGCGGCGGCCCGGGAAAACCGGGCGCGGGCGGTTGTTGTTTATTTGGTTTTTATCGCTATATTTGTTTGTGTGTCTGACTAAAACCTGAATTATGAAACAACTCTCCATTCTCTTTCGCGGCACGCTGGGTTTCCCCTTCCCGGTTTCAGGGGCGTTCGCCCTGTGCCTGCTGCTGCTCGCCTCGTGCGGCGGCGACGACTCTTCGGACGAGAGCTATGCCGCCATTGAATCCGCATCGTTCACCTTCGACGAAACGACTCCGGCGAACAATGCGGTCCGTGTGATCGCCAACACCGGGTGGCAGGTTTTCTGGACGCCCGAGTCGGCTGCCGTCCGGGTGGAGCCGGCCTCGGGTTCCGGTAACGGAGTGTTCTACGTGTGGGACATGCCCAAGGGCGCTTCCGTTCAGGTGGGCGTGCGCGCCGCCTCGGGCAAGACCTCGGGCAAGCCGGTCACCGTGACCCGTGCCGCCGATGCCGTCGGGGTGACGCTCTCGGTCGCTCCCGCCGAACTGCTCTACGATCCGGCCTCGCCCGCATCGAACGTCGTCACCGTGACGACGAACGCTTCGTGGAAGGCGGCATGTCCCAATTCCGCGCTGAAGTTCTCGCCCGCCTCGGGTACGGGCAGCGCCACGATCACCATTGCCGACGCGCCCGCGGGGCAGCGCACCACGCTGACCGTTACGGCCGGAGAAGGCTCCGGCGCCAAGACTGCAACCTGCGTGATCGTGCGCAATCCGGAGACCCCCGCCGAGACGGTTTTCAGCCTCGATTTCGGCAACGGAGCGGGCGGCGTCTGGGCGGGCGCGAATCAGGAGTGGAAAACCCAGACCGGCACGGGAGCCTCGACGGTGACCTATGCCGTGAACAATGTCCGTATCAACAATGACAATTACGGTTCGGCGGGCAAATACTCCGGGGCTTCGGGAAAAGCCTACGCCAAGATGTTCTACAACGCGTCGACGGACTATTTCGTGATCCAGGACATCTCGCTGCCTGCGGGGCAGACGAATTTCACCCTCGCTTTCGGTGCGATCTTCCCGGCGGATGACGTTTCGCTGACGGTGAGCGCCGACGGTGCGGTCTGGAAACCGCTCGTCTATACGGGCGCGTCGGCCTACAACACGTGGACCGGGACGACGGTGGGCTTCACGCTCGCGCAGCCTGTTCCGAAACTGTGGATTCGCCTTGCGCCGACGGGTACGGAGCGCGCCTACGGACTGAATTTCGACGACATCCGGCTCACGACGGGCGGCGGCGGTCAGCAGGTCGACCTCGGGACGGGTGCGGGCCTTCGCTGGGCCGAGCTTCCCTCCAATTTCGAAACGCCTTCCTCCGACCAGTTCGTGCATACGACCTGGACCACGACTGTTTCGGGCGGCAAGCGGGTGCGCAATTACACCTATTGTTACGATAAGCGCCGCCACAATCCGGTTTGGGTGGCCTATCCGCATCATCGCTGCTACCTCGAAGGTTCGGGGCGCTCCGACGAGCCGTGGGCGGCGGACCCGGCGCTTCCGGAAACGCAGCAGGCGAAGATCTACCCTTCGTCGGCAGGCGACGTTTACCAGTATTGGGTCGCCGATCTGGTGACCGGCCGTTACGGCAGCGGCTATTGGTCGCGCGGGCACCTCTGCATGTCGCGCGAGCGGCCCGGTAAGGGGTTGGAAATCAACATGCAGACCTTTCGGCCGACCAACATTGCGCCGCAGGCCGCCGAGCCGAGTCCCTTCGGGAAGATCTGGGGGAATATCGAGGAGGCGATTTCGGGCGGCGCGATTCCCGCCGACACGCTTTACATCGTGGCCGGATGCTATTACGAAAACGACGGCTGGGTTCAGAAAGACGCCTCGAACAACGGTGCGTTGAGTTCGCTTTCGAAGGATTGCGTCATGCCGACGCACCAGTTCAAGATGGCCGTGCGCAAAAAGACGGTCCAGGTGGGCAAACCCATTCAGGAGTGTACGGCCGACGAACTGGAGACCATCGCCTTCTGGGTCGAAACCCTGACGACGAGCGCCGCCACGGAGAAGTCGCAGTTGGGGCAGTTTATCGTTCCCATATCGGAGATCGAGTCGAAGATGCGGATGAAATTCTTTCCGGGGATTCCCGACGCGGCCAAGAGCCGGGCCGGCACGCTGTCGGCGTGGTATTGACGGAAAAGGAGCTGCTATTGCAGCTCCTTTTTTGGGCGGGACAGTCTCCGGTAGGTCCAGAAGGCCGCCAGTCCCAGCGCGATGCCGACCGCCGTACCCCACACGAGGTCCATCGGGTAGTGTTTGCCCAGATAGATGCGTGAGTAGCAGATCAGGAGGGTGGAGAGAACCATCAGTCCCGTGAACCACCGCCGGCGGATGACCGAGGCCGACAGCACGGCCAGCGTGACAATGACCGCCGCATGGGCCGAGACGGTCCCGAAGCGGCCGCTCACGGCCTCGACGGGGACGTGTACGACCCAGTCGTGCGTGACGCCCGCGGCGGCGAGCGAGTCGGGCGTCAGCCAGCGCAGCTTGCGCAGCGAGTCGGGAGCGATCTCCAGCCCTTCGAGCGCGGGGGTGAACATCGGCCGCCAGCGCGGTTCGAAGTCGGGCAGCAGCCCACCCAGCACGCCGTTGTGCTTGAAGATTCCCGAAATCATGTCCGAGAGGACCAGCGCGGCGATCATCAGCGCCGTGAAGAGGATGACGTTGCGCCATCCGTCGCGGCGCCACACGAGCCAGAGGATCAGCGCGTAGAGCGGCAGCCACATCGTCGTGCCCGAGACGGTCAGCATCAGGCGGTCCATGAAGGGGCCGCCGTCGAAGTTCAGGGCTAAAAAGAGGTTATGGTCGCAATTCATAGGCTAAAAGTCGAAGGTGAAAGTTCGGGCAGATAATCCGGTTGCCGGATTGTCCGCATTCCGGTTGCGTCGCGACAAGCCCCCGGCAAGGCGGAGGTTTGGGGGTGGGTCCAATTTGTAAACGCCGCTGCAAGCGGCGAAAACGACATTCCGGGATGCATGAGCGGGTCCATATACGTATCAGAACTGGAAATAGATAAACGGCTGTATGTCGCTGGATTTGATCTGCATGACGCACCAGATCATCGCCGCGGCCATCAGGACCTGCAGAACCAGCGGCGCATGGACCACGATCCGCTGCGCGACGGCGTCGACGGCCGACGGCAGCAGGTGCAGGATGTAACCCGCGGCGATCAGCGCGAAGACGGCGGCGTAGCCCGTCACGACCTGCGGGATCATCGCGGCGTTGAAGTTTTCGAAAATCTGGTGCAGCATCAGCGAGACGGTCTGCATCGACTCGGCGCGGAACATCAGCCACCCCAGGCAGACGATGTTGAACGTCAGGAGCATGCCCGCCGCGCGGCTCCACCAGTGCATCTGCGCTCCGGTGGCCTTGGCGCCCGGAACGAGGGCCATCCAGAGCTTGTGCAGCGCCAGGGCCGCGCCGTGCAGTCCGCCCCAGAGGATGAAACGCACCGCCGCGCCGTGCCACAGTCCGCCCAGCAGCATCGTCAGGAGCAGGTTGCCGTAGGTCCGGATGCGGCCCTTGCGGTTGCCGCCCAGCGAAATGTAGAGGTAGTCGCGCAGCCACGTCGAGAGCGAGATGTGCCACCGCCGCCAGAACTCGGTGATCGTCGCCGACTTGTAGGGTGCGTCGAAGTTCTTCGGGAAGCGGAAGCCCAGCAGCAGGGCGATGCCGATGGCCATGTCCGAGTAGCCCGAGAAGTCGCAGTAGATTTGCAGCGCATAGCCGTAGATGCCCATCAGGCACTCGAATCCCGAGTAGAGCAGCGGTTCGTCGAAGATGCGGTCGACGAAGTTGAGCGAGATGTAGTCCGAAATGATCGCCTTTTTGAACAGGCCCGTGAGGATCAGGAAGACGCCCGTGCCGAACATCTCGCGCGTGACCACGACCGGGTTCTGCCGGATCTGCGGGATGAAATCCCGGGCGCGGACGATCGGGCCGGCCACCAGCTGCGGAAAGAACGACAGGTAAAAGAGATAGTCGAGCCAGTTGGACAAAGGCTTCAGCTGGCCGCGGTAAATGTCTATGGTGTAGCTCATCGACTGGAAAACGAAGAACGAGATGCCGACCGGGAGGAAGATGTTCTGGAATTGCAGGAAGCCTTGTCCGAACAGCTGGTTGGAGATGTCGATGAGGAAGTTCGTGTACTTGAAATACCCCAGCATGCCGAGGTTCACCGCGACGCTCAATACCACCAGCCAGCGTTTCGTCCACCGGAAGCGCGCCCGGTAGATGCCCCGGGCGATCAGGAAGTCGCTCGCCGCGGCGAAGACGAGCAGCAGAAAATAGATGCCGCTCGACTTGTAGTAGAAATAGAGCGAGAAGGCGATGACGTAGACGATGCGGGCCATCGGTGCACGGCGGAAGGCGCTGTAAACGAGCAGGAATCCCGCGAAGAGGAACAGGAACAGCCCGCTGCTGAAAATCAGCGGCGAGGAGGCGTCGTAGGCAAACAGCGCCTGGAGCCTGTCGGTGATGCCGTCCGTTGCGGGAAAGGTCATTGCGCGCGCGGGTTAAGGGGTGCGGAGGACGGGAGGATGCTGCGGTCGACGGCGGCCCTGCGCGCCGAGTCGAGGACGGCCTGCGCCGCCGTGCGGCGCAGGCTGGCGATCCGCTGCTCGGTGTAGACTTCCGAGACTCCGGCGTTGATGGCGTCGAACAGCGCCCATGCCACGCGGCGCCCTCCGGCGTAGTTGATGTGGGTGTAGTCCTTGCCCGCCCAGCCGTTCTTGACGAACTGTTCCATGCCGCCCAGGGCGCGCATGGCGTCGCACGTGGGCCAGAAGGCCGCGCCCGTGTTCCGAGCCGCACGGCGCTGGCAGTCGAGCATGTGGGGGATGGCGTCCATCGGTTCGAATCCGGCGTCGGTCTTCACCGAACGGTCGCTGACGCCCAGCACGAGCACCGCCGCCCCCGGGAAGCACTGGCGGACATAGGCGATCATCTTCTCGATCTGTCCGGCGTAGTTGGTGTAGTTCTTCACGCCCGGCTGCATGATGTTCAGCCCGTACTGGAGCACCACCAGATCGTAGCCCAGCATGGCGTTGATCTGGGCGTTGACCGACGGGTTGGTCCAGAACATCGCCTGCCCGTTGTTGCTGCGCACGGAGTAGTTGTCGACCATGACGCCCCGGCCTTCGAAAACCGCTCCGTAGCCGACGAAGTCCTCCGCGCCGGAGAGCACCTTGAAGGCGAGCGAGCGGACACGGGGGGCCGAAACGGCGATCTGCCGCACGGCGTCATCGCCCGCGATGTCGAATTCGCGGCGCTGGGCGTCGTTGAGCGTCACCTCGACGCGACTGTCGCGGGGCGAGAGGAAGAAGACGCGCGCCGTGGTGCACGAATCGAGGCGTTTGCGGTAGTCGGTGCTCTCCCAGCGGGTCGAAGCCCCGGCCGCAGGCTGGCTCACCCAGCCCGAGACGTAGAAATTCTCGCGCAGGCGCGCGGGTGCGGCTTTGCGCTGCATGATGTTGTAGGTCGTCCAGCCCTTCGACTGGGTTTTGACCGTGCGCCGGAACGCCGTCAGCGGCGAGGCCATCGGGGCGAATCCCGCGCCGCCGCCCGAGTAGGCCGACTGGAGCCGTTCGCGCAGGTCGGCCGTGAGGATGTCGCCCTCGACGAACGAGTCGCCCAGGAAGGCGATGCGCACCGGGCGCGGAGCGTTGAGCAGCGTGTCGCAGAAGGCCCGGATGCGTCCGCTGTCGCTGAAATCCTCGATCGGGGTCAGCGTCGCGACGAAACGCGCCGAGTCGGGCACGGCGCGTTCGCGGCGGGCCGTGTCCTGCGCGAGGAGCCATTCGTAGGTGATCTGCACCTCGCGCGGGGTGGTGTCGGCCTCGATGCGTTCGGCGACGGCGGCCATGTCGATATGGAACTCCTCTTCGTCGAAGAGCGCCGGCTCGGCGGCGGGTTCGGCCGCTTCGGCGTCGTCGAACGAAAGGAGGTCCGAGAGGATGTTGGCGCGGCGGAGTTTCACGCCCCCGACGCTTTGCGGAGGGATGAAACTTACGGCCATGAGCACTGCGATGAGCGCTGCGGCCGCCAGCCAGCTGTGGTGGGTGTAATCTTTTCCGGGGGTGTTCATCGGTGGGTCAGTCGCGCCGTCCGAGGATCAGGAAGACGTAGTAAAGCACCGACGCGATGGCGCTCAACGCCGCTACGAGGTAAGTGCGGGCCGCCCACGAGAGGGCCTCTTTGGCCTGCGCGAGCTGTGCTCCCTGCATCGTGCGGCTGGTCTGGAGCCACTCCACGGCGCGGGCCGAGGCGTTGTACTCGACGGGCAGCGTGACGAGCGAGAAGAGGGCCGACATGGCGATCATGCCCACGCCGATCCAGCACAGCAGTTCGTTCTGCGTCGAGGCGAGGATGACGAGACCCAGGATGATGACCCACGTGGCGGCCGTCGAGGCGAACTGCACGACGGGAACCAGCTGCGAACGCAGCGTCAGCGGGGCGTAACCGCGGGCGTGCTGCACGGCGTGGCCGCACTCGTGGGCCGCCACGGCCGCGGCGGCGACGCTCGACGACGAGTAGACCGAGTCGCTCAGGTTGACGGTCATCGTCTGCGGGTTGAAATGGTCGGTGAGGTGTCCGCCCACGTGCGTCACCTTCACGTTGTGGATGTTGTTGTCGCGCAGCATCTTCTCGGCGACCTCGGCGCCGGTCAGCCCGCCGGGGAACTGCACCTTCGAATACTTCTTGAACACCGATTGCAGGCGCGCCTGCACGATGAACCCGATGACGCCGATGGCGATGATCAGGACGAACATGCCCATCGTCGCGGCGTCGTAGCGCGCGGCGTGCGGCTCTGCATAACCTGCCTGGAGCAGGGCAATCATAGGAAATGTCATAGCGTTGTCTGTTTTGTTTTCCGGTGCGTGTAATACGCTCCCGCCTGCTGCGAGGGCATCAGCACCATATCATTAACGTTCATATGGGCGGGTAATTGTGCCGCCCATGCGATTGCTTCCGCAATGTCGGCGCCGGTGAGCGGTTCGACGCCGTCGTAAACCGCGTCGGCGCGCTTCTTGTCGCCGTGGAAACGCACTTCGGAAAATTCGGTCTCGACCATTCCCGGGCGGATCTCCGTCACCTTGATCCCGGCCGAAAGCAGGTCGGCGCGCATCGACTGCGAAATGGCGTGCACGGCGTGTTTCGAGGCGCAGTAGACCGCGCCGTTCTCGTAGGCCTCGGTCCCGGCGATCGAGCCGATGTTGAAGATGTGCCCGCGGCCCGCGGCGACCATCTTGGGCGCGATGACGCGCGTGACGTAGAGAAGCCCCTTGACGTTGGTGTCGATCATGGCGTCCCAGTCGCGCGTGTCGCCCAGGTCGATGTGCTCCAGTCCGGCGGCGAGACCCGCGTTGTTGACCAGCAGGTCGATGTTTTCGAGCGGAGAGAGGTTGCGGCGCACCTCCTCCTCGGAGCGCACGTCGAAGGCGAGCGTCGTGCAGCGGCCGCCCGCCGCTTCGATCTCCGCGCGCAGCGTCGCGAGCCGGTCGGCCCGGCGGCCCGTGGCGATGACGGCGTATCCCTCCTTTGCCAGCCGGAGCGCCGTGGCGCGTCCGATGCCCGAAGTGGCTCCCGTAATCAATGCCTGTTTTTGCATACGAAAAACGTTTGTTTTCCGCAAAGATACAAAAAAGTAGGATGGCTGCAAAACAGAATTGCGGGCGCGTTTGTAAAACCTTCCGGCTGATAAAAAGTGTCGTTACGATACCGGAAATACGAAATTTATATGTTACTTTGTACAAATTTTCGACAAGACAGCGCACCGTGAATCTCGCCTTTTTCATCGCACGCCGCATGGCGCAGCCCGCGCCCGGGAACAAGCCCGGGGTGATGGAGCGTATCGCCGTGGTGTCGGTGGCGCTGGGGATGGCGGTGATGATCCTCGCGATGGCCGTCATCATGGGCTTCAAACGCGAGGTGGCGCGCAAGATGACGGGGTTTGCGGCTCACGTCGCGGTGACCGACATAAGGGGCGTGAACGCGCTCGATGCGCAGCCCGTGCGCCGCAGCGCGCATGTCGAGGAGCTGATCCGCCGGACCGACGGGTTCGTGGCGATGGCTCCCTATGCCGTCAAGGGGGGCATTGTCCGCACGGCCGACGCCGTGGGCGAGGTGATGCTCAAGGGTGTCGAGGCGGATTACGACTGGTCGTATTTCCGCGAATGGCTCGTCGCGGGGGAGCTGCCCCGTGTGGGCGGCGAGGTCCGCACGAAGGACATCCTGCTGTCGCGCACGCTGGCCGACAAACTGCTGCTGGGCGTGGGCGACAAGGTCGAGATGCTGTTCGTCGAGCCGGGCGAAATGCCGCGCCGCGACCGTTTCAAGGTGGCGGGCGTCTACGAGTCGGGGATGGAGGAGATGGACGGCGTGGTGGTCGTGACGGACATCCGCAACGTGCAGCGGCTCTCGGAGTGGGGACCGGACGAGATTTCGGGCTACGAGATCCTGACGCGCTCGCTGGCCGGCGCCGACACGTTCGCCCGGACGCTGGGCCGGACGCTGTTGTACGATGATGCCGAAGATTCCGAAAACCTCGCCGTGACGAGCGTCCGGGAGCGGTACGCCAATATTTTCGATTGGCTGAAGGCCCACGATGTGAATGCCGCGGTGGTGATCGTCATCATGCTCGTGGTGGCCTTCTTCAACATGACCTCGGCGCTGCTGATCCTCGTGCTGGAGCGGACGCGGATGATCGGTCTGCTGAAAGCCTTCGGGATGCGCAACGGCTGTCTGCGGCGCATCTTCCTCTGGCGGGCGGCGCTGGTGACCCTGCGGGGGCTGGCGTGGGGCAATGCCGCCGGACTGGGGTTGTGCCTCGTGCAGAAATGGACGCATCTGGTGAAGCTCAGCTCCGAGGGATACCTGCTCTCGGAGGTGCCCGTGTCGCTGGGTTGGGGCTGGTGGCTGGCGCTCAACGCGGGGTTCGTCGCCGCGATCGTCGCCCTGCTGGTGATCCCGACGGCCGTGGTCTCCACCGTGAAGCCCGAAGAAACGATTAGATACGAATGAAACCATACAATACAGATCAGACCAAAAAGGAGGAGGTGCGCGAGATGTTCGACAACATCGCGCCAAAGTACGACCTGCTGAACCATACGCTTTCGATGAGCATCGACCGCGTGTGGCGCCGCCGCGTGGTCGGCGAGGTGCGCCGCGCAAAGCCCGGCCGCATCCTGGACGTGGCGACCGGAACGGGCGACCTGGCGATCGCCATGGCCCGCCGCATCCGCGACGTGCAGGTGCTCGGGGTGGACCTTTCGGAGCAGATGCTCGCCGTGGCACGCCGCAAGATCGAGGCCCGGGGGTTGGACGGGCGCATCGTCCTCGACCGGGGCGATGCCGAGCGTCTCGCTGTGGCCGATGCGTCGGTCGATGTGGCGACCGTGGCGTTCGGGGTGCGCAACTTCGGAGACCTCGGGGCCGGGCTGCGCGAACTGGCCCGCACAATAAAACCCGGGGGCAAAGTCGTTATCCTGGAGTTTTCGCGTCCCCGCAACCGGGTGTTCCGGGCGTTGTACGAATTTTATTCCTACAAAATCCTGCCCCGCATCGGCGGGCTGGTGTCGCGCGACAAGCGGGCCTACGAGTATCTTCCGGCCTCGGTCGGGGAGTTTCCCGCGCCGGAGGAGTTCATGGCGATGATGGCCCGGGCGGGATTTCGCAACTGCCGGGCGCGGAGCCAGAGTTTCGGTATCGCACAAATATATATAGGAGAAAGATGAAGATGATACAACGTTATTCGGTGTACGTATTGCTGCTGGCGGTCGCGGTGTCGCTCTCTTCGTGCCGCCGCGCCGTGGAGAAGGCCCGGCGCAACATCCGCTTCGAGGGCATTGAAAGGGTCGAGCGTCAGGGACTGACGGGCGCCGAGGTGGTCGTGCGGGTGATGAACGATACGGGTTACAAGCTGGTGCTCGATGCCGCGGAAATGGGCGTTTACTATGCCGGCGGCCGTGTGGGGACGGTCGTCCTGCGCGAGGCGGTCGAAGTGCCCCGCCGTACGACGGACAGCTTCCGGACCTTGTGGCAACTGAAAATCTCTGACCCGCTGGCGCTCTACGTGCTGGCCCGGAAGGTGAAGTCGGGCGATCTGTCGCAGGTCGAGGTGTCGTATGCCGTGGAAGGGCGCGGAGGCCCGGCTCCCGTGAAAATTTCGCGCGAACGGATGCCGTTGTCGGATTTTTTGAATACCTTTGGCCTTACGATCGAGGACGTTAAAAAACAGTTGAAATAATGCGCAGATTGCTTTTCCTCATGCCGATTCTCCTGTGCGCGGCCGTTTCCGCGCACGCGCAGTCGCTCGACGCCTTCAAGCAGCGTCTGGCGGAACCCACGCCCGGGGCGACGCTTTTCAACCGGGCGCAGGTCACCGTCACCGAGCATGACGACGCCGCACGCGCCGTGGCCGACGCCGCGCGCGCCGGGCAGCGGCTCTATTTCGAGGGTTTCCACCGGGTCTGCGTCTTTTCGGACAACGGGCCTGCGGCGCGCGACGGGGCTTTTGCCGCCAAGGCGCTGTTCGAGGAGACTTATCCCGACGTGAAGGTTTACGTGGATTACGAGATTCCCTATTTCATCGTTTCGGCGGGCAACTGCCTGACCAAGGAGGAGGCCATCATGCTCAAGGGGCGTGTGTCGGCGACCTTCCCGAAGGCTTTTCTCAAGCAGCTGAAGAGGGAGAAATCCCCGATTTCCAACCTTTTGGACCAATAAAAGTCCGGTTTCGAAAAATAATTCTTTTTTCTTTGCTTTTCCCGGGCGAATATTTAACTTTGCGGCGTTACGGAACAATTAACAATTAAATGTTTAACGCCATGAAAAAGATTGTCTCTTTTGTCATCGTCCTGGCTGCCGTCGCAATGGTAGGCTGCTGTGGAAATTCGAACAAGAAGGCTGCCGAGGGCGCTGCCGCCGCTGCCGCTACCGAAGCTTCGGCTTGCGCAAACTGCGCCGAGAAGTGCGATTCGACGGCTGCATGCTGCGCCGAGAAGGCCGATTCGACCAAGGCCTGCTGCGAGAAATCGTGCTGCGAGAAGGCCGAGGCAAACAAGTAGTCGCCGGTTAGGTTTGAGAGTGAGGGAGATTCTTCGGAATCCCCCTTTTTTGTTGCCGCACGGAATTGCCATGCGGTTTTAGATTCGGCGCGGAATGTGTACGGGGAGTGGAAAAAATGGTTATTTTTGCATGAAATACCCGCAATTATGAAAGTACTGCTTATCAACGGAAGTCCCCGCCGCGAGGGGAACACCTTCATTGCGCTCTCCGAAGCGGCCCGCGCGCTCGAAGCCGAGGGCGTCGGGGCGGAGATCGTCTCGATCGGAACCAAGGCCGTGCAGGGATGCATCGCCTGCGGAAAGTGCGCCGAACTGGGGCGCTGCGTCTTCAACGACGCGCTTTACAACGAGGTCCGCGAGAAACTCGCCGGGGCCGACGCCCTGGTGGTCGGTTCGCCGGTCTACTATGCCGGGCCGAACGGGTCGCTGTGCGCCCTGCTGGACCGGCTGTTCTACTCCTGTTCCGACCGCCTGGCCTACAAGCCTGCCGCGGCGGTGGCCGTATGCCGCCGGGGCGGGGCGAGCGCGACGTTCGACCGGCTGAACAAGTATTTCACGATTTCAAACATGCCCGTCGTGTCGTCGCAATACTGGAACAGCGTCCACGGGAGGCTGCCGGGCGAGGCGGCGCAGGACGCCGAAGGGTTGCAGACGATGCGCGTGCTGGCCCGCAACATGGCGCGGATGCTCCGGGCCGGACTGCTGGCTTCGGAAGGCCGTCCCGAACCGGAAGAGCGGGTCGTGACGAGTTTTATCCGCTGAAAGGCCCGTCCGCAGGGCGGATGAACGGAAAAAGAGCGCCGCTATTTGCAGAATCGGGAAATATTGTGTACTTTTGGGGCACCTTTCGGAAAGATGCAGGAGTGGTTGAACTGGCCCGCCTGGAAAGCGAGTAAACCCCTAAAGGGTTTCAGGGGTTCGAATCCCCTTCTTTCCGCAGCATGCGAAAACCGGGTTGCAAGCGATCTTGCAGCCCGGTTTCTTTTGCGGTTCAGGGTCAGTCGACGCGGGTTTTCCGGCCGGGGTGCTCCGTCTCTTTTTCGCGCACGACGGCGAGCACTTCCTCGACGATTGCGGTCAGCGTCCACGAGGCGTTCGGCCTGCGGGCATGCAGGCGGTCGCACGCGAGCCGGATGGCGTCGAGCAGTTTCAGCGCGATCAGGATGTACGGCGGCAGTTTGAGTTTCGAGATGTCGTACTTCTCCTTGTTGAGGTAGTTCAGGAACGTGTCGTAGGTCGTGCCTAACAGATACTTGCCGAAGGTCTCGAAGACCAGTTTGAGGTTACGGTTGGCATTTTCGCGCTCGAAGTGGAACGATTTGAGGGCTTGCGCAATCAGAATGCGCCATTTCAGGTGTTCGGAAACGTACATATTAAGCGGATTTTGATGGTTGATGGGAAGCCAACAGAATCTACCCGGACTTACTGAAACAGCGATGACGGATGGAATGGTGAACGTGTGTTTGCAGAGGCATTCGGAGTTTCGGGAGGAGTCGTAGTCATATTGGCTGTTTTTGTTCTTTCAAAGGGGTAATCTGAACAAAAATGCAGATCGGAATTTGTGCGGGCAACTACAACCTTAACCCTTGGGTTTGTTTTCGTATTGAAAATTGTATTCTCGTAAATTCGGTATTATATGGCAGCTGCAAGCTGTCTCTTCTCCGTGCATTTGATGCTTGCGGAATGGCCGGATAACCCGGGCGCTCCGCCGCGTTCCGGACCGGATGGTCGGAATGGTATGCGCAGATGTCCGGACGGGACCGGTTCGTCCGGCACAGCCGCCGTCCGGGGACGAAGGGGCATGGCGCAGGCGCGGCAGCGATGCGGCATGCCGCCGGGAATGGCGAAAGGGATTTCTGCGAACGGGGAGTGACGGCCGCGATTTCTGCGGACCGGAAAGGATCGAAGGGACGGATGCGGACGCCGAAGGGCGGCGCGTCCGGAGGCCTTTGGCGCGGGTATGGCGGCGGGCGTCCTGCCTTGCCGGAGCGGACGTTTAGAACGGATACCCGATGGCCAGGTGGAATCCGAGACCGTCCTTGAAACTGGAAATGTTGTAGTAGCCCTTCTTGTCCGGGTTCGGATAGGGGGTGTGCAGGCCGATGCCGAGGTCGGCGCGGATGACCAGGTAACTGATGTCGTAGCGCAGTCCGAAGCCCGTTCCCAGCGCGATGTCGTTCAGGAAGCCTTTCCATTTGAGTTCGGCCCCGGGACGTTTGGGGTCTTTCTTCAGCAGCCAGATGTTTCCGGCGTCGAGGAAGACGGCTCCGTTGAGCCGCCCCATGATGCCGAAGCGGTATTCGATGTTGGCTTCCAGTTTGAAGTCGCCCGTCTGGTCGAGGTAGCCGTTGCGGTCGTCCGCGGGCGGGCGGTAGCTGCCCGGGCCGAGCGACCGGATGGTGAAGGCGCGGATGCTGTTGGCGCCGCCGATGTAGAACTGTTCGCTGTAAGGCATCACCTCCGAATTGCCGTAGGCGTAGCCCGCGCCGACGAGGAGACGCGTCGCCAGCCAGTTGTTGCGGCGGCCGATGCGGTGGTAGAACTTCACTTCGCTGACCTCCTTGACGAACTGCGAAAAACGGTTGCCGAAGAGGGTCTGGGGCTGCCGTTCGCCGAAGGCCCGCAGGATGCCCGAAAGCAGGTTGCCGGCCGACGTGACGCTGTTCTGCCAGTAGAAGCGCCGGTTGCCCGTGGCGCCGTAGGTCCGCTCGAAGGTGTAGGTGTAGTTGATCGAGGGCACGAACTGGTTGCGGAAACTCATGGCGATGGCCGGATTTTCGTCCATCGTCCGGTCGAAGGAGTCGGTCGTGTGGAGCAGTTTGTTGTAGGTGAGCTTGAAGACCGTCAGCGAATGGCGGCTGTACGGGGAGGTCTGGAAGTTGTAGCCCGCCGAACCGCTGAAGGCGATCAGCCGGAAGAAGCTGGGACGGTTCATCAGGTCGACGCCCAGCTGGAACGACGTGCTCCCCGGGTATTTCTGCTGGCGCGTCATGCTCCGGGGCAGCAGCAGCCTCGGGATGTCGAGGTTGGCGTTCAGCCCCAGTTCGTAGGAGTTGAGCCGCGAGGAGCGTCCCCCGGAATTCTTGTTGCCCGTCTGCCATTCGTAGGAGCCGTTCAGCTTCACGGAGAGGACCTCGCCGCCGCGGAAGAGGTTGTTGTTGCTGACCCGGAAGGTGACGCCCGGGCCGATGAAGCTGTTCGACTTCGAGGTGACGTCGGTCTCCAGGGCCGCCTCCAGCGGGTAGTCGAACCGGGCGTCGATCTCCACGTCGAGCGTGTCGGAGCCGCGCAGCGAGTCGAGCGGCGTGACGCTCAGGTTGACGGAGCGGAAGATCCCCAGTTTGTTGAGGTCGGTCTGCGTCCGGTTCTGGGCGTCGACGGTGAAGAGCTGCCCGGGCCGGAGCGTCAGGGCGCGGGACAGGACCCGGGGGCGGATTTTCAGCGGCCGCCGGGCGATGACGGTCGCGTCCGGCAGGCGCAGCGTATCCGCAGGGCCGGGTTTGATGTTGGTCAGGCGGACCGTGACGTCGCCCACGCGGTAGGGCATGAGGGCCGCCTGCGGAACGTTCGGCCGGAGGTTCAGGCGCAGGGCGACCTGCCGTCGGCCGGCGGTCGTGTCGGCCAGGTACTCCATGTATTCGGGACGGAAATAGTAGTAGCCCCGGTTGCGGAGCAGCTGGGAGATGCGTTTGCGTTCGAGCGTGAGCGAGTCGAGGTTGTACTGCGCCCCGACGCGCAGCAGGGAGGTGGCTTGCAGACTGTCGATCAGCTGTTTCAGACCCCCGCCGACCTGCGGATAGGCGATGGACGAATAGCGCCATGCGGGTGCGATGCCGAGCGTGTACCGGACTTTCGCCTTGCGGCCGCGTTTGCGGTAGAGCAGGGAGTCGGCGGCGCGGGAGCCGAAGTACCCGTAATTTTCGAGGACCTGCTCGGCGACCTTCGTGCGCAGCTGCGGCTGTACCTTGGAGATCAGCACCGGCTGTTTGGCCAGCCGCTTGTAGAACCAGTATTTGAATCCTTTCTCCTTCGGCGTATAGAGGTGGTTGTAGGCCCACAGCCCGACGGGCAGCGGGGTGCGGAGGTAGGGGCTGTAAAGCGGATTGTTCGGTGCGACCGACAGCGGTTCCTTCACCGCCGACTCGGCCGCCGGAGTGAGCACGACGCCCGAATCCGGCTCGATGAGGATCTTTTTCACGCCCGTATACAGCACCTCGTCGCTCCCCAGCCGCCGGGTGGTGGAGCAGGAGGCCGCCAGCAGCACGGCGCAGAGGGGCAGAACGATGTTTCGGATGCGCTGCGGACTCATTTTTTCGGTTTTTTGGTTTTGGGACGCATCGGCTTGAACAGGTCGCCCAGCCGCGACAGTTTCTTGCGGATGACGAAACCCACGCCCGTTTCGGTGATCTCGCCTTCGAGGATGCTCTCGTAGCCCGTGTGGCGGAAGACTTTCAGGTACATGTTGTCGCGTTTGGTGAGCATGTATTCCAGCGAAATGTCGTCGATCAGGTTCTCCTTGAGGTTCTGCGACGGGTCGGCGTCGGTGCTGAACTTGCCGCCGATGACCGCCCGCACGCGGTTGTTGAAGAGGTTTTTCGAGAGCCGGTAGGAGTAGTCGGTGCGCTGGCCGTTGGGGTCGTCTTCGCCGTGGGAGTCGATGCCGAAGGAGAGGTCCACGCCCTTGAGGTTGTTCTGCGCCCATTGGTTCAGCTCCTTCTGGATGAACGTGTTGAGCGGATTCTCGGAGCTGACTTTCGCGGTCGTTCCCGGGCCGGTGTAGGTGTTGTAGATCAGCAGGTTCATCGCCTGGTTGGCGCGCTGCTCGGCCGTCAGCGAGTTCAGCTGGTTCTGCATGGCGAGGTCCTCGGGGGCCGCCAGGCCGAAACTGATCGCCAGGTCGTTGAGCGAGTTGCGGATGTTGATCGAGATGTCGAAATTCACCGGCCGGGAGTCCTGCCCGTCGGAGGAGACGTTGGCCCGCACGGTCTCGACGGCCGTGATGTTGAAGGCCGGGTCGGCGATGTCGCCGATCCATTCGACGTAGCTGTCCGGCGTGATTTTGAAGATTTTCTGCGAGATGACGGGCGGGTTGTAGCGCACGCTTCCGCCCGAAAGCACGTATTTGCCCGACAGGCGGACGTCGCCCAGCGGGTTCATCGTGTAGGTGAGGTTGCCGCCGCCCTGGAGGTCGATCCGGTTGCTGCCGTCGGCCGAGAGGTCCACGGCGGCCTGCACGTCGTTGTTGATGTCGACGTTTATAAGCACGTCCATGCCCCCGATGCGTACCTCCTGCGGCGTGTCGTCCGGGGTTTGGGTGTCCAGCTCGCTGAACGAGACGAACGTCACGACATTCTGCGGGCGTTCCTTCACGTCCATCGGCGAGTCCTGCATGACGTAGTTGATGTCCGTGCCGCCCAGCAGGGCGACGTTGCCGCGGACGACGAGTTCGTCCACGGGACCTTTGGCCGTGGCGCCGAGGTCGAGATAGGCCTTGCCGTAGACCGCCGTGCCGGCCTTGCGGGCCACGTCGACGAACTGGAAATCCGAGGCCCGCAGCGCGAGGTCGGCCGTCATGCGCCCGAAGTCGGCGAGGCTGACCTCGCCGCCGACGGTCAGCGCGCTTTTGTTCGGGGCGTAAACCGCGTAGTCGTCGAACAGGATGCGGCTGCCGGCGATGCGGATCGTGTCCGCGGAGAGGCCGAACGACGTGCCGATCATCGGGACGCGGACGTCGGTCCCGGCGAACCGCACGCCTCCGTCGAGTTTCGGCCGCTCGGGAGTGCCGCCCGCGTGGACCCTGGCCTGAAGGCTGCCCGAAAGGCGGAGCAGGTCGGCGGGCAGGAAGACGTTGGCCCGCTGCAAGGGGAAGCCCGGGACGGTCACCGTCAGGTCGAGCGGGCTTTCGCGCCCCTCGCGGCAGTCCCCCTGCACGGTCAGCACTTCGGCTCCGTCGAGCGTCAGGCGCGCGTCGGCGAGGTGTCCCCGGTCCTGTTTGTAGAACAGCCCGAGGTAGACGCTGCCGAAACGCTGTTTGTCGTAGGTCAGCTCCGCCACCGAGACCCCGCCCCGGAGGGAGAGGCTGTCCGCCGCGAGGTTCAGCGTCAGGTTCGCGCCCAGCACGCCGTCGACGGGCGGGGCCGAGGGGAACAGCCCCATCGCCGGACCGACGTTCAGTCCGGCGATGTCGAGGCGGATGTCGTCGTCGTCACCGCCGCCCGGGGTCGTGCGGATCGCGAACCGCTGGTCGCCGTGGGTCATGTCGAGGTCGGCCTCCACGCGCTTGTCGAAGCGGTATGCGAGGTAGTTGCCGCGATTGACCGTCCACGGCTCGAAACCGAACAGCGGGTCGGGAGGCGTCACGCTCGCGCGGACCAGGCTGTCGGTCCACGTCACGTCCAGCCCGAAGCGGAATCCTTCGCGGCCGGCGCGGTTGCGCTGGTAGAGGTTCGCCTGCCCGGTGTTCCGCACGAGGTGGCCGTACAGTCCGGCCCGGGCGATGTTGTCGAGGTTCCCGGGGGCGTTCGCCAGCCCGAGGGCGTATTCCAGCCGTTTCCCGTTCTGGCGGATGTCGGCCGTCACGGTGTCGAGGACCACGTTCCCGTAGGCCAGTCCCTCCGTGCGCAGGCGGATCGAAACGGGCAGCGAGTCGCAGTTCGCCCCTTCGGCGTTCAGCGCGTCGAAGGCGATCTTCCGGGATTTCAGCAGGCTGTTGAGGATGTTGTCGGGACCCGCCGAGACCCGCAGGGCGAAGTCGGGGAGCGCGGGTTTCAATTGCTCCATGTCGATGCTCTGCGCGTCGATCTGTCCGGCCAGCGCCCGGGCGCTCCGGGTCAGCGCCGCGATCAGCGAGTCAGCGGATTGGGGCGTGGAGAACGTCAGCGACAGGTCGCCGGAAGCCGCTTCGGCCCGGGTTGCGGCCGAGTCGGTGTGCAGCGAGACGCTCGTCGGGCGGATGCGGTCCGTCCGGTGTTTGTTCCGGATTTCGATGCTGTCCAGCGCGATGCGGGCGGCATAGGCGCCCTTTCCGGCGGCGGATGCGGAGGCATCGAGGGCGAACGATCCGCCGATCGGCTCCGGGCTGACGCCCAGCGCGGCCAGGTCGAACCCGAAGACGCTGCCCGAGAGGCCGATGCGCTGTTCGCGTTCGGTCAGCGTTCCGGAGACGGACAGCAGCAGCCGGAGCGCCTCGTCGCGGTCGGAGATCCGTCCCGAAAGACGCTGGCTGTCGAGTTCTGCGTCGAGTTCGATGCCCCCGAAGTCGCGTCCGCCGAACTCCGCGCGGTCGATCTGCGCCCGGAGGCTCGTCCGGGTCCGGGGCAGCAGCGGGTCGAAGCCCGTGCCGCGGGCTTGCAGGGCCAGGTCGACGATCCCCAGCGAATCGGCCGGGAGGAAACTGTTGAGCGGGAAGCTGTCGGCCCGGATCGCGGCGTCGTAACTCTGTTCGCGGGGGTTGAACCGCCCCTTCACGGAAAGTTCGCCGCCGTCGGCCGAGAGTGTCGAAGCCGTCGAGAACGTCCCCCTGTCCGCCCCGGCGGAGCCGCGGAGCCGGATCAGGGCCGGAATCGCCACGCGCCGCCGCAGGGCCGTGTCGGGGAGCAGCGCCTTGAGGAACGCAAGGTCCCGGAAGTCGCCCTCGAAGCGGGTCGACGCCTCCATCCGGTTGGCGTCGAGCAGGTTTTTCGCCGCGGCGTCGGCCTTGAGGTCGAGGTGCCCGGGCGACGAGATTTCCAGCTGCGTCTTTCCGAGGTCGCCCAGAGTTCCCGCCGCGGAGAACGACAGCCGGACGGTCCGGTCGTCCAGCACGGGCGGGACCGCCTCCGGGGAGAGGTATTTCAGGTCCTTCGTGTTCAGGTCGGCCGAAAGGACGGCGTCGAGCGGCGAAGCCGGCTCCAGTTTCAGGATTCCGGCCCCGGCGGTGAGCTCCGCCCGGATTCGGGAGAAGGCGGTTTGCAGGTCGAGGCCGGAGAGGACGATGCCCGAGGCGTCCATGCCGAAACGTCCGGTCAGGTCGCGGACCGAAAGCCCGCAGCGTTCGGTGAACGCCGTCCGGCGGATTTGCAGCGCGATGTCGGCGCCCCGGTTGTACACCGAATCAATCGTGAGGTCGAGCGGCGCGAGGGCGATGAACGCCGGGTCGAACCCCGCGGCGGGACGGTGGCCCAGCCGGCCGTATTCGACGCTGTTGCCGGTCAGCGCGACGCGGCCGACCCGGACGGTCCATGGTGCCGACGCTTCGGTCGTCCCGGCGGAAGTCCCGCTTTCCGCTTCGGTCGGTTCGGTGAGGTAGGAGTAGGCGCCCCGGTCGAGCAGGACGCTTTTCACGGAGACCTGCTGGCTGTCCAGCAGCACCCGGCAGGTGTCGACGCTCCCGTCGGCCAGGCGGACGGAGAGTTCGGAGACCGCAGGGGAGGTCCGCATCCCGAAGGCGAGGCTCGAGACCGCGATTCTGTCGAGTCCCACCGTCCACGGCAGGGCGGCGGCGCTCTCCTTTTTCTCGGCGGGAGCCGCTTCGGTCAGGTTCAGCCGGATGTCCGCGTCGGCGAGAACGAGCCGGGAGATGCCGGCCGTGTTGGCCGAAAGATCGGCGCGGACGGCTTCGAGGGACAACTCTCCCGCAGCCAGGCGCAGATCCATGCCCGCCAAGGTGTCCTTGTAGTGGGCGGCGACGCGTTCCAGCGCGAAGCTCCGGATGACGACCTCTTTGCGGATCAGCGGCCACAGGGCGGCGTCGAGCGAGAGCCTTCCGCAGCGAAGGAGCGTGTCCGTCCTGTCGGCCAGCAGGGTGTTGTCCACCGTCAGCCGCAGCGGAAAGGCGAGGCGGATGCGTTCGACGGAGACCTCCATGCCGAGCGTCCGGGAGGCATAGGCGACGGCCCGTCGCCGGGCCAGGTCCTGAACGGCCGGAACATAGAGCAGCGCCGGGACCAGCAGCAGGACGAGGAGAATGACGAGCAGCGTCCGGAGCGTATGTTTGAGAATTTTTTTCAGCATTTGTGGAAACAGCGTGTTTCGGAATCCGGCAAAAGACAGGCCAACGGCCTGTCTTTTGCGCGTGCGTGTTTGCGGCAAAGCGGCAAAATCGCCGCAAATTACAAAAAAAACGATGATCCGTCAATGGAACGCGCCAAAACAAACGGGCCTATTCGAGGCATATCCCGGCGTTCTGTCCGGTCTGTCCGGCCGGAAACGGAGGAGGCGCCGGGGACGGTGGGGACGATGGGGCGGGAAGCCGGAGCGGCTGTCGCACCGGGCGGGTCCGGAAAAAGAAAAACGTCCGGCCTTGTAGCCGGACGTTTCGGTGCAGTTCGCTGTCATTGAGCGTCTCCTGGCGGAGAAAGAGGCTCTTCTGGCTGAAAATTAAGTATTTACCTCCCAGTAAAATTCAAGGCCGAATTTTTTGCGTTACCGAATGGCCCTCGCTGAATTTCCGCGTTGCTCCCTGTTTTGCATACGGTACTGCAAAAATAGGTAATAAAATGAACAATCCAAACTTTTCTGGTAAATTTTTTAATCTGTTTTTGGAGGCGGAAAATGGGTGGGTGAGAAGCAAAAAAAGATGCCCCGGGAGCGGAGATTCCCGGGGCGCTTTCTATATTATATATAGTAGGGTCGGTCGCTATTCCGGGTAGATCATTCGGATAGTGCCACCGCCGTCGATGGTCAGAGTTTGCCCGTTGAGAAAATCGTTTGCCTCATCGCACAGGAAGAGGCAGGCGCGTGCGATGTCTTCCGGGGTGCCGACCCGGCCCGAGGGGTGAAAGGCGTGATCCTCGGGACGCAGCTGCTCCTCTTCGCGGACATGGATCCAACCCGGGGCAATGGCATTGACCGTGATGTGGAGCGGAGCCAGGGAGACGGCCAGCGAATGGGTCAGCGAGTAGATGCCGCCCTTCGAAGCGGAGTAGGCCTCGGTTCCGGCCTCGCTCTGCAGGTAGCGGGTCGAGCAGAGGTTGATGATGCGGCCATAGTTGTGGTTGCCGTTCTGCTGGCGGTGGAGCGCCAACTGGCGGGAGGTGATGAAGACCGGGCGCAGGTTGGTGGCGATTACCCGGTCGAATTCCTCGATCGACAGTTCGGTGAGGGGCTTGAAGGGGCTGATCCCGACGTTGTTCACCAGGATATCGATGTCGCCCCAGGTCTCGAAGAGCTCCCGCATGCATCTTTCGAGGCTGACGGCATCGGTAACATCCAGCTGACAGAACCGGGCGCCGGTTTCGGTTGCGGTTTGGGGGCCGAGGACGGAATCGATGTCGCAGAAGACCACTTCATCACCTTGCCGGGCAAAGGCCTCGACAATTCCCTTTCCGATTCCGTGGGCACCGCCCGTAACGAATACGCGTCTTTTCATGGTTTTCGGATTTTTCCACAAAGATAGCGCAGGCCGGTCACTGGAACAAAACTCTGTCGCCGATTATATCATTGTGACCGTGTTTAGAACAATGCAGAAGATAGAATCCTATGTTTAAGATATGTAAATAATCATTTAGGAGATAATCCCCTTCTAGATCGATCAGACGTGTCGGTCTTTTGTTGATTTTTTATTTGTTTTATCAAGATATACTTTTGAGGTAGTATATAATTTATTTGAAACCCAATAATCTTGTAATGATAGAAAATCTCTCTATATTAGAGATCTAATTTGCATTTTTTATGCTGTAGTGTTTGTTCTGGGTTTATAATTTTGTTTATAGATTAAAAGGTAGTTGTTTACCATTATGTCGATGTCATATTGTAATGCACGAATATGACAGCTTTCGGTTATTTGCTTCTGTATATTGTCATCTGTTGTAATGGCTAGTATTTTATCTGCTAAATCTTTTTCATCGGATGGTGTAAAAAGAAGGCCTGCTCCATTAACTACTTCTGCCAAACCTGGAACATTTGATGCTATGACTGGTTTGCCTGCCGCCATGCCTTCTACTGCAGCCAGTCCAAAACCTTCAATATGTGATGACAGAACAACAACATCAGTTGTTTTGAGAATTCGTTCTACATCAGATCGTATTCCAAGAAATTTTACTCGTTTATCTACGTGTAGGTCTTTTGCTAATTTTTCGCATAGTGGTCTTCGTATCCCATCACCTACAAAAATTACATTATATGGTTCTGGCAAAAATTGCACTGCCTTAATAACTGTATCTTGGTCCTTTTCATGTCTAAATGCTGCAACCATAGTAATTAATTTGCAATCCTCGGTTATAGCTAGAGTTTTTCTTGAGATAGGTTGGCTGTCGGCAAATTTTTGGATATTAATTCCATTGTATATTGTTAATACAGGCCGTTTGATGATGATGGATTTTAGTAGATTTTCTGTTGTTGCTGGAGAGATAGATATAATATACTGATATTTACTATACATCCAACGGTCGAACGGTTTAAACCAAGACCAATTTCTTCTGCGATTACTTGTACAATGTTCAGTAGTGATGAGATTTATCTTATGAAATAAACTTACAATTGCAGTAAAGAACTGAGGGGCCGTAAGATGTGTATGTACGATATCGAACTTGCCTTTTCGTATTACGCGTAGTAGGCGTATGATATTTAATGGATTGTATACATTTCCACCTATTTGCAGTGTATTAATAGGGACTCCAGCCTTTTCCATTTTTTCATAAAATTGTGTCCTAGTCCCATCAAATACGCATAGTTCTACGTCTTGACCTTTTTCCTTTAGACGGGGAAGAAGGTCTAACATTAATCGTTCTGCTCCTCCAGTTCGAAGCGAGGTTATAACATGTAAAATTCTCATGATTAGATATAGTTCTTCTTCCTAGTGGAGAGTGTTGAAGTCATTATGATCATTTAGCATTTTTAAATTTTCTAATGTAGACCAACCAGCCTATGGGTAAAGCCAATAAGGTATATATGGGATATACGGAATCCTTCAATAGCCTTTTGGGGTTTAGTACGAACATCATGGAGATATAACGGGCGCTATCTTTTAATTTGGAAAATATGGTCTTGTCCATTAATTTTAATCGCTGATTTACGCATGCAATATAGCTACGAGGATTCCTTTTTAAAAGTCTGGCAACATTGTTGGTGTATCCGTCTTCCATATATTCGCAATTATATACAGCATTTTTAACCACAACCATACATCCTTGGGTGTCTATTAGGTCGTAGATATAAGTTTCAGGCATAAATTTTTCCCCGGTAAAGTGAGGAAATTCGAATTGGTTGATAATAGCGGTTTTGAATACTAACATTGTATCTCCTTTCATGCCGTATTTTTCATATGCATCGTATAATGTTGTTTCATTAATATTGGGCATGATTGTTTCTTGAAGTCTTGTTTTCCCAATAAACTTTCGAGGCATGAGTAGACCTGTATTGCTATTATTCATCCGGATTGCATTTGCAAGTACGATATCGACGGCATTGTTGCTTAACCAATCATCACTATCAACACAGACGAATAGTTCTGTCTTAGTTAGTTTAACTCCGAGATTGTGAGCCATGCTTTTACCGGCATTTGATTGATAGTGATATTCGATTTTAATTTTATTCTCACCAATCCAATTCTCTATAAGTTCTTGAGTATTGTCCGTTGATCCATCATCGACAATGAGCCATATAAAATTTGAATTGCTTTGAGTACAGAGTGATTTATATAATCTGTCGAGGCAATAGCCACGATTGTACGTTGGGGTAAATATGGTGAGTTTCATAATTATATTATTGAACTTAAGTATATTATAGCGTTAACTCCCGTAAATATTGATATAATGAGATATGTTGTTCTTTCTGGATATCTCACTTTAATATTGTTTTTTAATATCGGATATAGCGTGATTATAGGGATCATTAACCAACTTAAGAAAGCAAAACGGTCGGCATATGCTTGTCTAATGACTAAAAGCCACAGAGCGTTACAAAGTAAGTAAATGTTAAGTAATCTTGAATAAAGTTTATCATTATATGCATACTTTGTTTTCCAGATTCTTGCAATATATAGAGGGACTATGGAATATATTAAGAAATCCCACCTAAATTGGCCGGCTTTTACATAAAGAGCTAGAGTGTCTGTTGACGGTTGATTAATTGCATAATTGGAAACTCTTTCATCAATACCTCCGAATATGTCGAATAGTGAAGATGTGTTTACATTTAGTAAACTAAGTCCCAAACAAATAAGCCAAATAATTGATGCAATCTTATTATTCTTAATAAAGATAGTATATAAAAATGCAGCAATGGGAATTAATACCGATCCATGTATTAAATACGCAATAAAAGCCAAAAGTAATTTAATCCATTTTGTATTAATGGATAATGCAAATAAACATAAAGCGATGGCAACACCATTCCGGATAACATTGTTTGTATAGCCACTAAAACCTAAAAGTCCCATGGTCATCAGTAGTATGTACCCGATATACTGCTTGTTAAAATGTTTCTTTGCAAAAAAATAAAATGATGAAGCAAATATTATTGCTGTAATAATAAAAAATAATGTAGAACTGCCTAAAGTAATAAAATGACATATATCCATAAAATAATACCATCCAATATCTTTAGTATGTTCCTCTTGTATGATTGTGGATATATGATCAAAGTCATACATATAGCGGCCTTTGTCACTCCCGTCGTAGTAGGAGGCAGGGGTTAAAGCTAATAATAATATAGCAAAACAATAGTATATATATATATAATTATTAGCAGGTCCTAATAACCTTTTTTTATTATTTGCTTGTAGCCATCCGACAAAGGCAAAAATGAATGGTAGTACATTAATGCAGAATATCTGGATATATGTAAATATTCTCATATATAATTACTTGTGCCTGTTTGTTGTTGCTTTATCGACTGACGCCATTGTATCTGATCTTTAAAAATAATTCGTCTTTATTTACCGAAAAGGTGTCTTATTGAGTTTACAAATTGATAGCCAAGATATCTGCCAATGATATGTTTAGCTTTATTCTTTCATCGAGTTTTACGAGGAAACCAACTACCTTCTAAATAATGAATACAATAAGTATTTTTAGTGATAATAATCTGGCGAGATCCTTGATCTATAGGACAGAAAAAATCTTGTGGATAGATTGCGAATCCGTTTATTTCTTGATATTTATTGTTTAAATACAGGCCTTGTGCAGTCATTATGTCTCGAAGTATGGCTGAATTGGGAGGTGTCGCATTTTCGCCTCCCCATATAAATCCGTGGTTCTTATAATAATTGAAGAATTCTTCAAAGATGGTATTCCCTTTTTCACAAGCTAAAACTCCTGTTTGGAGCATATTGGGTGTTTCAAAACCACCGAATGATTTATGCTTGGCTAATAAATCGTCCAAAGATCGGATAATCTCAATATCGGTATCTAAATATATTCCACCAAAGGTTGTGAGAGCGTATAAGCGGACATAATCAGCTACAAATGCGTATTTCTTAAGGCGATATGCTTCTTTTGTAAATGGATTTGAATTTATGTCAAATGAGTTTTCATCCCATCTTATTATTTTGTATTCTGGCAAGATATTTTGCCAGGTTTTCATACACTTTTGCTCTTTTGTCGGAATGGGTTTATTCCCGAACCAACAATAATGGATGATTTTAGGAATCATTTTTATCTTGTATGTAATTGTTGATTTTTCATAATGGTGTGTTGCATCCTATAAGATAACAATCCCTCTATGATTTGAGGGAAAAAACCGTATAACCATATTATTAACCATATTTTTTTGTCGCTAGAATATTTTGCTAATGATAAATATGTTTTTCGTTTAAGTTGAATCTCTTTTCGGAATGGATGTAATGTCTTATTTCCCATTTCTTTTAGTCCTGAAACTGCGGCGATAATAATACCTATTAAATGTTTACTGATAATGGATAGTTTATAGGTGTCTTTCTCGTCTTTGAAAAATTCGATCAAGTCGTCTACATTTCTTAATCTTGAGTTGGTCGATCTTGACGTCGCTTTGCAGTCGCTTATAGAGTCTTCTCGACGTATGTAGAAGTAGAGAGAATCTTTAATCTCAAGGCAATTTGAAGCAAGACTATATGCTCTTATATTAAACTCGCTATCTTCCCATATTCGACCCTCTTTGAATCGGAGTATATTATCATTAATGAAAGAACGTTTATACACTTCATTCCATGCACTAAGAAAATTATGACGGCGTAAAATATCATAACCGTCACATTTGATGGGAGGAGTATTTATCGTATTGCTGTTGTCCTGAATCCCGTTTTTTAGGACTATTACATGTTGAAACCGAATGATGTCATAGGCGTTTTTATTGAGAAGGGGCTCTAATATACGTAGAGCCTCTTCGCTAATATAATCATCAGAATCGACAAACCAGATGTATTCTCCTTTTGCCGTTTCAATGCCAGTATTGCGGGCTGCTGATAAGCCTCCGTTAGGACGATGAACTATCGTATATTGTATTCCCGGATGTTTATTAAGTTCTTCTTGCGCTATCGCAATACTATTATCTGGAGAGGAATCATCGACTAAAATTAGTTCATACTTAGCATATTCAATCCCTTTCTGATTACAACAAGTAGAAATACATTTAGATATATATTTTTCAACCTTATAAATAGGAAGAATGATTGAAAAAAGAGGTTTGTTCATGATCCTATTTTAAATTTATCAACGCCTATCCTTTATTATAAGTAAGTCTTATTTTAATCTCTAGAAGGCCAAAAAACTACTAAGTTCTTGTAACGAAACAAATGTTAGTAGACTTTTGGCCTTTTAATTAAGACTGGTTAAATATTAGCGCGGATCTGTTCTACAATATAGTGAACATCCTCATCCGAAACGTAGGGCCCGCTGGGCAGGCACAGACCTTTGGCGAAAAGACTTTCGCTGACTCCGTTGACATAAGCCGGATTGTTGGCATAAACCGGTTGTTTGTGCATCGGCTTCCACAGCGGACGCGACTCAATGCCTGCGGCATCCAAAGCCATTCGCATGGCTTCGACGTTGGTGTTCGGCTCGCAATCCGTGTGCAGGGTTGATGCGGCATGGGTAACGCCGGCTGCACCACCAACAGCCCCTTGAATGGCTACCTTATAGGCATTCTCTTCTCCCTTGACATGCAGCGACGGATCGAGCAGTATGGTGCACAGCCAATAGTTGCTGTCGTAGCGCGGCGAAGGATTCTCATGGAGTGTGATTCCGTCGACCCCAGCGAACAGCTCCTTATACAAGGCGCAAACGTGTTTGTGGTATGCAATATGCTCGTTGACAATGGTCATTTGTCCACGGCCGATACCTGCACAAATGTTTGACATTCGGTAGTTGTATCCGATGTGTTCGTGCTGATAGTAGGGATAGGATTCACGAGCTTGTGTTGCATAGAACATGATTTCGCGTTTAGCTTCGGCATCCGGGCAAATCAAGGCCCCACCACCAGAGGTGGTGATCATCTTGTTGCCGTTGAACGAAAGCACGCCGTAGCGGCCGAACGTACCGAGAACGTGGCCGTCGAATCGCGACCCAAATCCTTCTGCGGCATCTTCAACCACGGGAATTTCGTATTTGTTGGCGATCGCCATGATCTCATCGATCCGGTAGGGCATGCCGTAAAGAGCGACAGGAACGATTGCCTTGGGCTTTTTCCCGGTTTTAGCGATACGATCCTCAATGGCCTGTTCGAGCAGTACCGGATCCATGTTCCAGCTCTCCGACTCGGAGTCTACGAAAACAGGAGTAGCACCCAAATAGGTTACGGGGTGTGATGATGCGCAGAAGGTGAAAGACTGGACAATAACTTCGTCACCGGGGCCGACACCACAAGCCAGCAGAGCCAGATGGACGGCGGCCGTGCCGGCAGACAAGGCAACGATCTCCTTGTTTTCGTCGACGAACTGTTTCAGATCGTCTTCAAAACCATTGACATTGGGACCCAGGGGTACCACCCAGTTGGTATCGAAAGCTTCTTTGATGAATTTCTGCTCCTCTCCAGACATGTGAGCCAAGCAGAGGTAAATTCTGTTGTGTGCCATTTTATTTATTATTTTGGGGAATTTCGGCTAATTCGTAAGACCGAAAGATTGTTTGAAAAATAAGTTTAATGTCTCCTAAAAATGTATGATGGTAGTAATAGTTTAGATTTATTCGTACTTTATCTGGAAAAATGATTTCATCATTGTACTTGATGGGGTCATTTACAGTCGCAAGTATTTCCTCTTCATTGGCATATTTTAATGAGGCTGGACCGGTTATTCCAGGTCGTAGCTTTAGTATCAATCGATCTTCTCCTTGTAGACTGTCTGCATATCCTGGAACATCAGGACGAGGACCTACAAAACTCATATCTCCAATTAAAACATTCCATAATTCAGGTAATTCATCTAATTTATATTTGCGCAGAACTGCGCCTAAAGGTGTAATGCGGCTTTCTCCGGCAACCGATATGGATGATCCTGAATGACTCATTGTCATAGATCGAAATTTATACATGGTAAATAGTTTACCATCTTTCCCTATGCGATGTTGGGTAAATAAGACTGGTCCTCCAGGCATTTTTACCTTAATCAGAATTGCGACCACTAACAACACAGGCCAAAGACAGATTAAACCAATCAATGCCATAGATCGATCAAATAGATATTTTATCATAGGTCAATGTTTTAGTCTTGTATATTCGACATAGATGTAGTCACCAGGAAGTTCTTCTATTATTTGTATTGAATTAACCGCTTTAGAAGATGCTATAGAACTCAAATTGGCTTTTGATATAGTTGCAAATAATCTAAATCCCGCATTGAACGCAATATTGGTCATGATGATTCCCATGCGTTTAGCTATTCCTTGGCCTTGATGTGTACTGTCTACCATTTTACCCCGGAATGCTTTTTTGTTGATAAAGAAACGAATAAAAAAGTATCCTATAATTTGCTCATCTTTAAATACTCCTAACATTAAAAAGGACTTATTCCTAATTTGGCGAGATAGAGATTTTAAATCAAACCCATGTGGCTTAAAGTAATGGTCAAAATCTGTTGGCTGAGAGGCTAGTAAATTGGCTAAAGAGGAAAGGTCGGTTTTAGTAAGTGGTCGATAGATATAATGTTTGGAAGATTTATAATAACCGAATTCTTGTGTAGCTTTAGAAATATTTTTCCCGTATAGTATGTTTATTATTATGCCATTAACATATTCTATCAAATACCATAGATATGGAATGTTCTGCTTTATTAGGCGAAAAAACTGGATCATATAGCTGAAATAAGTTTCTATTGAGATAATCAGAGATGAATACAATGTATTATTCTTATCTCTTGTAGTGAGAATCTAATTATTATAGAGCCTTGTACATATTCAATATGGCATTCCAAACATCTTGTTGTAAGAAACGGGATATAATTAGAGGTCGAGCCTCCTGAGCCATCTCTTTAACTAACTCTGGGTGTTGTCTGTAGTGTTTCATGGCCAGATATAAAGCCTCTGTATTTTGTTTAGGGATGATGATCCCGTTTCGATTGGGAATAATAATTTCATTAGACCCATTTATGTCTGTAACAATACATGGTAATCCCATTGCTCCTGCTTGTAATACTACGTTCGGAAAACCCTCTCTGTAACTGGGTAAAATAAGAACGTCGGATGCTGCAAGATAAGGACGTACGTCATTCTGATATCCGACAAATACGATGTTTTCAGAAGTCTCGATCAATCGTTTTGTTTCGGGAAGAACCGGATCGAGTTTATCTTCGAAGGTTCCGACCAAAAGCAATCGAATAAGAGGATCCTCGGATGAGAGTTTATGAAACGCTCCGATTAATTCATTAATCCCTTTGTCCCGGACCATGCGGCCAATAAAAATAAACGTGAATGCATTTGATCCATTGCGAATATCCGATGCTTGATTTATAATATCCTTGGAGCGGCTGAAATAATCCACGTCAATTCCGTTGATGTTTCCGTTTAAAATCTTTTCCAGTGGTTTCTTGGTAATGTGCTCACGATATAGGGCTTCTTTTACGCCATCTCCCTCTGGGATAACTTTTGTTGCACAAAAGCAAGTAATTCGTTCCATTGTTTTCAAAAGAAGGCGGAAGGGGCCGTGGACCGTCTCAAATCGTAGTCCGGTAACCAGATAGATTCTGTGGGGAACACGGGTAAACCAAGCTGCGACCATCCCTAAAAAACTTGCTTTAGGGGTGTTCGCATGTACGATGAACGGGTGTTCTTTGCGGAATAATCGGTATAATGCCCATAGTGACCGCAGGTCGTGTATGATACTGATTTTACGTTGCATGGGGACACCTATGGTGCGAATGCCTTCTCTTTTAGCAACAGAAGAAAGTACTCCGGAGTCGTTAGCAACACCGATAACCTCGAATGTCTTATTCAGATATTTTAGTTGCCCTTTGAGGAGAATATTAAGGCTATTATCAATGGTTGTTAGTCTAATAAGTTTTTTTTTCATTTCGTAAGACCCTTTTAACTTGAATCTCGAGTTAGAGGTTGTATTAACGAACATAAAATCACCCGAGAAACTCTTAATTACCTTTTGCCATTACATCAATCTGAGCCATTGTTGGGATATCGTTTCAATATTGAATCTATTGACACTCTTAATGCACTCTGTATTCAATGCATGATATATAGCAGGGGTATCCATGGCTGCTTCTAGTCTTGAGCGTAAATTATTTGTGTCATTGTTTTCTACAAGAATCCCGTTCTTACCATCTGAAATTATATCTGAAATTGCAGAATAAGATCGATAGCATACAGGGACACAACCATAATGTTGAGCTTCAACGAGAACCATTCCCCAACCTTCAGATGCAGAAGATGTTAATATTATGAATTTTGCTTGTTTGTAGTATTCTGTTGGATCTTGAACTCCTACGAACGTAACTTTTTGTATGTTTTCAGTTATAACTTTGTTCTCTAGTAATTTCCGGTCTGCACCGTCTCCGACCAATACAAATTCCCAGTCATTATGTCTAGAGGATAGGTCTTTCCAGATATCCAATATATGATCAATTCGTTTGAATGAGATATCTAGTCTTCCTACATATAGTATTATATTTTTTTTCTCTTCTTGGATGTGAGTATTGACGGGTGATACTATGCACGGATTGTTGATAGCCGTTATTTTACTTGTGTCAATCTTATTCCCTGTTATCAGATTTAATAAATCAGGCTTGAAACGATCGGAGAGTAGTACAAGTCTATCAGACCAATCTATCTGTTTTTTATAATTTCGAGATAATAGATTTCGTAAATACTTTAGTCCTAGATTCTTTATAAACGGTGTTTTGAATATTCTATTAAGGACCTTGTTGGCTAATCCAGGTCGCCGTCCAAATTTATTTGAGAAATGGTTATCGTCAATATAATTGGGGTTAAAATGTAGTGTAGATAAAACTGTCAAATGTTTTCGGAGCTCGAGATCGATTGATAATGTAATATCAACATTTGCTTCTTGATTTATTAAGACGTCTATGTTTTTGTCTGCTAGAAATGTATTGAACGCTTCTATATTTTCTCGACTTTTTTGCTTTTGGGGATTGGGTAAAAAATACTGACGACCCTTATCATATATTTCTCTTTTATTATAAGAGAGATAGAAAACATGGTGACCATGTCGTACAAAATTATCTGCAAGTAGTTCTGTGACTCTATCTAAGCCGCCATAGCGATGATGAATAGATTTGTTTGTGAAAAAGCATATATTATGTTTAGATTTAATTTTATCAGAGCCATTAAGACCTTCATCTAATAATGCTACTCCAGATTGCCTAAGTATGGCTAGTTTATCATCCACATCTTGCCAATTAATTGGAAGTGATGCTATTTCCTCGATTGATAGTTTCCCTCCTTTTGTATATATGCGATTTTCAAGTCCTATAGCTGATAGTAGAGTTTGTAATCTATCATTCATACCCGCATCTTTGCCTTGTAATGCAAATGTGATAAATGGACGGTGAAAAATTATAGAGAAAACTGTCCCATGAAAGGAATTTGTAATAACTAACTGTGATAATGCTATCTCACGTACCCAATTGTTTATCGATAAATCCTGAAATGGAGTCCATAGATTCTCATTACCTCTAGTTGGGAAATAGTTTGTTTTTATATTCTGGGACTTTAGATATTTATTTATTTCCTGTATGGGTAAATCCATTTCCCAGTTAAGCAGATAAATAAATGCTGTGTTTTTCTTTGTGGAGATATCGTTTACAATATCAAGATAATCATTGGCTTTTAGTAATAATGTTGGGTCGCAGACTAATTTGGCTTGAGCAATACCAGCTTCTTTACATATGGATACTCCGGTTCTTTCTCGTAGGCCAATTGCATGGAATGTTTTGAGTTGCTTTTTTAATTGATGAATGTATTCTATACTTAAGGATGCCTTTCCAAAGCTACATGCATAAGCAATTTTTCTGCATCGCATAGGAGCAAAGGCTAGCATATAAGACAGCCAGTTAGGAAGGTATTTGGGAGACCAAATCTGATCACTGCCGCAGATAAAGGCGTCTATTTCAGACCAGTCTGCGCACAACAAATCATTGAATGACCAAAATTCTTTTTCCGAATACTTGATATTATTTTTCTTAAATTCTTTAAATCGCCTAGGGTGCTTTTGATTGAACGCAAGAGCATTGTTGATGGCTTTCCTATATTTGATATATTGCCAAAGGTATAATGGCGAAAGTTTGCTTATTTTTTCTCGAATCGATGTTGGTGGAATTTCTTCGTGAAAACGTATGATAAAAGGATCATGTCCTAAGGATCGTAAATAACGCTGCAACGCTAGCCCTTGCATTATTTGACCATAATTATCAGTGCTATTCCAATATGTAACAATCCCAATTTTCATATGTTAAGATCTTTAAGAAGTTCTCCTTTGGCTGGATGATCTCTATTAGTTTGGTAGTATTAAGTCTGTAGGTAATGGTCTTTTAGTCAACCTTAATTTGAATGTTTGGTAGATTGCACGCCTCCGCTCAAAGTTGGAATGAATCGGTTACATATTAGGACCATAACTAAGCAGAATAAGAATACGATTATGTATTCACTCAGCCCATAAAGTAATTTGTATTTTATTGTCTCAAAATGAGGCATCTGTGCTATCTGTTTGTTTAAAAATTGACATAGCGGAAAATGCACGCACATTATCACTATTGAATTCTTGCCTAACCATCGTAGCCCTTTTATTCTTTGGAGAAATAGGGAACTCAAAAATGTGATTATAATACCCCCAAGAGGTATAGTTATTACCAATAATATTGGCTCTCTAAATAAATTTAATGAGTAAAAGCTGAATGGATTATTATTCGCCCATAAATGCTGTTTCTCTAATAAAAAGATTATTGCGGTATATATAATTATTAATATTCCTAATCCTATTGTAGCGAGTGCTTTGAAATACCATTGCATGTTAATTCTATCAAATATATTTTTTGTAAAATTTGATTTGATTATTGAGGGACCGCATAAATAACCGAATACAATATAAATTATAGCTGAAAGTATACGAACAATATCAATAGGAATATTCCCTAATAACGAGTTCTCCCCCCCCCACAAAAGCAGTGTAGTAAAGCCTATTATTATAATTAATATATTTCTTGCACACTTTTTTACTAATAACCACGCTATTAATAATGCGCAGAATAAAGTATATAGAAACCATAGAGGCCCATTATATATTCCTAAGATATAAGATAATATACTCCAAAAGGCAAAAGGAAAAAGTATACGTTTTGCTTTTTTTGCCACAAAAGATCTAAACGTTGATTTTGCAGAAAATGTTAATCCTGATAGAACAAAAAAGAGAGGCATATGAAATGAGTCGATCAAGGTATGCATAGGAAACATACTATGGCCGATTATCACTAGTATAATACCAATCCCCTTTGCTGTGTCAAGCCAAGGTAGATATGTCGTCTTGTTCATGATTATTGTTACCTAACTATGTATTTTGATAACTTGATTTTGAGTAGGAGCCATCTCAGAATTAGACGAGATGGCCCATGATGATCATTCGTTTGTCGGAGAGCTTTGATTCCCTCGTCTAAAAACTTTTTCCAAAAGAAGGTGGATAATTGACTTTGTTCTACCGAGTTTCTGTACCCGTTGTTATAATCTGAAATAGATGCGACATTTAATTCGTATTGGCAATATTTTTTGATGGCAGTCAATCCTTTTTCGGAGTTAATAACGGCTAATGTTATGCCTTTTTCATCATTGAGTATATTGGTTTTATTAATTCCCCATAAATCTCCTAATGCAATGTCTGCTCCGCTTCTCCCTCCTTTAGAGGGACATAAATAACAGGCCGGGCGAAGCATGTAATCATATATGAATCCTCGCATGTAGTCATCACTCCATGCGTAGTGGCATATTTCTTTGTTCTCAAGTCTATATCGTACGCTATAACTGGTCCATCCTGTTCGTTTGTCTCGTTGGCAGATATCGTTTATTCCTTTCCCTTTTGATATGTATTCCAGCCATTTTCCCCATACTAATGGTGATGGAACTCCATGGCAAAATACTTCTATTGTCAATAATTGCTCATAATCTTTGTGAAGAAAGTGTTTAAGTCCTGCGATTTGACAGGGTGTGCCAACAAACAAGACTTTTTTCCCATGCTTGAGATCAATCTCAGCTTCTTTATAAGCTTTTCCTATATTACTTTGGGCATATTTGCTACCACGCATGGACGGTAATTGATGGTTGGAATCAGCCCTTGCGTGTTCGACTTGCCAGTTCTTGTTATATATAGCAGAGAATACAACTCCTTTATTACTTAAGGTCTCTGTTGCCAAAGCTGAAAATAATCCGCCACTACTACTTTGCATGACAACTTCGATATCTTGGTTACGCCCAGCTAATAGTTTTAATGGCTTTTGCTCTTTGTTTGGGTGAAGAACAGGACATACCTTCTCGCAAACTCCACAATTTATACAATTGGAATGGTCGACCTTCGGATAAAGAAAACCTTGCTCATCGGGTTCCATGGAGATACATTGTTGGGGACAGCGTTGCATACATGCCCAACAACCACAACACGATCTTTTATCGTGAATGTTTATCATTGTTTGCAGATTCTAAGAAATAAATTTTTGACGGGCGATCCTATTAATTCCCGTTCATAGTTATTCATCCCAAATTTCCAGAATGAGGGAATATAAATAATTGAAAATATGATTATTCCAATGCTTAACTTGACAAAGTTGTCTATCTGTATAGATCGGAGAAGTAAAGAACTGAGAATAATTAATAGGATTGGAACAATTGACATCTTTGATATTTCTTTCCAAAACTGTACAATGTTTAAATGTTGTCGTTTCTGATAATAGATATTCATGATTAGGATCTGTCCTAGTACTAAGGCTCCAGCAGTGCCTATTGCACAACCTATTCCACCCCAAAATCTAGCTAATATAATTTGTGCGACAAGACTTGCTAGTGCGATGCAGATATATAGTATTGATCTGAATTTCATCTGATTGCGGGCTTGTAGAATTGTAATTCCCATATTCTGGATTAATGGAACAGTAAGCGGTATGAAGAATAGCAAGGCAATAATGTAGGAATCTGCGTAGTTCGGGCCTGCCCATAGTATGATAAATTGTTTGCCGAAGAGTATAAATCCTGAGAGGATGAAGGCTAATATGATATATTGAATTCTACCTGTCCGGATGAATAAATCTGATAATTCCCGATCTGTTTTGTGGGTAGTAACCATTGCGGTTACACGGGGTAAAAAAACGCCGGCTATAGCAGTTGAGAATGACATGTACATCGATTGGAATTGAATAGCGACCGCGAACACGGCGACTGCGATGGTACCAGAAATAGCGCCTAATACAAACTGTCCTGTACTCCAATAAATGCGATCCATGATGGCATTCAGAAAGATCCAGAAAGAATAAACGGCAACTTCTTTCAGAAATCCCCATTGGAAATGTCCGAATAGTATCTTTATGTGGATCTTATATCGGCAATAGAAGTAGTTTAACAGGAGAGTTCCTAAGTTGAATATAGTTTGGGCAACAACCATGGCAACTGCTCGATATCCCATTCTCAGCAGACAAATCATGACTGCTGTGTTCAGGATAATACGGACAATCTGTACCACCTTCTGGAAAATAAAATCCTCGTATGCGGTGACGATTGAACCGAAAATTCCAAGTGGAAACGTAAATGCCAGATTGACAATCATGATCAGCATCAGTATCCTGGCGCGCCCCAACTCATAATCAGTCATCGTATCACCAAACAGCGAGTCGATGTTGAAGTAGAGTCCCAATCCGACAAGGAATGCAATGACTCCGATGATGGAGTAGAGAATAAGGAACATTCCAAACATGGAGTATTGCTCCTGCAACTTTCCTTCGGCCCGGAATTTTGCCGTATAGCGGATAATGGCATTTCCAAAGCCAAAATCCATGATGGTCAGATAGGCAATGACAGATGCGACGAGCGAGTAAAGTCCATACTCGCTTTGTCCCATCATGCGTAACATGTATGGGGTGTAAAGCAATCCAACCAAATTGCTTAACCCCAATACTACATAATTCAGTGCCGCTCCGGCCTTCAACTGATTGACAGCCATCTTTACTTGGTCTTTTGTTCGATCTCCTTGTCATAAATCTCAAATCGCGAGTTCTTGGATTTGAACTCGGGGACGATCTCCTTCATCAGGCGAACCATGTCCGGAATGATGACAGCTCGGGAGAGCTTCTCCAACTCCTGCGCTCCCTTGAGGGCATCGATATAGTCGTATTCGCGGACCTTGGCGATGCGGATCCGGTCGTGCGACGTCGGAAGTGTGTTCTCCGTATTCGACAGCACCTCTTCGTAGAGTTTCTCGCCAGGGCGCAATCCCGTGTATTCGATCTTGATGTCCTTGTCGACCTCCAGACCGGCCAGCTCGATCATGCGCTTGGCCAGGTGGGCGATCTTCACCGACTTACCCATGTCGAAGACAAAGATCTGGGTGCCCGTCGACATCGTGGCGGCCTCCATCACCAGCCGGCAGGCCTCCGGGATCGTCATGAAGAAGCGCGTGATGTCGGGGTGCGTAACCGTAACCGGACCGCCCTTGGCTATCTGCTCGCGGAAGCGCGGGATCACCGAGCCGTTCGAACCCAGCACGTTGCCGAAACGCGTAGTGACGAACTTCGTCTTGCCCTTCACCTTGCCGGCCTCGATGGCCAGACCGAGCGACTGCACGTAGATCTCGGCCAGACGTTTCGTACAGCCCATGATGTTGGTCGGGTTGACGGCCTTGTCCGTCGAGATCATGACCATCTTCTCGACGTCGTATTCGATACACTTGTCCGCCACGTTACGCGAGCCGGCGACGTTGGCCAGTACGGCTTCGCAGGGGTTCTCCTCCATCAGCGGCACGTGCTTGTAGGCTGCCGCGTGGAAGACCACCTGCGGACGGTAGGTGCGGAAGGCGAAGTCCAGACGCGGGATCATGCGAACGTCGCCGATTACGGGGATGAACTTCAGATTGGGGAAGCGATCCTCCAGCTCGAGGCGGATGTTGTGCATCGGCGTCTCGGAGTTGTCGAACAGCACGAGTTCCTTGACTCCGAACGTCGCCAGCTGGCGGCACAACTCCGAACCGATGGACCCCGCCGCGCCCGTAACCAGGATCGTCTTGCCGCGGAAGTTGACGATGATCTCGTTCATCGAGATCTTGATCTCTTCACGTCCCAGCAGGTCCTCGATCCTGATCTCGCGGATTGCCTGACGCTGCACCTTGCCGTCGACCACCTCGTCGATCGAGGGAGCGATCAGCACCTTGAGGTTGCAGTCCGTACAATAATGGATTAGGCGCTCCTGCTCTTCGCGAGCCTCATGGACGTGGGCGAAGAGAATGGCGTCAATATCCTTGCAGTTGTGCAGGTACTTGACATTCTCTTCGGTCTCGAAGTAGTAGACCGGGAGATCGGCCAGCATATGATTCTTCAGTGTTTTGCCGTAGGTCAGGAAACCGACGACCTGATACTCTTGAGAATTTTGGAGTTGGGTCACCAACGAAACGCCCTTGTCGCCGGTTCCGTAGATCAGGATCCGCTGGCATTTGCAATGCCTTTGACGGCTGTCTTTGAGCCAGTCATAGACGACAACCATGGCAACGCGCATAATCACCAGTCCTGAAAGGCTCAACAATATGTCAAACAACAGAGTGATCCAGATCGCTGGAAATGTCGGGCCAGCGACACCCAAAGCCAATATAACTGCGATCCCAATTCCCTTGAAAACAACGGCGACACTCAAACGGCCCAAACCCCGCAAGGTGGCGTGACGGATGATTGATTTGTGGGTTTGGAGCAACACGAACGCGATCCAGGAAAAGACAACGGATCCTCCGAGCCACCAGCCGATTGTTTTCCAGATAAGGGCTTCAGCACCCAAAAGAATGCTTGCAACTAACAGTGAGATGATCGAGGCCCCGGCCGAAACCAGCAGGTCCAATGCAAGAATCAACCGCGAACTGACATAGCGGTCCAGACGTAATTTCTCAATTAAGCGATACATGATAAATTTGTATTTTGATTTAGATTACGATCAGATGGGGAGGAGGCTATTCGCCCCCATGGCCGAACTGCCGGTCGAAATCGGCCAGGTGGCGGATCAGCTGCGCCTTGCTCTTCTTGGGCGACTCTTCCGCGAGCCAGGGATCGATCAGGGCGTGCGCCTGGTCGTAGTAGAACCGATTGTCCGTGCACCCGTAGAGCGTCACGAGCAGAAGGGCCCTGGATTGTTCGGCCCGCACGGCCGGCAACATCTTTTGGATTGCTACAAGTTGACTCTCGCGCTTCGACGTTTCGTCGAGAATCGTGTAGGCCTGCAGCAGCAGGGCATAGAGTTTGCTGCGCATGATGTCGGAGTCGAGCGTCAGACACCCGTACTCCTGCAGTACCTCGGTGGCGATTCGGCGATCCTCTTCTGCGCCTTTCCCGGCCAGATGCCTGCATAGGGCGTCGTGTAGCCGGTCGAGGAGTTTGCTGTTGTTCAGTCGGGAGTAATAACTTGGGGTCTCGGCATTCAGTTCGACCACCTCATACTCCCCGGGCTGAACCTTGAGCAGCGGGACGCACATCCAGTTGTCGATCGAGACCAGAATCTCCTTGTGGCGGGAGGGGGCGTTTGTGACGACTTTGGCCTCAATTCCCGCAAAACGCCCTTCCGTGATACGAATCCGGTCGCCCTTGACCAGCCAGGCGGGATCCGCGGTGCAGACCGGGACCGGCTCGGCATACGAACGCGCAATCCATTGAAGATCACTCATGGCCTTGTCGGTCAGATAGGGGTAGTGGTAGCTCTCCTTGCTATCCTTTACGCGCGGGAGCAGGTTGTATTGGGGCAGGCGCTGCTTGATCCGGTAGATTTCGCACTCCGACGCGTGTACGAACAGGTAGTTGTACAACAGCGAACGTCGGGTTGTCACCAGCCGCCCATTCATCTTTCTGGCCTCGACAAGAACCGGTGCAAAGTACTCGAACAGAGGCTCGTTGTCGCGCCGCCTGCGGGTCAGTTCGCGATCCAGCTCTTCGGTCATGGCTTGGTTGCTGGTCGGGTAGACCATCACGTACCAGCGCACGATGTGGCGGTTCTGGACCTCGGAAACCGGGGTTGCGGCGGATTCGGTTGGATCGGCGGTTCGGGTGAGTGCGGACGACACGGATTTTGTCATTCTTTTCGGGAGATTGCGCTCCGCGACCTCGTCAGGCTAAATGTAATAGCCTGACAAATAGTAAATTGCGTATTTCTTTTGAGTGATGCTTAAAAATTTCATACAGTTTCGCACGTGTGTTTCAACCGCACATAATCCCGCACTTCTTTTGCTTTCCCGTAATAGAATTACCTCCCGTTTATGCGGGAGTAAGGTCTCTATTTAAGAAACCATACGTGACCTAAATTGTTTAGCAGTCAAAAGCATACGAATATTGACCGTTTCACCATCCATTCGGGAGGTGTATTTTGTGTAGAATTATGGCACAATCGGCCTCTGGCATATCTGGAATGCGGTTCTTGAAACCATTGGCAGGACCTGGCGCGAAGTGATAGTTTTAAAGTTCGGAGTATGAACTAAATAAAGACCTCACAAGACAATGTTACAAGGATGAGAAATGTGCTGTTTTTTTTGTTCTGAGTCCCATTTTTTTTACCTTTGCGGCAGTGATGTGTGATTTCTTAAATAGAGACGTGAGATTTTGGAAGGTGGACTCGGCAGATCGATGGGATTCTGTTGGCCCAAAATTTTCACGAATGTTTCTATTTTAGGTTCAATCGTCTGAATGTCAGCACATTAAATTCGTGCATTGGCAAGGCCGGGATTTGCCCGTGAATGAGATGAATCTCCGGTCATTTTTACTTTCGACTGCAAATCATGGCAAGTTCGAACAAAATCGGTTGGAACTGGACAGATTCGGTCACGGAGCAACTTCGTGCCAGAAAGAACAGCAATGCCGTCAGATGGTATGTGCTGGCCCTTCCGACGTCGCGCAAAGGCCACTATCAGGGGAATCCGGCCCGGGCCCTGCAGATGGAACTGGAGCGTCGGGCACGGAGCGGAGAGCCTGTTTTCGAATACTTTGCCCCTTCGTATGTCGAGGTTCGGAAACAACACGGGGAGTTGGTCCGCACGAACCATCCGCTGCTCTACAACTACGTCTTCATCCACGCCTCGGAGGCGGAGATCTACCGGATGAAACGTTTCTTGTCTCAGTATAACTTTCTGCCCCGTGTCCGAGAGAAGGACGATGCCTACTATCCCTACCTTTCGGACGTGGCGATGGAGAACCTGAAGTGGGTGGCCGCCTCCTATTCCGACGTGCTGCCGGTCTACACGCCCGGCCCCGAACGGCTGATGAAGGGCGACCGGATCCGCATCACCGAGGGGCAGTTCAAGGGGGTTGAGGCCAGCGTCATCATTCAGCCCGGAGGGGGCCGCAAGGAGGTGATGGTCTGTGTGGAGAACTGCATGTATGTACCGTTGCTCTGTGTCGAACCCGGTCAGTACGAGGTGATTGCGCTGAATGCGGACAACCGCCATGTCTATACGCGCTTGAATGGCGACCGTCTCCCGGCCGGACTCCACGAAGCGCTGAAACGCTACCACTCGCCCGAGGGGGTGACGGACGCCGACCGGGCCTTGGCGTCGGAGGTCCTGCAGCAATATGCCAACCTCCAGCTGGACAGCGATGTGATGCGCTGCAAACTCTATTCGATGCTGCTCCCGGCTTATGCCATCCTGGGCGACCGCGAAGCCTTCGATCAGCTGCTCGGAACCGTTCGAAGCATTCTTCCGCTGATCCGGGCCGAACAGTCGCGGTCGCTGTTGCTGGTGACGCTTTACGGCTGTACGAACTGCTGTCTGGATTATGAACAGGCCCACGCTGCCGTTGATCCGTGGCGCGGGGAGCAGCCGCTCAAGAAGAGCAAGGCGCAACTGCTTCGACGTCTCGATGATTATGACTGCTGGTTGAGTCACCGGGAATAAGTTCAAGAGTTTAAAATACCCATCAAATAATAAAAGCTCATGGATACAGACGTAATTACTCTAAACGAATGTAAAAATGATGGATCGTATGTATATATGTATTACAGCCCCAGATACAATACGTGGGTTGCATATGGTTTGTCGGCTTATGGTTTGAGACTATTTTGTAAATCATATGGATGTACGAATCTTCGAGGATTCTCGAAAGAGGCCCAGATGCCATGCACGTTAATTGGTCCGGAGTCTATTCCAACTGTATTGGAAAACATGACCGTTCTGCAGCAGACAAGTGATTCTGAGATTTCGCTGCGAATGTCAGATGCTGTAGATAAAGATGCTTATGCGAAATGGACCAATAAACTGAAGAGTTGTCATCCTCGCTTTGATAATGATATTGAGGTGAGCACTCCAATTAGTCAATATGTGCCGAAGGATCGGTTTATTCCAGACAATATGTCGGCTTTCGCCCGAAACGTAAAACGTATCGGAGATTGTATATTATCTTTTTTTGCTTTGATCATTTTCTCGCCGTTATTCTTACTCTGTTATATCGCGGTACGACGAGAGGATGGCGGACCTGCTATTTTTAAGCAGGAACGTATCGGGCGTTTTGGCCGACCTTTCAATATTTACAAATTTCGGACGATGCGCCTTGATGCTGAGAAATTTGGCCCACAATTGAGCCATGCAGGAGGAGATGATGATCCTCGCCTGACCAGAATCGGGAAATTTTTACGTGCGCACCACCTAGACGAACTTCCTCAATTGTGGAATGTATTCTGTGGCGATATGGCATTTATTGGTCCGCGCCCCGAACGTAAATTCTACATTGACCAAATTCTGGAACACGATATTCGTTATTCATACCTTTACCAGATCCGTCCGGGCGTTACGTCCTATGCGACACTTTATAATGGTTATACAGATACGATGGAAAAGATGCTTCGCCGCCTAGAGTACGATCTTTATTATCTGGGACATCGTTCTTGGTGGTTCGACTTCAAGGTGTTGTTCAACACATTCTGCTCGATTGTTTTCGGGAAGAAATTTTAATTGACTGAATTTTGATGCAGATCTCATCAGCTAATAAGCGCATCGCGAGAAATACAATAATGTTGTATGTTCGCATGTTGCTCATAATGGCGGTCACTTTATATTCTTCGAGAATTGTTTTACGAATTCTTGGCGTTGAAGATTATGGTATCTATAATGTAGTTGGTGGTGTTATTACAATGTTGAGTTTTTTGACGAACTCATTAGGAAACGCCGGTTCTCGATTTATTACTTATGCTTTAGGAGAAGGAGATCCGATAAAATTAAAAGAGGTTTTTTCTTCTGTTCTTTATATACACCTTATTTTAGCTTTTGTTGTTGTTATATTGGGGGAAACGATTGGAATCTGGTTTGTTTGTAATAAACTGGTTATTCCTCCGGAACGGTTGCCTGCAGCTTTATGGGTTTACCATTGTTCTATAATTACTGCAGTCCTTTCGATTATTAGTGCTCCTTATAATGCTGCTATTATAGCTCATGAAAGGATGAGTGCATTTGCATATATTTCTGTTTTAGAATCTCTATTGAAGTTGGGCGCAATTATAATATTGATTTATATTTCTACGGATAAATTAATTGCGTATGCTATATTGTTGTTGATTGTTCAAGGATGTATTCGATTCTTATATGGCCATTATTGTGCAAATCATTTTGAAGAAACAAAAACAATGCATCATTGGAATGCGGCACAAATTAAACAAATTGCTGCATATGCAGGTTGGACTGTTAATGGATATCTGGCTATTATTGGTTATACACAAGGTATTAATATCCTATTAAATATCTTTTTTGGTCCAGTTGCTAATGCTGCAAGAGGTATAGCCGTTCAGGTGCAAGGTGCAGTTATGCAATTTGTCTCTAGCTTTCAAACTGCAGTTCGCCCACAGATCATTAAATCATATGCAAATTTAGATCTTGAACATATGCATAAGTTGGTGGTAGCAACCTCAAAATATGGTTTTTTTTTAATGCTTCTATTGGTTTTCCCAATTTTGCTTTGTGTTGAGCCTATTTTGCATATTTGGCTGGGTGCTGTTCCTGAGTATACAAATAATTTTGTACGCATTATGCTATTATGTGCATTACTAGAACCTTTAAAATCTGGATTAATAGCAGCAATTCATGCAACAGGTGATATAAAACGATTCCAAATTTATGAAGGAACATCTTTATTATCGGTTGTTCCAATTGCCTATATCCTTCTGAAAACATTACACATTTCTCCAGAGATAGTAATGATTACTTATTTTTTTATTGAGGTGGTAACTCAAGGAATTCGGATTAGGATTGTAATACCAAAAATCTCTATGAGATTCTATGATTATTTTCGTAATGTGCTAATTCCGTTAATTTTTCCGACTGCCTGTTTAATATTCCCTTTGATTTTTATAGTAGTTCCTAATGATATTTCGCTATTAAGACTTCTGGAGTATCTGATACTAGGAGGAGCCTATATTTTAGTTTGCATCTCTATATTTGGATTAAATCGGCAAGAAAAACTTATAGGACTCCAACTTATAAAGACAAAATTAAAATCAATTCTTCATATATAATACCCGCCATGTTAAATATATTAATGAAAGAGGTTTATTATTTCCTTAAAAGAATAGTTGATTCTTATGGGTATATGCGTTTTATTAAAAAATCGAGAATTTGCGTAAAGGATACCCAAGAGACAATTAATTATATATTAAATAACCGTGTCTCTGTTTCAAGATTTGGTGATGGAGAATATCGAGTTATGAATCATAGTGGAAATGGATTCCAAGAACCTGATAATATGCTTGCGCTGCGGTTGAAGGAGGTATTGAATTCCAATTTATCTAATCATATTATTTGTTTGCCATATGCATATGTAAGTGTAAAGCATATGACTGCTGATGCTCGGGGATTTTGGTATCCATTTTGTGGCTCATACAAAGATTTTATCTTAAAAATTACAAACCCAGACAAAATTTATTACGACACAAACTTTACTCGTTTCTATATGGATATGAAAGATAAAAAACGAGTAGATGAAATAGTCTTGCGGTTAAAAAAAATATGGGATCAACGCGACCTTTTTATTATTGAAGGGGAATTTAGCAGACTGGGAGTTGGAAATGATTTATTTGATAATGCCCGTTCAATTAAACGTATTATCGCTCCATCAAAAAACGCATTTGAGAAATATGATCAAATTTTAACTGTTGCGATTAATGTGATACCTAAAGATGCTCTTATTCTATGTGCACTTGGTATGACTGCTACAGTTTTATGTTATGATCTAGCTCGGAAAGGTTTTCAGGCTATAGATATTGGACATATTGATGTTGAATATTCTTGGTATAGAATGGGGGCGATAAAAAAATGTCCGGTGCCAGGTAAGGCAGTTAATGAGATTAATGCTTATCCTGCAAATAGAGATTGTTCGGATGATTCTTATAAACAAGCTATTATCGCAAAAATTTGATGAATGAAACCTGCTATATCTATCATATGCCCCATTTATAATATGGAGGCTTCTTTGAGAAAATGTATCGATAGTATAAGATTGCAGACATTTAATAATTTTGAGTTAATTCTTATTGATGATGGTAGTACTGATCATTGTGGGTTAATATGTGATGAATATGCCCATATCGATAGTCGTATTATTGTGATTCATAAAATTAATGCTGGAGTAAGTGCGGCTCGTCAAACTGGGTTAGCGACAGCGAAAGGAGAATATACGATTCATATTGATCCAGACGATTGGGTAGAACCTGAAATGCTAGAGATTTTATATAGAGAAGCAAGAGAAGGTGACTATGATTTTATAATTGCAGATTTTTTTGTGAACTCAGAAGACAAACAGTTTTATAAGAGTCAGAAGCCCTCTGCGTTGGATCATGTTTCGGTTTTGCATGATGTATTTAAAGGATTACATGCAAATTGTTGGAATAAATTAATTAGACGCTCTTGTTATTTTAAGTTTGGAGTGCAATTCCCTGCAAACTTAAGCTTGAGGGAAGATTTCTGTGTTATAGTGCAATTGTTGCTTCATCCGTTAAAAATAGCATATGTAAATCAGGCTTTTTATCATTATGAGCAAACGCCAAATTCTATATCGAGAACTATTAATAATAAGATGTATGAAGACCAAATGATGGTGATTGAAAATATTGCGTCTTATTTAAATGGCCAATTCCCAGAATGTTTAAATATATTGAAATCCGATGTTGCGTGTTGGTTAGTTGAAACTGGCTATAAGACTTCGAAAGATGTGAGACGTGAATTTGCGGAGCTATTGCAGTTCCAAAATTATTTGCAATTACCATTAAATCGACAGATTAAGGTTTTAGTAGCATTCTTTTTTAATAAGAATATAACGAAAAAAGTACGAGGTTTTGTCTCTAAGATTAAAAATATGGTTAGATGACGAAGGAACATTTGAATGTGTATATTCAAAAAGAAGATAGTATATATCTTAAAGGTTGGGCTATTCTTATTATGGTATATTTACATGTGTTTGGAGCCCGAGCAATAGATCTGCCTGCCTATCAGAGCATTCATGACGTATATATACACGGAGAATTATTATCATATATTTTATCAAAGTTTTGTAGTATATGTGTTCATCTCTATATTTTATTAAGTGGCTATGGTTTTTATATCTTATATAGGCGAAAGGTTGATCAAAACGCCAGTATGCGAAGATTCCAGCGTTTTGTAACACTTATCTGCAAGGTCGCAATAATTGGATGTATATTTTATCCTATATCCTTATTATATCCTGATTTAGGATGGAATCTAAACCATATTTATCAATTATTCTTGGGATATGAGGGTAATTATGAATGGTGGTTTTTGCGACCATATATTATCATTCTTCTATTCTCATTTCAAATTATATCTGTATTTGACAAATATCCGGTAAGAACTTCTATTATTTCCATTTGTTTGTATTTTTTTTGTTAAATTGCTGATATACAATAATATTCGAGTAGTTCCATTAATCGTTGAACAATTATTCATTCTGCTGCCAGCCTTTTTTATTGGGATATCTTTGGCGAAATGGGGCTTTTTGGTTGTGGCTAGAAGGTATTCGTTAAGAATCAGAAATATATTTATCGCTTGGGTGGTTTTGTTGGTATTAATTATATATAAATCTATATTACCTTTTGGAGTTATAGATTTTCTAATTGCAGGAGTATTTGTCTTTTGTGCTATAATTATCCGACCTTGTTTTGGAAAGAATGCTGGGTTACTAATAAAATTAGGAAGGGAAGCAACCTCTATATGGTTAATACATACCTTTATCGCAATCTATTATTGGGCGGATATAATATATTCATTTCGCTATCCTATTATAATTTATATTGCGGTCTTAATATGTAGCTATATCTGTTCCAAAGCGATTGCGGTTCTATATAATCCAATCAGAGCCAAACTTGTAAGTTTATTTGCATGAATTATCAGCACAACTTAAAAATTAATAAATACTATCAATTAGGGATTTTTACGTTATTTATATTATCTCCTATTTTGTCTTTAGTGTTTATTATTGATGGGATGCGGAAAAATATGCGTTATGCATATTCTATGTTTGCGCTATTTATATCCCTTGTTGCATTTATGCTTGCGCCAACAAGTGACCTAGCATCACATAATTATTTATACTACGAATATCAAAATCTTTCTTGGAATACTTTTGTCAACTATCGGATGGTTGGATCGGATTATGTTATGCAATATATAGAATGGATATTTGCGAATTGCGGCATACCTTTTGAGTTTATCCGATTGTTGCAAACCTTAATAGCCTTTTTTCTTCTCAATTCGATTTTTTTTTATAAAATAAATAATAGTTCATTATGTTATTCTAGTGCTGAGGTTTTTGGTCGATACTTATGCTATATACTTGTTTTTCCCTTTATTCTAATGGTTGGAGGAGTCCGCTTTGGATTTGGGGTTGTAATAATGTTATATGGCTTTCATCAATACATAGATAGGGAAAAAAGAATTATAGGCATTATACTCCTTATTTTTGCGTCATTGGTACATTTCTCACTATTATATTATTCTCTTTTTTCTTTTATTATCTTACACCTCGATATTCGGAGGAATCAAGCTCTTGTCTTAGCTTTAATAATGTTTATTCTTTCTATTCCTTTACAAGCTACTATGGAAGAATATTTACTTCAGAATGAGCTTAGAGGTGCTGGATATTTAGGAGATGGCATATGGGGACGTCAGGTCGGAATGTCATTAAAAATAAATGCTATTGTTTATCATTGGGGACAACGGGTGTTTTTACTGCCTTTACTATTTTTGTTGTTTTGTAAGTATAATCACCATGACAAATGGTCCCGTTTAGGACTTTCTTATATATTATTTTTTACTTGTATTTATTCTGCATTTGCATTGGCTCAGCGAACCACGGTCTGTTTTATGACATGCTCAATCTTCTTAGTTTTATCTATTGAAAATAGCATACGGGAAAAAATAGCAATATCTACCAGAAGAGTAATAATTATTTGCTCTGTCCTAATATGCTGCTTTGATATCTGGACTCATAGAGAGCAAATTTTATTGTCTAGATATTGGCGGTTAGCGCAACCTAGTGTAATAACATTAACTCAAGAATATGATAAAAGCTGGTTACTACAACATGCATATGAGAGGAGATAAAAAACATAGTTTGATATGAGAATCGCCTATATCTTATCCAGTCTAGCAAATTCAGGTCCCATTATTGTAGCTTATGATCTTGTTCAATTAATGGTAAAGAACGGTCATGAGGTAGAAGTCTTTTACTTCGATAACAAGATTCAGTTAAAGTTCCCATGTCCCGTTCATCAAATATCATTGAAACACAAATTCCCTTTCGATAGATTTGATATTGTACATTGTCATGGGTTACGTCCCGATCTTTATATTTTATTGCGCAAGCCTCTTTCTTGTAAGATCCCTATATGTACGACTATCCATAGTTATATGTTTGAGGATCACTCCTATAAATATGGTAAGTTTTTGTCTAAGGTTACGGCTCGCATTGTTTTAGCTTCCACTATTAGGGATGATAAGATTATACTATTGAGTCAAAATATGATGCAATACTATGGGAAATATCTACCGGCTTCAAAATTAACATATGCGTATAATACTAGGATATGTGATAATAGCGCATCTTTATCTGATAGTGAAAGATCTTGTTTGTTAAAGTTTAAAGGTCATTCTGTATTATTATGCTCGGTAAGTAGGCTTAACGCTAGAAAAGGTCTTCATCAGATAATTCGGGTATTACCATTTTTGGAAAATTGTAAATTCTGTATTGTTGGTGATGGAGAAGAACGTTGGAATTTGAAAACATTGGCAGAGGATCTGGGGGTATCAGATCGGGTGCTTTTTGTAGGAGCTAAACCCGCAGGATATCGATATCTGGAATATGCAGATATTTTTGTAATGCCCAGTTATAGTGAAGGATTCCCTTTGGCTATGCTAGAGGCAGCATCACTAGGAAAAGTGATTGTTTGCTCAAATATCCCTGTCTTTAGAGAACTTTTTACAGATAAAGAAGTTACAACGTTTGAATTGGACAATACTGAAAGTTTACAAGTTGCTTTATTGAGAGCATATAAGGATCGTGACAGCCTTTCAAACAATATTCGTCTAAAATTTAATCAATCATACTCTCCTGTTTGTTTTTATGATCGGCATCTTGATATATATATGAATCTTATATCTGATAAGAAGAAGCTTAAATAAAGAACCTATATGCAGCAACGAATTGAGTTTATTGATTTAGCAAAAGGGATTTGTATTATATTGGTTGTGCTATTACATATTGTTCCAAGTGCCAATATTCCAGAATTAAGATTTATACGTATTCCATTATATTTTATCCTCTCAGGTTTATTCTTTAAAGATTATGGATCGTTTAGGAACTTTCTCAAAAAGAAAGTAAATAATATTTTAATTCCTTTTTTATTTTTCTATGTAGTCAGTTATCTAATATATTATATTATAAGGCTATTCGTGCCAAATCTGTATATTGCTAATGCTTCGGGCATTTTGGATGTTTTTACCCAAAGGAATCTATTTAACGGGCCTCTATGGTTTCTTTTATGTTTATTTTGGACTAACGCATATTTTTGTATAATCTCTTTAATCTTCAACAAAGAACGATACAGAGCGATCATAGTCTTGATTATTGGGGTGCTTGGAGCTATTTTATTAGAACGTAATGTATTCTTACCCATGTATCTTGATGTCGCAATGCGTGCATTGCCTATATTTTATATCGGATTTATATTAAAACACACCCCGATCTTATATCCCAATGCCTATGATAGGTATAATTTATTATTTGCGGTTATCTTGTTTGCAATAACAGGCCTTATGTTTCTTTATACTCACCCATCTGTCCCATTTGAGTCTACGACATGGGAAGGTGGAATATTGGGTTATATTATTTCTACGGCGGGCGTTTTATCCTTATTTATGATTTGTAAGATGATAAAACATATTCCATATGTGTCTTATTTTGGCCGTTATTCTATTATCGTATTATGTACGCACCATTTGATTTATCGTCCCATATTATTGTGCTTGTCGAATTTATTAACCAACTATGTATTAGTAACGTGGTGTACATTTGGGATGACATTGGTTGTGACGTACTATTTGATACCTCTTTGTATAAAATACATCCCATATGTAACTGCTCAAAAAAATATATTCCAATTGAAATCTATCTATTAGCCCAATGAAAATTGTTAATATTATTGGAGGGTTGGGGAACCAGATGTTTCAGTATGCATTGGTTGTTGCATTGCATAATAAATTCCAGGAGCGTGTTTATGTAGATACGACGATGTTTGATACATACAAAGTGCATAATGGATTGGAACTGACTCGAATATTTGATGTGACTCTTTTCCCTGCATCTAAATCTGATTTAAGACGATTGACTCGTTTTACAAAACATTTCAAGTTGCGTAGAGCATACCGAAAATTTTTGCCACCCAAAAAAACAGAATGTCTGGAAGCCAAAGATTATACTTACAATGAAAGTGTCTTGACTGATGATTCTGATCGCTATTATGATGGTTATTGGCAGAATTGGCAGTATTTTGAACGCTATGCAGATCAAATTCGTGCAATCTATCGCTTTAAATTGCCATTATCCGGGCAAAATCAGATATTATTAGCGAAACTCCAAAATTCGACAAACTCCGTTAGCATCCATATTAGGCGAGGCGATTATTTGAAAGCTAAAAATTATGCGGGGTTATGTGGCCTGGAGTATTATGTAAACGCCATTACCTATATTCGGACTCGGCTCAACGGTAAAATTCATTTCTTAGTCTTTTCAGATGATATGGATTGGTGCAAACAATATATAAGCCCGCTTTTAAAAAATGATCAACAGACCTATGTAGATTGGAATCGTGGCGCGAACAGTTACATTGATATGCAATTGATGTCTGAATGTTGCCATAATATCATTGCAAATAGCTCTTTTAGCTGGTGGGCCGCATGGCTGAATGCTCATGACGATAAGATTGTTGTTGCTCCTCAAAAATGGACGAATACGAAGATCAATTGTCGGTTTCAAATGCCGGAGTGGATTTTATTCTAACTTAAAGACGTAAAAAATCATGAAGTTTGGTATTATTACGCACTATGACGTCCATAATCATGGCGCGATATTACAATTAAATGCCCTTAAAGAATTTCTGGCCACTCGAAATATTGATGCTCAAGCCCTGCAATTCGATAAGAATTATGATTTTATGGGTGTTGAACTAAAAGCAAAGTATAACATTTCGATTAAATCCATTGGCATATATACGAGGTATTTGTTAGAACAAGGAGTTGCGAAAACTATATTTAATTATAAGAAACGTAAGGCTCTAAATGAATTTAAAACCAAGCATCATTTAATTGGTCCTTTTTATAGCAATACTTCAGACATAGATGCTACGGTCATAGGCAGTGATGAAGTTTTTGCATTGCATACTGGCCCAACGCCGTGCCTTTTCGGACATGCATGTCCTGGCAAGATAGTTTTTTCTTATGCTGGGAGTTTTGGCCCGACCAATTATGCGGATGTCGAAAAATATCATTGTATCCCATTTGTCAAGAGCGGCTTGGAGAATATGGCCGGGATCTCGGTCCGAGATGAAAACAGTTTTAATATTGTTTCTCATTTGTTAGGAAAAGATCCAGTTCGTGTTTGTGATCCAGTTTTGCTGTATGGATATGAACGAGAACGGGCGAGGTTCAAGAAAATTGAGCGATCGCCCTATCTGCTGATCTATGCTTATGATAATCGGATGAATGATAAGAAAGAAGTTGATGCCATTAAAGCGTATGCGCGAGCCAATCATTTGGAGCTCGTTTCACCGGGTTTTTATCATTCGTGGTGTGATCACAATGTCAACGTTGATCCAATTGAACTCCTCAATTATTTTGCATGTGCAACAGGAATTATAACTGATACATTTCATGGAAGTATCATGTCGATCCTAACCCATGGAACATTTGCTGTTATTCCTCGGGATAATAGCAATAAGTTGTTGAATTTGCTCGCAGAGTATGGCCTAGAAGATCGCGTGATACCGTCGCTTGATGACATCTCAATGATTCTTTCGTCGCCAATTGATTATGATCTGGTCGAGGAAGAATTGCAGAAGCGGCGAACTGATTCGATGTCTTATCTGGATTCTATGATTCAGTTATGCAAATGAATAATATTTTATCTTCTGATGAAATTAGGGCATGTACGAGTTGTCAAATGTGCGCTGCGGTATGTCCGGTAAATGCGATTTCTATTCATTTGGATTCTGATGGATTCTATCGTCCCACCGTAGATAACGTGAAGTGCGTTGGTTGTGGCTTTTGTAGGAAGGTTTGTTATAAATATGATCGGGAAATCAAGCTGACAGATGAGGATTTCTTGGCTAAAACGACTTTATTGGCTGCATCGGCAAAAGATGACGCTGTCGTATCAGATACAACATCTGGCGGTATTGCTGATTTGCTGGCGCATAAGTTGATTGAAGAAGGATATCAATGCATAGGTGTTGTCTATGATGCAACGCATTCCAGTGCATACGATTGTATAGCATCAACATCGGAGCAGGTTTTAGCTTTTCGAGGATCTAAATATATTCAATCTTATACTGAAAATGCATTCAAAGAGTTGGTTCGTACCTGCCGAGAGAAACGATTCGCGGTTTTTGGAACCCCCTGCCATATTTATGCAATTGATCGTTTTTTGAAATTAAAAGGTCTTCGAGAAAACTGTTTGCTTATTGATTTATATTGTCACGGATGCCCGTCGCTTCTCATTTGGCAAAAATATATCTATGAAGTCCAAACTCATATTTCGGGGCAGAATATCACAGATGTAAAATTCAGAAGCAAGGCACGTGGTTGGGGAAGTGGGAACTATGTTATAGAGATTGTCTCTGATTCTGGAAAGTATATAAGTTCTCGGAGCAATAAATTTTATAACTTGTTTTTTTCTGATTTATTACTGAACAGTTCATGCCAATCTTGTCAACTTCGCAGTACATTAGCTTATACAGATATTCGTTTGGGGGACTTTTGGGGGAAACGATATGTTGCAAATACACGAGGGGTTTCGGCTGTAAGTCTCGTTTCTCAGGCAGGACAGAATCTGTTTGATCGGATTCTACCTGATTTAAATTGTACTCAGGAATCTTATGGTAATTTTTTACCGTACCAAAGTTGGAATAAAACATATCATTTCTCTGAGAAACTTCGAAGTCAACTTCTTGACCAGATTAGAGATAAATCTGTCCCATTGAAGAAATCCGTACAAACGATTTATCGAAATCAAACGTTGAGGCAACGTTTGAAGCGTTACGCTAAACAAGGGATAAATCTTTTACCCGATACAGTTATCCGTAAAATAAAACGATTCTATTATTAGAACCAATTTATGCCCAGATTGGATTTTTCGGTTCTGCTTTCCGTGTATTGGAAAGAGAACCCTGATTGGTTACGCCTTTCCCTGAAAAGTATCTGGGAGGACCAGTCGTTGAAACCTGCTGAAATTGTGCTTGTTAAAGATGGGCCTTTGACGGATCGGTTAGAAGCGGTTATTAGTCAATTTAAGCAATCTGCGCCGTTAAAGATTGTTCCATTGTCACAAAATCAAGGGTTGGGGCGAGCTCTGAATGAAGGATTAAAATTTTGTTCTTTCGATTTGGTCGCTCGAATGGATACGGATGACATCTCCAAGCCGGATCGTTTTGAAAAACAAATTCGATTCATTTCTCAACATCCTGACATATCCGTGGTCGGATCTTGGGTGGATGAGTTTATTGACACCCCCGATCATGTAGTATCTGAGCGAAAATTGCCATCAACGCCAGACGAGTTGTATCGTTTTGGTCAGACTCGGAATCCGATGAATCATCCCACTGTTCTATTCCGTAAGAAGAAGGTTCTGGAAGTAGGAGGGTATGAGCATTTTCCCTTATTTGAGGACTATTGGTTATGGTGCCGGATGTTACAACATGGCTGCAAATTGGGGAATATCCCACAGTCATTACTCTGGTTTCGCACTAGTCCGGATGTTTATAAACGCCGAGGTGGATGGCGTTATGCAATGACGGAACTTAAATTTCAAAGGGAACTATTCCGCTTGGGATATATTGGATTGCCTCGGATGATCCTAAATGATATCAGTCGTTTTGTCGTTCGAATCATGCCGAATTACTTACGCCGTATTTTATACAATAAACTGGCTCGTAAATAATACTTGAGATCAATTCCTTTTAAGGGAAATCACAACTATAATTATAAAAAATGAAAACAGCCTTAATCACTGGGATTACAGGCCAGGACGGCTCGTTCCTGGCTGAACTGTTGTTGGACAAAGGTTATGACGTTCACGGCACGATCCGCCGTTCGTCGACCGATTACCGCGAGCGTATTGCTCATCTGGAGGGAAAGCCTCATTTCCACCTGCATTACGCTGACCTTGGCGACTCGATGAGTATTCTGCAGGTCGTTGGAAAAGTACGTCCTGATGAGATTTATAACCTAGCGGCTCAGAGCCATGTACAGGTTTCGTTCGATGCTCCGGAGTTCACGGCCGATGTCGATGCTACGGGTGTGCTGCGTATTCTTGAGGCCGTTCGCCAGTGCGGACTTGCCGATACCTGCCGCATCTATCAGGCTTCGACCTCGGAGCTTTACGGCAAGGTAGAGGAGGTTCCGCAGAACGAGAAGACCCCGTTCCATCCCTACAGCCCCTATGCCGTGGCCAAGCTCTATGGATACTGGATCATCAAGGAGTACCGCGAAGCCTACAATATGTTCTGCTGCTCGGGTATTCTTTTCAACCATGAGTCCGAGCGTCGTGGCGAAACCTTCGTGACGCGCAAGATCACCCTCGCCGCCGCCCGTATCGCCCAGGGCAAACAGGACAAACTCTACCTGGGTAACCTTTCGTCGCTGCGTGACTGGGGATATGCCAAGGATTACGTGGAGTGCATGTGGCTGATTCTGCAGAACAAAAAGCCCGAAGACTTCGTAATTGCCACGGGCGAGCAGCACTCTGTCCGGGAATTTTGCTATCTTGCCTTCAAATACGTGGGCATCGAACTGGAATTTGTCGGCGAGGGCGAGAACGAAAAGGGTATCGACAAGGCCACGGGCCGTGTGCTGGTGGAGGTCTCGAAGGACTTCTATCGTCCGACGGATGTCGTAAACCTGTGGGGTGATCCCTCGAAGGCCAAGGCCGAACTAGGTTGGAATCCCACGAAGACCTCGTTCGAGCAACTGGTGAAGATCATGATCGATGCCGACATGGCAAAAGTGGCCGTGGAGCGTGCCGGTGATGAGATCCGCACGAACCTGGCCGAGTACCTCGAGAAGGGTATCGTAAAATAGGACGCCTTATGATGGAGAAAAACGCAAAAATCTATGTCGCCGGACACCGCGGCATGGTCGGTTCGGCCATTGTCCGCGAGTTGCAGCGCCAGGGTTATACGAACATCATTACTCGCACCCACAAGGAGCTGGATCTGACGCGTCAGGAGGATGTAGAGCGCTTCTTTGCCGAGGAGCGTCCCGAATATGTCTTCCTCGCAGCGGCGAAGGTCGGCGGTATCGAGGCCAACCAGAGCGCCCTGGCCGACTTCATGTACGACAACATGATCCTCGAGATGAACGTCATCCACGCCGCCTGGCAGAACGGCTGCAAGAAACTGGAGTTCCTGGGCTCGTCGTGCATCTACCCGCGCATGGCTCCGCAGCCGATGAAGGAGTCGTGCCTGCTGACCTCGGAGTTGGAGAAGACGAACGAGGCTTATGCGCTGGCCAAGATTTCGGGTCTGAAGTATTGCGAGTTTCTGAACCGTCAGTACGGCACGGACTACATCAGCGTGATGCCGACGAATCTCTACGGTCCGAACGACAACTACCATCCGACGCACAGCCATGTGCTTCCGGCTTTGATCCGCCGCTTCCACGAGGCCAAGGAGCAGGGGCTTCCCTACGTGACCTGCTGGGGCGATGGCAGCCCGCTGCGTGAGTTCCTCTATGTGGATGACTTGGCCAATCTGTGCGTCTTCCTGATGAACAACTACTCGGGTAACGAGACGGTGAATGCCGGTACGGGCAAGGAGCTGACGATCAAGGCGCTGACTGAACTGGTTGCCAAGATTGTCGGTTACGAAGGCGAGATCCGCTGGGATACCTCGATGCCGAACGGCACGCCGCGCAAGCTGCTCGACGTCTCGAAGGCCACGGCATTGGGCTGGACCTACAAGACCGAACTTGAGGACGGCATCCGCCTTGCCTACAAGGACTTCTTGGAAAACCCGATGCGGGCCGAGCGATAAATCGACAGGGCTTATGACAGCCAACAATCGTTACTGCGTCATCATGGCCGGAGGTATCGGCAGCCGGTTCTGGCCGGCCAGTCGACGCCATCTTCCCAAGCAGTTTCTCGATATTCTGGGCACCGGGAAGAGTTTCATCCGCCATACATTCGAGCGTTTTGCGCCGATCATTCCGGCGGAGAACTTCCTTGTCGTTACGAATGCCGCCTACCGGCAACTGGTTCTCGAACAGCTCCCCGAACTTCGGCCCGAACAGGTGCTGTGCGAACTCGTCGGACGCAATACGGCTCCCTGCATCGCCTATGCGGCCTTCCGCCTCAAGGCGCTGCAGCCCGACTCGACGATGGTCGTGGCGCCGTCCGACCACTTCATCTTCGATGAGGAGGAGTTCTGGCGCAACATCACCTCCTGCATGGAGTTCGCCGAGACACACGACGCGCTGGTTACCATTGGTATTCGCCCCTCGCGCCCCGATACGGGCTACGGCTATATCCAGACTGCATCCGCCGAGGAGATCTCGCCCGTTGCGTCGTTCCGCGAGAAACCCGATTTGAAGACCGCCATGAGCTATCTGGCTGCTGGCAACTACCTGTGGAATGCCGGTATCTTCGTCTGGTCGACGCGGAGCATCCTCTCAGCGCTCGAACGCCATCTGCCGGAGGTCTACGGGCATTTTGCCGGGCAAGCTGACAAATTCGCTACGCCCGAGGAGCAAGCCTCCGTGGAGGAGATCTTTGCGCACTGTCCGTCAATTTCGATTGACTATGGCGTTCTGGAACGGGCTGATAATGTCTTCGTGCGGAGTTCGGATTTCGGTTGGAACGACGTCGGGACGTGGGGCTCGCTCTACGAACTCTCGGCCAAGGACGCCGACGGCAATGTCGTACCGGCCTTTTCGAAACTCTACGATACGACCGACAGCCTGATCAAGGCGGCCGGGAAGAAGGTCGTCGTTGTGGATTCGCTGCACGACTATATCGTGGTCGATACGCCGGATGCACTGCTGATCTGCCCGCGTTCGCACGAGCAACATATCAAGCAGGTTCTCGAAGATCTTACGCCGCTCGAGGAGGGCTGCTTCGTGTAGATGCCGCCTCGTTTGAATAGATAGGGCCGGTTTCGAAGTTCGGAACCGGCCCTTTTTTTGTCCTCAAACGGGCTGTCTTTGGCGGTCGGCGCTGCCGAGTTGAGGGTGGAAATTGAGTGGTTGGGCTGCGGAAATACGTGGTTGAAACCTCTTTTTTATGAGCCGGTAAACACGTATTATTGCCCCTAATTTTATGCAGTCGGATCATCAAAAAGCGCTCTGAACTGCCAAAACTAAACTGCAAATCGGGCATTTTATTCGCGAAAAATTGAATCGAATCGAGCCTTTTACGGGGTAAATCTTTGCAGGATTTGCCCCGTTTTTGTGTGCGGTAATGTGCAAAAACGAGGCTCTGAGGAGCCAATTTCGAGTGAAAATGGCGAGGACCCGTTGATCGCTTGAAAATCGGTCTCGGCACACGGGGTGCCCGGTAAAAAACGACGACTTCGGAGGAGTTTTCAACCCCCTTGCGGGCAAGTTGTTTTGCGTTACGGAAAATATTTCGCGTAACGGAAAACACAACTTGCCGAGTCCAGAACATACAATGTTCCGGGACTCAAAAACGGGTCGAATATCACGTCCCGTTCCCGCTTGTTCGCCGGCCAATCTGAAGAGGCGAACCACCCGTTCCCGAAACCGATTTCGGGAACAAAACCGGTCAAAATGGAAGGGTTCGAAAGGCTCGCCCTTCCAAAAAGTGACTGGCTGAATGACTGACTTCAGTACTGACTGACGTCCTGAAGTCTTGACGACATGACGTCGTGAAGTCTTGACGCCCAGAATTCATGACCTTCTGATTTCCAGTTGTGCTGTTTTGTTGTTTTGTCGTTGTGCAGTTGTACTGTTTTGTTGTTTTGCAGATTTGCTGCTTTGTTATTGTGTTGTTGTGCTGTTTTATTTCGGGTCATGCTCCCCTAATATGTTGTGTTGTTTTATTGTTTTGCTGTTTTGTTGATGTCGGTATGGATGGGCCGATGGAGATTCCGATGCCGGGTGGAAGGTCGGAGGTTTTCCGGGACCGTGGGAGCGAAGCCGAACGCCAGTCCGAGGAGCACACTCTTCCGAGGTCGGTGGAGCTGGTCGGGTAGGGGAGGGCTACCCGCACCGCGAAGGAGGTACCTCGTGAGCGGAATCTCGGTGCCGTAACGGAGCCGGTGCGGATGGTATCCGGGTTCGGACGTCTGCTTCCACCGCGGAGCCCGGTCCGGGACGGATTTTTGACGCCGATACGCTCGCTCGCCGCCGCTGAATTCCCGAACAACATCGGCGCGTCGAGGAAGATCGGCGGCAAAACCGCCTGCGGCTCGATGCGCCCCGGCCCGACGGCTCTGCGGTACCTTTGCGGCCGAAACGGATGCCATCCACCCGGGCGGCACTCCCGGGACGGCGCGGATCCCGGGATACCCCGCCTGCATTCCGCCCCAATGCTGATCCCCCGGCGTGCCGTCTGAACCCCCGGACGGCACGCCCAAAACCCGCCCTTTGGGAGGCGTCGCACCCCCGAAACCGACGCCAACCGGTGCCACACCGACGCCAACCACTGCCATAGCGCGCCGATGGCGGACCAATCGGCCCGGGATGCCCTATCTTCGCTCCCGAAACCCTAAACGCACAAGATTATGGAGTACATGATGGTTGAAAAACGGAGTTACGACCGCCTGGTCGCACGCATCGAGGCGTTGGCACGGCGGGTGTCGGAGTTGTGCCGGCGCCAGGACAAGACGCTGCAGCACTGGCTCGACAACGAGGAGGTGTGCCTCCTGCTGAACATTCAGAAACGGACCCTGCAGCGTTACCGCGAACGGGGCCTGATTCCCTGCACGCAGATCCGCCACAAGGTCTACTACAAAACCGCGGATGTCGAACGGCTGCTGGCCTCGGCGGCCTACCGCTGTCGGCGTCAGTCGTAAAACGGGACGGTTATGGACAAGCAATCGGTTTTTCAAACGGACGAACGTCCGGAGTCGCTGCTCCGGACGCTGGAGCAGATGGAACAGGATCTGGACCGCTGCATCGGGGCGCTCCGTCCGACGCTGGGCGGCGAACGCTACCTGACGGACCGCGAGTTGTCGGAACGGCTGAAGATCAGCCGCCGTACGCTGCAGGAGTATCGCTCCTCGGGCGAGATCCCCTATTACTGCGTCTGCGGCAAGGTGCTCTACCGCGAGTCGGATATCGAACGGGTGTTGGAAGAGCACTATTTCGCCTTGCCATGATAGCGGGGCCTTGTCGGCAAACGAAAGACGGCCCGGAGTGCTCCGGACCGCCTTTGGCGCGTCGTCCAATAGAAAGCAGGGCGAAGCTACTCCGCCTTCTGGAAGTCGATAGTGATGGTCTTGCCGTCGTACGTCCACTGCTCTTTGTAAATTTCCAAATTGTCCGGTTTCGTATCGTTGTCGAACCAGGCCGTGACCGGGAATGTCGACACCCCGTCGCCGGGATTGTTTTCGCAGGACAACCACGTCAGCGCCGTGTTCGCACTGACATCCAGCGTCGTCAACGAATTGGAGGAGCAGTCCAACCACGTCAGCGCCGTGTTTTTGCTGATATCCAGCGCCTCCAACGAATTGTAGGAGCAGGACAACCACGTCAGCGCCATATTCGCACTGACATCCAGCGACGTCAACTGATTGCCGTAGCAGTACAACTCCGTCAGCGCCGTGTTCGCGCTTATATCCAGCGACGTCAACTGATTGTAGTAGCAGGACAACTGCGTCAGCGACTCGAAATACTCGATTCCTTGCAGGGATGTCAGGGTGCCGGGGTTTTCATAAGTTCCCGAAACATCCAGTTCGGTCATTGTGGCGATCTTTTCCATATCCTCCGGCGTGATATTCTCCGCGTCGGCAATAATACCCTGTTTCTGCAACTCCTTCGCAAAGTCCGGGTCGAACAGGGTGGTGAAATCCGTGTCGTCGGATGCCGCTGCCTGGGTGACGGTCAGCCGCACGCTCTGCTCCCCGCAGACCAGATCGGCGTAAGCCGTGCGGTCCGATGTCCGGTAATTGCGGGTGGCCGACAGTTCGACGGTCTGTTCGCCGGCCGTACCGCTCGCGGGCGTGACGGTCAGCCAGTCGGCGGCGGATTCGGCATCGTCGTACACGACCGAGAGGGTCCAGCCGGCCGCGGCGGTAAACGCGACCGTTGCGGTCCGATTTTCGACGGCGTCAAGCGCATATTCGGTCTTCTCGATGGTCAGGGTCCCGGGAAGGGGATTGCCGCCATCATCCTTCTTGCAGCCGGCGAAGGCAAGGGCGGCAGCAAGTGCCAGCAGGTAAAATGATTTCAGGTTTTTCATGGCGTATGATTCATGATCGGTTAAAACTCGGTTCCTGGGGTGAGGTTATTCCGCCTTCCGGAAGTCGATGGTGGTATCCCGATTATTGTATACCCACGATAAGTAGTTGATCGACAAACTCTCCGGACGCGTCTCGTTGTCGAACCAGGCCGTGATCGGGAATGTCGAAAGTCCGTTGCCGGGATTCCTTTCACACCGCAAGTAGTTCAATGCCCGGTTTTTGCTGATATCCAACCCCGTCAACAGATTGTCGAAGCAATGCAGCTCCTGCAATGCCGTGCAATGGCTGATATCCAGCGACGTCATGCCATTGTCGCAGCAGTCCAATTTCTGCAGCTCCGGACATTGGCCGAGGTCCAGCGTCGCCAACTGATTGTCGCGGCAGTTCAGTTCTTTCAGGGCTGTACAGCCGCTGATATTCAACGACGTCAACCTGCTTTTTTTGCAGCTCAGAATCTCCAACGCCGTGCACCCGCCGGCATCCAACGACGTCAATCTGTCCCCTTCGCAGTCCAATGTCCGCAACGCTGTGCAGCCGCTGACATTCAACTTCGTAAATTCTGTTCTTAAACAGTATAGTAGTGTCAGTGTTGAACAGCCGCTGACATCCAGTGAGGTCCAAGCCGTTTCTTGGAAACCCAGATGTTTCAGCGATTTGAAAAACTCGATACCCCGCAGGTCGGTCAGAGATTCGGAACTGCTGTGGCCACTCCCAATTTCCAGTTCGGTGACGCTGGCAATCGTTTCCATGTCTTGCCGCGTGATCTTTCCCACATCGGAAATAATGTCTTCCTGTTCCAGAAAATCCGCGAATACCGGGTCGAAGAGCGAGGTGAAATCCGCATCGGCGGATGCCCCTGTCTGGGTAACGGTTATCTGCACGGTCTGCGCTCCGCAGGCGATGTCCACATAAGCCGTGCGGGACTCCTCCGTGATTCGGGGCGCGGCGGTCAGTGTGACGCTCTTACTGCCGGCCGTGCCGATTGCGGGCGTGACGGTCAGCCAGTCCGAGTCTTCGCCGGTGACGGAGAGTGTCCAGGCGGCCGAGGCCGTGAAGGAGAGGGTCGAAGAGCGGTTGTCGATGGCGTCGAGCGTATACTCGGTTTGTTCGATGGTCAGAGGCTGTGGGGTGTCAGATCCTTCATCCTTGCTGCAGGCGGCAAGGGAAAGGAGGGTTGAAAGTGTCAGCAGGTAAAACGTTTTCAGGGTTTTCATCGCGTTTGTGTTTGTTATCGGTTAGGAACAAGGGTTAGGGTGGCTATTCCGTCTTTCGGAAATCGATGGCGATCGTTTTGTCGTCGTAGGTCCACTCCATGGGCAATATTCTGAGATTCGCCGGTATGTTCGAGTTGTCGAACCAGGCTGTGATCGGGAAGGTTGAAACTCCGTCGCCGGGATTGTTCTCGCACATCAATGCCCGCAACTTCGTACAAGTGCTGATATCCAGCGACGGCAGCTGATTGCTGTCGCAGGCCAGCCCCATCAGCGACGTACAATTGCTGAGATTCAGTGTCGTTAACTGATTGTTGTAGCAACTCAGTATGATCAATGATGAGCAACCGCTGAAATCCAACTCCGTCAACTGGTTGTCGGTGCAGTCCACTTCTGTCAGCGACGTACAGCCGCTGAGACTCAGCGCCGTTAACCCGTTTTTATTGCAAGACAGGTGCTGCAGCGGCGAGCTGCCGCTGAGCTTCAGCGACGTCAACCCGTTCTCATTGCAGTCCAGGTACTGCAGCGACGAGCAGCCGCTGACATCCAATGACGTTAATTGGGCCCTGTAGGCCATTATCTCCTGCAACGACGTACAGCCGGAGACATTCAGCGATGCCAACTCACTGTTGTAGCAGGTGAGCGTCTTCAATGCCGTACATCCGCTGACATCCAGCGAGGTGATCGGATCCGAGCTGCAATGCAACTCGATCAGTGACGGATGATTGCGGATAACCAGCTCGGTCAGGTCCGTATCGGAGCAATCCAGTTTTCGCAGCGACTCGAAATACTCGATCCCTTGCAGGGAGGTCAAGGGTTCGGTATACTCGCTCAAATCGTCCAGCTTGATCACATTGGCCAGATATTCCATATCCTGTCGCGAGATCTTTCCCGCATCGTAGATATGGCCCATCTCCTGCAATCCGCGGGCGAACGACGGGGCGAACCGGTCGGTGAAATCCGTGATGTCGGTCATGTGCTGGGTGACGGTTACCGGCGCGGGTTGCTTGCCGCAGGAGATTTCGAGACGGACTATGCGTTCCGCCTCGCCGAAATTCCTTCGGGCCGCCAGTTCGACGGTCTGGCTGCCGGCCGTGCCGCTTGCGGGCGTGACGGTCAGCCAATCCGCGTCTTCGCCGGTGACGGTGAGCGTCCAGTCGGCCGAAGCGGAGAAGGTGAGGGTTGCAGAGCGGTTGTCCAGGGCATCGAGCGTGTACTCGGTCTGTTCGATGACGAGTCCGGTATCCGCGGGGCTCGGATTGGGATCGGGGGTTGAGTCGTCGTTGCTGCAGGCGGCAAGGGCAACGGCGGCAGCGAGTGTCAGCAGGTAAAATGATTTCATAGGTATACTTATTCTATTGAGTTTGTATGTGCGTTTTTTGTCTTCGGTATGGGCGGCTCATTGCCATTGCCGGGCTCCAGACAGACCGGTTGGAAATGGTTTCTGCTCCTGTGTGGTATATGGGGTGTTGGAAATTTTTGTCCGAGGCAGTGCGTCCGAAGGTGCATGGACAGACTAAAGGTAGGTGAAAAAATCGAGAAATCCGAGGCTCCGAACACTCCGATGTGCTGAATTTGTCAGAATCGCACATTTTTGTCGAATGGGCATTTTCTGTAATTGTTGTTTGGGCACATTTTTGTTGTTTGAGCACATTTCAAGATGCGCCGCCGACCGCCTCCGGCGCGGGAAAACCCCTTGGCTCCGACGCACGGGCGCGAGCCTTGATCCGCGGTGCAGGCATCCCCACAGGGGGCTGGCCAAACAAAACGGACGCCGCCTCCGCAACGGGAGACAGCGTCCGCTGGTGTGTATATGGGTTTGGGGGAAGGGTTCCGGATTCCGGACCCTCGCCGAGGCGCCGCCGATCAGCAGACCGGCTCCTCGCCGGCGATTGCCACGAGCCGGATCTCGGGCCCGGCGGGTCGGAGCAGCCAGCGGCGGAAGGCCTCGCTTTCGAGGCTCCGCAGCCGGAAGGCCAGCGCCGCGATCATCTCCAGACTGTACAACTCCACGCCGTGAACGATCCGCAGCGTGCGGCCCCTGCGCAGCGCCTCCGAACGGTAGATCGCCCGGATGTTGGCCCGCACGGCCGCCTCGAAGACCCCGAACAGCCGGGCTATTTCCAACTGTGTGAGCCATACCTCGCCCCCGGCCGTGCGGCGGACCGTGACCCGCTCCCCGTCGATCGTAATCGACCCCGTGAAAACGCTCTCCATCGCCGTCGGCATTACAGGTCGGCGGGCAGGGCGTTCATCTCGCGCAGAATGGTTTGGTCGAGCACCTTGGCGTAGTGGCGCGTCATCTTCGTGTCGGAGTGTCCGAGCATTTTGGCGACGCTCTCGATCGAGACGCCGTTGGCCAGCGTGTAGGTGGCGAAGAAGTGCCTTGCGCAATGGGTTGTCAGCTGTTTGCGGATGCCGCAGATGTCGGCCAGCTCCTTCAGGTAGGCATTCATCTTCTGGTTGCTCGACACGGGCAGCAGCACGTTGTGCGCCACACACTCGGGATCCGTGCGGTAGCGCTGCAGAATCCGCGCGGGGATCTCCAGCAGCGGGATGTTGCACATGTTGCCGGTCTTCTGGCGCGGCTTGCGAATCCAGCGGTGGCCCTGCATGTCGGTGACGATGTGCTCGGGTGCGAGCTGTTTGATGTCCGAGAAGGCGAGCCCCGTGAAGCAGCAGAAGATGAAGAGGTCGCGCGTCTGGGCCAGCCGCGGGATGTCGATCTCCTTGTGCATCAGCCGCTCGATCTCCGCCTTTTCGGGCATCTCGCGCTTGACGGGCTGCAGCGAGAAGCGGATCTCGGCGAAGGGGTCGCGCTGCATCCACTCGCGGGCCAGCGCAATGCGGGTGATCTTCTTGAAGTTCTTGAGGTACTTCGTCGCCGTGTTGTGGCAGCAGCCGCGGTGGGTCTTCAGGTAGAACTCGAACTCCTCGACGAAGCGGCGGTCGACCTCGTCCAGATAGAGGTCGTCGCGGTGGTAGGTGTGGCGCATGAACTCCTGCGTGAGCTTCATGCAGGTCTCGTAGCGCTCGGCGGTGGCAGCGGCCAGATCGATGCCCACCAGCTGGTGGCATTTGTCGTTGTGCTCGCGGAAGAGCTCGAAGAGCGTGTGGCGGTTCGTGGTCTTGCGGCCGAGGTAGAGGTCCAGCACCTGCTGGGCTGTGAAGGGCTGCTCGTCCATCTCCAGGTCGCGGTGGATGCGGATGATGCGGGCCCGCACGGTGTCGATGTAGAGGTTGATGGCCTTGCCGAGCGTGGTGCGGGGCGAGGCCTGGCCGCGGATGGCGTCCCATTGATCGGGGAGGATACTCTTGCGGATGGTGGTGTCGGCGCGCTGGCCGTTGACCGTGATGCGGACGCACACGGGGACCTCCCCGTGCTTGTTGGGTCTCGTCCGACGCACGTAGAACGAGATCCGAAAAGTACTTTTTTGTCGATTCATATACTCCATGTGTTAACGGGTTGTAAATTTACGCCACCGTGTGCAATTTTGGAGTATGCAAAACGCAGTTAATCAGCGAATAAGAACCTTTCTGCGGTGGCAGAATCCGGGGCGGATGGTCATGCCACCGAATTGCCTGCCGAAGAGCTTCCGCAAGGGGGTGTATTTGTCCGACCTCGAAAAACAAAAATCCCTGTAAGTGAGCTACTTACAGGGATTATGGGTTTTTTGTCAAACCCCCTTTGCGGAGAGACAGGGTTTTGAACCCACAACTATAACCGCTTATATTTCAGCTACTTCGCTTTCAAAATTTCAAATAGGTAACGAAACAGTAACGATTTTCACCCATGAAGCCTGTCCGACTTTGACCGCTGTCTGTCTGCCTAACTTTCGGGTTCAAAGATACTGCTTTCTTTTGAATTTTGCAAATGCCTGATAGTAAATATTTTCGGGTTAGTGCAAGGTGCAAGCTATATATATAAATATATACTTGCACCTTGCACTAAAAAAGAATTGGGTAACAACCGATTAAAACAAAATCCGTATATTCGCATACGAAAACAGAAAAAAGGAAATAAATATGTTTACCAACCGAGATGAAGTATTGGAAAAGGCTTTGCGGATATTCGCAAAGATGAATTACGAGAAAGCAAGCCAAATTGAAATAGCCAAGACTTGCGGACTGTCGAAAGCGGGACTAACCTATTATTTCCCGTTCAAGCTGGACTTGTTCATGGCTGTCGCCGACAGGTATGTGTTCGACACCCAGCACTCGAAAAACAAGTTCAACTTCACTGACGGCTCGTTGTCGGAATTTATCGACCAGTACATAGCCGGAGTGGAAAACACGATGCAACGGCTCGTGCGCCTGCTGGATGACGGGAACAATCCCAGCGGGTGCAGTTTTAATTTCTATTACTACCACCTGCTGATGCAGGTAAGGCTGTATTATCCCAACGTGGAACAGAAGATAGCCGCCATATTTGAACAAAACCACCGGCTATGGAAGTCCGCCATTCATCGGGCGAAAGAGAACGGAGAAATAAGGTCGGATTTGGATGTGGAAGAAACGGCTTTGATGTTTTGGCAGATGTTCTTTGGGATGTCATTTGAACAATCTTTTCTTCAAGGGCTGGACACCAAGAAACTATCACAAAAACTGCACTTTATCTATTCGCTGATAAAAGCGTGAAACACGGCTCTATACTGCAATACTTCCCCGTTAGAGGAACTTTAACAAAATAAAACCAACTGTATAGTTGGTTTGCATCTTATCTTTTCCTATATTTGCGGTAATGATATTACTTTCAGTTATATGGACAATGTTCAGAAACAACGGGGAAGCATCGTGCTGCACAAGGAAACAAGGGACGGTGCGGACTACATACGGATAGAACATGCGGACAGTCAGGCTATCGCCCTGCTGTTGGCACAGGACAAGGATGTGGAGCTGTCAGGAAACGGCTCTGCCTATATAGCGTCCGCCGCTTTCCGTCTGCCTGATTTCTACGACCGCTATTCTCCCCACGCCTACATAGATTACAGCCGGGTTTACGTCAGGCATCCGAAGCCCCAACGGGAATACATATTGCCGAAAGGCTACCTCGAACTGTTGGAACAGAAGCGTTACAGCCCCTCGACTATCAAAACATACCGTGCCTATTTCAGCGACTTCATGGAATATCACAAGGGACGGAA